>Ga0105048_10012368_pt1 | contig 13390 bp, 8 predicted proteins | sample MAT05_FD_78382 | JGI IMG/M metagenome (GOLD analysis project Ga0105048, IMG submission 78382) | Freshwater microbial communities from Lake Fryxell liftoff mats and glacier meltwater in Antarctica - MAT-05 | ecosystem: Environmental > Aquatic > Freshwater > Ice > Liftoff microbial mat | place...
CGGCGTCACACTATCGACGTCGTGCAGATGCAACAGAACAAAGCGGGGAAGCGTATCGACCGGTTCAAACCAGTCAACGCGCTTCCCCGCGATCTCGCGAGCGGTTGTCATGCCGTCACTTGGCATCCTTTGCCGACTTAAGCTTCTTTTCGACGTTACGCCGGCGTTCCTGGTCGCGTTTCGACAGAGTTTCCGGGTCTTCCTTCATCGCCCGTTCCCAGACTTTGATCGCTTCGTCCTTCTCGCCCAGCTTCAGGAGAGTTTCGGCCAGGTGATCGAAGATCTCGATGTGCTGGCCTTCCTTTGATTCGATCGCTTCAAGGAAGTTCTTCTTCGCTTCCTTGTAGTCCTTCTTCTTGTAAAGCACCCAGCCGAGGCTGTCGAGGTAGGCAGGGTTATCCTTGTCGTCTTCCTTCGGCAGGTCGTCGATCATCTTGCGCTGCTTGCGGTCGATTTCGATCGCTTCACGGATCAGCTTCTCCGACTCGTCGATGTTCAAGTCGTTGTCGGCCCAGATGAACCCGAGATCGTTCTTGAAGGTGGGGTTTTCCGGGTACTTCTTCACCAGCGCCTTCAATTCGTCCGCCGCCTTGTCGATCTTCTTGAGATCGACGTAAACGCTCGACAGCGCGTAACGCACGCCGCGGATGAAGCGATCGCGGCGATCATCGTCAACGTCCTTGATCTTCCGCAAGCGGGCTAGCGTGTCTTCGTAGCTTTTGACACTCTCGTCGAGTTGGCCGGCTTCGCGATAAACTTCGGCCTTCAGGCGCACAAAATACCAGCCGTCGCCGTCGGCATCGATCAGTTCGTCGGTCAGCTTCAGTGCTTCGTCGAGCTTGCCCTTCTTGGCCAGCGACTGGATCATCCGTTCCATGACAAACGGCTTGACGCGGTTGATGGGGCTGGATTTGTCCGAGTTGTCGATCTGTAGGAACTCACGGCACGCCTTGATCGCGTCGTCGAATTTCTTGTTCTCGATGAACAGATCGATCAGCCCGTCATACACTTGGATGATGCGGGCGCTGCTCTGCACCTTGAAGGCGGACTCGGTGGCGATCTTGTAGAAGGCCTGCGCCGCGTCGTAATCCTTCACCAGATGCGCCGAGCGGGCCAGCATGAACGCGGCCGTGTAGTTGAACGGCTGCGGGTCTTCTTTCGTCATCTTCAGCGCGACGGCGACCAGCTTCCTGGTGCCGTCTTCGTCCTTGAACAGCAGTTTCAACTGTCCTTCGATCGCGTCGTTGCCGGTGATCGCATTAAGCTTGAGCGCCTTGTCGCGAAGTGGGTCAGCGTCAGCGGCAATTCCGCGAGTTGTCCCAGCGAAGGTGAACATGACAACAACGAGCGTTAGTAGCGTGCGTACCATGATGGTTGACTCCTGATCCAACCGGGCCGGTAAAGTCTGCCGTTTCAGCACATCTTAACGAGTTCTCCGACGCGCCGCCATGCGGATTCCTGTCAGACAGAATCTGACGTAATTCGGCTAAACAGACTCGGGCGTCCGTTCGGGCGAATGATTCTTGTGCTAGGATTCTTCGTCTATCCCGCGGGGATCGATTTCCCCCTTTTTGATGTGCCGTCCGAGAATCAACCGTGCAGCATCGACTCTGTCTCGAAGCCGGTTCCGAACCGTTCCCGGGTCTGAAACTTGTTCAGATCCGCGGGCGAGGCGGCTTCGCGGAAGTTTGGGAGGCGCGGAACGAACAGGGCCAACCGATCGCTCTGAAATTCATCTCCAGCGATAAAACGACCACGACCGTAAAAGAAGTGAAGTCGCTGCAGTCGATGCAACAGCTGCAGCATCCGAACCTGTTGCTGACGCACCGGGTCTGGTCGGTCCCGGGCTACATCGTCATCTCGATGGAACTGGCCGACGCCAGCCTGCTTGATCTGCTGGAAGCGTATCTTGCTGAGTACAAGACGCCAATCCCGCCCGAAGTGTTGGCCCCGTACATGACGCAGGTCGCATCGGGTCTGGATTTTATGAACTGCCGCCGGCACATGTTCGAGGGGCGCAAAGTCGGCTTTCAGCATTGCGACATCAAGCCCAGCAACCTGCTCGTTGTCGGCGATGAAGTGAAGATTGCCGATTACGGACTTTCCGCACCGACTTTCGGAACGAACAATCCGTATCCCAAATGCGGCACGCTCGATTTTGCTCCCCCTGAGATTCATCGGGGAATGTTGAGCGAACGCAGCGACCAGTTCAGCCTTGCGGTGACGTGGTACTACCTGCGGACCGGGTCCTTTCCGTTCCCGCCGCCGGCCGACGGCTTTCGGCGTCGCCACAGTTACAACCGCCCGGCACCCGACCTCGGGCTTGTCACCCGCTCTGAACGGCGAATTCTGGAACGGGCACTGGATGTGGCGCCAGAGCGCCGTTGGGATTCCTGCCAAGTGATGGTCCGCGAACTGCATTACGCCTGGATGTACTCGATGGGCAGCGGCGGGCCGACTTCGTCAATCGTCGTGACGTCGGACAGCATCGCGGGGGCAGCCATCGCGCATTGATCGTTCCCCGGCCTGCCTTGCCTGCGCAGCTTTCGTTTTACTCCACTTCGTTCGTCGGCTGCAGATTCATTCCGCTTGACAAAAAATCGCCAGTCCCTTATCCCCCGCGCCACATGACCGCTGCGTTCGCGTGATCTGTTTCCTTTGCCGGTGTTGCCGTGCGCGGGAAAAGCGTTCGCGAAGGCAGGATGTTTTCGGGGGAATGCGATGATCGGGACACCGCGTGGAAAAATCGGCCGGGCATGCACCTACGTCACGGTGCTGCTGGCCGGGGCGTTCGCCTCGCCCGCTTTCAGCGCGGAACCGCCGACCGGTAAGGATATCGCTGAGGTTTTGATCCACGGTAACCGGATCCGCTCCACCCAGGAAATTCAAGCCAAGATGCGCACGCGTGTCGGGCAGAAATACAGCGAAGTCACCGCACAGGAGGACGTCGAGCGGCTGCTGGCCCAGGGCTGGTTCCCGCCCACCGGTGTGCAGTTGGCCACCCAGGAGAGAAATGACGGCAAGTTGATGGTTGTCATCAGCATCATCGAACTGCCAAGTACGGTGCAGGAGATTATCTACCGTGGTGCCGATCACCTGAAGGACGACGAACTCGAGAAGTTGACAGGCCTGAAAAAGGGCGCTCCGATGAGCCCGGCCCTCAACCATGCGGCCCGGCAGTCGATCCAGCGGAAGTACCAGGAAATGGGTCGGCCCTGGGCCGGCGTGCAACTGACTGAAGGCGGCAAGCTGGAAGACAAGCGTGTCGTTTTCGACATTGCCGAAGGTCCGCCCGGCAAGATCAAGAGCATCCAGTTCAAATTCTTCGGCCCGACCTCCGGCGACGTCAGCGAGGGCCGGTTGCGGACGCAGATCACCAGCTCCACGGCCAAGCTCGCCACCCTGATCGGCGGCGAGTACAACGTCGGCCAGATCGAACTTGATATCGGAAAAATTGCAGAGTACTACCACAACCTCGGCTACCTCGAAGCACGCGTGCAGCGTGAACTGATCTGGGACGACGATCACCGCGGTGTGACGGTCATCTTCCATATCGAGGAAGGCAAGCGGTTCACAGTCAACAAGGTGCAGATCGACGGCAACAAGGCCCATCCTGAGACACAACTGCTTGCCTACACCGATCTGCGGTCAGGCGACTACTACGACAAGTTCAAGACGATGGGCGACTCAGCCCGCCTCAAGAATCTGTATGGCTATGAAGGCCGGCAGATTGGCGTTCGCGAAGTGGTGCATCATGCCGGTGATGGCGTCGTCAACGTGCATTACCAGATCGATGAACGCGAACCCGTACGCGTGGGTGCCGTGCGCGTCATCGGCAACACGGTCACTCGAGACAACGTGATCCGTCGGCAGTTGAACCTTTACCCCGGCCAGATCCTGTCGTTCCCCGACCTGATGGAAGCGGAACGCAACTTGTCGAAACTCGGCATCTTCGAAGAAGACCCGGCACAGGGAGTTCGGCCCACGGTTGAAGTCGAAAACCCGGAGATCGACGAGCCGTTCAAGGATATTCTGGTGCGGATCAAGGAGAAGCCGACCGGCAGCTTCATGATCGGTGCCGGCGTGACGTCGGATGCCGGTCTGACCGGTTCGGTCGTCATCAATGAAAGGAACTTCGACATCACCAATGTGCCTCGCACCTGGGACGACATCTGGGAAGGCCGGGCCTTCCGGGGCGGCGGGCAGGAGTTCCGGTTGGAAGCCGTGCCGGGCACGCAGTTCCAACGCTATACCGCATCGTGGCGCGAACCGTACATGTTCGACAGCGCCTACAGCCTGGGGGTGAGCGGCTACTACTTTACGCGCGGCTATGCCGAGTTCAACGAAGGCCGGGTCGGCGGCCGTGTCACGATCGGCCGGCGCTTCAACAACATCTGGTCGGCCAACATCACCGAGCGCATCGAGGATGTCAGCGTAACAGGCACCGCTCCGTACATGCCGTCGCAGATCACGCGGTACCAGGGTAACAGCACACTGATCGGCTCGCGGCTTGGCTTCAACCGCGACACGCGCGACAACTACCTGCGGCCGACCTCGGGCAGTACGCTTGATTTCGGCGGCGAGTACGTGACCGGCGACTATGCCTTCCCGCTGGCGACGTTGGAAGCGACCAAGTACTGGACCGTCTCGCAGCGCAAAGACGGCAGCGGCAAGCATGTCGTGGCATTGCGAACGCAGGCATCGTACGCGGGTGATGAAGCACCGGTGTTCGAACGGTTCTACGCGGGTGGTTTCCGCAGTCTCCGCGGTTTCTCGTTCCGCGGCGTCGGCCCGTTTATCGATGGGTTCAACATCGGCGGCAACTTCGCCTGGTTGAACAGCGTCGAGTACCAGATCCCGGTGATGGCGAACGACAACCTGTACTTCGTCGCCTTCTGCGATACCGGCACTGTGGAACAGTCGGTCGAAATCAAGGACTACCGCGTGACGGCCGGTGTCGGTCTTCGCATCGCCGTGCCGCAGTTGCTCGGACCGGTGCCGCTGGCACTCGACTTCGGTTTCCCGATCAACCAGGGCCCCGGCGACAACAAGCAGATCTTCAGCTTCTGGCTCGGATTCTTCAACTGATGCAGCTTCCATAACGAGCCGCGACCGTCAGGGAGTGGGCGGCGCCCTTCACTTCCTGACGGTCGTGGCTCGTCATCGCAAAACTCTCATCTGATTGCCTTCAGCGCCCCCAGCAACTCGCCCAGCAGGTTGTTCTGCGGGTAGCTGTGGCCCAGGTGCTGGCGGAATCCCTCGGCATACGTGACGCCGCAGGTCTTGCCCTGGACCGCGGCCCATTCCTGCATCGAGTCGACAAAGTTATCCACCCCGTGATGCTTGATGAGCCAGTTGCGCTGGCTCTTGTGTGCTGCCAGCGCCTCACGCTTCAGCGGCATCTGCTTCGTGATGTCGATGCAGAAGCCGGGAGGGATCACCTGGCCGAACACGTCCTTGCCTTCCACCGGATCGCAATAGTACAGGTGCGGAATATGCTCGAGCGGCGGGTGCCGCCATCGGCCGTGCAGGTAGTTGGGAATCGGGGCCGCGAAGCTGGCGGCTCGCACCACGCGGCTGGTCATCTCATGGTCGGGGTGGTAGTCGTCGGGGCTATGGGTGAAGACCAGTGTCGGCCGTACTTCAGTGAACAGGTGGACGACCCGTTCCAGCGCTTGATCCGTCACACTGACACGCATGTCCCGTTCTTCGACGCAGTGATAGGTCGCCCCGATCAACTTCGCGGCATCGGCCCCTTCGCCGCGGCGGATGCGGGCGATCTCGTCGGGCGGATACTCGGCACTGCCGCAGTCGCCGGGGGTCATCGTGGCACAGTGGATTTCCCAGCCGTGCTCCTGCTTCAGGCGGATCAGTGCCCCGGCACAGATGAACTCGATGTCGTCCGGATGAGCCAGCAAGGCGAGTGCGATCTTCGACATGTGCGCCGTCCCGTGAAAAGAAATCATCTGGATTCCCTCTCACGGTTAGGCGGTCGGGTGGGCATCGTCAATCCGTCGGCGCGGATTGCGGTTGAGGTTGCGGTTTCGCCGCCGTGCGATTGATCCCCGAGTTGATCCGCACGCGTTCGACGATCGCCTCGGAGATCCACGGCCGGCCCTTCGGGTCGACGCCATCGTACGGCCCAGGGGGCCAAATCGCCTCGACGCTCTGCAGGGCCGGCAGCAGGCGTTCCTGCAACAGCAGGTCACTCATGCCGACGTAGTAGGGCGACACCGCCGGGCTGGCCAATCGGGCAATGTCGAAGATCGCCAACGTGCCCTGTCGCAGTTCCTTCTGATTCAAGTCGCGAACCAGGCGCAGGTAGTTTATCTGCTGGTTCAACGTCTCTTCCGCGAGCGAGTCGGCCAGCTTTTCGCTGACGGCGGCCACGTTGCGGTTCAGGAGAAGCTGGCCCCACAGGCCGGGGGCCTGCTGCGTGCCCAGCACTTTCTCGTACAAGGCGATTGCATCGCGCACCTGGTTGCGTTTCCGCCAGAGGTTCTCGGCCTCGGCAAACATCTTCCGTGCTTCGATCGCCCGCGGATCCTTCTCGAACTCGGACTGATACAGGAAGAAGTCGTAGTTCGTCTGCGACCTGTTCACGTTGTACATATGCAGGATCTGGTTCGCCTTGATCGAATCGGCCAGCACCTTGTCGTTCAGTTCTTCCGGCCGCAGTGTCGGCATCGCGTCGGCATCGACGTTGAAACCGCGATGGCGAGCGTAGATCTCGGCCCGGCGGCGGTACGCCAGTCGCTCCGCTGGGGTCAGATTCAGGCCATTGTCCCGGCCGTGGTCATACCACATTTGATGCGCGAGGGTCCATTCCGCCAGGGAGTTCGCCGATGGCTTGACCCGTACATCTTCGCGGAACCAGCGGTCATTGGCGTCACGCTGATCGTCGACGATCCAGGACGAATCGTCCAGCCAGCCGTCCTGCTGCAACTGCTCGGCAATGTACGATTGTGCCCGCATCGGCCCCTGCCGGAAGATGATCAGCGTCGGCCGGGACGGCAACCGGCGGATTCGTTCCGGGTCGCGGTAGTTCTTGTCGGGCCAGGACGGTTCCGGGTTCGGCTTCGGGATCACCTCGTTGGCGTAGCGGAACCAGACACGCGACGCGCGCACGGCGGACGAGTTGCCATCGCCGATCGCCTGATTCGGGTTCAACTCTTCGCCGGCGGTGCGGTAGAACGGCGGCGGTACTACGGGGAACTGCTGCAGGCGGTCCTCGAACATGCCCGGTGCATCGTCACGGAAGCGGTTCGGAAGTACTTCGTTTTCCTTCAGGAAGTTCACCACGTCCATAGGCGACTGTGCCAGATAGATCGACGGCAGGTCGGTTCCATCGGCACGTTTGCCCGGCTTGATGGCCGCCTCGCGCAGCCGGCGCACCAGTTGCGGGTTCTTCTCGCAGAAGGCACGGAAGGCCACCAGGTCGACTTGCCCGCCCCGCATCAGGGTGCGGTAGTCGCGGGCATCGCGTGGGATGCACGAAAGCTGGAACAGGCAGCGCAGCGTCGTTTTCTGATCGCTGGTGGTGAACTTGCTCTGGTAGTACGAGGCCAGCGAATATCGCATGTCCGGGTTGTTGTGGATGATCGACTCCCCCTCGGCCAGCAGGCTGATGCCGCGGCTGATGTAGAAGTACTTGTCGTTGAGCCGATCCATTTCAACCGAGACGTTGTACGCCAGATTCCAGCTCTGGAACAACCAGGGGGTGACGAAGCGAGGCTGCAGTTTGGTGATCGAACGAACGGTCAGTTCCAGTTCGTTCCATTCCTGCATCTTCTGCTTTTCGTTGGCCGACATCCACAAAGCGCAGACGCAGAATCCGCGAGAGCCGGTCAACAGCAGTCGGACCGCGGCACCGGTCAACTCGACGTCGCCCTGACTCATCTCGTTGAGTTCGAGCTTGTCCGATTGTGCCTGGATCGACCACGGGCGGGCATTCTGGTTGCCGCGATCGCCGGGCAAGGCGACCACGCCGCGAACCACGATCGTCGTGATGAACAGGCCGACGAGCAGGCCGCAATAGATCAGTTTCCGCTGCCGGGCTGCCCGTCGAGTGTTACTGGACATGATGTGACGCCTTCGAGATTACAGGATGCGCGAAGCAGTGACGTTTCCCCATCGCCTACGCGGCGATTTCGCGGGACCTCATCAGGTAGTACGCCAGAACGAACCACGGGAGCATATAAGCAGCCAGAAAAATCATGTTCAGGGCCATGAAATCGAAACTGATGTTAAACCCCTGCGTCAGGTAGTTCGACCATGTGAAGCGTTCGGTATCGGGGATAACGTTCATCAGCCGCCGGAAAAACCAGCGGTAGGCGTCGTCGCCGAACAGGGCGAACTGAATCGTCGGCGTCTTGTCCAGCTCGGCCGCGGTCGTCGACCCTTTCACCAGGCGGGTGAACGATTCAAATGGCCCGCCGCCGATGTTCTGACCCAGTGCGACCCCGGTCAGGAACTCCTGGAAGTAGCCGCCGATGAACAGGCACAGGGCCAGGATCATGCTGATCACGCCGGCCAGATACGTGCTGGCCGCCACCGACAGCCCGATCACGATCGTCAGCCGGCACCACAGTCCTACGGCCCCCTTGAAAAAGTTTACCCAGAACAACCCCTCGGATTCAAGCAGATACAGGTCCAGTGGCGCGACACCGAGCATCTGACTGTCCGACTCACACTTCACCTTAATCTGCACCAGCGCGGGGCTGCCGGCGGCCGGGTCGACAGGCGGCTTGCCGTCGAGCGCGTTCTTGAACAGCCCGGGGGGTACCATCAGCCGGTAGGTGTGATAGTCGAACACCGGGAAGTTCTTGAACTGGAAACGGCCGAACTTCTCCGCGATCTCATTGACCTTTTTCCAGTCTTCGCCTCCGCCCGAATCGGGGTCCTCCGACGGGCTGACGTTGCGGTAGCCGCGGAACGCGTCGCGGAAGGCCTTCTGGTACTCTGCTTCGCGCGACGGGTCCCACTTCCAGGTGATGATGTCGAACGAAGTCTCGATCCCCTTGTTTTCCTGCCCCTTGGTCGTCTTGTAAATGTCGAAAGCAAACTCGAGCGGCACGGCGGGCATCGTGGTCAGGTCATCGAGTTCGCCCGGCCGGGTGAAGGTCCAGATCGCCCGGTGCGAACTCTGCCGGCCGCCCGCGATGTACTTGCGGTACGCATATTCTCGCCCGACATCGACTCCTTCAAACGACTGCGATCGGACGCGATCTTCCTCGGCCCGTTCACGAACATAGTCGAGCTTGCCGTAAACGGGGACGCGGGCCTTCATGGTTTCCTTGCGGGCTGCCTCGTCGACGTTGCTGGTCAGGATGAAGATCAGGCTGATTCCCGTCAGGACGAAGAGGGCGATCGTCTCCAGAATCGTGTACCCGAGAAACCGGCCGACGACGATCTCGAAACGTTCCACCGGCTTGGTCACGATCGTGTGGATCGTCTGGTTCTTCACATCAGTCGGGATGCTGAACCCGGCAAGCAACAGCGCGGTCGTGATCAATAGCAACGTCATCGCGAAACCGATGACGCTGATCGTCGTTTTCAGGATGTCTTCGGGCTTCATCTTCTTGAAGAAGAACCATGTGGCCGGGAACATGAAGACGACGAGCACGATGAAGAAGACCCAGATGACTCGCCGGCGTACTGCTTCCTTGAGGCTCAACCGGGCGATCGCGGCAATGCGCCGCCAGCGCAGCCGGGCCAGATCGAGGACGAACGGCTCGCCGAACGCCAGCAGGGCGAGCAACCCGCCGGCTGTCAGGGCATATCCCTGATACTCGTCAAGGGCGTTCGGCTGCCGAACGAGGGTCGGGGCATTGCCCTGGCCGGGCTGCTGCGCGACGCCCTGTTCCTCAGCCTGCCGATCGTTGTCGAGCCGGACCGCCACGGTCAGCCCGAAGGCGACCAGGTACATCATGAACGCGAGCAGCCCGGCGATCGCCATGAATTTCGAGATCATCCGCCGACGGCTGCCGGCGATGGCCGGGGCGGGGGAGACCATGACGTACAGGAACCAGACAAGCAGGCCGATCGCGGCAAAGCCGCCGGCGTCCTGCAGCCACGTAACCGTGAGCCGGCCGAAGTCGTTCCAGCCTTCCGACCGGTTCTGCAGCTCCATTACGCCGAATACGGGTGCAACCATGGGTATCGCGTCGTCCGAAAAGAAACCGTGAACACAGTACGAGACAAGGGTTACTTCGTTGCCGGGCTGCCCGCGGGCTGGTAGCGGCGGCCGGGGCGGGCCTTGCTTTCTTCCACGACGCGCTTGAACAGGTCTTCGAGCGTGGTGGTCGGATGACCCACCGATTCAAGCTGCCCGCCGTGTTTGAGTACCAGCGCTGCAAGGTCCTGCCTGAGCGAATCGGTCAACTGCAGATTGGTCGCCCGCATCTCGACCCGGCGGGCGTCTTCGACCAGCTTCTTGACCTCGCCGTTCTCCTGCAGGTCGCCGTTGTAGAGGATCGCGATGCGATCGCAAACGTCCTGCACGTCGTCGAGGCGGTGGCTGCACATCAGCACGGTCTTGCCCTGCTTGCGCAGTTCAAGAATCAGTTCCTTCATCCAGATGGTGCCGAGCGGGTCCAGGCCCGAGGTCGGTTCGTCGAGGATGACGAGTTCGGGGTCGTTGATCAGCGCCTGCGCCAGGCCGATGCGTTGCCGCATGCCCTTCGAGTATTCGCGAAGTGTGCGTTTCTTGTCGTTCTCCAACCCCACGCGGCGGATGAGGTCGGCGGCACGTTCTTCGCGCACTTTCGTGGGCATGTCGAACAGCCGGCCGTAGAAATCGAGCGTTTCTTCCGCGTTCAGGAAGCGGTAGAGGTATGACTCCTCGGGCAGGTAGCCGATCCGTTCGTTCTTGCGAACGTCGACAGCCGGCTGCCCGAACACGAACGCCTCACCCGATGTGGGGAACAGCAGCCCCAGAATCAGCTTGATCGTCGTCGTCTTGCCTGAGCCGTTGGGCCCGAGCAGGCCGAAGATCTCGCCCTTGCGGATCTGCAGGTCGAGCGCGTTGAGCGCTGTTTTCTTCGGACGGCCCCAGAAGTCCCGATAGACCTTCGTGAGGCTGCGTGTCTCGACAATGAAATCTTCAGCCATTCTCGGCCCCTGGGCGGCTGAACTGTTGTGACGACATGTTGGATCCACTTGCCGTTCGGGACTCTCAGAGTCCGGTACGTCGCAACCTTGCGAACCGTTCGGCTTCGTTATGTTACATCGCCCGTACCGGATTGGCGAGAAGGCAACCGAAAGTCGATCCAACGACCACTCGGCCCGATCACCTGATTCGGCAGAAAGTTAGCCTTGTACGCCAGCGACCGGCACTCGGCCACATAGTAGCCCATGTAGACGTACGGTATCCCGTTTCGCCGGGCGTCGGCGAGTATCGACATCACGTTGAACGTGCCCGGCGAGCGGTCCCGCTCGTCCGGGTCGTAGAAGAAGTAGATGGCTGACATCGCCTTGGATAACCGATCGACATAGCCGACGCCGATCAATTTGTCGCCGACACGGTACTGCCATTCCTCGACGGGGAACGGGTTGTCGACAAAGCCTTCAATGTAACTGTCCTCTTCCTTCGGGCCATGCCGGGGCCAGTCCTTGAACCCCTGCTGGAACACGTGGAAGCGGTCGTACAGGTCGAGCTTTTCGTCCGTTACTTCCGGCTCGGCGATCGTCAGCGTGACATCGCGATTGGCGTCCCACGCCCGGCGCTGGCTGCGGTTGGGCCGATAGGCGGTCGCGTCCAGCCGAAGCGACAGGCAGCGACTGCATTCGGGGCACGCCGGCTGAAACAGCGCCCGCCCGAAGTGACGCCAGCCGCGGATCAGCTTCGCCTCGAACTCCGCCGCCGAGATCTCGGCCATGAGCTGGTAGCGCATGCGTGCGGTCTCCGCCGGGAGATAACCGCATGTATGCTCGGCCGTGGTGAAGGTGTGCAGGGTGAGCATGTGATGTTGCTACCGTTACTGACAGTCACGTTGCGAATGCCTCTTATCCCCTCTCCCCCGCAAAGCCGGGGGAGAAGGGATAAGAGGGAAGATGGCATCTGCGGCATGACGGTCAGTAACAAATCCTACTTCAACGACAACAGATACTCCACCACATCGGTCAATTCATCCTCGGTGAAGTTCTTGACGATGTCCTCGGGCATGATCGAGATCGCGCTCTTCGTGCGGCTTTCGATATCGGTCTTGGCGATCTTCGTGTCCTTGCCGTTGGCATCGCGGATCGTCACCGTGTCGGGCGTTTCTTCGATGATCAGGCCCAGGATCTTCTGCCCGGCGCTGTTTTCGATCTGCCATTGCAGGAACTGGTCGGCAATTGCCTTGCTCGGTTGCAGGATCGATTCGTACATGTTCTCCCGGCTGGCCTTGCTGCCGATCTTCGAGAGGTCGGGGCCGATCTGCCCGCCTACTCCCTGCACGAGGTGGCAGCGCACGCATTGCGTATCGCCCTTCAAACTGAGCGCCAGCAGTTGCTTGCCGCGTTCCGCGTTGCCGACACGCTGGCTGAGTTCCGCCAGCGTCGGCAGCTTCTTCGGGTCGAGCTTGGCGGGGGGCGAGGGGAAGCGAGAAGCAGCTCTGCCGCGCAGGTCCTGATACGGGCTGTTGCGCAGCAACCGGCCGGCCAAGGCCATCAGGTCATCGGGAATCGTCTTCTTTTCGACGAAGGTGTAGAGCAGCCAATGCGTACCGGGCTGTGTACCGGACAGTGCCTCGATGGCCGATCGGCGTATGGCGGGGCTGGCAGTGTCGCTCAAGGCGACCGCAGTAAGCGCGGTCAGGGCACGCCCTGAATTGTCGCCTTTCGCGTTCTTGCCCGGCACCTGCATTTGGACTGCGAGCGCCCGGCTCAATTCAATGCCGAGTTCGTCGCCCACGGGCACGCCCGGCTTGAGCATCGCTTCGAGGGCGTCCATCGCCTGGGGAGTCTTGAACGTGCCCAGTGCTTGCACGGCGGCGATGCGTGCCTGCTGCTCGCTCTTGTCGGTGCCGTCTTTAGCCGTGGCGGCGATCCCGGCCAACGTCGCAAGCCGATCCTGCGCCTGGGCCGCGCCGATGAGGAGAATGCCTTCCGTCCGCGTCGTGCTGTTGCTCAGCAGTTCGTCGATGGCGGCCGCCATGTCCTTGCTGCCTTGCAGGCTCTTCCACTTGCCGGGCAGGAACTGTTGAATGTGCCGCAGCGCCTGGGCCTTGACCTCGGGAGCCTGCTTCGATTTGAGCAGCGTCAGCATCGTCTGCCCCGCGTTCACATCCTCCGAAGACGCCAGAATATCGACGATGCGCGCCTTCTGCAGGCCGGTCAACTTGCTATCTTCCAGCAGCTTCGGTAGCCGCGCCATCACCGACTTGGGCCGCAGTTCCCACACCAGATC
>Ga0105048_10012371_pt1 | contig 13387 bp, 10 predicted proteins | sample MAT05_FD_78382 | JGI IMG/M metagenome (GOLD analysis project Ga0105048, IMG submission 78382) | Freshwater microbial communities from Lake Fryxell liftoff mats and glacier meltwater in Antarctica - MAT-05 | ecosystem: Environmental > Aquatic > Freshwater > Ice > Liftoff microbial mat | place...
CCGGCCCGATCGCCCGGCTGGCGGGCGGCCCGGCCGGAGACGGGGTTCATGCCCGAGCTTGCCGGCCCGATCGCCCGGCCGGCGGGTACGGCCCGGCTCAGGTGCGGTCAGGCACGGTCCCGATACCGCGCCGTATCGCGCCGTCAGTCGCGCCGTCAGGCACGGTCCCGATACCGCGCCGTATCGCGCCGTCAGTCGCCGGAGCACTGAACGAACCAACGAACGGCATCTCGTTGGCGTTGTCAGTCGTCAGGGCACTGGAACAGCCACGGACGTGCCATATCCGGCTCGGATCGGCCCTTCGCCGCGCCTTGGTTGGTTCGTTCAGTCGCTGGGCGACTGGGGACCCAGTCGCCCAGCGCCACGCCTAGCGGGCTGTTCCCGCCAGCGCCACGCCTAGCGGGCTGTTCCCGCCAGCGCCACGCCTAGCGGGCTGTTCCGGTCAGCGCCACGCCTAGCGGGCTGTTCCGGCCAGCGCCACGCCTAGCGGGCTGTTCCTGTCAGCGCCACGCCTAGCGGGCTGTTCCGGTCAGCGCCACGCCTAGCGGGCTGTTCCCGCCAGCGCCACGCGTCGGGTACAGCCCTCCACACGATCGGGGGACAGGTCCGACCGGGATGCTGGACAATGGCTCGATGCGTGTCTCTGCCAAGGCTGACTATGCCATCCGCGCCGCTGCCGAGCTGGCCGCGGCGGATGCGACCGTGCCGCTCAAGGCCGAGCGCATCGCGGACGCCCAGGGCATCCCCATCAAGTTCCTGGAGACGATCCTGCTGGAGCTAAAGCATGCCGGCATCGTGCGCAGTCAGCGCGGCCCGGACGGTGGCTACGCGCTCGCGCAGCCGGCCGCCCAGATCAATCTTGCGGATGTCATCCGGGCCGTCGACGGGCCGCTCGCCAATGTGCGCGGTGACCGACCCGAGAACACCACCTACACCGGCGCGGCCAAGCCCCTGACCGACGTCTGGATCGCGGTCCGTGCCGCGCTCCGGGAGATCCTGGAGCAAACGACGCTCGCCGACCTGGCCGCGGGCGCACTCCCTGCGCGGGTCACCAACCTGGCCGCGAACCCGGAGGCGTGGCTGTCCCTGGGACGCTTCCCGGGCACCGGCCGACCCGAGGCTCGCACGGACACAGCGGCAGCGAACCCGGACCTTACGCCGCGCTGAACACCCGGGCCTTGCTCGGCCGGACGTACACGATCTGGCCCCGGGTCAACTCCAGGCTCTCCGCCTGGTCCCTGGGCACCTGTGCCCAGACGTGGCTGCCATCGGTGCGCAGCAGCTCCACCCGGACCTCGAAGCCGAGGTAGACCACCCGCTCGATCATCGCCTCCGTGGCGTTCTCGGTGGGCTCCGTGAGGATGTCCAGGTCGTGCGGCCGGACCCAGCTTTCGTCGACCCGGGTCACAGGACCCACGAAGCTCATCACGAACTCGTTGGCGGGGTGCTCGTACAGGTCGCGGGGTGAGCCGACCTGCTCGATGCGCGCATTGTCCATGACCACGATGGTGTCGGCGACGTCCATCGCCTCCTCCTGGTCGTGGGTCACGAACACCGTCGTGACGTGCGTCTCGTCGTGCAGCCGCCGCAACCACGACCGCAGCTCCTTGCGCACGCGTGCATCGAGCGCCCCGAAGGGCTCGTCCAGGAGCAGCACCTCGGGCTCCACGGCGAGTGCCCTGGCCAGCGCCATGCGCTGCCGCTGACCACCAGACAGCTGGGCCGGGTAGCGATCACCGAACTGCTCGATCTGGACCAGCTGGAGCAGCTCCTTGACCCGATGCTCGATCTCCGCCTTGGGGCGCTTGCGGATGGTCAGGCCAAAGGCCACGTTGTCACGCACCGTCATGTGCTTGAACGGCGCGTAGTGCTGGAACACGAAGCCGATGCCCCGCTGCTGGGGCGGGACGCGGGTGACGTCGCGGTCGCCCAGGAAGACGGACCCGGAATCGGGCGTCTCCAGACCGGCGATGATGCGCAGCAGCGTGGACTTGCCGCTGCCGGAAGGCCCCAGAAGCGCGGTCAGCTGCCCATCGGGGACGTTGAGCGAGACATCGTTCAGCGCCGTGAACGTCCCGAACCGCTTGTTGATGCCCTCGACCCGGATGGCCATCAGATACCTCCCCCGGTCCGGGAACCAGCCGTCGACACGGGCTCCAACATGAGGCTCGAGGGCGCGTCATCCGAACTGCCGCGGTGCAGCCGACCCGACTGATACAGCTGCATCCCGACCAGGACCAGGAGCGCCATGCCGGCGAGCACGATCGAGGCAGTGTAGGCGCCGACGATATCGAACGCCTCGTACCGCTCCTGGACGTGCGTGGTCAACGTGATGGTCTTGCCCGAGATCTTGCCCGACACGATGGCGACCGCCCCGAACTCGCCCAGGGAACGGGCGGTGGTCAGGATGACGCCGTACACGATGCCCCAGCGGATGGCCGGCAGCGTGACGCGCCAGAAGGTGCGCACGGGCCCCGCGCCCAGGGTGTAGGCGGCCTCCTCCTGATCTGTGCCGATCTCCCGAAGGACCGGCACGACCTCCCGGATGACGAACGGGAGACACACGAAGATGGTCGCGAGGATCATCCCCGGCACCGCGAAGATGACCGTGATGCCGTGGTCGGCGAGGAATCCGCCGATGGGGCTGTTGGTGCCGTAGACCAGGAACAGCGAGAGCCCGATGACGATGGGGGACAAGGCGAATGGCAGGTCCACGAGGGCGTTCAGGACCGCTCGGCCAGGGAACCTGCGACGTGCGATGGCGAGTGCGGTGACGACGCCCATCACGGTACAGATGGGCACCGTGATGACGGTGATCTGCACCGTCAGCCAGAAGGCCGCCTGGAACGCAGGACGCCCGATGGCCTGGACGACCGGTCCGATGCCGCCCTCGAACGCGCGGATGAAGACCATCGCGACCGGCAGCAACAGCAGCAAGGCGAGGTACAGCAGCACGATGCCGCGGACGGTGAGGCGGACGGCACGACTCCTGCGAGCGTTGCCGCCGACCGGCCGCGCGCCCGTGGCGGTGGCGCTGGACGCGGCTGTCATCCCACCTCCGAGTGACGGCTGATGCGTCGCCGCAGCAGGTCGAAGGTCGTGAGCAGGACGAGCGAGAAGATGAGCAGCAGGACCGATACTGCAGCTGCCGCACTCGGGCGGTCACCCTCGATGAGACCCTTGATGTACACGGAAGCGACCTCGGTCGACGACGGGATGTTGCCCGAGATGAGCACGACCGAGCCGAATTCACCCATGCAGCGGGCGAAGCACAGGGCCCCGCCGGTCAGGATCGCGGGCACCAGGTTGGGCAGGATGACCCGCCGGATGACCGTGACCGGTGACGCGCCGAGCGATGCGGCCGCCTCCTCCATGTCGCGGTCGAGTTCCAGCAGCACCGGCTGGACCGAGCGGACCATGAACGGGAGGGTCACGAACAGCAGCGCGATGAGGATCGACACGGGCTGGTAGGCGATGTTGATACCGAACGGGCTCCGTGGGCCGTACAGGGCCAAAAGCGTCAGGCCGGTCACGATCGTGGGCAGCGCGAAGGGCAGGTCGATGAGGCTGTTGATGATGGCCTTGCCCCTGAAGTCATCGCGCACGAGCACCCAGGCGACGAGCGTCCCCATCACGGCATTGATGAGCACCACGATGAGGGACGCCCAGAAGGTCAATCGCAGGGCAGCCAACGCCTGTGGGCTGGTGACAGCCGCCAGGAATGCGTCGAGACCCTCCCCGAACGACTGCCAGATGAGCGCCGAGATGGGGATGAGGACGATGAGTCCCAGGTAGAGCGCAGCCAGGCCGGGACCCAGCAGGCCCCGGCCATCGTAGAAGCCGCCGACTCCCGACCGCGACTGCGGTCGGGAGGACACGGCATCGGTCAAGGTTGGATGCCCATGTTCGCGAAGATCTGAGCCATGATCCCCGTGTCCGCATCGAAGAACCTGGGGCGTGCCTCGCCCCAACCACCGAGGTCACCATTCACCGTGGCCAGGGTCGTGGGCGTCTGGAAGTCCGGAAACTGGGCGAGCACCTCCGGAACTACCGGCCGGAACCCGTGCCTGCCGTAGACGGCCTGCGCTTCTGGCGTGTAGGCGAAGTCCACGAATGCCTTGGCAGCCTCGGGGGCATCCCCGGTCAGCGTGGTCGCGATGGCATTCTCGATGAGCAAGGTGTTGTCCGGCACCACGTACTCGAGCGGCTGGCCGGCCTGCTGGGCGAAGATCGCCTCGTTCTCGTAACCGATGAGCACATCGCCCTGGCCGGCCTGGAGGAACGTGTTGAGTGCGTCGCGGGCACTGGGGTCCCAGACAGCCACGTTCGCAGCCAGCTCGCCCAGGTACGCGATCGCCTCTGCCTCGGTCTTGCCGGCGTCGATCTGCGCCTGGTAGGCGGCAAGGATGTTCCACTGGGCGCCGCCCGATGTGATCGGGTTGGGCGTGATGACCGTGACGTCGTCCCGGATCAGGTCATCCCAGGACCGGATGTTCTTGGGATTGCCAGGACGGACGACGAAGACCACGACGCTGTCGTGGATGATGCCCCCATAGGGGTTCTCATCCCAATCGGCGGCGACGATGCCCGGCTCCACGAGCCGCTCGATGTCGGGCGACAGGGCGAGTGCCACGACGTCGGCCGGAAGCCCGGCCTGAACCGCTCGGCTCTGGTCACCGGAGGCGGCGTACGACTCCGAGAACGTCACCCCCTGACCCGCGGGTGTCGCCTGGAACAGCGGGATGAGCTCCGCGTACGCTTCGCGCGGCGTGGAGTACGCGACGAGTGTCACGTCGCTAGCGACCGTGGCGATACTGGGCGCCGGTGTCGGCGCAGGCGCCGGCCTCTGGGCGCCTGTGCCAAGTGCGACCCCCGCCGTCAGCGTGAGTGCCACGCCCGCGATCGCGAGCGGGCGGCTCTGGTGTCTTCGGATCACGGTGCCTCCTGGATCCCACCTATACGTGTCTTTCCTATCGGGATAGACGACAACAACCCAGACGGCCTGCGGCTATGCGGACGAAGAGGCAGCATCGGTCGTAACCACACTGTTCCTATATTGTCGGTCGGCTCACTATACAACAGGTACTGACCAGCTCGCTGGCGAACGTCACAAACGGGGGCGGCTCGCCAGATAGACTTGCGCCGGCAGCGTGAGGAGGGTCACCGTGGAGGCTCCGGCGGACCGGAAGCGGGAGTGGGCCTGGCTGGCTGGGCTCCTGCTCCTCGCCCTCGTCTGCCGCCTGTCGGTGATGATCGCGCTCCCCAACATCCACTACGGGGACGAGATCTATCAGGCGCTCGAGCAGGCGCATCGCGTCGTGTTCGGCTACGGCGTCGTGCCGTGGGAGTTCCGGGTCGGCACCCGGTCCTGGATCCTGCCTGGCCTCCTCGCCGTGCCGATGTGGGTGGGTGGGCAGCTGAGCGATGATCCCGCGTTCCTGACCATGCTGGCCGGCGCGTGCCTCGTGCTGTCGTCGCTGCTCATCGTCATCGGGGCCTTCGTGTTGGGCCGGCGGGTCAGCCTGACCCACGCCATCACCGCTGGCTTCGCGGCGGCGGTGTGGTTCGAGCTCATCTACCACGCCGGACGGTCGCTGACCGAGGTCGTCGCGACGGTACCCCTGGTGCTCGCCCTCGTCCTTGCCTCCGCTCCCCGGCCGGGGCGGACCGCACTCGCATGGACCGGGCTGCTCCTCGGGCTGTGCCTCGTGCTGCGCTTCCACCTTGCGCCGGGCCTCGCCGTCATCGTCCTGTTCCTCGTCTGGAGGCATGGCTGGCGGGTGGTGGGGCCGCTCGCCATCGGGGCACTGGTCCCGTTGCTGGCCGCCGGTGCCATCGACGCCTGGACGTGGGGTGTTCCGTTCGCCTCGATCGTGCGCAACTTCGGTAGCAACGTCATCGAGGGCCGAGCTGCGACGTACGGTGTCGAGCCGATCTATGACTACGTGCTCAGCATCGGCGCGCGCTGGCTGGTGGGCGTGCCCGTGCTGGGGGTGCTCATCGCATTCGGCGCGCGACGTTTCCCGATGTGGCTGGCCACGGCGGCGGCGATCATCGTGTCCCACAGCGTCATCGACCACAAGGAGTACCGCTTCATCTTCCCCGCGGTCACCTGCCTGGTGATCCTGGCGGGCATCGGCAGCGCAGACCTCGTGAACTGGCTGCGCCGGGTCGCCCACCCCCGCGTGGTGCGTCTGGCACTCCCCGCCTGTCTCGTCTCGTGGGCCGTCCTCTCACTCGGACTGAGCGTTGGCCCGTGGCAGCGGAGCGCGTGGACCAACGAGCGTGCCGCGTTGCAGGCGTTCCACTGGGTGCACGACCAGCCCGACCTGTGCGGCCTGGGTCTGAGCGGCCTGGAGTGGGCCGAAACGGGCGGGTATGCCCACCTCCATCGGCCGGTGCCGCTCTATACCGGACGGTGGCAGCGGTCGCTCCCCTCGCTGACCGATGCCTTCAACTACCAGGTGCACCGCACGTCAGGGGTAGGGTCGCCGTCGGCCGCGTACAGCCGCGAGACCTGTTTCACGGACTCACAGGGCGAAGTCTGCATCTACCGACGGCCTGGCACGTGCCAGGCCGAGGAGTCGTTCTCGATCAACGCGCTACTCGTGGCGACGGGCCAGTGAGGATGGTCGACTCACGGGTCAGGGCGCGATGCGTCCCTGATATCGCGGACGAGCGAGCATGGCCGCGTACGCCACCAGGGCACTTGCGGGCGGCTCCAGACGCCAGTCGGGTTGACCGTACGGCGCAAAGTTGAAGTAGACGACCGCGGCGATGGCTGGATACGCGTTGTACACGGCCGGGTAGCCCAGCTTGATCCAGCGCGCCTTGTCGCCGGGACCCTGTGCCGTGCCCGTCTCGCCCACGATGATGGGCTTGTGGGTGATCAGCCGGATCGCGTTGTAGGACGACTTGAACACGGTGACCATCGCCCGACTACCGCCCCAGTCGAAGGCGCTGAACCCCGCGTACTCGACGTACTTGCCGCCAGGCCAGATCGACTGGTAGGTGGCGCATCCACCGCATGGCGAGTAGGGCGCCCAGACCATCTTCACATTCAGGGCACCCTCCCCTCCGGGACCGCGGATGATGTCGTGGATATGGCGCCATGCGCGCTTGAAGCCCGACGCGGTGTTGTCGAACCGACCGATACCCCATGGGAACCAGGGCGCGTTCATCTCGTGCGCGAACTTGAGCAGGACGGTGCCGCCGAATGCCTTGGCGTCCTGCGCCCACTGCCGGATGTACTCGTCGTGGTCACCAGCGACGATCCTCGCGTACGTAAAGCGCGGATCGTCCAGGTCGGTGGGGTCGACCGGCTGCCAGAAGAACATGGGCACCGCGCCCCGTTGCCGGATGCCGTTCATGAGCGCCAGGTCCGGGAACGCCGCGCCCGAGCCGCCCCAGTCACTCCACAGCGACCAGATCGCGGGCACCCGGCCGCCGACGCTTGCCGTGAAGGCATCGAGCGTGGCCAGGTCGCGGTTGTCCGGCATGGACACGCCCAGCGCCAACCTGCGCGGCGCCGCAGCAGACGCGGTGAGCGGCACACCGGTCACGACCACCATCGCGGCCATGAGCGCCACGACCAGGGATAGACGACGCATGACAGGTCCTCGGTAGGGTCTCCCGGACCACACAGTACATGTGTCTGCGAACCCTTCACAACCTGCCAGGTCGCTGTCGCGTGTGGCCGTTGGTCCGGGGTGCGGTCGGCTAGTGTGCGGAGGCATGTCACAGACGAGCGCACGCATCGCCGAGGGTCGCCGCACGAGCCGCCTGTGGCTGCTCGCCTTCGCGACAGCAGCCGTGGTGGCGGTAGCGGTGCTGCTGTACTTCGGTCGCGACTCCACCTTCTGGGGCGATGAGTGGATCTTCATCAACGACCGCCTTGCCTGGGACGCCGACGCGTTCCTGTCGCCCCACTGGGAGCACCCGGTGCTGGGCATGGCGCTGCTCTGGAAGCCGCTCCTGGCGACCGTCGGGCTGCACAGCTACCTGCCGTACCTGGCGGTGCTGCTGCTGCTCCATGTCATCGCTGCGGCGGCGGTCTATCGACTGGTCCGGCACCAGGCCGGCTCTCCCCTCGCCTTCGCTGCGGCAGTCGTGTTCCTGCTGCTGGGCACCGCGGGTGAGGTGTTGCTGTACGCCATGCCCACCAACCTCGTGGGCTCCACCGCGGCCGGTGCCTGGGCCCTGGCGCTGTTCCTGGAGCGACCGGGGCGACGCGGCCAGTGGGCCATCGCGCTGCTGCTACTGGCTGCCATCGGGACATCCGGCGCCGGCCTGTTCTTCATCGCCGCGCTCGGCGCCGTGATGCTCATCGCGCCCGGGCGAAGACGCGAGCTGTGGACGCTGGTCCCGGCGATCGCTGCGTACGGTGTCTGGCTGCTGACCTTCGGCCGCGGCTCGCTGGGTGGCGGCCACGACTGGGTGACCAACGCGTCCCTGGTCCCGGACTACGTTCGTGAGGGTGTGGCGCATGCCGTCGGCGCGGTCTCAGGCCTGGGCGACGAGGTCGGCCTCATCCTCGCGGTCCTGCTGCTGGTGGCGACCCTGTGGCACCTGGTCGGTCGCCAGCCGATCCTGGAGGGTGCCGTGGCCGGCGTGGCGGGTCTCATCGCCCAGTTCGGGCTGACCGGTCTCGCGCGCGCCCAGAGCGACATCGATGCCGGTGTCGCGCAGGCAGACGCGTCGCGCTACGTCTACATCGCTGCAGTGTTCCTGTTCGCGGCCGGCGCCGCGTGGCTGGGACGGCGGCCACCCATCGTGCTCCGGGAGGCGCGCGTCGTCCTGCCACTGGTCGCGCTGACCGGCTTCGCGCTTGCGGCCAACATGGTCGCGCTGGCCTCGTGGCACACGTTCTTCCGGACGCAGGGCCAGGAGGTGCGGGCCGCGATCACGGTCCTGACGCGCCTCGGCGGCACACCCGCGATCCCGGGCGACCGGGTCGCGGCGGTGCCCGCTGGGTCGTTCCTGTGGACGCTGCCAAGCCCCGACCGCCTGCGCGAGATCATCGCCCAGCTCGGCTTGCCGCTCGACGATGTCATGGTGCCGGGTGCCCCGATCGTCCCTGACTCGGTCACCCAGCAGGTGTTGCTGGACTACGTGATGCCTACGTTCGTGGTGGCGCCCGCTGACGCCATCCCGGCAGACACGACGCCGCCCGCGATTCGTGCCGCGGCCGGAGCGACGCTGACACAGGATGGCGGCTGTGCCTCCATCGCGGCGACGGGCCACGATCGCCAGGTCGTCCTGGACCTGGCCGGTGGCGCGACGCTGTACGTGCTCCCGGCGGCGGCTGGGACGGCACAGGTGGCGTTGTCCACGGATGGCACATTCACCGATCGAGCCACGCGCGCTGTGACCCTGACGGCCGGCCAGCCAGCCTCCGTGACCATCCCTGACGTCGGACCTGACGTCACGTGGCAGGTGCGGCTGCAGCTGCCCGGCACGGGTGGGACACGCCTGTGCAGCCAATGACGAGCCCGGGCTCCGGCGGCAGCCGACGCATCGAGCGCACCCGACCGTCTTCCGCGCAGGCAGGCCATATCATCTCGACCGCATGATCGACGTCGTACAGGTGCAGCCCCCCACCGTCATCCAGCCTCCGTCGCGGTGGCCGGGTCTCGGGCTGACGGAGGCGTGGCGCTACCGGTCGCTGTGCCTGGTATTGGCGCACCGGTTGCTCAAGGTGCGGTATCGCCAGTCGATCGTAGGTGTGGGATGGGCGGTCGGCCAGCCCGTCCTGCTGATGATCGTGTTCACGATCTTCTTCGGCTTGTTCGCCCGCGTGGATACCCAGGGTGTCTCGTTCGCCGTCTTCTATTTCTCGGGCCTGGTGCTGTGGCAGATGGTGTCCAAGGTGCTCGCCGAAGGGACGAGTGCCGTGGTCGGCAACGCCTCTCTCATCGACCGGGTCTACTTTCCGCGCATCTACCTACCCATCGCGGTGGGTATCGCCAGCCTGGTCGACCTCGCCTGCACCCTCGGGGCCCTCTTGGCGCTGATGCTGGTGTCGGGATACCTGCCCGGCTGGGGAGTGCTCGAGTTGCCTGGCTATATCGCAGTGGCGTTCGCGACCTGTCTTGGCGCCTCGTTCTGGCTGGGCGCCCTGAACGTGTCCTACCGGGACGTGTCCCTGCTGCTGCCGGTCCTGACCCAGCTGTGGTTCTTCGCGTCGCCCATCATCTATCCCGCGTCGCTGGTGCCCGACGCGTTCCAGCACCTGTACTACCTGAACCCCATCGCCCTGGCCGTGACAGGTCTGCGGACCGCCCTGTTCCACACACCTGGACCGCCGCCGGGGGCCTGGCTGGAGGGCGTCCTGGTGGCGACGTTCGTGCTCGTCTCTGGGTACTTCGTCTTCCGCAACCGCCAGTCGAATTTCGCGGACGTGGTGTGACGGTCGCGGGAGAGGGTCCGGCGGTCGAGGTACGCGGCATCGGCAAGCTGTACCGGATGGGTGCTGCGCCCGGTTCCGGCGGCCTGTATGACGGTGTCGGGCGACTCCTCCACCCGCGGCGCCCACGCTCGGAGGACGCTCGACCGACCGTCTGGGCGCTGCGCGATGTGAGCTTTGACGTGCCGCATGGGCAGGTGATGGGGTTCCTGGGCCGCAACGGCTCGGGCAAGAGCACGCTGATGAAGATCCTGGCCCGGGTCACTGCGCCCACGGAGGGCACCGCCGTCGTACGTGGGCGCGTCGGGGCACTCCTGCAGGTGGGTGCCGGCTTCCACCCGGAGCTGAGCGGCCGGGACAACATCGAGCTATCCGGCGCCATCCTGGGTATGAGCTCAGATGAGGTCGCGGCGGTCTACGACCAGATCGTGGAGTTCTCGGAGATCGGCGACTTCCTGGACACGCCGGTCAAGCACTACTCCAGCGGCATGTTCACCCGCCTGGCGTTCAGCGTCTCCTCACATCTGCAGGCCGAGGTGCTGCTCGTGGATGAGGTGCTGTCCGTGGGGGATGCCGGGTTCCAGGCCAAGTGCATCCAGCGCATCCGGACACTCGTGGGTGAGGGCAGGACGGTCCTGTTCGTGAGCCACTCCATGGATTCCGTCATCGACCTGTGTGACAGCGCCATCGTGCTGGACAAGGGCATCCTGAGGTTCCACGGCGCGACTCAGGATGCGGCCCGCGTCTACCAGCAGGACATCCTCGGATCGCCCGTTCGCCGCTGACGTGCGCACGCGACTGTCGGCCGCCCTGCGCGACTCGGTCGCATGGCCGGCCCTGCGCCGGATCGGACGACCCGTGCGAGATGCAGGTCGTACCGTGCGGGCCCGGCTTGCGGCATGCCGGCGCCACGGCATGCTCGCTGTCCAGGCGGCCGCGTCGAGGAGCCGACGACACGCGGCAGATGCCCTGCACCGGCACGACCAGCTTGCCGCACTGACCTGGCACCCTGCCCGCGCCGCGGAACGCCAGCTCCGCCGCGCTCGCGTCTGGCTCGTGACGTGGCAGGTCCGGCGGGACCCAGACCGCTGGGCGCGGCGCTACCTGGACGCGGCGTGGTACGTGGCCGGGCATCCGGATGCGGCAGCTCCGGGGACGGATGTGTGGTGCCACTACCGGGACATCGGCGTGCCGGCAGGCGATGCTCCGAATCCGGTCTTCGACGTCGCGGGCTACCGCTTCGATGAGCCAGATGTCGGGCCCGGTGACGACCCGTTGCGCCACTGGGTGCTGGTGGGCCGACGGCGCGGCGCGACACCCCATCCCCTATTCGACCCGGCCTGGTATCGAGCCAATACGCCGGGCATCGGACGGATGGACCCATATCTCCACTTCCTGACGGCGGGTCGCGCGGCGGGGCGACGTGCCAGTGCCGCAGTCGAGCCGGGTGCCGACATCACGACGGCATCCATCGCATTCGCGGCACCGGGCGCCGCGGCAGTGACGATCATCGTGCCGGCGTATCGGCGCTATGCCCTTACGCTGCGCTGCCTGGCGGCGTTGGCCGGGCGCGCACTCACGGAACCGTCGGTGCGCGTGGTCGTCGTGGATGACGATCCAGAGCATCCCCTGGCACCACTGCTGGGCGCGATCCCGGGCCTCGAGATCCGCACGTATCCGCGCAACCTGGGATTCCTGCGCTCCGTCAACCGGGCGGTGGCCGGGACCGAGAGCGAGTACGTGGTCATCCTCAACAACGACACGGTCGTCGAGGATGGCTGGCTGGAAGCGTCGCTTCTGCTCATGACGGCCGACCCGACGACGGGCATGGTGGGCTCGCGTCTCCTGGAGCCCAACGGCCGGCTCCAGGAAGCCGGCGTGACGATGTACCAGGACGCAGACGGCACACCGTATGGGGCCGGTGACGATCCGGAACGGCCGCAATATCGCTTCGTCCGCGACGTGGACTGTGTCAGTGGAGCGTGCCTGCTCGTCCGCCGCGAGGCGTGGTCAGCCGTCGGTGGCTTCGATGATGCGTTCGCGCCCGCATTCTTCGAGGAGTACGACCTCGCGTTCGCGCTGCGCGCCGCCGGCTGGCGCGTACGCTACCAACCAGCTAGCCGCGTCATCCACGCTGGCAGCGCCAGCTATGGCGTGGCGACCCGCGACCAGCAGACTGCCCGCAATCGCGAGCGGTTCCGCGCCAAGTGGTCCGAGGTGCTTGCGCAGCAGGCGTCCGGTCCTGCCGACGAGTTCGTCGCACGTGAACGACCCTGGCCGGCGGGCACGATCCTGGTCGTCGACGACCGGGTCCCGGAGCACGACCGCCACGCGGGCGCTCTCTGGATCGCCCAGTGGATGGAGCTGTTGAGCGAGGCTGGCTACAAGGTCATCTTCGCCCCGGACGACGGGCTGGAGCGAGTCGACTATGCCGAAAGGCTCCGCCAGTCGGGCATCGAGATCCTGGCGCCGGACGTGGACCTGGATGCATGGCTCGATGCCAACGGTCGGTTCCTGGACTGGGTGCTCCTGGCACGACCGTTGGTCGCGGACCGGCGGCTGGCCGCGGTCCGACGCTGGACACGGGCACGCGTGCTGTACTTCACCCACGACCTCCACTGGTTGCGCGAAGAGCGACGTCACGCGGTCACCGGCGACCCGCGGGCGCAGGTCGACAGCATCTATCTGCGCGAGATGGAGACCCGCATCTTTCGCAGCGTCGACGGCATCCTTACCCCCAGCGAAGACGAGGTGCCGCTCATCGCAGGGATGGCGCCCCTGACACCGGTCTGGGTCCTGACACCCTACGCGGACCGGGTCGCGGCCGCCCAGCCCGCCGACGCGCTACCACTGCGCGATCGACACGTGGTCCTGTTCGTGGGCGGCTTCGCACACCTGCCCAATGTCGACGCGGCGCTGCTGCTGGTGCGCGAGGTCATGCCCCTCGTCTGGGCCTCGGTCCCGGAGGCGCGCGTCGTCATC
>Ga0105048_10012379_pt1 | contig 13379 bp, 10 predicted proteins | sample MAT05_FD_78382 | JGI IMG/M metagenome (GOLD analysis project Ga0105048, IMG submission 78382) | Freshwater microbial communities from Lake Fryxell liftoff mats and glacier meltwater in Antarctica - MAT-05 | ecosystem: Environmental > Aquatic > Freshwater > Ice > Liftoff microbial mat | place...
GGCTCTGTGTCCACCAGGCGCTGCGCGTTGCGCCTGGAGCAGTGCTTGAGGATGCCCTCCCGGGTCTCGAAGCTCAGGTTCAAGCCGTCGAACGCGGCGTAGCGGGCTTCCAGGGTGTCGACCACGCGCAGGCTTTGCAGGTTGTGCTCGAAGCCACCGTGGGCCCGCATGCACTCGTGCAGCGCGTCTTGTCCGGCGTGGCCGAAGGGTGTGTGGCCCAGGTCGTGGGCCAGTGCGATGGCCTCGACCAGGTCTTCGTTCAGCGCCAACGCGCGCGCGATCGAACGCCCGAGCTGGGCCACTTCCAGCGAATGGGTCAGGCGCGTTCTGAACAGGTCGCCTTCGTGGTTGACAAAAACCTGGGTCTTGTAGACCAGCCGCCGAAAGGCGCTGCAGTGCACGATGCGGTCGCGGTCGCGCTGGTGCTCGTTGCGCGGTGGCGACGCAGCCTCTGCAATTCGCCTGCCCCGCGACCGTCTGGGGTCGCTGGCCCAGGGTGCCAGAGCGTCGAGGTTCACGTGACTGCGCCGCGCTGATTGCTGACTGGTTCGCTGTGTTTTTCGTGGTGTATTTCGCTGTGTTTCTCGCTGTGTTTCTCAATCACCCGCAGCACCAACGCGTCGGGCGCAGAGCGCAGGCCCGCCCGGCCCGGTGCCTCGATGACGACAAAGCGTATCTCGCCGGCCTGCGCCTTCTTGTCCAGGCGCATCAACTCCAGCCATCGGCTGGCTGCCATGCGCGGCGCCTGCACCGGCAACCCGGCGCGCAACAGCAGCCGCTGCATGCGTTCGACAAAATCCGCGCCGACCAGGCCCAGCCCGGCCGACAGTTCGCTGGCCAGCACCATGCCGCAGGCAACGGCTTCGCCATGCAGCCACTTGCCGTAGCCCTGGCCGGTCTCGATCGCGTGGCCGAAGGTGTGGCCGAAGTTCAGGATGGCGCGCAGCCCGGCTTCACGCTCGTCCTGCCCGACGACCGCAGCCTTGATCTCGCAAGATCGGCGCACGGCATGGGCCAGCGCCTCGCGGTCGCGCTGCAGCAGGGCCTCGAGGTGAGTTTCCAGCCAGCTCAGAAAACTTTCGTCGGCGATCGGGCCGTACTTGATGACCTCGGCCAGCCCGGCACGCAGTTCACGTTCTGGCAGCGTGTCTAGCGTGGCCAGATCACAGACCACCCGCTCAGGCTGGTAAAAGGCGCCGATCATGTTCTTGCCCAGCGGGTGGTTGACGGCGGTCTTGCCGCCGACCGAAGAGTCGACTTGCGCCAGCAACGTGGTCGGCACCTGCACGAACGGCACGCCTCGCATGTAGCAGGCAGCAGCGAACCCGGTCATGTCGCCGACCACGCCGCCGCCCAGCGCGAACAGCACCGTCTTGCGGTCGCATCCCGTTTGCAGCAGATGGTCGAACACGAGGTTCAGCGTCGTCCAGTCCTTGTGCGCTTCGCCATCGGGGATCAGCATTTCGCTGACGCGAGTGAAGTGGGGCGCCAGTGAAGTCTTGAGCGCTGCACCGTGCAAGCGCATGACCAGCGCATTGCTCACGATCACGGCGTGTGCCGCTGGCGGAAGACCCGACCAGGGCGCTGGTTGGTGCAGCAGACCCGCGCCGATCAGGATCGGATAACTGCCACCGGGAGTGCTCACCTGCACGCGCATCACCGGGTTGTCGGTAGGGGCCACTTCGCTCATGGCGGGAGTTTAAGGTTCGTGCTGGAGGCAGCGCCCGTAATGCAGTGCGTAAAGCAGCGCCGAACTCAGGTCTGTGGCTTGTCGTCGGCCCTCGATCTCTTGACCGCACCGACCTGAGCCGGCACTCGATCGGGGTCCACCAGGCCGGCCAGTTCCAATTGCATCAACACCATCGAGAGCAGTGAAGGCAGCGAAGGCCAGGCAGCTTCGACCACGAAGTGCGCCGTGCGTCGGTACAAGGGATCGCGCTCGCGGTACAGGTCGCGCAGCCGTTGCAAAGGGTCCTTTGTCTGCAGCAAGGGCCGCTGCGTGTCGTGCCGCAGCCGTCGGTGCAGTTCTTCAGGCGCGGTGCGCAGGTAGATCACATGCGAGCGAGAGTGCAGCGCGTCTCGGTTCGACGGGCGCAACACGGCCCCGCCTCCCGTCGCCAGCACCTTGCCGCTGGCCTGCGTCAGGCGCTCGATGACATCTTGCTCGAGGTCGCGAAACGCTTCTTCGCCATGCAGCGCGAAGTAGTCCCGGATCGAGCTGCCAGTCTGGCGCTCGATTTCGTGGTCGCTGTCGACGAAACCCAGGCCCAGTTGGCGGGCCAGATGCCTGCCGACCGTGGACTTGCCACAACCGGGCATGCCGACCAGAGCAAGCCCGGCGAACTCTCTATCGGGAGTCGGTGCAGACACCGATCGGCACCGCCACGCCGTTGGGCAGCGCTGAAAGCCCGCCTCTACCATACGGGCTGACCACAAACGCTGGCGGAATCGTTTCGTCGGTGACAGCAGCCGCCGGGAAGGGCAAGTTACCGATGCCGTACAGGCTGCCCGCGAATCGAGCTCGCGACTCTGTGCCGGCGACACCCGAGGCGGTGACGGTGATGATGTAGTCAACCCAGGAAGCGACGCTCTGCCCATACTCGATCTGCACAATCGCCAACCCATTGGCGTCGGTGCGATTTGAGCCGACCATCTTGATGGCCACGTCTGACTTCCGCGGATCGATTTCGCCGTTCCAATTGAGGTCTTCCTGGCGCAGGTTGATATCAGGTGCGCTTGCGCCGGGCACTGAGGTGCCTGCCTCCCGCACGCCGTTGCGATTCACGTCTTCGTTGGGGCAGAAGGGTTGCCCCGTGGTGCCGCCCCGAACCCAGGCACCCGCACCGTTACCGGCCAAGCTGTCCCACCGGTAGTTTTCGGTCGCCGCCAAATACAGGTTCTGAGCCCACTGCTTGCCGTCGAAGATGTATACACCTTTGTAGTAAGCGGTCAGATCGACTGACGGCGTGATCAGCACATCGGCCTTCGCCTGACCCGCAGCGTCGACCACCATCACCACAAACTCCTTGATATAGGTCAGCCCGGCAGTCCCGGTCTTGATCAGGTTGTTGGTGCGGATGTTCACCGACAGCGCCTCGGAGGCGATGGTCAAGGTGCTGGTGATCAAACGTATCTCAGGGCAGCGCGCGTTGGGGTCGATTTCCGTGTCCGTTTGGCCCCAACAGGCGCGCACGGTCACCCCGTTGGTAGGGCTGGAGCGCTGTCCGGGAGTGAAGGTGCCCCGCGCCACGCCGGTGGCATCTGAGTAGGCAAATGTGCTTCCCGCCGGTTGCGACACCCTGCCATCGCTGCTGTTGATGGGATCCAGGCTGAATAGCACCCGCACGTTGGGCACCGGCTGGTTGTTCAATCCCAGGAACAGGGCACGCAACTCCACTTGGTTGTTCGTGCTGCCGACAGCATTCACCGAGACCACGCTCGGCGTCGGCGTGAGCGAAGCAGACTGAGGCAGCGCCGCGCCAGGAATGCTGGAGCCAGCAGACTGCACCAACACGTCCCGCGTCTCGCTGACTCCTGCCGAACTGGCGACCACCGACAGCGTCGTCGGTGTGCTGGGCGCGACGTAGGTGTAGATAAACCTGCCGTTGCTGTCGGTCTTGCCCGACCCACTGGGCAAGCCGACCGCAGTGACCGTGATGTCCAGGTTCGGCATCGGTGCGCCGCTGTCGTCGAGCAACCGGTATTCGATCTGGTTGCCTGTGCTGGAGACCGTGACACGGGGCGACGCCGTCACGTTAAGAGTTGCACCGGTCACTCTGAAGCTGGCTGATCGAGTGACCCCGCCGCTGGATGCGGTCACGGTGATCGAGCGGTTGGAGCGATCGGCGCCAATGCCCACGTTGGCCGTGACCACGCCAGAAACGTCTGTGGAACGTCCACTGATGGTGGCCACGGCGTTGCTGTCCACCGTGATGGTGACAGGAATGCCGCTGAGCGCGTTGCGGTTGGCATCCACTGCCGTCACCGTCGCACGCACCGTGCTGGTTCCGCTGTTGACCACCGAGTTCGATGAAAGCGTCAGAGACAGATCGGCCGCCACGGGCGTGATCGTCGGCAGACTTACCACTTGAAGCGTGGCGCGGGAAGGCGGCAGACCGGTCGCCGTGGCGGTGACTGTGATCGCGCGCAAGGTCCTGTTCACGCCGACGCCGATATCGGCGGTGACGACACCACGGGCATTGGTGGTCGTGCCGCTGGGCAACGCAGTGGCGCCTGAATCGACGGAGATCGACACCAGCACTCCGGGCAGCACGTTGCGCTTGGCGTCCAGTGCCGTGGCTGTTGCGGTGACGACGCGGGTGCCATCGTTACCTATCGTCTCGGCGCTGAGCGTCAGCAACAAGTCGCTGGCGGAACCAGCGCCGCTGCCGGTGTCCTGTACCACCAACGTGGCGGTCTGGGACTTGCCATTGGCGGTCGCGGTGACGGTGAGAGTGCGCGGCGTGCGGTCAGCACCGATGCCGATCAACGCTTCCAGTTGACCCGAAGCATTCGTGACGCTGCCTCTGGGCGTGGCCACGCCGTTGTTGTTCACTGCGATCGTTACCGGTACGCCAGTCACGGTGCTGCGGTTCGCGTCGATCGCAGTGGCGGTCGCCACCACGCTTTCGGCGCCGGTGTTGGCCACCGTGCGGGAACTCAGCACCAACACGACGTCGGCAGCTTCGGGTACTTTGACGACGACACCACCGCCTGTGCCACCGCCTGTGCCACCGCCAGCGCCACTGCCAAACGCTGGCTCCCCGGCGGAGCCCCCGCCACCGCCGCAGGCGGCCAGCGCCAGCATGGTGATCAGGCAGACAAATCGTGATATCAATTTCATGTGTGGTCCCTGCAACAGGAGGCTCGGTGCCTGGCCCGAGCTGCTTGGTCATTGCCGATGTTCAAGAGGGCGGTCACTTCGAAATGCCTGCCCTGATCCAAGCTCGAAAAACTCAGCGCGTCGCCGAGCGGTCGGTCACGATCTTGGGCGTGATGAACACCAGCAGCTCGGTCTTGCGTGTGCTTCTCACACGGTTCTGGAAGAGGTAGCCGATGAAGGGTATGTCGCCCAGGAAAGGCACCTTGTTGATTTCGTTCTGCTCATCCTGCGTGAAGATGCCACCGATCACCACCGTGCCACCGTTCTCGACCAGCACTTCGGTGTTCACCTTTTTGGTGTTGATGGCGGGCCCTGCTGCGGTCAGCGCGCCGCGGCTGTCCTTGCTGACCTCCAGGGTCAGGATGACATTGCCCTCAGGTGTGATCTGCGGCGTGACTTCCAGCCGCAGGCTGGCTTTCTTGAACGAGACCGAGGTGGCGCCGCTGGATGTCGCCTGCTGGTAGGGGATGTCTTCGCCTTGCTCGATGCTGGCCTTCTTTTGATCGGCCGTGATCACCCGCGGGCTCGAAACGATGTTGCCCTTGCCCTCGGCCTCCAGTGCCGACAGCTCGAGGTTGAGGAATCGGTTCGCCGTGGCCCCGAACAGCGAGAGCGCGAAGGTCGCCGCGCTGGCGCCGCCGAAAGCCGTGGTGTTGGCAGGCAGGTTCACGAATTGCGAATCTGGCAGATAACTGGTTGCCGAGTTGGGTGTTTGCAGGGTCTGCACACCGACGTTCGCGTAGTTGCCACCCAGGGTCAGGTAATTGTTTCCGCCGACGCCATAGCCTGGCGTGCCGCCGCGCACCCCGCGCAGGTCGGTGCTGCCCAGCTTGATGCCCAATGCGCGCCCGAAGCTGTCATCGGCTTCGACAATGCGCGCCTCGATCAGCACCTGACGCACCGGTATGTCGATCTTGGCGATCAGGCTCTGGACCTCTTCGAGCTTGCTGGGCACATCGGTGACGAAGAGCTGGTTGGTCCGGTTCTCGAAGATCACGCTGCCACGCGCAGAAAGAATGCGTGTCGACTGACCGGCGGCTGAGCCGCCGCCTGAGCCACCGCCCGAGTTCTGCCCGTTCAGACCCTTGGCGACTTCCTCGGCCTTGGTGTAGTTGAGCTGGAAACCCTGGGTGCGCGTGGGCTCCAGTTCGGCCAGCTTTTTCTTCGATTCGAGATCGACCTGCTCTTTGGCTGCCAGTTCGTCTTTCGGGGCGATCCAGAGCACATTGCCGTTCTTGCGCACACCCAGACCGCGGCTTTGCAGGATGATGTCGAGCGCCTGATCCCAGGGCACGTCCTTCAGGCGCAAGGTGACGGTGCCGGTCACGGTGTCGCTGGTGACGACGTTGAAGTTGGTGAAGTCGGCGATCACCTGCAACAGCGCCCGGACCTCGATGTTCTGGAAGTTCAGGCTCAGTTTTTCGCCCTGGAAGCCCGCGCCCTGGGTCAATTTGTTGGGGTCGATTTTCAGCGGCCGCACTTCCAGCACGAACTGGTTGTCGCTCTGGTAGGCGCTGTGCTCCCAGGACCCGGTGGGCTCGACGACCATGCGCACGCGGTCACCGTTCTGGAACGTGGTGATGCTTTTCACTGGCGTGCCGAAGTCGGTCACGTCGAGTCGTCGACGCAGCGTTTCGGGCAGCGTGGAGCGCAGGAACTCGATCACCAGCGTCTGCCCTTGCTGGCGAATGTCGACCCCGACCTGGGTGCTGGGCAAGCTGACGATGACGCGTCCCGTGCTGTCGGCACCGCGCCGGAAGTCGATATCCCGCAGGGCGAGCGAGCCCTGGTTCTGCGGCGCTGCGAACTGCGCTGCCTGGTCGGGCGCGGCAGAAGCCGCGCTGGTGCCGCCCTGATCGAGTACCAACAGCAAGGCCTTGCCTTGTAGCAGGGCGCGGTAGCCCGAGGCCTGTTTGAGGTTCAAGACCAGACGTGTGCGGTCACCCGCCTGCGCCACGGCGACCGAACGCAGATTGCCTTGATTGACCTCAACCGAACTGCGACCCATGGCATTGCCGACGCCGGGCAGGTCGATCGCAATCCGCGGCGGCGCCTGCACCGAGAAGCCTGTCGGCACGGCGCTCAGCGCTTCGCTCAGTTCGATGCGAACCACCTCGGTGCCGCCTTGCTGGCTGCTGGTGATCGACTGGATCGAGTTCTGCGCCCACGCGCCGAAGGGCAATGCCCAGGCGCTGAGCGCAGTCATGACCGCGATCGCGGCTCGCCAGTGGAACATGGTCGAATTCTCCTGATTGGTCCTCATCGCGCCCTCTCCTGCAGTTGCAGCGTGGCTGGGCGTTCTGTCCACTCGCCAGCCGCGTCCTGCACGATTTCGCGAAGAGCCATCTCGGTTTCGCTGATCTTGGTGATGCGGCCGTAGTTCTGCCCCAGGTAGTCGCCCACCTTCACCTGGTAAAGCAGGTTGTCCACCCGCAACAGCGCAAACGGCAGGCCCGCCTTGGTCACGCTGCCCACCATGCTCATGGTGTCCATGGGAAACGACTCCAGGGGTTCCTTGCGGCGGTTCAACTCCGCCGAGAGGATGGAGTTGGGTTGCCTGGCCTCTTGTTTGAGGGACACACTGAGCTTCTGGCTGCTGAACGGGTCCACCGACTGCGCCACGGTGTACGGCTGGGGATCGAACTTCTTGGGCGGCGGCAGCGGCGGCTCGTTCGGCTTGGTGAGTCGGCGCTGCTGTTCCATCCAATCACGCAATTCGGACTGCTCCGCCGAGCAGCCGATCAGCAGGAGGATCAGGCCGAGGCAGCTCAACCCGGAGACAAGACGCGGGCTCATCTTTTCGGCGCTGCGGGGGCAGGAGCTTTGGCCGACGTCGCCGAACGCTGTTCAGCGATTTCCGTGGTGTCCAGGTAGCGGTAAGTGCGTGCCGTGGCTTCCATCACCAGCCCTGCGGTGCTTTCCTTGCCTAACTGCGGCGAGATGTTGATGTTTTGCAGCGTCACGATACGGGACAGGTTGGCCACATCGGCAGCAAATGAGCCGAGGTCGTGATACCGCCCGCTGACCTTGATGGCGATGGGCAATTCAGCGTAGTAGTCCTTGACTTCGATCTGGCCCGGCCGGAAGAGCTCGAACTGCAGACCCCGGCCCAAGCCCGCCTGGTTGATATCCGACAGCAAAGCGTCAATCTCCGATTTGCTCGGCAGCTGTTTTTCCAGTTGAATCACGTATTCCTGGACTTGCAACTTTTGCTTGCGCAGTTCACTGATATTGACCGCTTGACCGAGGGCCAGTCGGTAAGCTTCTTTCAGTCGGGGTTCTTCTTCGCGCACCCGTTCCAGTTCGTCGCTGGCACCGCTCAACAACAGAAACCATCCCAACACGACGGCCACCGCAGTCGCTGCTGCCCACGAAGCCATCTTGGGCAATGTGGGCCACTGACCCGGCTGTTTGGGATTGAGATTCCTGAACTGGGACGCCGCCTGGTCGACCAGACTGCTCAGTTCGAAGTTCAGTTTGGGTGCCTTGGCCATCTTGCCCTCAGGATGCCGTGGCGGTCGCAGCAGCCGAAGCAGGCCTTGCCGCAGCCGCCGGCACCGGTGTCGCTACAGCGACAGGTTGCCGTTTGAGAGTCACCTTCATCGAGAAATCGAAGAGACGACGTTGTTCCTTGTTGGCACCGGCAACCGTCATCGCCTTGATTTCGATCAATTCGGGCTTCTCCAACCAAGCCGAGTTGTACGAGGTGTTGCGCAGAAACTCCGAGACCCGCTCGTTGGTTTGTGCGATGCCGCTCACCGATACCACTGCCCCTGTCTGCTTGATCGTGACAAGGTAGACACCTTCGGGTGTCTGGCGCACCAATTCGTCCAGCAAACGGACCGGTACGTTGCGATCGGTCTGCAAGTTCTCTACCGCGTTCATGCGGGCCTTGAGGGCCGCAATCTCGGTGCGCAGATTCGCGATGTCGGTGATCTGGGACTTCAGCTTGGCGATTTCGCTGGTCAAAAAGGCGTTGCGCTGTTCTTGAACGGATGTGACCTGCTGCAAGACCGAATACCAGATGCCGACAATGACCACGCCCAGCAGGGCGCAAGCTGCCAGGCTGAGGTAGAACTGCCGCTCGCGTTGCTGGCGTTTGACCTCGCGGTGCGGCAGCAGGTTGATGAGGATCACTGCAGGAACCTTCGCATCGCCAGCCCGCAGGCGGTCAGGTAGGAGGGCGCCTCGCGGCGGACCCGGCTTTCACGCACGGCAGACCCCAGTTGCATGTTCTCGAAGGGGTTGACCACGTTGGAGGCAAAACCCGTGAGGTCGGTGACGCGCTCTTTCAGGCCCGGTAGAGTGGCCGTACCGCCAGCCAGCATGACGTAATGCACCTTGTGGTGCGGCGTGCTGGTGAAGAAATACTGCAAGGCGCGCCCGATCTCCTGCGACAAACTGTCGACAAAGGGCGTCAGGATTGCCGAGTCGTAGTCTTCGGGCAAGTCACCGGACAACTTCTTCAGTTCTGCTTCTTCGAAAGAAAACCCGTACTGGCGCGAGATGAGTTGAGTGAGCTGTGAGCCTCCGAATGCCTGATCTCGGTCGTAAAGCATTTCTTCGTCGCGCAGCACTTTCAGGCTCGTGGTGTCGGCGCCGATCTCGAACAGCGCGACCAGGGCGTCGCGGCCCTCGTTGGGCAGCGAGGCAACGACCCGGCCCATGGCCAGCCTGGAGGCGTGGGACTCGATGTCCAGCACCGCCGGTTTGAGCCCCGCCGCTTCTGCCAGACCCTGCCGGTCGGTGACACGGTCCTTGCGCGACGCCGCGATGAGCACCTCGACGTCGCCGGCCGAGGTGGGGCTGGGGCCGATGACATAAAAATCCAGGCTCACTTCGTCCAGTGAGAAGGGGATGTACTGGTTGGCTTCGGTCTCGACCTGGAGTTCCATCTCTTCTTCGCGCAAACCGGCAGGCAGCATGATCTTCTTGGTGATCACCGCCGACTGCGGCATTGCCATGACGACTTGCTTGGTGCGGGTGCCGCTCTTGCTGACCACCCGCTTGACGGCGGCAGCCACCTCATCGAACTTTTCGACTTGGCCGTCGGTGATCCAGCCCTTTTCGAAGGGCTCGGAAGCAAAGCGTTCCAACACGTATTCGCCGGACGAGGTCTGACCCAGCTCCACCAGCTTGACGCTAGAAGAGCTGATGTCCAGCCCGATCATGGGCGGGTGCTTGCGACCCAGAAGTGCGTCCAGTAAACCCAATTCTTTACTCCTTTGCCCTTCAGCTCAGCGACAAAAATCTCACTTCATAGGCCCTGAGCTTCTTAAGAAGTTACTTCAATGCTAGCAGGAAAGCCCTTGAACGACAACGAAAAAATCCCATTCGGGAGCGGTTGCGCGTGGGCTCCGACCGACTTCATGGTGTCCAGTTGCAACACCCGGTCGGGCCGACGCGGAATCGAGCGGTCCATGGCAAGCAGCGCGCCCGGTTCTGCGGCAGCCGAAGCGGACCATGTCATGAATTCGCCGCCAATCGGTGCCACAAGTGGCTTGCGGGCGGCATCGGGTCGCTCTCTATAATTTTGCTGTCCGGATGTTCACTTGCGGCCGTCCGCCATGAGCCCCGTCAATCCCTTGCCAGCCGAACCTTTGCCTGTCGAACCCTTCCCAACACGCAACGCCGCCACCCGACTCTCGGCACTCTGGTCGAGTGCGCCGGTGCGTGTCATCGCCTGGTTGCTGGGATTGTTCGTTGCGGCAGTGCTTACGGTGCTGCTGCTGGTGGGCGTGGCGCTGAGTGTGGCTTACCCCAATCTGCCCGAAATCGGCTCGCTGGCGGACTACCGCCCCAAGTTGCCATTGCGTGTTTTTTCGGCAGATGGCATCCAGATCGGCGAGTTTGGAGAGGAGAAGCGCAACTTTGTCCCTGTTGCTCAGATTCCTCAGTTGATGAAGGACGCCGTGCTGGCGGCCGAGGATGCGCGCTTTTACCAGCACGGTGGAGTCGACTACAAGGGTGTGCTGCGGGCTGCCTTGGAGAACCTGCGCGACGCCCGCAGTCAGGGCGCCTCGACCATCACCATGCAGGTCGCACGCAACTTCTACCTCTCCACCGAAAAGACTTTTACCCGCAAGATTTACGAAGCGTTGTTGGCTTTGAAGATCGAAAGCCTGCTCGGCAAGGACCAGATCCTTGAGCTGTACATGAACCAGATCTTCCTGGGCCAGCGCTCGAACGGCTTTGCCGCCGCAGCCGACATCTACTTCGGCAAGAAGATGAAGGACCTGACGGTGGCCGAAGCGGCCATGCTGGCTGGCCTGCCCAAAGCCCCTTCGGCCTACAACCCGATCGCCAATCCCAAGCGGGCGACCTTGCGGCAGCGATACATCATCGACCGTATGTTCACCAACGGTTTCATCACCGAGACCCAACATGATGAAGCGTTGGTGCAAGTACTGCGCTACCGCACACAGTCTGACCTGGCCGTGCACGCGGAGTTCGTCGCAGAAACCGCCAGGCAGCTGGTTTTTGCCCAGTACGGAGAGGAAGCCTACACGCGCGGTTTGAATGTCTACCTGACGGTCGATGCCGCCGATCAGATGGTGGCTTACCGCGCGCTGCGCAAAGGCTTGATGGACTACGAACTTCGCCAGGTCTACCGTGGACCCGAGGCGTACGTGGATTTGCCCGCCGACATGTCGTTGATCGATGCCCGTGTCGCAGAGGCATTGGCCGAGCACCCGGACAACGACGACCTTTATGCTGCGGTGGTGCTGCAGGCTTCGAGCAAGTCGGTGGTGGCGATGCTGCAGTCTGGCGACACCATCACGGTGAACGGTGATGGCTTGCGGCCTGTGGCCTCCGGGCTGTCCGAAAAAGCCGGACCGAAAGTGCAGATCCGGCGCGGCGCCGTGGTGCGAACGATGCGCCGACCCAAGGGCGATTGGGTCCTGAGCCAGTTGCCCGAAGTGGAAGGCGCTTTCGTGGCCATGGACCCGCGCACCGGCGCGATCCGCGCGTTGGTGGGTGGATTCGACTTTGGCCGCAACAAGTTCAACCATGTCACCCAGGCCTGGCGCCAGCCGGGTTCCAGCTTCAAGCCCTTCATCTACTCTGCGGCGCTGGAAAAGGGCTTCACGCTGAACACTTTGGTCAATGACGCGCCGTTGTTCTTCAATGCCGGCGAAACCGGCAGCCAGCCCTGGGAGCCGAAGAACTACGACGGCAAGTTCGATGGGCCGATGACCCTCAAGACCGGGCTGGCAAAGTCCAAGAACATGGTCTCGATTCGTGTCTTGCGCTCCACCGGCACCGGCTTTACGCAAGACTGGCTAGGCCACTTCGGATTCGAGGCCGAACGCCATCCGGCCTACTTGACCATGGCCTTGGGCGCGGGCTCGGTGACACCCATGCAGATGGCCACCGCCTACAGCGTGTTTGCCAACGGGGGTTACCGTGTGCAGCCCTTGCTGATTCAGCGCATCACCGACAGCAAGGGCAAGCTGCTGCAGGAGAGCAAGGTGCCCGCGCTGGACGAGAGTCTTCGCGCTTTGCCGGCGCGCAATGCCTTCGTAATGGGAACGTTGCTGCAGGAAGTGACCCGCAGCGGCACTGCGGCCAGCGCCCAGGCTTTGCTCAAGCGGCCTGACCTCTACGGCAAGACCGGCACCACCAACGATTCCATGGACGCCTGGTTTGCTGGTTTCCAGCCGACGCTGACCGCCGTCGTCTGGATCGGCTACGACAACCCGCGCAAGCTGGGGGATCGCGAAACCGGCGGCGGATTGTCCTTGCCGGTCTGGATCAACTTCATGCGCCACGCGCTGCGCAATGTCGCGGTAGAGGAAGTGCAGCCACCCGAGGGCGTATTGCAAGACCGGGGTGCTTGGGTGTTCGACGAATACACCCAAGGCCGTGGCGTGAGCAGCGTGGGCCTGGAGGATCAGGTTCCGCGACCGGCGACCGAACAAGAGCGCAGCGGCATTCTCGATCTGTTCAGGCGCTGACACCGTCTGCCGCAGTGCGCTTGCCTGAGGCGCACTGCCAGCGCACGGGACAGTCAGAACTGCAGTGCGACACCCGCCTGCTGGCTGGCATGGGCCGATAGCACTTGCAGGAAGACCGAACCATCGCGGGTGTCGCGCCATTCACCCGCGCTCCACCGATAGTGAAAGCCGCCGCCCCGGGTCGCCAGCCAGACCTCGTGCAAAGGAGGCTGCGTATTGATGATGATCTTGCTGCGGTCAGGAAAGCTGAGTTCGAGCAGTCCGCCTGTTCGTTGGCTGTCGATGTCGATGACATCGCCGTCCAGCCAGCGGTCGGTGCAGGCCTCGACATGCGACAGCAGACTGTGTGTCTGCTGGTGGTACTCGACATCGCTGAGGCCGCCGGCCCCCAATTCTGCACTCATAGAATCCTTCGCATGATTGATCAAATTCGAATCAGTGTATCGGTGCGCAGATCGCCTTGGGTTTTGGGGCTTGCGACGCTGCTGGCCTTGGTTGGCTGTGGACAGAAAGGGCCGTTGATGTTGCCCAAGGCTCCA
>Ga0105048_10012381_pt1 | contig 13376 bp, 15 predicted proteins | sample MAT05_FD_78382 | JGI IMG/M metagenome (GOLD analysis project Ga0105048, IMG submission 78382) | Freshwater microbial communities from Lake Fryxell liftoff mats and glacier meltwater in Antarctica - MAT-05 | ecosystem: Environmental > Aquatic > Freshwater > Ice > Liftoff microbial mat | place...
AACTGGGCTTCAGGTTTGCAATGGCTGCTGACGCCGGAGGCGGGCGCAGTCGCATTTACAACACCTTTGATGCGCACCGCTTGCTGCACTGGGCAGAAACAGTGAGTCTGGTTAAACAAAAAGCCCTGAAAGAGGCGCTGTTTGCGGCTTACTTTACCGATGGCCAAAGTCCTGGCTCGCACGATGTGCTGGCGCGTGTAGCAGGTGAGGTAGGCCTGGATGTGGCAGAGGCCAAAGGGGTTTTAAGCTCTGATCAATACGCCGCTGAAGTGCGTGCACAGGAGCAGTTTTATACCGGGCAGGGCATTCGTTCGGTACCGGCTGTCATCATCAATGACAGGCATCTGATTTCAGGGGGCCAGCCGGTTGAGGTGTTCGAGCAGGCGCTTCGGCAAATCGCGGCTGGTGTCTAATGACGTGATGAAACAAAAAATCCTCAGTCTTGCGGTCGCTTTGTCTGCCGTATTTGGTGCGGTGTTTGGTGCTGCATCAGCACAAGCCCAGCCCTTGTCCAACCGAGCCATCAAAATCGTTGTGCCCTTTGGCCCCGGAGGTGTGGCTGACCTGACCGTTCGTATCGTGGCCAAAAAAATGGCCGAGAACATGGGTCAGGCGGTCGTGATTGAAAACAAGCCCGGTGCGGGCGGCGTAGTGGCGGGCGACACGGTTGCCAAGGCCGACGCTGACGGCCATACGCTGCTGCTGATGTCCAACGGCACAGCAGTCAGCGCCGGGCTTTTCAAAAGCCTGCCCTTTGACACGGTGAAAGACTTTGCACCGATTTCAACCTTGGGCTTTTTTGACATTGCTATCGTGGTGCCGCAAAACTCGCCACATAAAACGCTATCTGATCTTCTTACTTTTGCCAAAGCCAATCCGGGCAAGCTCAACATTGGGACCATCAATGTCGGCAGTACGCAAAACCTGGCGGCTGAGCTGTTGAAAAGCAGTGCAAAAATTGATGTGCAAGTCGTACCTTTCAACGGCACGCCGGCTGTCATCACCGCACTTCGCGGTGGCCAGATTGATGCGGCGGTGGAAATACTCAGCCCCATGCTGCCGCAGATCAGCGCCAACGCCTTGTCTGCTCTGGCCGTCATGGGTACCAAGCGCTCAGTCGCCCTTAAAGACGTGCCCACCGCAGCCCAGAGCGGCTTGGCTGGTTTTAACGCTGCCTCTTGGAACGCCCTGGCTGCACCGGCCAAAACACCTAAAGACATCATTGCCCGTTTGAACAAGGAAGTCTTGGCCGCCCTCAATTCACCCGACGTCAGAAAGAGTCTTCTCGACCTCAATATCGAGGCCAGCCCGAGTACCCCGGCACAGCTGAGCGACCTGCTGGCCGCCGAGATCCTTCGCTGGTCTGACGTGATAGCCAAGGCCAAAATTCCGACGCAATAAATTCGGTTTGCGCGACCCCATGCTCATTTTGCAAGCTGATTACAGCGATAACCTTCACGCTCATGCCATCGTGCAACTGCTGGATGCCTATGCGCAAGACCCGGCAGGCGGCGGCACACCGCTAAGTAGCTTTGCAAAAGAAAATCTGGTGCAGGAACTGGTCAGGCGGCCTCAGGCCTTCAGCGTGTTGGCCTTTGATGGTGATGCGCCTGTCGGGCTGGTCAACTGCATCGAAGGCTTTTCAACCTTTGCCTGCAAGCCGCTGGTCAATGTGCATGATGTGGTGGTGCTTGCCAGCCATCGTGGCCAGCGCGTGGGCGAGCAGATGCTGGCACTGGCCGAGCAAATTGCCATCCAGCGCGGCGCCTGCAAACTGACGCTGGAAGTGCTCACCGGCAACCCGAGTGCCATCAAGCTTTATGAGCGAATAGGCTTTGCGGGTTACCAGCTGGACCCGGCGATGGGCCATGCGGTGTTTTTACAGAAGTGGCTTTAAGAGTCTGTAAAAAGGGGGCTTAGGGGAGTTTTACGGGTATTGGCGCCTGACGTGCAGTACCCGCAATATTTCAACCTGTTCTTGTTTGATGCGGTAGTAGGCAATGTAGTTGTGGTGAATGACCAGTTCACGCGTCAATGGCACCAGGCCCGGCCTGCCGAGCATTGGAAAGCTCTGTAAATGGTCAATTTTTTGTAGTAACTCGCCTAAAAACTTTCTGGCTGCCAGAGGGTTGTCTTGCGCAATGTAGGCTACGACTGAATCCAGATTGTTTGCAGCCCTTTTTGTCCATCTAATTTGCATACTTGGCAAAGATGGCAGACATCTCTTCATTGCTTGCAAATTCGCCCCGTTCGGCCTCTGCCATGCCGTCTGTTACTTCAGCTATTTGCCAAGCCTGTTGATCCAGATAGGCATTCAGCGCTTCAATTGCCAAAAAGCTTTTGGTACGACCTGTTGATTTGGTGAGTTGGGCCAGACGGGTGTGTGTGGCTTCGGGCAGCCGAATATTGAGAGTCTTTTCAAGCGTTTGCATACCGGCCTCAAGAGTTTGTATTACGAAAGCATTTTACGTGTTGCACTTCTCATGTCAACCCGTCGTCAGTCGCCCCAGACCGCGATGTAATACCAAACCCGTTGTCGCCCCCAAACATTGCGCCGCCACAAAGCCCAAGGCGCTTGCAGGCGAAATGCCCGCAAAACTGTCTGAAAACATCCGCCCCACCACGACCGCCGGGTTGGCGAATGACGTACTCGATGTAAACCAGTATGCTGCGCCGATGTAGCAGGCTACCAGGCCAGCGGCCTTGCCCGCAGGGGCGCGCAACACCACCAAAATCAACCCGGCTGTGGCGACAGCCTCGCCCAGCCACTGGCCCCAGCCGCTGCGTACCTTGCTGCTGAACTGCAAGACACTGAGGTCAAACATGGCGTTGGCCAGTCAGGCGCCACCCACTACACCAGCAAGTTAAAATGCTATAAATAAAATAGCTGCTTGCGCATATATCTATGAGCCTGGTGCCTGATTTGATACCTAAAAACAAGCCAGTTTTTGACAGTATTTTAACCATCTAGCCCTTGAATATATGTTGGGCGCTATCAAAAACGTACCGCAAGCGCGCCTGATGGCTGATTAATAACTCAACCTACACAAGTTTCAAGCTAGTGTGTAGGCCGTCTTCACCGTCGTGAAAAACTCCTGCGCATATTTGCCCTGCTCGCGAGGCCCATAGCTGGAACCCTTGCGCCCGCCAAACGGCACGTGGTAGTCAACGCCGGCAGTGGGCAGGTTAACCATCACCATGCCCGCCTGGCTGTGGCGCTTGAAATGGGTGGCGAATTTGAGGCTGGTGGTGGCGATACCGGCTGACAAGCCAAACGGCGTGTCATTAGCCGTGAAAAGGGCGGCCTCGTAGTCCTTGACGCGAATGATGCTGGCGACCGGGCCGAAAATTTCTTCCTGGTTGATGCGCATGCCAGCCGTGCTTTCACTGAACAGTGCCGGTGCCATGAAAAAGCCTTCTAAGCCGCTGGCGGTGTGGCAGGCGATGCGCCCGCCGCCGCCGGTCAGGGTCGCGCCCTCTGCCTTGCCGATTTCAACGTAGCTCAAGTCCTGCTCCAGCTGCGCTTGTGACGACACCGGGCCGATGTCGGTGCCCGCGGCCAGTGCATCACCAACCTTGATGCGGGCCATGCGCTCTTGCAGTGCCTTGACGAAGGCCAGGTAGATGCCATCCGTCACGATGATCCGGCTGGAGGCAGTGCAGCGCTGGCCGGTGGAGTAAAAGGCACTTTGCGCCGTAAGTTCGACGGCTTGGCTCAGGTCGGCGTCGTCCAGAACCACTTGCGGGTTCTTGCCGCCCATCTCCAGCTGGACTTTTTTCAGATTTTTGGCGCATGCCATGGCAATGCGGCTTCCGACGCCCGCCGAGCCGGTAAAACTGATGGCGTTGATACCGGCATGGTTGACCATGGCGTCGCCGATCACGCGGCCCGGCCCCATGACCAGATTGAAAACACCCTGTGGAACACCCGAGCGGCTGATGATTTCAGCCAGCGCCCAAGCGCTGCCGGGCACCAGATCGGCCGGTTTGAGCACAACGCAGTTGCCAAAGGCCAGCGCCGGCGCGTCCTTCCAGGCAGGAATGGCGATGGGAAAGTTCCACGGCGTGATCAGTCCGATCACGCCGACGGGCTCGCGGGTAATTTCAACGCCGATGCCGGGCCGCACCGAAGGCAGGGTTTCGCCCCCTAGGCGAAGACATTCGCCAGCGAAAAACTTGAAGATGTGGCCGGCGCGGGTGACTTCGCCAATGCCTTCGGGTTTGGTCTTGCCTTCCTCACGCGACAGCAGGGTGCCGAGCTCTTCGCGGCGGGCCAGGATTTCAGTGCCGATCTTGTCGAGCACGTCGGATCGGGCCTGAATGCCCGAGACCGCCCAGACGGGAAAAGCTGCCTGCGCGGCCTGCACGGCCGCATCCACCCCACTTGCGTCCGCTTGGGCATATTCGCCGATGACGTCCGCCAGGTTCGACGGATTCAGGTTGGGCGAGTAACTGCTGCCAGACACCCATTGGCCATTGATGAGGTTATTGAATGTTTTAGAAGTCATGGTGTCGTGTCTGTTTTTTTGATGGGGTGTCAGGGATACATCGAATTCAGGTTAAGAACGACTTGCGTAGCACCACTTCAAGCATTTTTGGCTGCTGGCCTCTTCAGAAAAGGCGCAAGCAGCTATTGTATTAATAGCGATCAACGGTTTCAGCAGAGTAAAAGTAGGTCAGCCGCTGCACCGTTTCAAGCAAACCTGGCGCGCTTCACTATGCACGGCTGGAAACGGGTGGCGCGGTCCTTTGCAGCTAATGCCGCCACCAGCTTTCATCAGCGCGTTGGCGGATCTGGTCATTGATTAGCGGAAGGCAGCAGGCCGCGCGCGGCCAAATTGGTAAAAAAGGCTGTCAAGCCAAAGGTCCAGGGCGCGACGCGGTCGCACAGGTTCACCGAGTTGACCAGGCTACCGAGCTTGGGGCTGGAAATGGTGACCACGTCCCCGACCCGGTGGGTAAAACCACTGCCCGATGCGCCGCGGTCCTTCGTAGGAGCGAACATGGTGCCCAGGAAGAGCATGAAACCATCTGGGTACTGGTGATTAGCGCCAACCGTCTGGCGTACCAGGTCGAGTGGGTCGCGACTTATCTGGGACATCGAGCTTTCACCGCTCATTACAAAACCATCGAGGCCCTTTACATTAAGGCTAACAGTGCATCGACGCACATCGTCGAGCGAAAAACTGGCGTCGAACAGGCGGATAAAGGGGCCGATCGCGCAGGATGCGTTGTTGTCCTTGGCTTTTCCCAGCAGCAGCGCGCTGCGGCCCTCAAAGTCGCGCAAATTGACGTCATTGCCCAGGGCCGCGCCCTGGATTTCACCACGACTGTTAACAGCCAACACCACTTCTGGTTCGGGATTGTTCCAGGCCGAAGCTGGATGGATGCCGATCTCGGCCCCGATGCCCACTGCGGACAGCACCGGCCCCTTGGTAAACACTTCAGCGTCGGGGCCGATGCCCACCTCGAGGTACTGCGACCACAGCCCCTGCCGCATCAGCAGTTCCTTGAGCTGCTGCGCCTTTACCGAGCCTGGCACGATGTTGGCCAGCGAACCACCCAGCAGGTCTAGCACACGGCCGCGGATGGCATCAGCTTGTGTGACATCACCCTTGACCTGCTCTTCGATCACTCGCTCCACCAAGCTGGCGGCAAACGTGACCCCGGCAGCCTTGATGACCTGCAGGTCGCAGGGCGCCAGAAAGTGCGGCAGGTTGCCCTGGCCTTCGTTTTGACATTGCCCACTGTTCTGGAACAGGCTGTCGGCGCTGCCGATGTAACGGCCAGGAGCGGCCCGCACCAGCGCGGCCGGGTCGGTCACCTCGAGCAGCCCACTCATAGTGGGAAATGCCTGCGACAGGTCAAATACCCCTTCACCGCGCAGGGTAATAACACTCGGACCGGCCGGATGCCCCTCAACCTCCCCTGGAATCCAGGCACGGCCAACCAGCGTCCCGGTCATCTTGTCATCAGGCAACCAGTCCATTGAGCACCTCCGGGTTTACAGGGTTCGGCGGCCCATCGCCATGGAAAAAATCGATCAAATTGTTTGCGGCCAGATTCGCCATGGCCAGTCTCGTCGGCCCGGTCGCGCTGCCGATGTGAGGTGCCAGCACCACGTTGGGGACCGCAAGCAGGCCAGGGTGAACCGCGGGTTCGCCCTCGTACACATCCAGACCGGCCGCCGCGATGCGCTTGGCGCGCAGAGCCTGTGCCAGTGCGGCGTCATCAACAATTCCACCGCGCGCAATATTGATCAGCGTCGCGCTCGATTTCATCAGCGCCAGCTCGGACGCACCGATGGCATGGTGCGAGGCATTCGAGTACGGCAGCACCAGCACCAGGTGGTCCGCGTTGCGCAGCAGCTCGTCCTTGCTGACATAGCGGGCGCCGGTTTCGTTCTCGACGCTTGCTTCCAGTCTCGATCGATTGTGATAGATCACCTTCATCCCGAAGCCCAAGTGGCCCCGGCGGGCCAAGGCCTGGCCGATGCGGCCCATGCCCAGGATGCCAAGCGTCGAGCCGTGAACGTCGTGGCCAACCAGCATGTTGTACTGCCAGCGTTTCCACTGCCCGGCGCGCAGATAGCGCTCGCCTTCCGACACCCGCCGTGCGGCTGCCAGCAACAGGGCAAAACCGAAATCTGCTGTAGTTTCAGTCAACACACCCGGTGCGTTGGTGCCGACTACGCCTTGCGCGGTCATGGCCTCTACATCGAAGTTGTTGAAACCCACCGACATGTTGGCGCAGATACGCAGCTGCGGACAGGCTTTCAGCAGATCCGCATCGATACGCTCACCACCGGTGGCGAACAGGCCCTGCCGGCCCTGGAGTGCCGCGATCAGTTTTTCACGGGACCAGGCTTCGTCAGCCTGGTTTGACCGCACATCGAAGTGCTGCTCTAACCTTTCGATGACTTTCGGATCGACAGCGCGGCAAACAAGAATGGATGGCTTGGTCACGCACTGTGCCTTACTGGGTTTTCAAGCCGAGCTTGTTGATCAGCGCCTTGTAGAACTCGTGATCCTTGGCCATCACGGCACCGAACGCATTGCCTTCCGCATAGGCATAGCCCATGTTCTGCTTGTCCAGCGCGTCGCGCAGGCTCTGTTCCTGGACGACCTTCGCGGTAGCTGCTCGTAATACGGCTACCACTTCAGGCGGCGTGGCTTTGTTCACCGCCAGACCGCGCCAAGTGCCAATGGAGATGTCCATGCCCTTTTCTTTCAGCGTGGGCGTCTGCTCGAAGCCTTTGATGCGCTGGTCCGACATTACCGCCAGGGTCTTGAGCTTGCCACTCGAGACATGCGCATATGTTTCGGCCGCACTCACCGTGATCGCGTCCAGGTGGCCCCCGAGAAGCGCCAGTATGGCCGGCTGCGCGCCTGCGTACGGAATGTGGTTGAACTTCACGCCGGTCTTGTCTTCGACGGCCGCTGCGGCCAGGTGCCAGGTGGAACCGTTGCCGCCGTTGCCGATCTTGAAATCGCCCTTCTTGGCCGCGGCTAAGAACTCCTCCACCGATTTCCATGGCGCATCAGCCCGGACCGTGATTGCCGCAGGGTCGTAGTTCAGGCGGGCGATGGGGGTGAAATCTTCATAGGTGATTTTCGTGAGCCCCATGTTGGGCTGCGTCATCAGGTCGGTGGCGAGTAAAACAATCTTGTAGCCGTCGGGTTTGCCATTGACAACGTCGGCCCAGCCGATGGCGCCGCTAGCGCCCGGCTTGTTCATGACGATCAGGTTCTGTGGCAGGTGCTTCACCGCAGCCTGGGCGAAAGCGCGCCCGAGCACGTCGGTGCCACCACCGGCCGGATACGGAACGATCAGCTCAATCGGCTTGTTGGGAAAAGTGGACTGTGCCGGGGCGGGAGCCTGTAGGGCCAGGGTGGACAGCAGGCCGACCAGCACGCGGGTAAGAAATGTTTTCATGAAATTGTCTCGCTTTCTTGGTTTGAGGGTAAAAAAATTAGGTGACCAGTTCGGCCTTACCTACAGCAGCGGGCCTGGCCCTGGTCGGCGCAGAGTCTTGCGTCCAAGCGGAGCCGCATGGGAACTCGAACTGTTTGAGCGTCGCCGCGTGCATCTCGATGCTGTAGCCAGGACGTTGGGGAGGCATGTAACGACCGTGGCGGATCACCACCGGGTCGAGAAAGTGTTCGTGCAGATGATCGACATATTCCAGCACGCGGTTTTCGAGCGAGGCAGAAACTGCAATGTAGTCGAACAGCGCGATGTTCTGCACGTATTCGCACAGGCCCACGCCGCCGGCATGCGGGCACACGGGTACGCCGAACTTGGCGGCCATCAACAGCACCACCAGCACCTCATTTAGTCCGCCCAGGCGGGCCGCGTCAACTTGGCAAAAGTCAATCGCCCGGGCCTGCAGTAGCTGCTTGAACATTACACGGTTGTGGCAATGTTCGCCGGTAGCCATGCCGATAGGCGCAATGCGTTGGCGGATGGCTGCATGCCCCAAAATGTCGTCCGGGTTGGTCGGCTCCTCGATCCACCAGGGATCGAAGGCGGCCAGGCGGCGCATGTTGGTGATGGCCTCGTCCACTTCCCACATTTGGTTGGCGTCCATCATGAGCTTGCGGTCCCAACCAATTTCTTCGCGCAGGATGGCCGCACGGCGGATGTCTTCTTCGATGTCGCAGCCGACTTTTTGCTTGAAATGCGTCCAGCCCTCTGCTACGCCTTCACGGGCGAGACGACGCATTTTCTCCTCGGAATAGCCGAGCCAGCCAGCTGATGTGGTGTAGCCGGGGTATCCCTGCGCCAGCATTTCCTGCTCTCGCGCAACCTTGCCGCGGGCGTTGCGGCGCAGGATGGCCAACGCCTCCCCCGGGGTGAGCGCGTCGGTGACAAAGCGGAAATCCAGACAGTGCACCAGCTCTTCAGGACTCATGTCAGCCAGCAGTTTCCAGACCGGCTTGCCTTCGGACTTGGCCCAGAGGTCCCAGACGGCATTGACGATGGCCGCTGTGGCGAGGTGAATCACACCCTTGTCCGGACCCAGCCAGCGCAGCTGGCTGTCGCCGCTGGTGATGTTGCGCCAAAACGCCCCCATGTTGCCAGTGATTTCCTCCAGCGTACGGCCAACCACGGACGAGGCTAGCGAGTTGACCGCCGCCACGCAGATTTCATTGCCACGGCCAATCGTGAAGGTCAAGCCGTGGCCTTCCATTGAGAACGGGGCGTCGGTGTGCAAGACCACGTAAGTGGCCGAATAGTCGGGCGCGGTGTTCATCGCATCCGAGCCGTCGAGCGAACGGGAGGTTGGGAAACGGATGTCGCGAACTGAGAGACTGGTGACAGTGGTGGGCACTTGGGCCTTTCGTTGGAGTGAATAGATGGCACAGCTTAGACCGATTGGTGATACACATCCAATCGTTTTTTGATATATTTCGATTCTCATTCTTAGATCACTCATGACCGTTTCCACGCGCACATCCGCCCTTCCTGCTAACCTCTTCCGTCGGCTGAGCATCAAGAGTCGACAGGTTATGTTGCTGGACGCACTCGACGAGCACCGAAATCTGCGACGTGCGGCGGCGGCGATCCACACCACCCAACCAGCCGCCACGGCGTTGCTACAGCAGCTAGAAGAAAAGCTGGGCGTGATTCTTTTCGAGCGCCATGCGCGCGGCATGGAACCCACGGTCTATGGCGAGGTGATGATCCGTTTCGCGCGCGGAGTGCTGCACGACTTCGCGTATGCCAGCGACGAAATGGCCGCCTTGGCCGCAGGCGCATCGGGGCTGGTGCGCATCGGCAGTGTCATGGGTGCCACGCCTATCCTCTTGACCAAAGGCTTGGCAACTTTCAAGGCCGGTAACCCGCGCGTTCGCATTTCGCTACAGGTCGACACCAGCGACCTTCTGATGCCAGCCCTGCTGCGCGGCGACCTTGACGTGGTGCTTGGTCGCCTACCCGACCAGTTCTACGACGAGGACTTGGAGATTGAGCAGCTTGCGGGTGAGCCGATGAGCGTGGTCGCCCGGCCCGGCCATCCGCTGTTCGGACTCGATAAAGTTACCCTGTCCGACCTCATCCCGCAAACCTGGATACTGCATCCTCTCGGCAGCCCGATGCGCCGCCGAGTAGAGCAGGCGCTTCAGCACTCCAGCTTGGCGGCACCGCCCGACATCGTTGAGACCTCGTCAATACTTGCTACCACCTCGCTACTTGAAGCCAGCGACATGATTTCGGTCGTACCTCTGGATGTGGCACAGCACTATGCCAACCACGCCTTGGTTGGCATCCTACCGGTCCAGCTCCCAATTTCCATGGCAAATCTGGGCATCATCACTCGCAAGAAAAAGGAGCTGTCACCAGCCGCTAGGGGGTTCCTGCACGCCCTGCGCGGCAACATCCTCGAACGGCAGTCAGCACGCTGACCAAGGGCCGATGACCTTAACGGTCGATTCAGTACAAACACTCCCGGTTATCGCTAAACAACCTGCGCTGCTTGGAAGTCTATTGATGCACTGCCACAAGAGCAAAGCGCAGGACCATTCCCTCAACACAATGCGAAGACTATCCACTGGATAGTTTTTACGGAACATTTAGGACTCTACACCAAATAGCTCGATTCACGGCCGCACCACATATCCCCTTTTCTCCAAATCGAAGCGCAGCCTGTTGGATTATCAGCTGGATCCTGCGATGGGCAGCGCGGTATTTTTACAGAAGTGGCTTGCTCAGGCCGCCTAAACTTCGGCTGATCAAAACACCTGTTACCGCGCCCACGCACTGCGCGGCGACAAAGCCCAAAGCATTGCCAGGCGCAATGCCCGCAAAACTGTCTGACAGCATCCGCCCCATCACCGCGGCCGGGTTGGCAAATGACGTGCTGGACGTGAACCAGTACGCCGCGCCGATGTAGTAGGCCACAAGGCTAGCGGCTCTGGCTGTGGAGGCGCGCAAGACCACCAGAATCAAACCGGCGGTAGCAACAGCCTCGCCGAGCCACTGGCCCCAGCCACCGCGCACCTTGCTGCTGAACTGCAGGATGCTCAGGTCAAACATCGCATTAGCCAGCCATGCGCCGGCAACCGCACCAGCCAATTGAAACGCTATAAATAAAATAGCTACTTGCGCTCTTTTTTGTTGGGCTACAGCCGTGTTTGGCACCCTGAAAAGCACAACTAAGGTCACCAGCGGGTTGAAATGTGCGCCACTCACCGGCCCAAGCAGGTCAATCAGCACATACAGCGCAAAGACCGTGGCCAGCGTATTGGCCAGCAGCGCCACGCCGTTGTTTCCGCCGCTCAGATTTGCCGCCATGATGCCCGAGCCAATGACGGCACAAAGCAGTGCAGCGGTACCGAAAAATTCTGCGAACAGCTGGTTTTTTAACGGCGGCTGATGCATGGTTTCACGATTTGGCAAGATTGCGGGCTGTCGTTTCCAGCGCCAAACGCTCAACACTGGCGGCGGGCAGGTTGACCAAAAGCTCCAGTCTTCGGCGCAGGGCGTACAGCGTAGCTCTGAAGGCTTCACGTTTGTGCGTATCGTCGCCATCGCCTGCTGATGGATCTTCATAGCCCCAATGCGCGGTGGCGGGCTGGCCTGGCCAGTAGGGGCAAACTTCACCTGCGGCGTTGTCGCAAACGGTGATCACGAGATTCATTACAGGAGCGTCTGGCTTGGCAAACTCATCCCAGCTTTTGCTGCGAAGGCCTTCTGTGGCAATACCTGCGGCTTTTAAAACCTCGATCCCTATCGGGTTCGGCTGCTGGTTGTCACGTGGGCTGCTGCCGGCCGAATAGGCCTTGAAGCGCCCTTTACCGAGATGGTTCAGCAGCGCCTCGGCCAATATGCTGCGAGCCGAGTTGTGGGTGCACAAAAACAGCACGTTGATGGATTCGGTAGCCATTTGGGGTTCCTTGAGTGATTCGGGTTACTATGAATTCAAGAGCTACTCACGCCCGAATTCATTGGGCTAGAAGCTTAAAATAGTAGTAAAAACGGCTAAATTCAACTGAATTACACAAAAACAGCCTGCAAAACTAGCAATCCAGGCATTCCGCCAGGCTGCTTGCCTCACATGGCTGGCCCTGGCAGCAGTGGGCTGTCAGGTAGCCCAGCAGGGCAGTCATGTGGTCAAAGTTCGCGCGGTAAATCAGGTTGCGGCCTCGTGCCTCTGCACTGACCAGCCCTGAATGCGACAACTCCTTCAAGTGAAACGACAGCGCGCTGGGCGCGATGCCTAATTGCTCGGCCATCACCCCTGGCGTCAGCCCGTCAGGCCCAGCGCCGACCAGCGCTCTGAAAGCCCTTAGCCGCTGTGCCTGGGCCAGAGCGGCCAAGGCTTTGATTGCCGAGGTTTCGTCCATCAGCTGTGTGTTGTCAATTGTTTCCATAGTTCAAATATAATTGAAGTATTGAATTAAAACAAGCACCACAATAAAATCGCCCAAAACGTTTATGCCTTTTACAAATTTGCCCAATCTCGATCAAACTCTTTTTAACGTCCCCAAATTGACGGAAACAGGCAAACCCAGCGCCCACCCACCCCGCATCCTGCTGCTTTACGGCTCGGTACGGGACCGCTCCTATAGCCGCCTGGCCAGCGAAGAAGCCGCCCGGCTGCTTCAAGCCATGGGTTGCGAAACCAAAACCTTCAACCCTAGCGGCCTGCCGCTGCCAGACGATGCCCCCGAATCACACCCCAAAGTAGCCGAACTGCGCGGGCTGGCCGAATGGGCAGAAGGTATGGTCTGGACATCACCCGAGCGACACGGCGCCATGACCGGCATCATGAAATCACAAATTGACTGGATACCGCTGGCGCTGGGCGCAGTTCGGCCCACGCAGGGCAAAACCCTGGCGTTGATACAAGTCAGCGGCGGCTCGCAATCGTTCAACGCCGTCAATCAAATGCGCGTGCTAGGCCGCTGGATGCGCATGCTGACCATCCCCAACCAGTCGTCGACTGCCAAAGCGTTTTTAGAGTTCGACGAAGCGGGGCGCATGAAACCATCAGCCTATTACGACCGCCTGATCGATGTGATGGAAGAGCTGGTCAAGTTCACGCTGCTCACGCGTGATGCGTCGCCGTGGCTGACCGACCGCTACAGCGAGCGCGTCGAAAGCGCCGAGGCTTTGAGCAAGCGTGTGAACCAGAAAACCATCTGACACCACCTGTCATCGGCGCAGCATGAAAACCGGGCAAACGCTGACCATCGCCAAGCTGGGCACATCGGTGACGATTGCCTATGCGTCCAGCTACTACCTGCCGGCTATTCTGGCCAAAGGCATGGCGCAAAGCCTCGGGGTTGGCGTGTCTACGGTGTTTTTGGCCTTTTCTGCGGCGCTGCTGGTGTCTGCGTTGCTCGGGCCTTTTGCTGGCAGGCTGGTCGATC
>Ga0105048_10012386_pt1 | contig 13372 bp, 11 predicted proteins | sample MAT05_FD_78382 | JGI IMG/M metagenome (GOLD analysis project Ga0105048, IMG submission 78382) | Freshwater microbial communities from Lake Fryxell liftoff mats and glacier meltwater in Antarctica - MAT-05 | ecosystem: Environmental > Aquatic > Freshwater > Ice > Liftoff microbial mat | place...
AATGTTGCAAAATTTGGATTTGCGGCCACGTGAATAACATCATCATATAGCTCAGATGTCACACAGCCGTTGGCATCTACCACCTCCACAAGGACATCATGATATCCGCCTTCTTCAATCGTGATTTCAGGAATAAATGGTGAATTAATTCCGCTCACCATATAGGTTTCTAGCGTATCGTCATGACTATAATTAACCTGCCATTGGTTCATATTTCCAAGCCAGCTTGCTGATATGTTGTCACCATTACTAACAGTTATTTCCCAATTTGAATTGAAGTTGTTTGGTGTTATCAACACACTCAACGGAGGGCATCCAGATGTTGGACTTATAGTAACACTCGCATCTGGTGGAGCAACTGTGATGTCGGTTATTTTTATATCCGGACAACCAAGTTCTGTGTTGTATGCAGTGAGGGTTACTGAGTAAATTCCTTGGGCAGAATAAGTGTGTATTGGTTCTGATTCATTTATTACAAATGGACTTCCGTCTCCAAAATCCCACACTAAAGAGTCAGCTCCAATCGAGCTGTCATAGAATTGAACCGATAGAAGATCTGTGCAGTTCACAAAGTACTCAAACTTCGCCAGTGGTGGAGCTACGTAAATAAAATCTTCAAATGTTTGTAGCACATTACAGGCACCATTAAATACTGTAAGAGTAAGATCAAAATATCCGGTGTCCGCATAATCATGAACGATACAATCTTCGTCAAGTGCCATTATTATCCATCCACTGCCATCATAAAAATTCCATGAAAATGTATTTCCAGGTTGTACTGCAACACAAAATTCTACAGGCTCTCCAGCACAAGTAGTTGTAACAGATGATGTGAAATTTGCACTTACTTGAGTTAAGACACTTATGCTCTGAGTGTTTGTGTAGGTAGCTGAACACCCATTAATAGTTTCAATGGTAAGGGTAATGTTAAATGTACCAGGATTGGAATATGCAAATCCGGGGTTTGGCCCTTGCGCATCAGTTACTCCATCACCATTAAAATCCCAAAAATAAAATGCAACTGGATCAACAGAGTTTACATCGACATTAAATATTGGCACATTTTGGTCCGTACAAACACTCACCGCATTATTAAAGCTCACTGTGGGTGCCTCAATTAATATATAATTTGTTTTGACATGCTGATTTACACAACCGGATGAATTGGTGGAAATAAGTTTTATTGTGTATGCGCCATAGTCAATAAATGTATGAGTGAAGTTGACGTTATTGCCTGCTAGCACATTGTTTACATACCATGAGTAAGTTACAACGCCTTGGCCAACCGATGTATTGGAAAAATTTACAGTAAACGGCACCGAACAGGCTGCTAAAGTGTCGGCCTCAAAATTTACACTTACTCCATCCGTAATTGTAATGCCTGAATTTAGAATAAGTGTGTCTTTGCAATTAGCGCTGTAAGTAACAATCATCGTGGGTGAATAAGTGCCGGAGTTCGGATAACTATAATTTGCTGTTTGATTGTTTGAGTCTATTACTCCATCTCCATTAAAATCCCACAGTACTTGCGGAGGAGTTGGAGTTGTAGTGTTTTGAAAAGAAAGAGGAACACCTTCGCATGCAGTATTGGTCGAAGTAATAAATGTCGCACTTGGATTCTCAAAAATTTGCAAGGGTTTGCAAAGGGTCTTTTCACAACCGATCTGGTCAGTTACTGTGAGACAAATGTCATAATTGCCAATTGCTTGAAATGAATGATTGGTTGCAGGGGTGCCCGCTTGATTGAGATCGCTGCCGTTATCAAAATCCCAATGTGAATCAAGGGCAGAAGTTCCCGTTGAAGTATTTGTGAGTTGTATGGCTACGGGTGGATGGCAATCGAGTTGACTGCTCAGAGTAAAATTTGCGGTCGGAAAATTGTTGACCACCTGAATGAGTCCAGGCATATTGATTGATGCGAAACATCCGTATTCGTCTTCGATAGAAAATACCGGAGTGAAGGTTCCGACTTGATTATAGCAATATGATGGGCTTTGAGAGTTACTTATTCCTCCATCTCCAAAGTCCCAACTCCATTCTGTGAGAGCTCCATCAGAGCTAATACTAAGGTCGGAAAAATTAACACATAGTGGAAAACATCCAGCCTCATCGTTCACTGAAAAATTTGCTGTAGGCTTTGAATGAACCGTTATATAATTGTTGATGGTTTGATTTTGATTTCCATTAACGGTAAGGCTTACAGTGTAATTACCGGATTGACTGAAGATAGCGACATATTGAGCAGTGCTTGCAGTTAACTGAGAACCTGATGGGGTGGTAATAATCCAAGCATAACTGCTAATACTAGCTGCCGCTGGGGAGGTCACACTAATAACCACCCCGAGTGGCGTGCATCCGGAGGTGGAATTCGCTTGGAATACAACCTGGCCATAAGTGGTTGAATAAGAAAGTGTTAATATCGAAAAACAAAGCAACAATCCAAGTCGGAAAATGCGAGTAGAGTGATCATTTATGAATTTTAGATAGAACAAAATTTGTTGAATAGGCTTGGCCTTCTACGGACTGAGCACTTGTTTGGTTTCGATTATTTCGAAATGCTAATGCGCGTCTAAATTTCGGGTTAGTTTTGTCATAATCAATTCAATACAAATTTCTTAAACAACTTCGGGTCGCTTAAGCTATCTTCGCGCCCCTTAAAAAAGGTTCATATTATGCATGACATGGTAAAAATATTGGCCGGTTCGGCTTCCAGATATTTGGGCGAAAATATCGCACGAGAGTTTGGTGTGGAGCTCGGCAATGTTATCATTCAACATTTTAGTGATGGAGAATTTCAGCCTTCTATTGAGGAAACTGTTCGCGGAAAAGAAGTTATTATTATCCAATCAACTTTTCAACCAACTGACAACTTGATGGAGTTGTTGCTTTTAATTGATGCCGCAAAACGCGCCTCAGCTAAAAGAATAGTGGCCGTAATGCCCTATTTTGGATTTGCTCGTCAAGATAGAAAAGACAAACCAAGAGTGGCAATCGGCGCCAAATTGGTTGCCAATTTGCTAACTGCGGCCGGTGTTGACAGAGTTATAACAATGGATCTTCATGCCGAACAGATTCAGGGATTTTTCGAAGTTCCTGTTGACCACTTGTACGCCTCTACAATTTTTGTTCCTTATCTCCAAAAAATGAACCTGCCATATCTTACGGTGGCAGCGCCCGATTCAGGTGGCACAAAAAGAGCCAATGCTTATGCCAAACTTCTCGGCTGCGATCTTGCTATATGCTACAAACAGCGCAAAGTGGCCAATGAAGTAGAGAGCATGACTGTAATCGGAGATGTAAAAGGTCGCAACGTTGTTATTGTCGATGATATGTGCGATACCGCCGGAACATTGAGTAAAGCCGCAGAGATGATGATGGAAAGTGGCGCTCTTAGTGTGCGTGCAATTTGCACTCATCCGGTGCTTAGCGGAAAGGCCTATGAGAGAATTCAAGAGTCTAGGTTGGAAGAACTCATGGTTACTAATAGCATTCCATTAAATCCAAATAAGACGGCCGATAAAATTAAAGTACTCGACATTGCTCCTTTGTTTAGTGGAGTACTTCACAACCTAGTTGAGAATAAGAGCATCAGCTCAAATTTTATTATATCATAAATACATAATTAATTAAATTAACATGAAGCAGTTTTCATTGAGCGGCTCTCCTAGAGAGAGTGTAGGAAGAAAAGGAGCTACCGAACTTCGCAGAGGTGGTCGCATTCCAGGTGTAATCTATGGCGGCACTGAACAAGTACCTTTTAGCGTACTTTCAAATGATTGGGATAAAGTGTTGCGTTTGTCTGACACTCTAAATATCAATATTGATATTGATGGTAAGTCATATTCAACTGTAATTCAGGAAATGCAAAAGCACCCTGTGTCTGACAAAATGACTCACATCGACTTATTGCAATTAATTCCCGGTAAAGTTCTTAAAACTGCTTTGCCCGTTCGCACATTCGGAAACTCTGAAGGTATCAAAGCTGGGGGTAAATTATTGCTGAACTACCGTAGGGTGCGCATTGCAGGTTTGCCTGAAGATCTTCCCGAAGAGATCAAACTCGACATTTCGGCACTTAACATCGGTGATATGATCCGAGTGCGTGACCTTAACTACCCGGGTTGCAAAATTCTTGAAGCTGATGCTTCTGCAGTTGTAACTATCGAGGCTACTCGTGCCTCTATTGCCGATGCAACTGCTGCTGCTAAAGAAGCAACAGGCGGCAAGAAAAAATAATCAAAATCTCACCTCATCAAAAGGGTCGCCTCAGAAATGATTTCTGGCTCAATTAAGAAGGTATGAAATATTTGATCGTTGGTTTGGGGAATATTGGTTCCGAATACGAAGAAACCCGCCACAACATAGGATTCAAAGTGTTGGACGCTCTGGCAGGAGCGTCCAATCTTGTTTTTAAGTCAGGCCGATATGCTCAGGTCTGTGAGCTAAAACACAAAGGCCGAACTTTTGTCATAGTAAAGCCTTCAACATACATGAATCTCTCAGGTAATGCTGTTAGATATTGGATGCAACAAGAAAAAATTTCAATCGAAAATGTTCTAGTAGTAACCGACGACTTGGCTTTGCCATTTGGTAAATTAAGAATGCGCGGACAAGGAAGCGATGGGGGGCATAATGGCTTAAAACACATTCAGGAAATATTAGCAACTCCCACTTATGCGCGCTTGCGTTTTGGAATTCACAATGAGTTTTCCAAAGGACAACAAGTGGATTATGTGCTGGGTCAATGGAATGATGAGGAACGCAAAACGTTGAGCGAACGCATTGACCTTGCAGGAAAATGTGTGCTTAGTTTTGGATTAATGGGATTGTCCAAAACCATGACCGAGTTTAATTCGAAATAACTGAACGATACTTCTTTTCGAGTCTCGAAAATCTTGACCCGCTCGATTTTTTGACCTCTTGTTTTTTGGCAACGTCACGCTCAAATCCGATGCCCATAAATTTAAATTTCACTTGATCTGTTTCCGCGTCTTTCGTTGTGCGTTCATAGATTATTTTGTTTTCCGCATTTTTGCTAGAAGCTCCAATTTTTTCTGCTTTGCGCTCCACCAAACCGTAAGCATAACTGTTTTCAACTCCTTTTTCAACTCGCTCACCAATTAGTGAAAAAATAGTTTGTGGCTTTGATTCATGACCAGGCTTTGAAACTAGGTTTTTATTGTGAACAGGTGTCATATCCGGCGCTTCAACTAATGCGACAGCATCATGGTCAGTCTCATTAATTCGTTGAATCTGATCAACAGGATTTTGTGGCTGAGAAATTTCATTCTGAATTTCGGGGTCCTTATTTTCATAAATAGTAGGAACCGAAATTACATTCTGTTCATTGTGCGCAACATCTTGTTGTGGAATTTCCTGAATCTGTTGATTTGGAATAAATCGGTTTTCAGGTATTATAAATGGCGCTGTGGTATCCTTTGACGCGGTATCCGAATCTACAGGAAGTTGAGTTGGACTTTTTACCATCGGCATACGCTCATCTGTACGCGCAAGTTGTCCCGATTCTAAAGGTTGCTGCCAATTGAACCATACAATTAGAGCAATAACGGCTGCTGCTGAGCTAAAACTGTAGTATAAATTGCGCATCGAAATGATAACGGCTTCTTTTTTGCGCAGCGATGCTTTGTCTTCAAATACAATGTTCTGTGGTCGAAGTTTTGTTTTTTCGTAAAGTGATAATTCAGATTTTAATTGTGGATTGGTGTTGAGAATTTTCTGAATTTGCGCTTCTTGAGCACTATTCAATTCCCCCTCAACTTTAGCAATGAGGGCATACGGCATACCATTTAAATCAATGTTGTTGGGCCATAACAACTCAGCCTTGTTATCAAAAAAGATAGCTTGCGAAGTAAGCTTGGTTTTTGAAATTATACTGCGTACCGCTGCGACGTTTGAGTTAGTGATTTCGAATGTTTGCAACTGACTTTTTTCTTCTTGTGAAAGATCACCTTCAAGTTCTTTAACAAGCAGTTCTTCAATGATCAGACTTACACTGAAAGATTCAGATTTTTTAAGGTCGTTTTTAAAAGCGAATTTTTCTTCGAGACCGGTTTTATGCATTAGATCGAAGTCCGCTATCGTAGTGCGAACATCATTGAGTTCTTCTGACAGATCGGGGTTATTTATCAAAAAGACATCAAGCTCAACGCGCAATTCTTCCGACAAATTACCATCAAGGTAATCAAGAAAAAATGCTTCGTAATTTGATCTGTCTATTTTCATTTTCTCTAATCCTATATTCACTTATTTCCATAATCCCTTTTAGCGAAAACTCTTCTTACACAACATATTCCATCTTCACTAAATATTCTTTCAATGCAACTCGACCGCGATAGATATAAACTTTTACTTGTGATTCATTTAAACCTGTAATTTCTTCTATTTCCTCATAACTGTATCCCTCATAATCGCGAAGCATGATTACGCTTTTTTGTGTTGCGGGCAATCTGTCGAGTGCCTCATGTAATATCTCATTTAAGTCGGTGTATTGTCTTGATGTGCTACCTGAAGAAATTATTTTTTCATCTGCTTGATATTTTTGATGTCGTTTTTCTCTTCTAATCTGATCTATCATGGTGTGATAGCCAGCAGTAAAAATGTAACTCTTTGCCTTTTCGAAACTTACTTCTTCCACTTTGAGCCACAATTTGGCGTAAGTATCCTGAACCAAATCCTTCGCTTTATCGCGATCGTTGACGTTCTTGAGCAAGAATCTATACAGCCCGTCCGAAAACGAATCCACACATTTGTTATATTCTACTATGGTCAACGGTTTAAAGATTGTATTCGGGTTTATGACGCCCTGCAATTCTTTTAAGTTACAGGCTAATTTAAATAATTTTATGGTTTCAGTATGATTATGAAAGTCAGCTTGTTATGCAAAAAGAAAAGGCGCCCTTCCTTTCGAAAGAGCGCCTAAATCTGTTTTCAATTTTTAAATCCCTATGATTTGGTTGATCAACTCGCTTTATTGATCTGCAGCATTTGCATGCGCAGGTCGTTCAGTACTATTAGTTTGGCCAAATATGAATTTACGTTACCGTGTTGCATATTTTCGATGGCCTGTTGCTTCATTGCAAAGTATTTGTTCATTAATTCATTCATAACATTAGGTTTTTTGATTGTTTGTAATCCGTTGTGCGAAAAACTTTCGTGATTGCGCTATTTCAAACCGCGTGCCAAAGTGAACAGGTATTTATAAATTGCCCGTTTGTCGATGGTTTTGAGAATATAATTTTGTCTAAATCGAAAGGACTAACGATACAATTTGTGGAGATTGATATAATCTGAGATGCCTTCTGGAGTCAGATACCGGATGCTCTCGGATGCCTTGACTGATTTTCTGATGTACGTTGATGATATCTCAATAATGGGGGCTTCCGTCATAGCAACGTTTTTGCCTATGAGAGTGTTTTCTGAACGCACACCATTATGAAGTCTTGGGAAGATTTTGATAGCGTATCTGTTCAAAATATTTTCAGCTTCTTTCCATTTGTGAAAGGAAGTTACATTGTCTTCACCTATCAAAAGTGTAAACGAATAGAATGGAAAATTCTTTGATAATAGGTTTAAAGTATCGATGGAATAGGAGGGTTTTTCCATCGCGAATTCTGCATCGCAGGCCTGTAATTTCGGGTTGTTGATGATGGCGAGTTTTACCATCTCAAGACGATGAGCTTCCGGCGCAAGTTCTGAAACATTTTTAAATGGATTCTGCGGACTTACAACCAACCACACTTCATCTAATTCTGTTCGCGTTGCAAAGTGTTCTGCAATAATGAGATGTCCCGAGTGAATGGGATTGAACGATCCGAAGTAGAGTCCTACTTTTTTCATTGACTTCAGTGCTAGAATAAATAAGATTAATATTTATCAAAACTATGCTAGTTGTGAGAATAATGGAAGTATCACAATTTCATTTTGGTAATCGATTAATTTCCATTGAGATATTTCAGGTGTAAGCAAAAAATTTATAGATGTACCATGCTTCTAAAATATGAAAAATATAGGGAAATTCATCCGTGAATAATTCTTGATAGAGAGTTAAAGAAAGATCTATCAAACAACGGCCTTTTGCTCTTTCCATAGAGGAGCATCCCCAAACGTTTAATGCCATTACTAAAGGTCAAAGAGGCAGAGGTATTCTGTTGGCATTAAAAATAGAGAAAGAACTATGGGTAAAAGAGGCATGTTGGTTTTCCCTCAAGCATATTATGAGATTCAGTAAAGTAAGAATAGGGAGGAATGCGCTGCTCCGATTTGTCAATTCTAGACAAGGAGCTATACTGGGATTCGGACTTCGAATGCATCAATGGGAATCGTAACTGTAAGGCGGTTATACAACGTGTTTTTGAAAGAGGAAACGAAATAGGCAAGAATGAAATAACACGGTTTATTGGCAGAAAAAAGTTAAACAGGCTTTAGAAAAATCAAATCTCCGAATTCCTCGTGTAAGCTCGAAATAAAGAAGCAGAATAATGGGGTATTGTAATACTGTTAATATCCCATTGAGAGGTGCGTTGAATACCTTCATGAAGTCAGATGTATTTAAGCTCTTTCGAGTAGGAAGGCGAAACAGCATTGAGTCTTCAAAGGGGACATCGTTGTCTCTGAATATTGATTTATCTAGTGATGCCCCGTGCGGAGGCATTGACTTTGAAGCCATAGACCGATTTATAGAAATGTCGTTCCCCTATCGATATACCTTAATAGACCATCTGCAAGTAGTAAATCGTATTTTACAGGTTCAGACTAAGAAAATGCTTTAAAGTTAGATGTTTACTCCACGGATACATCTATACAGAGACCATTCATTGAATAGCATATTCGCTAGGCTACTGCAGAGGAAATTACACCACAAGTATTTATTAAATAGTCCAATTGTTCCACGAAGCACGTTTTGCGGCAATGTGAAAATAGTATGGTGTGATCTTGATGATACAATACAAGAGTGCAACTTGTATAAGGCATCGGAATATCCATTCCGGTGGATATACCAAACTGCCCCACGCTGCAACTGCCGTAAGGCATTTGTAGTGAACGGCTGGAGAAAAGGCTTATTAAAGAGTCAGGTTTTCTTGAAGGAGATGAATGCACATGAACCGCTAATGAAGCAATGAAATTTTGAAATGTGTAGCAAAAAAGGGGTTTTTTGGACAACGTTCTGATCAGAGTAGAAGTTTTAAAATATTCATATTCTATATAATCCAATAGTGTCTCTGCAACAATGAACTATTTGAATGTAGTGACGTTGAGATTGATGTTTAGTACAATGCAGAGAAACGGAATTGGGCTGTTGCATAAATCGAAACGGTGTAAAATAAAGAAAGATGAGGATTGTATGAAATTGAAAAGGATCAGGATTAAATAACCCTTCTTGTTTGCACAATGGAAATTACCTTAGGGTCCCCAAACCTTTTCAAACCGCACGAGCCGCCCTAACGGAGACATTCTCACATGGTTCTTTGAGAGGCTTTGGGGTGAAATTCTCCTTTGCCTGTTCGGCAGCTATTTGATAATTTTACAATGGTAAATGTCGATCTAACAAAATACTAGTAAAATGAGTCCACTTACGACACTGGACTATCTATTTTGCATAATTGGTATTATTCGACTAATTCATAGTCTAGTGATCTCTGTTGCAGATCTCCGCTAATAACCTTGATCATTACCTTATCGCCAAGACCATACTCTGATCTGGTGCGCGCTCCATAGATTATGTATTTGTCGGCATCAAATTCATACTCATCTCCTTTGATAGATTTAATCTGAACAAGTCCTTCGCTTTTTGTTGCACCAACCTCAACATACATTCCCCAGCGGGCAAGTCCGGATACAATACCTTCGAAAATTCCACCGATATGATCCATCATATACTCTACCTGTTTGTACTTGATACTCGCTCTTTCGGCTTCTGCAGCGCGCTTTTCCATGGCACTGCTATGCTTGCATTTCATATCATAATCTGCTTCGTTTACAGGCTTTCCTCCATCAAGGTAATGCTGTAATAAGCGATGCACCATCACATCAGGATAACGTCTGATTGGTGAAGTAAAGTGGGTATAATATTCAAATGCAAGCCCGTAGTGACCGATATTACGCGTGGAATACTCTGCTTTTGCCATTGTTCTGATGGCCATTTGTTTGATGATATCTTCTTCTCCTTGGCCTGCAACTTTATCCATCAAGGATCTTATCACTCCGGTAGAATTGGAATCGGTTGGTTTTGGTAATTTGTACCCAAGGTGTTTTACAAATGTTCTCAGTTGCTCCAATTTGTCCTCGTTTGGCAAATCGTGAATGCGATAAACAAAAGGTTTTGCAGCTTGTTGGGCTTTTGCTTTACCTATGAATTCCGCAACTTTTCGATTTGCAAGCAGCATAAACTCTTCGATCAGTTGATTGCTGTCTTTCATTTTTTTGACAGTAACTCCGATGGGTTTGCCTCTTTCGTCGAGTTTAAATTTCACTTCCTCCGTATTGAAGTCTATCGCTCCTTTTTTGAAACGCTCGGCTCGCAGTGTTTTGGCTAGTTTGTCCATGTGAATGATAGCATCCGCATGATCACCTTTTCCGGTTTCAATGATATCTTGAGCCTCTTCGTATGTAAATCTTCTATCAGAATGAATGATTGTTCGACCGTACCATTCGCTTTTTATTTCTCCATTTTCAGTCATTTCAAACACCGCTGAAAAACAGAGTTTATCTTCATTAGGCCTTAATGAACAGAGGAAATTCGAAAGATGCTCTGGAAGCATGGGTATGGTTCTGTCAACTAAATAAACCGATGTTGCACGAGCGTAACCTTCGGTTTCGATGGTGGAAGTTAAATTAACATAATGACTAACATCGGCAATGTGAATTCCAACTTCATAAAGTCCGTTGTCCATCAATTGGTAAGACAATGCATCATCAAAATCTTTAGCATCGTAGGGATCAATTGTAACAGTCAGTATTTTTCTGAAATCGCGGCGTTTTTTAATTTCTTCTTCGGTAATTACCTCAGAAATGTCTGCTGCGGCTTGTGTAACTTCTTCGGGAAACTCAATCGGCAAATCATATTCTGCCATAATAGCGTGCATTTCAACTTGGTGTTCGCCTGCTCTGCCGAGTACTTTAGCAATGCTTCCATGCGGATGTTGATCCGGATGATCCCACTGTCCAAGTTTAACGGTTACTTTATCTCCAACTTTTGCTCCATTCAAGTCGTTTTTATCGATAATAAATTCAACTTGTAATTTCTGATCAGAAGGCACCACCACATAGACGTCCCTTACTAGCTTAAGCAGACCTACGTATTCTTTTCTTCCGCGTGAAATAACTTTGAGAACGCGGCCTTCTAGTCTTCTGCCACGATTGGACATTTCTATTTCTACCGTATCTCCATTGAGTGCGAATCCGGTTGCGCCTGTTCTTATTTCAACATCTTCTTTAAACCCGATTACACTAACAAAACCGCGTTTGAATTTTGTTATTTGAATCGTGCCTTCGATTGTTTTTCTAGATGCTCGGGCAAGAGTAAATTTTCCTCTTTCAGGTTCTTTTAGCAAATCGTTAGTCACCCCTTCATTGAGAATTTCGAGAATTAATGTTCGCAAACCAGTGTCCTTAATGCCTAAAGCAGAAGCAATCTGTTTGTGATTGAGTTGTTTCTCGGGTGATTTTTCGAATACACCCATAATTTCTCGTCTAAGATCTCGCCGGTAGTCTCCGGGTTTAGTATTTTTCTTTTTCATCTGTTGCGCGAAAGTTGGACAGAATTTCCTCTTATTGATCGATTGCAGTCAAATACATTTCAACATTCCAACACCTAAAGAAAGTTGTTGTGATCAATTTAAGAAAATTTATACCTTTCGGGTCGAAATAATCGTTGCCAAAAATTGAAATGCAATAATTATCGAGTAACAAATAAATCAAATAATCATTACTATGAAAAAAATCTACTTTTCTATTCTTTCTCTTTTTACGTGTGTGAGCAGTCAGGCTCAACTTATTTCTTACGAATCTTTTGAGGATGTAACTACTCTAGCGGCCAACGGCTGGTCTTTTGTCAATAACAGCGATCCTGTTGGTAGCATTAGTTGGGGCGATGTTGCTGGGGTTATTGATTTAGGAGCGTTGAGTTTACCTGGATATATTTCTACAAGCTTTGCCGCTACCACAACAGAAGGTGTAGGGGAAATTAGCGATTGGATGATAACGCCTCCAATGATGGTCTCAAACGGTGACGAAATTCGCTTCTATGCATTATCATTTAATAGCTCAAGTTTCCCTGACAGATTAGTTGTAAGGCTGAGCACTGAAGGCGCATCAAGCACTTTACCGTCGGCTTTTGGTCAGGTTGGAAGCTTTACGACTACCTTGTTTACCATCAACCCTGACCTTGATACGGAAAGTTTCCCAAGTGTACAAGTGGCAAGTGATAGTTGGACGCTTTTCACTATCCCGGTAGCAGGCATCGGAACAAACGTTTCGTGCAGACTTGCATTCCATTATGATGTGCCAAATGGCGGATCCCAGGGCGAAAATAGTTCAAGCATAGGTGTAGATGAGTTTTATCATGTGGGTCCTTTGGGTTTTGTGGGAGTTGAAGAGAAATTGAATGATGGAAATTTCACTTTTTTCCCAAACCCTGCGAACGAACAATTGACATTGTCGTACAGCAATCTTCCTCGTGAGTCTTTCACGGCAAGAATTTTTGACATGGCAGGCAAGTTAGTTGCTAATCAAAATTTTGTTTCTCAAATTGTAGGTACTACTTCCTTTGACACAGAAAATCTTGAGAATGGTATTTATACGGTACAAATTCAAAATGAGTCAAACACTTATACAACTCGTGTTGTTGTTTCTCACTAATTTTTGATCAATCAAACATTCTAAAAAGCTCTGCGGAAATGCAGGGCTTTTTTGTTAGAAGTAATCTTGGGTTTTGCCTTGTGTGAACTGCCGGTAATAGATGGCATTGCAAGGGTTTAAAGTCTTACTGGAATAAAAACACAACCCAATTCTGTCGGGTAAAGTCGCCCCGAGTAAGGAGTGTATTCTAATCTATCAAGAATGACATACGCAACTCTCAACCAAAATGGGCTCAGCATCGTAATTCAATCTAATACCGATGCTATAATTGGTATTTGAGATAATACCGAAAGGGCAGTTGTATCAAACCAGTCTTCGTTACGCTCGATTGTTATGAACATGTGTATTCCCGGCATTACACCAAAAGTCTCAAACTTGTTTTTGGACTAAAGGGTATTTCATTTAGGTGTAAAAAAATGAATCTCGGAGCGAGTTAACAAACAAAAAAAGTTTAGAAATACACAATCATTCTTTATTTTTACCGTATATCAAAAAC
>Ga0105048_10012387_pt1 | contig 13371 bp, 13 predicted proteins | sample MAT05_FD_78382 | JGI IMG/M metagenome (GOLD analysis project Ga0105048, IMG submission 78382) | Freshwater microbial communities from Lake Fryxell liftoff mats and glacier meltwater in Antarctica - MAT-05 | ecosystem: Environmental > Aquatic > Freshwater > Ice > Liftoff microbial mat | place...
ACTGCGTTCGCTGTTGCGCGGCGAGGAACTCAGCGTCGAAGGCAATTTCGTCACGCTCGATCGGGTGCGGCTCGACTGGCCGCCCAGCACAACCGTTCCGATTGCTATCGGAACGGGCGGACCGAAGGGTCTCGCCCTATCGGGCGAGCTGGCCGACGGCACGATACTTAGCAGCGGAACTACCCCAGACGGCGTGCGTCGCGCCCGCGCCCACATCGATGAAGGACGTGCGCGCGCTGGCCGGACGGGTGCCCACACAGTGACCGTCTACGTGTTGGCGGCGACCGGCCCTGGTGCGCTCGTGCGCTGGGAGGCCGAGTGTCGCCGGTGGGGCTTCGAACCCTCAGACGATATCGGTGCCGCTGGGGATGCCGCCACCATTGCCGCTGCCGTGCGTCGGTGGGCGGATGCGGGCGCCGACACGGTGGTGCTGCAGCCGACCGCCGACGACCCAGATCCCGTGGGGTTCATCGAGTTCATCGCGGGCCAAGTGCGCCCTCTCGTCGACGCGTGACCATCCCTAGCTAGGAGATCGCGCCTTCGGCGAGCCCCACGAAATATGAATCCCCACCGTCGTTCGCGTCGCTGCGTGCTTGATCCGCATCTCCTCCGAGCTTTCGGCGAGCGAGGCTCCGTGGTCACAGTCAGCGCCGCCCCGTTGAGCACGAACGGCTGGCGAAAAAGCAAATACGCGACCAAGCCGGTGGTCTCTGTGGAGATCAATCCCACGATGACAGCCCTAGAACGAGGAGCGAGCTTGCCGTTTTTGCGTGTGGCCATGAGTCCGACGACAACTCCAACCGCGGCAGAGAGACCCACACTCAGGCCCACACAGAATCCGACAACTGCAGCAACCGGCAACAACACAAATGACAGGCCTGAGGGGAGTCCGATCTGGTCGATCGCCAACCCCGTCACCGCGAAGAGCGCTCCGACGGCACCGCCCGCACCCACAACGGCACTCGCGAAGGTAAACACTCGACTGGTCGGCCACATCGTGCGGGCGGTCACCTCGTCACACCCGACACCCCCTCAGCAAACGCGTAGTCGACGCGAACTGGGCCGCTCCCGGCGATGTGGGACTTGGAGCTTCCGTTCACCCGCAGCCCATACAGTGTTCACTCGACGACACAGACAGGGACGGGCCTGATGAGCACTGCCGCCGCAACGACCACCGACCATGGCTTTTCCGGACTCACCGGATTCGCCGCCGACATACTCACAGCACTTGGCGACGTCGGCGTCGGCATCCTCGTCTTCATCGAGGTACTGATTCCGCCAATCCCCAGCGAAGTCATCCTGCCGTTCGCGGGCTACCTCAGCCAAAGCGGTGACCTCAATCTCGGCTGGCTGATCTTCTGGAGCACGCTCGCCTCCTGGATTGGAGCCCTCCTTCTCTACTGGCTGGGGAATGCGATCGGCATGGATCGAGCGGTCACCTGGCTGGCCGCCACCCGACTGGTGAGCCGCTCCGACCTGGATCGCGGAGCCAGTTGGTTCTTGCGGAGCGGCGGATGGACGGTGTTGGTCGGCCGGCTGGTCCCCGGCGTACGAAGCCTCATCTCTCTCCCCGCCGGCGCATCGAGGATGAATCTGATCCGATTCAGCCTTTACACGATCATCGGCAGCGGAGCGTGGAACAGCCTGCTCATCGGTGTCGGCGCAGCTCTCGGCTCTCAGCACGAACGGCTCGAGGGATATCTGTCGTATCTGGACTACGTCGTGTACGCGGCCCTCGGTATTGCAGCGGCCGTGCTCATCTTCCGCCGCGTGCGAGAAGCACGCACACCCCGCACCGAGCAGGCGCGATCCGACGCAGCGGAGATCGATGGGATGAACAGCTAGCTGTCCGTTCCTGTGAGGTGGTGAACTTGCCCGCTTCAATTCGACGCTCTACCTCACGTTGCCAAAGCCGAAAACTTAAGTCTCGATTGCAGCAACTTTTGCGAATTGTTGCACTCTTGGAAACGTGAGCGAGCTTGCCGAGCTAACCGACGAGGATGTCGAGCCGATTGCGGAACGCATCCGGGCGCTACTCGATGGCCTCGCCGTCGCGCTGCTGACCGGTGAGCCGGGAATCAGCATCGAAGTAGCGTGGGAGCACGTGCGCGCGTTGCTACCCAATCGATAGATCAGCCGACGGTCGCGAGCCGAAGTATGCCCTCATCGGCGAGGTGGCGAGACTCGAGGTCAGGCTTGCAGCCTACTAAGGTAAACCCCACACACCCCAGCACGCCTTCACGGGGAAGAAACATTGCCACCGCGGCCGTCCCGAGCGGGTGATTGGCAAATGCGCTGTCCATTCGACAAGGAGCCCCATGAGCAAGTACGCAGTGACAAACCCGGCCACCGGCGAGACGCTCCGGTCATATGCGACCGCGACCGACACCGACGTGACTGACGCGATCGACAGTGCCTTCAACGCCTACAGCGGCTGGTCCCGCTCGACGACACCGGCCGAACGCGCCGCTCTCATCACGAAGGTCGCCGAGTTGCACAGGGAGCGCCGTCAGCAACTCGCCGAGATCATCGTGCGCGAGATGGGTAAGCCGATTGGCGATGCGCTCGGCGAGGTCGACTTCTCCGCCGACATTTACCAGTATTACGCCGACAATGGCCCCACGTTGCTCGCTGACGAGGTGATCACGCTGGCGGAAGGCAGTGAGGGATCCGCGGTGATCCGCAAGAGCGCCATGGGCGTTTTGCTTGGCATCATGCCGTGGAACTTCCCCTACTACCAGGTCGCGCGCTTCGCGGGACCCAACCTCGTGCTGGGCAACACGATCCTGCTCAAGCACGCCGCCCAGTGCCCGGAATCGGCGGCGGCAATCGAGCAAATCTTTGCGGATGCCGGTTTCCCGGCGGGCGCCTACACCAACCTTTACGCCACAACGGAGCAGGTTGGAACGATTATCGCCGACCCTCGCGTGCAAGGCATTTCACTCACCGGCTCCGAGCGTGCGGGCGCGGCCGTCGCCGAACAGGCGGGCCGACACCTCAAGAAGGTTGTGCTCGAGCTGGGCGGCAGTGACCCCTTTATTGTGCTTAGCACCGACGACCTTGACGCCACGGTTCAGATGGCGGTGGATGCCCGGCTCGACAACAGCGGACAGTCCTGCAACGGCGCCAAGCGCTTCATCGTGCTGGACTCGCTGTACGACGACTTCCTGCGTCTGTTCCACGAGAAGATGTCGTCGACCGGCCCGAGCGACCCCATGGTCGCGGGCGGGACGTATGGTCCGCTGTCGTCAACTAGTGCCGCAGAAGGGCTTGAGGATCAGGTCTCACGGGCAGTCGCCAGCGGAGCCACGCTCGTCACGGGCGGAACTCGTGACGGCAACTTCTTCGCGCCCACGGTATTGGCTGGCGTCGGTCCTGACAACTCCGCGTACTACGAAGAGTTCTTCGGCCCGGTCGCTCAGGTCTTCTCGGTGCGCAACGAAGACGAGGCGGTAGAACTCGCGAACGACACTCCGTTCGGCCTTGGCTCGTACTTGTTTACGACCGACGCTGCGCAGGCGCTGCGGGTAGCCGACCGCATCGAGGCGGGCATGGTCTACGTCAACTGCGTGCTCGCCGACAGCCCAGAGTTGCCCTTCGGCGGCATCAAGCGCTCCGGCTCTGGGCGCGAGCTCGGCACGCTCGGCATCGACGAGTTCGTGAACAAGAAGATGATCCGCATCGCCTGAGCGGTGGTTCCGCGCCGGGTCGCAAGTGGTGACGACTCCGCGAGGAAGTATGCAGTGATGTCGACCACAACGACACCTCTCAGCCTTGAGGGGACCGGTACCAGCGCAGTCCGGGAAGGACCACGAGGCCCTTCTGCGGGTTACCTCTTGATGCAGATGGCTGTCTCTCCGAACGAATGCGTCAACCACAGGGATGGATCGAACAGACCGCGAAGCACCTCGCGGGCGGGATCGAGCGTCAGGTTCGCGGCCAGAAGTACACCTCCGTCGCGCAGGCGGGTGCGGAGTGCGGCGATCGTTGTCGACGTCGGCGTGAACCCGTCGAAGAAGGCGACGTCGAACTCCCCCTCTGGTAGAGACGCGAGAACATCGTCGGCCTCGCCCAGGTGCACGGTGACTCGATCCTCCAGTCCCAGCGCCGCAATGTGTTGGCGTGCAAGCGTGACATGGTCGGCGTCGAATTCGATCGTGTCGACCCTGGTCGCAGGGGTTGCGGATGCGAGCCAACACGCTGTGTAGCCGAGAGCGGTGCCGACCTCCACGACTCGACGAGCACCTGCCGCCGCCGCGATTACCCCGGGCAACGTTCCATCCTGATAGGTATAGGCACCGCACCCGTGCCGGCGTTGGTGCTCACGCGTCGCCGCCTGAATCCCAGCGAACGGGTCGACGGCTCGCGACGTGGAGTTCATGAACGGGTCCACGAGTGAATGTGGTCGACGGCGATGTCGATGGTCAGCGGGTCGTCGTAGAACTGGGTCTGAATCTGGTCGCCGGTAACAACCAGGCGATTATCGCCCGGGAGTTGCTCGACGAGGTACTCGACGGTGGCCACATCCGTAGCGGAGTTGGTGCTATTGACCACCAGGGTCGGCATCGTGATCGCCTTGAACGACTGCTCGGTGTCGTGCTGCCACAGTTCATGCTCGCTGACGGTCGCAAGCCGATTGCCCCACAGCCCGCGGTACGTGAGTGGTTCGTGCCGCACCCAGTTTGAGTACCACGCGTACCCCACGTCGAAGTTGAAGAAGCTGTCTTCCATCGTGTCGGCAACCATCGGGCGGTAATCGGTCTCGCCCGTCTGGAGGAAGTGTTCGTACGCGGGAGCTGTAGCCGCAACCCAGTCATCAAACCCTTGCTGGCCGCCGTATCCGGCGACCAACTGTGTGCGCAAAAGGTACGCGCCCACGACCAGCGCTACTCGCGAGATCGCTGGATCGCCGGATGCCGCCGCTGCTGCCGCCCAATTCGCACCCATGCACACACCGATAACCCCGACCTGCGTTGGGTCGACATTCGGAGCCTTCGCTAAGTACGCGACGGCCGCTCTCAGATCGGCGGTCTTGAGGGTCGGCGAGTCGAACTGCAGCGGCTCTCCGCCTGTCTGGCCGAAGTGTCGCGGGTCGAACACGAGGGTGGTGTAGCCAAGGCGTGCGAGTCGTGTGGCGTACTGGATGGGCGATTGCTCTTTGACAAAGCCGACCGGGCCGATGATGGCGAAGGCCGGCGTGGGATGCTCAACCCCATCAGGTGTGCAGAGGATGCCGGCCATCTGTGTGCCGTCGGAGTCGATCTCTACTCGTGCGGAGGTGTAGCTGTAGGCAGCGGGTTGTGCTTGTGACGTTGCCATGATCGTTCTCCTGCTCTCGTTCGTGCGGAATGTGGCGGTGGCTAGGCGAGGGCTGCCACAAGCAGCGCTGCAGCACTGGCGCCAGAGTTGCCCTGCTGACCGGTAATCAGGTGGCCGTCGGCGATCGCATGAGGCACGAACGGAGCACCCGCAACGAACGTCGTGCCCGGGGTCGCCTCCGCGCGGTCCTGGATTCGGAACGGTTCAACCACCCGTCCGGCGCCCGCGTCGACGGCGTCTTCCTCGGCGTTACTGAACCCCGTCCAGGTCTTGCCCTCTACGAGTAGTCGTCCGTCTGCGGTGCGGGCCTCGAGCAGCACGCACGTACCGTGACACACCAATGCGGTCGGCTTGCCAGCGGCGTGGAACGCGGCGACTAGGTCCGCTAGGTCTGCACGTCCGGCGAAAGTGTACATCGGCGAAAGACCTCCGACAACGAAGATTGCATCGAAGTCCCCGACGCTGATCTGCGATATCGGCGTGGTGGATGCCAACAGCTTTTGGATGCTCGGGTCGTTCTTGAAGCCGCGGCTCACGAAGTCGCGAGCATTGCCGCGCTCGTGGTCGGGATCGCTCATGCCGTCGTGGACGACAGTTCCACCGTCTGGAGAGGCCAACGTTATGTCGTACCCCTCCTTGGTGAACTCCCAGAACGGATGCGCTAGCTCCGATAACCAGTAGCCGATCTGCCAGCCGGTCAACTCAGAGATGGTCGGATTAGCAATAACGATGACGACGCTAGGCATGATGATCCTTCCGAAAGTGAGGTTCTCATCATGCGTGCGGCTCAGTGCCCCGTCCAATACCTCCCCCGGCACATTGATGCCGTATCGGCATCACGCCACTTCGGTGACCCACGGTCGACCGGCCACGCCGCCCGAATAGCCGGATGCCCCGATCACTTCGGCGGGCGCCTGAGCCACCGCCGCCGCGAAGGCGCTCAGTATGCGGCTACGGCGACCCGCTACCCACGCCAACGCGACCTGACTGTCGTCGATGTCCGAGATCGGCACCCACACCACATCGGGATGGGTATAGGCGCGGGATGCGCTTCGAGGCACGAATGTGATCGCTGCGCCACCAGCAACGACAGCAAGCTTCTCTGGGATGGTCTCGACCATTGGACCGGCGATCGGAACACTGCCGTCTGGTCGGGGGCTGACCATCCAATAGTCGTCCCATGCCCCGCCGTGACGATGCCTGATCACGGGGAGATCAGCTAGCTCCGCAATCGTGATCGCGGCCTCGTTCGCGAGCGGGTGGTCCGACGCAAGCAACACCCCTCGGGGATCAGCGATCACTCGCTGTAGCCGCAGACCAGTGGCGTCAATCGGCCGCCGCACCAACGCCACATCGACAGTCCCGTCCCGAACCAGATCAGCTTGATTGACCCACGTCAGCTCCCGAATCTCGATCACCGCTTCCGGATGCTCATCCATCACAGTGCGCATTGCATGGTGAAGCGATAGCCCGGGCATGAACCCAATGGTCAGCGCGCTTGCTCCCCGCTCACCCTGCCGAACCCGGCGAATGGCGTCGTCAGCCGCCACGATTACTGCACCGATGTCATCCAAAAACACCGTGCCGGCCGCCGTCAGCGACACACGCTGGGTACTGCGCTCAAGCAATATCACGCCGAGTTCGCGCTCTAACGCGGCGATCTGACGACTCAGCGCAGGCTGAGCCACATGGAGACGGTGCGCGGCACGACCAAAGTGCAGCTCCTGCGCCACCGCCTGAAAGTAGCGCGCACGCCGAAGATCAAGATCCATGAAGATACCGTAACGGCAAAAGGATTCACCGGTAGCGGTGAACTCGGCGGTGCCGGAGGGCGCGCCCACCTTCACGTCCTGAGGGTGGATGCCGTCTTCGACAGTACGTCGGGTCCCGGCTCGGGACCTCAACGACTACGTCGGGTCTCTGAGACCGTAGGCCTACGCCGAGGCTGTCGCCTTCCGGGTCTTGCGAAGGCTGAGGACGGTCGCAACCGTGATGGTGAGTGCGATGAATAGTAGCGAGAACCAGATCGGGATGTCGGGCGCCCATTTGACTGGCTCGCCGCCGTTGATGAATGGCAGCTCATTAATCTTCAGCGCATGAAGCACGAGTTTGATGCCGATGAATCCAAGGATCACAGCAAGACCTTGGGCAAGGTAGACGAGACGCTCAAGGAGGCCGCCAATAAGGAAGTAAAGTTGGCGCAAGCCCATCAGCGCAAAAGCATTTGCAGTGAACACGATGTATGCCTCGTTGGTGAGACCGTAGATCGCAGGAATCGAATCGACTGCAAAGATCAAGTCGACGAATCCGATCGCAACGATCGTGAGCAGCATCGGGGTAAAGAATCGCTTGCCGTCGATCCTCACCGACAGGCGATCGCCGTGGTACTCGTCTGTCAATGGCAAGATGCGGCGGGCGAGTCTGACAATGCGTGAATTGGCAGGGTCATTCTCATGGGATGCGAACGCTTGGCGGTAGGCCAGCACGAGCAATAGCGCGCCGAAGATGTAGAAGATCCAAGAGAAGTTTTCGATCAGCGCTGCACCAACGGCGATGAACGCACCGCGCATGATGAGGGCGATTGCGATCCCGATCATCAGAACCTTCTGCTGGTACTTCTTAGGCACAGCGAAGCCAGTCATCACGAGGAGGAACACGAAGAGATTGTCTACCGACAATGCCTTCTCGGTGAGGTATCCGGCAAAGTACTCTCCGCCGAAATCCCACCCCGCCACGAGGCCTATGCCGACGCCGAAGATTAATGCGAGGCCAATGTAAAACGCTGACCAACGAGCGGACTCGCCGATGGTTGGCTCGTGCGGCGTTCGCACGTGCACGAAGAACTCGTAGACGAAGAACGCGATTGTGATTGCGATCGTGATGATCCATACGAGAGGCGTTACGCCCATGCGGAAACTCCTAGGTCGACTGTTGACACGACCAAAGTCTCTTCCACCCCGGTCGCCCGCGGCAAGCCGCCCGGAACACAATTATGCGCTCGTAATGACGAACTGGCTTCGAAGGAATACTCCCCTTGTGGCATCCATTCTATAGGGGAGATGCTCCACGGCGCGTGACGTCGAGCGTAGCCGAGTGGGACCGCGCTATCGCCATCAACCTGTCGATTGCCTTCTACGCGACTCGCGCGTCATCGGTTTCATGCGTGCGGTCGGCTGGGGTCGCATCGTCACCGTCACCAGCGTGAGCGGCACGGTCATGGCCAGCCGCGGGGATGTCGCATACGCGGCAGCCAAAGCCGGGCTCGCAACCGGCTCGCAACTGCCGAGCGAGGTCATTGAAGGCGCGCTGGTACCGATGGGCGCAGCGGCACACCCGACGAAGTGGCATCCGTCATCGCTTGGCTTGCCTCCCCTGGTGCGAGCTACGTGACCGACCAGACGATTGTTGTCGGTGGCGGCAACAGCGTGGCGGAGGAGCGCGCCCCGGCGTGGTGCATGCAGACTCACAACCCCGCCTTGCACAGTCACAGTGTCCGCTCCACCGCCCGCGGCTACACCTCGAACGCCGGGAAGTCGCAGGCGCGACGATCAACTCCCGGCCGACGAGCGACTGTCCACACGTCACGACCGACCTGGCCGCAGCGAGATTATAGGACAGATCGCGAGGTAGACGACCGGGTCTGCTGCACGGTTAGATCAAGACGTCACCTAACCGTGCAGCAGACCCCTCGATGCTCACGTGCTTCCCCGGTGGGGCGCGGTTCGTCTTGTTGAGATCGGTCACGCCGACGTTCAGGCCTGAATTGCCCGGCTGTCGATGGGGCTCGCGGGGTCCACCGTCAGACAGATCTATCTGGTCTTGGCCGGCCTCACCAAGTACGCGGTTCGAGACGGTCGTTTGAGTCGCAACCCCTGCGACAGGATTCAACTGCCAGGGGTGCTCAAGAAGCAGCACGGCTATCTCACGCACGCCCAGGCGTGACAGCTCGCGCCCGGTTGCGGTGAGTACGGCGACGTCGTACTGTTCCTCGCTTACACCGGGCTCCGGTGGGGCGAGATGGCCGCTCTGAAGGGGGGCGAATCGACGCCCTGCGCCGCAGACTCGACATAGCCGAGGCCGTTTCGGCGCCGCGGGGTGAGCCCGTGTGGAGCACCCCGAAAAGCCACAGCAGTCGATCGGTGCTCTACCCGCAGTTGCGCGAACGCACTGGCGCAGCGGTGTGAAGGCAAGAAGCGCGACGATCTCGTCTTCGCTGGGCCTGACTGACAGTGGCGTCTTGCGAAGCGGCAACTTCGGTAGGCGGCAGTTCGCGGACGGCGTCGCGAGCTGCAAAGCATCCGACTCGGACTTCCCGGCCCTGAGCCCGCACGATCTCCGCCACACCGCTGCCAGCCTTGCGGTCTCGGCGGGCGCGAACGTCAAGGCAGTGCAGCGGAGGCTCGGGCATTCGAGCTCGGCGATGACCCTCGACGTCGATGATGACCTCTTCGAGGACGATCTGCGAAGAAAGCCAAAAACCCAGGCAACTACTGGTGGCTCCGACGGGCGTCGATCCCGTGACCTCACGATTTTCAGTCACCATCAGACTCCCGGCGGCAAGCCAGAGGCGCGGCAGATCCCTGTAATCTCGGAACATTTGAGTGCCAGTGAGCCCTCTAGATTGACTGCGGTCGCTCCCCGGTTGTGGGCAGGGCGTGGGCACGGGCGAACTCTCGGAGGTGTCCACGCTTTGTGATGTATCAGGACATCCCTGACGAAACTGCATCAGGACATCTCTGACAGTTGATGTATCAGGACATGCCTGACAGTCGGCGGGGTCCCTGGGGTCCTCTCGGTCGGCCGCTGCGGACGTACTTGGTCCCGGGCGCCGGCCAGGGGTGCTCAATCAGGAGAGTGCCGTGGTCGTCGAAGACCAGCAGCGACGCTTCTGTTTCGACGAGGAAGGCGAGGGTGCCGAAGAGGGTGCGGCTGACATGGAAACGGATACCGCGCAGAAAAACGGTCCCGTTGTCGCGGATGCGGGTCATGCGAACACCGTCGGGCAGAGCCTGCGCGGGCCTGGGTGTCGGGCGGGGCGGGGCAACTTTGGGCGTCGCCTCCCACGCCTGCATCGGGGTGATCCGCCCGGGCAGGCCCTGGTGCGGACGCTCGTTGTTATAGATCTCATCGAACCGGTCGACCTGCTCCTGCAACTGTTCGAGACTGTCGGCGAGGGGCTGCTTATCCAGATACCGAAACAGAGTCTGGTGAAAGCGTTCGTTCTTGCCCTGCGTAGTCGGCTTATAGGGTTTGCCTGTGATGGGCTCGACCCCGAGCGAGGTGACATAGGCGACGAGCTGGCCGAGAACTCCGCGGCGGGATGGATTCAGCGCAGCCCCGTTATCGCTCAGCAATCGCTGGGGAACCCCGTGAGCTGCGATGCCCTTGGAGACGACCGCGATCGCTCCAGCTGATGTCTCGCCCCACGCAACATGGGAGGCAATCGCGAGCCGCGCGTGGTCGTCGATGAGTTGGAAGATCACACATTTGCGACCACCGGTGAGGACATACTCGGTCCCGTCGAGCTGCCAGCACGCGTTCGGAGCCGGATAAACGAATCGACGATACGAGGCCCGCGGTTTCTTCCTCGGCTCGACCTTGGCAACGCCGGCGTCACGGAAAATCCGTGACAACGACGCCGTCGACGGCACCGGATCCATCCCGAGGGACCGCATCTTCTCGTGAACACTGATCGGCCCATGATCCAAACCCGAGCGTTCCAACGCCGCCCGCACCCCGATCGCCTGCTGGACGACGTCATCCCTCACCTTCGCCGGACTCGCTCGCGGCCGTCTCGAGCGAGGCTCCAACGCCGCCGCCGGCCCATCCACCAATACGCGTTTCCGGATCGCGTAGAAGCTCTCCCGCGAGATGTCGTGCTCTGCGCAGAACGTTGTCACCGCACCCCGCGGCGCATCAGGCGGCCACTGAACTATGGCAAGACGGACACGGGGATCGACAGGTTCAACACGGCTCATCCCTCAAACATCGAGGCAGAAGTGTCAGGACCAAACAACCCCGAAGCGTCAGAGGTCTATTGATCCAGAACCGTCAGGGATGTCCTGATACATCACAAGCTAAGGCCAGCTAAGGCCAGCGGATCGTGAGTCTGCACAACACAATGAACATATGAACTTTTACGGAGCCGCCTATCAGAATCGAACTGATGACCTTCTCATTACGAGTGAGATGCTCTACCGACTGAGCTAAGGCGGCCGGCCCGGTTTCCCGAGGCACAGCATGAAAGCCTAGCCGAAATATTTGCCCGAGTTTACGAGAAGAGGGTTCGAAGTTCTGCGAACGAATCGTGCAGGCGAGCACCGAGTCCGGCGGCCGGCGCCTCGCTCGCCCAACTCGTCCAGGCGTGACGCATTGCCCCGAACGCTACCAGCGTGACGAGCCTTGACTTGCTGTCGAGCGCGTCGGGCGTGTCCGCCAGGGCCGGATGATCGTGCGCGAGCCGCCTCGCCACGACTTCACTCACCTGCTCCTCGAACGCGCGCATCGTGGCCATCTTGACGGCGAACAACTGGGGGTATTGCTTGAGGATGCCGTGGCGCAGGCGCATCAGGTCGCCGTCGCTCAGGATGCCGTCGCCGGCATCCACCAGCAGGTCGGCCAGGTCGTCGAGCAGGCTACCGGTGCCCTGCACGAAGGACTCGATCGCGGCATCCGCAGACAGCACGGGCGGGTCGCCTAGCAGAGCCGCCTCTTTCGAGGCGAAGTAGTTGAAAAACGTGCGGGGCGAGATGTCGGCTTCGCCGCTGATCTCATCGACCGTGACCCCGTCGAGCCCGCGCTCGGCGACCAGCTGAAGCACGGCGAGCTGGATGGCTCGCCGAGTCGCCCTGCGCTTGCGTTCGCGCAGGCCGAGCTCAGCGACATCCGATGCGGTCATGATTCTATTATTGCACCCAGTGCAAGTTTGCGCAGTGCTAGCAGTTCGGGTCCGCCGTCGGAACCGTGCCCTTGAGCAAGTACGCGTCAACCGTTCCCACGATGCACGCGTTGCCCTGGCCATAGGCCGTGTGACCCTCCCCGTTAAACGTAATCAACTGCGCGCTCTCGAGCTGACTGGCCAGCGCGACACCCCACTCGTAAGGCGTAGCCGGGTCACCCGTCGTCGACACGACAAGAACCGGCGGTGCACCCTTGCCGGTGAGCGGGGCAATGGGCGCACCGGTGTACTTGAATGGCCAGTTGATACAAGTGACGTCACCGATCGGCGGCGACGGGCGGAAAGTCGTCGGCGAGGCGGCCTGCAGCAGCACCTCCTGCTCGGCGAGCACGGCCGGGTCGGTCTCGGTCGGGTAGTCAACGCAGTAGATCGCGAGAAACGCCTCGAGCGAATTGTCGGCGTAGGTGCCGTCGACATCGCGGGAGTAGTAGTAGTCGGCGAGGAAGAAAGCGGTCTCGGTCTCCCCGTTTTGCGCCTCGGTGAACAGGTCGTTCAAGAAGTTCCAGGAGTCCTGCGAGTAGAGCGCCATGCTCATCGCAATGTCGATGACACCGGCGTCCATCATGCGACCGTCAGCACCGGGAATGGGGGCCGCGTCGTAGCGGTCGTACAGTTCTCGGATAGTCGCAAGCGCGGCCGGCACGCCGTCGAGGAACGGGCAGTCATCCGGGAACAGCTCTGGGCACGCGGCGATGTAGTTCTCGAGAGCGAGCTGGAAGCCGGCGGTCTGGGTGAGACCCACGTCGAAGACCGAAATCGATGAGTCGGTGGCACCGTCAACAACCAGGCGGCCCACCCTGTCGGGAAAGTTTTCCACATAGTACGAGCCGATGTCGCTGCCATAAGAGTAGCCGAGGTAGTTGAGCTTCGGGTCGCCAACGACCGCGCGCAGCATGTCGAGATCGTGCACGGTGCTTTGGGTGTCGATGAACTGCAGCAATTCGCCGGTGTTCTCGAGGCAGGACTGCCCGAAGTCGATCGAAGACTGCGTCACCTCGTCGATCCACTCCTGCGTTCCGCGCGCCGCCGCGGGCAATCCGAAGATGAACTGATCCAGCTCGGGCGCGTCGTAACACTTCACGGCAGACGACTTG
>Ga0105048_10012395_pt1 | contig 13363 bp, 11 predicted proteins | sample MAT05_FD_78382 | JGI IMG/M metagenome (GOLD analysis project Ga0105048, IMG submission 78382) | Freshwater microbial communities from Lake Fryxell liftoff mats and glacier meltwater in Antarctica - MAT-05 | ecosystem: Environmental > Aquatic > Freshwater > Ice > Liftoff microbial mat | place...
AGAGACATCGAACGCCGAACCAAAGTCATAGGATTCACCTTTTCGTTTACGAAGCTATTTTGAGACCAAAAAATAGAGTAGTGGGTGGGCATGTCAGGTGCGCGCGACGGACAAGAGCAGCAGTCGCACCGATCGGACATAATCTACATGCGCCACGACGTAGGCAGAGGGCCAGAGGGTCACGAAGGTATGCCCCGCGCGGCGTTCCGCATCAGTCAGGTCAAGAAACAACGGGCCGCAAGGCGCGCCGGTCGGGGTCCAGCTGTCGGCATCCGCACGCAGGGCCGGAACGACAGGGGATTCAGGTGTCCAGTCATGCGCCTCGGTCGGCCCCATGATGCCGCGGGAATAGACCGGGACCATCTCGCAAAGCTCGGGGTGGATCCCGGGGCAGTGCAGGCATTCGGAGTAATTCTCCCAGAAGGCCTTCCAGTTGCATGCCAGCGTCACCTCATGTCGGTGGGCGGTGACAAGGCTGTCCAGCGGCCAGTTGTCGAGCGTGTTCAGCGGCACATCGGATTTCAGCGGCGGCGGGTCGTCGGCGGCGGACAGGAAGACAAAGCCGCCCCAGACGCGATGGGAAACGGGCAAGAGTCCGTGATCCTCGCGCCGGAAATCGTCGGTTGGCCGGGCGTGGGCGGTGGAGACGAGCCGTCCGTCCGCCGCCGCATAGGCCCACGCGTGATAAGGACAGCTGATAAGGCGGCCAAGCGGCTCTACCTCGCCACGACAAAGCTCTGCGCCGCGGTGGCGGCAGGTGTTGTGCCATGCAGCAAGCGCGCCATCCGCGTCGCGGCACAAGATCACCGGCGCAAGCCCCAGCTCTACCCGCCGCATCGTGCCGGGCGCGATGTCGGCCAGCCGCCCTACCAGCATCCACTGGCGGGCAAAGAGTGTCGCCTGTTCCCGGGCGAACCAGCCTGCGTCCAGATAGGCCTCACGCGGCAGGGTCGGTGGGCAATGGTCCAGCCGGGGAGAAAGCGAGTGGGCCATCAGAAAGCCCCGGGAGGTGTGGCACGGCGGCGGGAGGGAGAGTAGAAGGGCCGCTCCACTAACCTGGCCTGCGACATCAGCTTGACGTAGCGTAGTTCGCGAAGTGCATAAATTTCAGCACTAATCCGACTCCCGTTTCGGTATCTGCGTTCGATTTGTGCAAGGGCGATGCTCTTCTTCAGAATGGGCGACCAACAGGCCCCGGTGATCACGCCGACTTCGGTCTTCCGGTCGTGATAGAGAATCGCACCCTCAGCCGCGATGTTGCCCTCCAGCTCCAGCCCGACAAAGGCCCAGCGGGAGCTGCCACTCGCCCGCTCGGCCACCAGCGCGCGACGGCCGGTGAAGTGGCCCTTTTCCCAATCGATCAGCCAATCGAGCTCCATCTCGATGGGCGAGCGCAAGCGGTCCTCACGCAGGCACTGATGAGCCGGGATGAAGTCGGCGTTGGTGAGGATAAAACCCGCCTCCAGCCGTGCCACATTCAGCGCGTCTGATCCGATGGCGCGCAGTCCGAGGTGCGCGCCTGCGGTGAACAACAGGTCCCAGAGCGGCAGGGCGAGCTCTGGTGTCATCCACAGCTCATACCCCAGATCGCCGGTGAACCCGGTGCGCGAGATCATCAGCCGACCGGCGCCGAAGGGATGCTCCGCCATCCGGAACGGCTTCAGCGCGGTCACATCAAAGCCCGCCGCCTGCAACACAGCGGCCGAGGTCGGACCCTGCAGCGACAGGGCCGCAATCTCCGCCGTCTCGTCGGCGATGGCGACATCGAAGCCATGGGCAGAGTCCAGAAGCCATGGCAAGTGCCGCTCCTGAGAACACAAACGGAAGTGCTGCGGCCCGAGGCGGAACACTGTGCCATCGTCAATCATATGCCCCGCATCGTCGCACCAGATGGTGTACTGAACCCCCCCGACCGACAGCTTGCCAATATTGCGCACGGTCAGCCGGTCCAGGAATGCCACCGCATCGGGGCCGGTGATGCGGTATTTGACCATCGGGCAAAGGTCGTAGACCGTGGCCGCGTTGCGGATGGCCGAATACTCCATCGCAGCATCGTCGAAGGTGAGGGCCGAAGTGTAGCCCGCCCAGGCGCCCCAGGCGTTCAGCCTGTTTGCCGCCGCCGTGCGGGCATGAAACGGGGTCTGCACCAGCGGTGTCTCGTAGTGGCGCAAGTGCTTCATGCCCCGGCCCTTTCTTTTTCGGCCCGTTCGATGGCGGCGGCGGCGTTCCAGCCTGCGGCGCCCGAGATGCCTCCCCCGGGGTGACAGCCTGCCGAACCGAGCCAGAGGCCGGAAACCGGGGTCCTATACTGCGCCATCCCGGGCAGCGGGCGCAGAAACAACATCTGCTCCACGCTCAGCTCTCCCAAGTGCCAGTTGCCGCCCGGTGCACCAGTACGAACCTCGACATCATAGGGCATCAAAAGCTCCGCATGCGCCACCAGCGCGCCGATGCCCGGGGCAAAGACCTCGAGTCGGTTCAGGCACGCCTGAAGGAGTGCGGACCGCGCGGCCTGTGGGTCTTTGGGCGCATGCGGGGCGTGCTGGACGATGGCGGACAGCATGTGCTGACCCTCTGGCGCATGGCCGGGCTCTATGGCCGAGGGGAGCAGGATCTCCATCACCGGGGCGTCAGGCACCTCGCCGTATTTCGCGGGGTTGAAGGCGCGCTCCACCTCTTCGGCGGTGGGGGCCAGGATCAGGCGGGTACGAAGGTCGGCGCCGCGGAAATCCGGCGCGGCGCGGAGCGCAAGATGCAGCTTGGCCGCAGTGCCACGGGATTTGAGGTGGCGAAGGCGGGTGACGAGGCCCGCGTCCAGATGGCGCGGGCCGACGAGGCCCAGAAGCGTCGTCTTCGGCGCTATGGCGGACAGGATCAGCGGCGCGCGCATCTCCTCGCCCGAGGTAAGGGTCACGCCGACTGCACGGTCACCCTCAACCAGGACGCGGCCGACTGTCACGCCGCTGCGGACCTCCACGCCCCGGGCCATCGCCGATGCCGCCATGGCGCGGGCGATGGCAGGCATCCCGCCTTTCGGCAGGCCGAGCGCGCCCTGTACGCCTTCGGTCTGCCCCGACAGCCGGTCGAGCCACATCAGCAGCGAATTGGGCGAGCGGGGGCCGGCAAAGACGCCAAGGCCCGCGTCGAACGCCAGCGCCCCGCGCAGAAGCGGTGTTGCAAGCTCGTCGTTCAGCACGTCATGGGTGTTGGTCAGGAACACCCGCAACAGCTCGCGGAATTCATCGGCGCCCATCATCCGCGCCTTGAGGCCGATGGCGGCAAGCTTCGCCACCGGGTTCCCCGTCCCCTTGGCCAGTCGTGGTGGCGCCATGTCGCGGAAGGGGGCAAGGACCCGGGCAAAGCGCAGAAGGCGCTTACGCAGGGTGGCCCATGCTGCGCGGTCGGCGGGCGCCAGCGCCCCCACAAGCTCATTCGCTACGGGCCCGTTCATCCGCAGATGATCGCCGTTTTGTGACAGCGCCGTGGTGGCGAGGTTGGCATTGGCCCAAGCGAGGCCGTGGCGCTGAAGCTCCATCCCCCGGGCCACGCGAGGGTCGAGGTTATGAGACAGATGCGCCATCGCGGGTGCCGCAAAACCGGGCGCAAACCCGACCGGTGCCGCCCCGCCACCTGGCACCGCGCCCTGATCCAGCACCAGAACACGCCGCCCCTGCCCCTTCAGGGCATGGGCTGCAGCCAAACCGTTCGGCCCGCCGCCGATGAGGATCGCGTCAAAGGATGGCATAGCTGTCGGTCATGTCTTTTGCGGGCATCTTTATGTCACGCAGGATTTCGGCCGCAGCGTTGCGTCCCGGAGCCCCCATGACGCCGCCGCCCGGGTGGGTGGAAGAGCCGCAGATCCACAAGTCCTTGATCGGGCTTCGATAATCGGCGTAACCCGGCACGGGGCGGTTGAACAGAAGCTGATCGAACGTCAGCTCCCCCTGAAAAATGTTGCCCTCGGTCAGCCCTACTTCGGCCTCAAGCTCTCTCGGGGTGCGCACCTCCACATGCAGAACGGAGGATTTGAAGCCCGGGGCATAGGCCTCGATCTGGTTCAGACAGGCGGCACCAAAGGCGTCCCGGTCGGCGTCGGTCCAGTCCTGTCCCTCGATCTTCGGCGGGGCATATTGCACGAAGCAGGACATGAAATGCCTGCCCGGCGGGGTCATTGTCGGGTCGATCATCGTGGGGATCATCACGTCCTGGAACGGGTCGCGGCTGAAATGGCCGGCCTTCCAGTCGTCATAGGCGCGCTCCATCTTTTCTATGGAATCCGTGAAATGCAGATCGCCTTTCAGGTTCGGCGCGCCTTCGGGCAACGAGGGAAAGCGCGGGGCGCGGTCCAGCGCGATGTTAAGCTTGCCCGAGGAGCCGCGGGTCTTGAACGCCCGCACGCGTTTCAGAAAGGACTCGGGCAGGTGGCGCGCCTCGACATGTTTAAGGAAGGTGCGGCGCACGTCCATGTTGGAGATCACCCGATTGCCGCTGACCTCATCGCCATTGGTGAGGGCCACACCGGTCGTGCGGCCACCGCGCACCAGAACCTGCTCAACCCCGTGGCCAGTGCGAATCTCGCCGCCTGCCGCCCGGAAACTGTCGGCGAGCGCGCGCGTGATCGACCCCATGCCGCCCCGGGCAAAGCCCCAGGCGCCGACATTGCCGTCCACATCGCCCATCGCGTGGTGCAAAAGCACATAGGCCGTACCGGGCGACATCGGGCCTAGCGCTGTGCCGATGATCGAGCCCACCGCCTGATAAGCCTTGATCACGCAGTTCTCGAAATACTCGTCCAGAAAATCGGCAATCGACATCGTCCAGAACCGGATCATGTCATACATCGCAAGTTCCGAAAGGCCGAACATCTGGCGGCCTAGCCAGGCAAGCTCCGCCAGATCGCGAGGACGAAAGCTCGCGGGATCGGGCGGGCGGCGCATCAGCAGCGGCCGGATGAAGCGGCAGTGGCGCAGGATATCGCGCGAGTAGCGGTCATAGGCCTCGGCGTCGCGGGGGGAGTGGCGGGCAAATTCGCGGCGGTTGGCGTCATGGTCGCGGAACATGCCCAGATGCCCGCCGCCTTCGCAGAACATTGCGCCGCCCTCATAAGGGATGATCTGCAGCCCGTGCTTGGGCAGCTCCAGATCGCGCATGATCTCGGGGCGGAACAGGCTGCTCACGTAGGAGCAGTTGGAATAGGTAAAGCCGGGGTAGAGCTCGCGGCTGACGGCAGCGCCGCCGACCCAGTCGTTCTTCTCGACAATGCAGACCTTCAGCCCCGCCCGTGCAAGGTAGCCGCCTGTCACGAGGCCGTTGTGGCCTGCCCCGATGATGACGGCGTCATAAGTCATTCTGCCGCCGCCGCGTCCTGTTCCAGCGTCAGGTCCACCGCCAGTTCCACTGCTTTCAGCGTGTCGATCAGGCAGGTGTCGTCCAAACCATGCGCCTCGCACATGAACCACGGCTCGCGGCTGTCGGGTTCGACGATAATGCAAAGATCATGCAGATGATACGCCATGCGGTCGTAGAAGGAATAATCGGACGTCTTCCACGCGCGATAGTTGTCGGGGGCCTCCTTTGCAAAGAACAGCCCGAACATCGAGGAATGGCCGGTGTAGGAATGCACGATCTTGCGGGCATCGAGGATTTGCGAAATCCCCGCCTTCAACCGCTCACCATAGGCCGCGAGGGTGTCGAGCGCAGGGGTCTCGTCCAGAATGCGCAAACATTCCTCGGCCGCCGCAAGGCTGACGGAATGCGCGGTATAGGTGCCGCCGTGGCTGGCTCCGCCATAGCGAAAGGTTCGCATGACCTCCTCGCGCCCCGCAACCAGCGCGATGGGATAGCCGTTGGCGACCGCCTTGGCAAAGGTGGTGATGTCGGGGCGCACGCCCATGATCCCCTGGACGCCGCCCTTTCCCACACGAAAGCCGGTCTTCACCTCGTCGATGATCAGCAAAACACCGTACTCGTCGCACAAGCGCCGGGCCAGCTGCACATACTCGACCTTGGCCGTGATCCCACAGCAATTCCCCTGAATGGGCTCAATCAGCATGGCGGCCATGGTACTGCCATGGCGGCGGAAGGTATCCTCCAGCCGCTGGAAATCGTTCATCGGCACCAGATGGGCCAGTTGCTTGACCGTTTGCGGAACGCCCTTGCCGTAGGACACCACCTCGGGGTCGCGGTTCGAGCCTGCGTCCCAGTCCTCAAGGTTGGCCATCCACATCGCCGCATCGAAAAGGCCGTGGTAGCCGCCCTCGACCAGGAGATATCTTTCACGTCCGGTGTAGGCGCGCGCAAGGCGCAGGGCGGCCATGACCGCCTCGGTCCCCGAATTGGAAAAGCGCACGAGTTCGGCCGCGGGCACCATCTTGGCGATGCGGTCGGCCACGATCAGCTCCCGCTCGGTCGAGAGCGCAAAGACACCGCCGACCTGCATGCCGCGCATCGCCGCCGCATCCACCCGGTCATCGGCATAGCCGAGGATTGCCGGGCCGTAGCCAAGACGGTAATCGACATAATTGTTGCCGTCGATGTCCCAGGTGCGCCCGCCCTTGCCGTGATGGGCATAGATCGTACGGTCATCCCCCCAATAGCGAAAGGTCGAAGCCACCCCCAGAGGCAGCCGCTTTATGGCGCGCTGGAACTGGGCGTTCGACTTCGTCAGGTCGCGCGACGGGGGCATTTGCACGGGAAAGTCCTGTTTTGGTTGCGGTGCGCCGAAGTTCGCATTATTCTGACTTTACAGTCAATCAGAATCTGAACCCCGTTCCTTCTGCCTGCAATGCGATAGTTTTTTCCAGCGCAACCCGAGGATCCGATGGCCATTACCGAAGCGGAACCAGCCCAGGCCCAGCCCCCGCCCCAGACGCCACCCCAGACACCGCGCAAGCTGCCGCGCGACGAAAGGCGCGTGCAGCTGATGGAGGCGACGATCCGCGCTATGGCCCGGCAAGGTTATGCCCGCGTGACGATGGGTGAGGTTGCGCGCGAGGCGGGCCTGTCGCATGGATTGGTGAATTTCCATTTCGCATCAAAGGCGAACCTGCTTCTCGAAACGTTGCTTTATCTGGCCGAGGAGTATCGGCTGAACTGGACGCTGGCCTTGGCCGAGGCGGGGCCTTCGGCGGCGGATCAGCTCCACGCGATGCTCGCGGCCGATTTCAACCCGCGCATCTGCGCGCCGGACCGCCTGTCGGCCTGGTGCGCCTTCTGGGGTGAATCACAGAGCCGACCGTTGTATCAGGAGCGTTGCGGTGAAAATGACGCGATGTACAACATGGCCATTGAGGCCCTGTGTGCGCGCATGATCACCGAGTATGGCTACCCCCACATGGCCGAACGGGTTGGTCGCATCCTGCGCGCAACGGTAGAGGGGGTGTGGCTTGAGATGATCACCGTCAGCACCCCCTTTGACGTGGCCGAGGCGCGGGCCACGGTGATGACGCTGCTCGCCGCGTTCTTTCCACGGCATTTCGATGAGACGGGTCTGCGCGGCGACCTCGGCTGATCACGCCATAAGGTTGGCCGGGGCCTCAGGCAAGGTCGGCGGGGGCCTCGGGCAAGGTCGGCGGGGGCCTCGGGCAGTTACGCCACATGCGCGCGGCAGGCGGCGACAAAGGCCTTGACCGTCAGCAAGGCCCCCTGCCCCTTCGGCCATCAATACCCCCAGATGCATGGGCCGCAGCGGCCCCGTCAGCGGCACGAGGCGAAAGGCGGTGCCGTCCGGGGCGCGGTCGGGAAAGGGGCGCATGTTGGCGATGGAATAGCCGATGCGCAACCAGCCCCTGCATCACCGACAGATCGCGCGTCCGCTCGGCGATCAGCGGACGCAGGCCCACGTCGGCGAACAGCGACATGAAGTCATCGGCGCTGAGGAGCAGGTCCAGAAGCACCATGGGATGGGGCGCAAGGTCCGCCACTGATACCCCTGTGCGGCACGCCAACCCGTGCCCCTCGCCAAAGACCGCATTGGGCGGCAGGCGCAGCAGCGACTGAAAGCTCAGATCGGCGGGGATCCCAAGGTCATCGGTCAGCGCGACGTCCAGCGTGGCGGTGCGGATGCCGCAGATCAGCTCGGTCTGGTTGCGTTCGAACTGGCGGAAGGTCACATCCGGGTGGCGCGCGACAAAGTTGCGGCGCAGGCGTGGCAGCAGCATCTGCGCGAAGGTCAGGAGGCAGCCGACGGCCGGCGGGCCGCCTACCCGCCTGGTGATGGCCTGCGCCACTTCGCCCAGACGCCCCGCCTCGGCCAGCACGCGGCGGGCTTGCGCCACGACCTCGCCCCCCGCCGGGGTCAGCGACAGGCCCTGCGCATGGCGGCGCACGAAAGGGGTCGGCCCGAGCGGCTGTTCCAGCTGCGACAGCGCGGTTGAAATGGTCGGCGAGGTGACATGCCCCTGCGCTGCCGCCTGCGCGATGGACCCGCAATCGGCCACCGCCACGAGGTATTCCAGCTGCCGCAGGGAAAAACGCAGCACCACCGGCGGGCTACGGGATGCGGCGCGCGGATGTGTCGCCCGGCACCCCGTAAGAGGGCGCGCCGCCGGGATTTTCCGCCCGCTCTATATAGGCTGCGATCTGGGGGCGGTAGACGGCCCACGCGGCAGCAAGGGTCCCGATCGGGTCATCCTTGGCCCAGTCGCAGCGCAGATCGACGATCGGCCAGCTGAGCCGGTCCACCACCAAAAGCCCCGCGGAGTGGACCGGCCCCGCCTCTCCCCCTGCCGCAAGGCCGGCCTGCAGGGCGGCCAACAACCGGTCGCCCAGATGGCCGACCGCATTCTGAAAGGCCGCCACGAGAACAGAGGGAATGCCCGGATCCGCGAGCAAATTGCCCCCCGCAGCCACATCCGGCGCCATCGCCTCTCCCCACTTTCCCAGCGCGTGGGTTCCGGAGTGGATGGCACAGCGGCCCATGGCATCCACGGCCAGCACCTGACGATAATCGGCATACGGGGTCGCGGCCATCACCGCCGCCAACGCCTGACCCGCTGAAAGGCCGCGGGCCATGTGGTCCAGCACCGCAGGTCCCAGCGCCGGGTCGGTGATGTTCTGGGTGGCAACCGCCCCGACACCCGCCCGCGCATGCGCGCAGCGCGCTGCCACCGCAGGGGAAGAAGAGCTGATTGCCATCCCGAACATGCGGGTTTGCGGGCAGCGCGCAACGAGCGAGAAGGTCATCCCCGTCAGTCCGGGATCACAGCGGTGGCGTCGATCTCGACCAGCCAGTCGGGCCGGGCCAGCGCCACGACGGTCAGGCCGGTGCACACGGGATGCACGCCTTTGATGTACTGCCCCATGGTGCGATACACCGCCTCACGGTGGCGCACGTCGGTCAGGTACACCACCAGCTTTACCAGATGCTCCATGCTGCCGCCGGCCTCCTCCAACAATTGACGGATGTTCTGCATCACTTTGTGGGTCTGCTCGGCGGGGTCGTGGCTGCCGATGTTTTGCGCAGTGTCCAGATCCTGCGGGCACTGGCCACGCAGCCATACCGTGCGCCCTCCCCGCGTGACCACCGCCTGGGCAAGGTCATTGTCCAGCTTCTGCTCGGGGTAGGTGAGGGAGGTATTGAAGGGGCGGATGCGCGTATGGGTCATGGGGTCCTCTGAGGGGTCAGGAATGAGCAGGGACACGGTGTTGGGCGATGTGGCCCGCAAGAAGGTCTGCATCATGCCACACCCCCCAGATGAAAGGCGAGGCGCGGCGCGTGAGCCAGGGCAGCCCCAGGAAATACAAACCAGGCACCGCTGTGGCACCGCCTTGATGCGCGGGGCGGCCCTTGTCGTCAAACACCGGCAGATGCAGCCAGCTGTAATCCGAGACGAAGCCGGTGGCCCAGACAATGCTGGTGATCCTCGCCTCGGCCAGGTTCAGCGCGCTCAGCGGGTTGATGATGCAATCCGGTGAAGGCGGGAAAACGCGGGCCTCCGGCTCCTGTGGCAGATCGAGGCCCGTGCGCTCGGCATAGGCGTCGGCGCGGTCCAGCGTCTCAAGATAGTTCGCATCCCCCCCCGCAATGTTGGCGGCCAGATCCGGGTCGATCTGCAGTGTCCCATTCCGGTAGGCGCCAGTGCGGCCCAGAAGCACCATTCCCCGCGCCGCAAAGCGGCGGAAGTCCACGGTATGCCCGCCATGTGCGCCGCTGACGGCGATGGTCACATGCTCCATCCCCGGCTCACGCGTGGGGGCGTCCCACTGGCCCAGCACACCCAGCCACCAGCAGAAATCGCGCCCCCGATAGCGGATGGGCGGGCGGTGGTGCGGACCGACCGAGAGGTAGACGCCCCGCCCCGCCCGCAGCAATTCATCCGCGATCTGCGAGCCGGAGGAACCAGCCCCCACCACCAGTACGGCGCCGGGCGCAAGCACACCCGGGTTGCGATAGGTTGAGGAGTGAAGCTGCACCACCCCCGCCTCGGTCGGGACAAGCGTCGGGATCAGCGGCTTCTGGAAGGGGCCGGTGGCGATGACGACGTTCTCGGCCGCGATCACCCCCTCGCTGGTTTCGGCCCGAAAGCCCGCGCCATCACGCTGCAGCGACCGCACCTCTACCCCCGTCCGGACGGGGGCGTCGATCTGGCGGGCAAAGGTCTCAAAATACTCAACAATCCGGTCCTTGTGGGCAAAGGTTTCGGGGGCGATGTCGGGAAATTCCAGCGGGGGAAAACGGTCATGCCAGGCGGGGCCGTTGGCCACCAGCGAATCCCACCGCGCGGTGCGCCAGCGTTCGGCGATGCGGTCACGTTCCAGCACCAGATGCGGCAGCCCTCGGTCACGCAGCTGCGCGCTCATCGCAAGGCCCGCCTGCCCGCCCCCGATGATCAGCGTCGCGATCTTTTCGGCCTGCATGTGCCCCTCCAGCCAAGGCCCGCGCCCCGTCGCGCGCCATCAGACATGTTTACCGAAGCCGTGGCTTTGGGAAAAGAACGGATTTCAATGGAAGGGATCATGAAAAACCTAATCCGAAATCTTGTCATTCTGAGCGGCGCATCATGCCCCCGCTTTTTCCCGCGCCAGGGCCTCATCGGGGATCGGCCCGCAGTTCGGGGAACCTCTGGAGAAGCCGGTCAACCACCAGGCTGGCACCGTCAATCGTCAGGTGGTCGCTGTTCCAGTATAGCAGAACACCCCGACGAAGCGCATAGCACCTGTCGGCATCGCAAAAGAGGTCGCGAATGAACAGGACACGTACCATCGCAAACGCGTCGAACAGATCACGCTCCAAAGCGTCGTAGGGCGCCATCCTGGTCTCATACCCGGCCCGGCTCAAAAAACAGTCATCGCCTGCAGCAGTAAGATGCTCAATCCTCGCGGCGCGCAGATGCGCAACTATCCGATTGTCGATGCTGAGGCATCCGATCGGCCGGTCCATCAGATCGGGAATGTCTTGCAGCCAGTAGACCGGCTTTCCCGACTCTGCGAGGCGCGAGAGGAAGCCTTGCGCATTCTTGAAGAAAATCCCGCGTGCCTGCGCGTTCAGCGGGCGCGCCACGCGAGAGCCTTCGATATTCTCACCTGCGAACCCGCCCGCGGACAGAACGCTGAAGTAGCCGGTCAGAACCACTGCGGTATCACGCGGCAAAGTGTCCAGATAGGTCAACACCCTGCGCTGCTTGTCCTGACAGTCGGCCGTGCCGAGGCCGTTGAAAGGCAAGCAGCCTGGCACCCCAAGGTTAAGCACGGTCTTGTTCGTTTGCGCAGAGAGCGCCAAGTAGTACTGGTTGGCGTGGCTGTCGCCGATCAGAACGATGTCAGGGGGCGCTGCGGCGGACGAAACGCAGGCCCAAAGGTCGGCAAGTTCGGGAACCACCTTGCCGCAGGTCGCGTCCGATTGCGGATGCGGATAGGGCTGGAACATCTGCGCGCCGGAGGGCGGGGAGATGGCGACGCGGGAAGGCAAGCCGCCGCTCACTTGAAAGACAAGCCCGACCACGCCCAGCCCTGCGACACTCGCCACCAGCCCAGGCACGACCCACGGGCCTTTTCTGAAGCGGATCGGCCTTTCGACCCAGCGATAGGTCGCAAAAGCGAGCAACGTGGCAAGACCAAGCGCTGAAAGTCCTTCGAGGACGCCCATAGGCGCGCGCCCGCCCCCGTCGCTTATCCTCAGGTAGGCCAGAATGGGCCAATGCCACAGGTATAGCGGATAACTGATCAGGCCGAACCAGACGAGGATCCGGTTGGACAGGATGCGGCCACTCACCCAGTTGTCCGGCCCAAGCCAGACAAGGACCGTGGCCGATAACACCACGATCAGAACCGCACAGGGGAAGGACTCGTCGGATTTGTCGACGATCTTGTACGCGATGATGAGCAGGATCAGGGCCAGAGCCGCAAGCAGCGTCCTTGCCGTTTGCGAAAGGCCGACGCCGGATCTCTGGCTTGCCAGGACCGCACCGAACAAAAGTTCCCAGAACCGCAGAGGCGAGGCGTAAAAGGCGGCATCTGCGTCCAGCAGCGATATGATGAGATATCCCACGAGCGATGCCAGCAAGAGCACGGCGGAAAGCGCAAGAACTGACCCGACCCGTCGGGCGGAAACCAGCAGGATCACCGGCCAGATGATGTAGAACTGTTCTTCCACTGCGAGGGACCATAAGTGAAGCAGCACCTTTTCCCAGGCCGAAGTGTCGAAATAGCCGATCTCGGTCCACAGGATGAAATTCGAAGAAAAGGTCGCGCCGCCAATAAGGTGGGTTCCAAGGTTTGCAAGTTCCAAGGGGAACAGAAACACGGCGCCAAAGAGTGCGACTGACAAAAGGACCGTCGCCAGGGCCGGAAAAATCCGGCGCACACGCCGGGCGTAAAAACCGCGCAGCGAGAACGTTGACTGCTCAATTTCGGCGAGAATGATGCGGGTGATGAGAAAACCGGAAATCACGAAAAAGACGTCTACGCCCAGAAACCCTGCATCCAGAAAATCCGGGAAGGCGTGATAGAGGATTACCGGCAATACAGCGAGTGCCCGCAGGCCGTCGATATCGGGCCGGTAGGCTGTGCCCGTGGTCATCGGCGCGCCGATTGCTCGCCATAGCAGCGCGGCTGTCGCGAAAGCTTCCCTCGCGGGCTTTGGGACTGGCGTCGGGACTGGCGCATAAGTGGCGCGACAATGTATTGAAGTGGCACGCAGGCACCGTGTTGCAGGGGGTCTGGGGCCAGATGAGGCCAGCGGACCTGCAGCGTCAAGGGACCGGCGGGTGCAAAAGGCCCCGTGTGGCAGAAGCAACCGGGATCTCGTCTACGGGCCCCCGTGGTCGGCCCCCCCGTCGTCGGCCCCCCCGTCGTTGGCGCACCCGTCGTTGGCGCACCCGTCGTTGGCGCACCCGTCGTTGGCGCACCCGTCGTTGGCGCACCC
>Ga0105048_10012400_pt1 | contig 13362 bp, 10 predicted proteins | sample MAT05_FD_78382 | JGI IMG/M metagenome (GOLD analysis project Ga0105048, IMG submission 78382) | Freshwater microbial communities from Lake Fryxell liftoff mats and glacier meltwater in Antarctica - MAT-05 | ecosystem: Environmental > Aquatic > Freshwater > Ice > Liftoff microbial mat | place...
ACGTTCACCGGTTTGGTGATGGATCTATTCGCGACCGGCGATCGCCTACGACTGACCAAGGCGATGGACGACTTCTTGAAGCGACTCGACCGCTCAATCACGGAATCGCGGCCCTGAGTTAAAGGACGTGTAGTTAAAGGACGTGTCTTTAAAGGACGATGTTGACCATTCGTCCGGGGATGACGATCATCTTGCTCGGCGTCGCGCCGGCCAACGCTGTTTGCACTTTGTCGTCGGCCATCGCTGCTGCTTGAACCGTCGCTGCATCGGCGTCGGACGCGACCGTGATGCGCGCACGCACCTTGCCGTTCACCTGCACTGGGTACTCGACGGTGTCGCTTGTCAGCATCGCCGGGTCAGCGACCGGGAACGATTCGTAGGTGATCGAGTCTTTGTGGCCGAGCTTGGCCCACAACTCCTCGGCGACGTGGGGCGCGAGTGGCGCGACCAATTTCACGATCGTGTCGGCAACGTCGGCGGGGCAACCACCCAACTTGGTCAGGTGGTTGTTGCACTCGATCAGCTTGGCGATCGCGGTGTTGAAGCGCAGATGGTCGAGCTCTTCGCGCACCGATGCAATCGTGCGGTGCACAACGCGCATCGTCTCGTCATCGGCTGGCGTAGGCAACACTCGCAGCGAGCCGGTGTCTTCGTCGACGATGTTGCGCCACAGTCGCTGTAGGAAGCGGTGCACGCCGACAACGTCCTTGCTCTCCCACGGACGCGAGGCATCCAGCGGACCCATGCTCATCAAGTACAAGCGCAGTGTGTCGGCGCCGTACCCCGCGCACATGTCGTCGGGAGTGACGGCGTTCTTCAGGCTCTTGCCCATCTTGCCGTACTCGCGCTTGACCGGCTTACCGTCGTAGTACTGCGTGCCGCCGCGATCTTCCACCTTCAGCGCGTCGACGTACATACCGCGGTCGTCCTGATAGGCAGCCGCCAAGATGTAGCCCTGGTTGAACAAGCGGTGATAGGGCTCGACCGAACCCACGTGGCCGAGATCGAACAGCACCTTGTGCCAGAAGCGCGCGTACAGCAAGTGCAGCACGGCGTGCTCGACGCCACCCACGTAGAGATCGACGCCGCTTGTTCCCATCCAGTACTGCTCGTTAGCCGGGTCGACGAAGTCGTTCTCGTTGGTCGGGTCGATGTAGCGCAGTTCGTACCAGCAACTACCTGCCCATTGCGGCATTACGTTGGTGTCGCGGCGGTATGCCTGCTTGCCGTCGCCGAGATCCATTTCGATGTTCACCCATTCGGGCAAACGATCCAACGGACTCTCTGGGTTGCTCATCGCGTCTTCCGGGTCGAACAGACGCGGCGAGAATTGGTCGGTGTCGGGCAGCGCTACCGGCAGCACCGAATCGGGTAGTGCGTGCGGGTTGCCGTCGGCGTCGTACACGATGGGGAACGGCTCGCCCCAGTAGCGCTGGCGGCTAAACAGCCAGTCGCGCAGCTTGTAGGTGATGGTGCCTTCGCCGTGCCCGTGCTGAGCCAGCCACTCGTTGGTTAGGCGCACGCCCTCTTCAATGCTCACGACGTTGTTCAGATTCAGCGAGCCGTTGGCGCTGTTCACGTACGGTGCATCGCCGACGAATGCGTCGGGCCACGTCGCGGTGTCGAGCGATCGGTCCGGCGGTTGTTGAATTGCGATGATGCCCAGCTCGAACTTGCGCGCGAACTCGAAGTCGCGCTGGTCGCCGCATGGCACAGCCATGATCGCACCGGTGCCGTAACCCATCAGCACGTAGTCGGCGATCCACACCGGGATCTGTTCGCCGTTCAACGGGTTGAGCGCGTAGGAACCGGTGAACACACCCGTCTTCTCGCGTCCGGCGTCTTGGCGATCGAAGTCCTTCTTCGCTCCTGCCGCGTGTTGATACGCGGCGACCGCTTTCGCTTGCGCGGGCGTCGTCAGTTGCGCGACCAGCGGATGCTCGGGAGCCAGCACCATGAACGTTGCGCCGAACAATGTGTCGGGTCGCGTCGTGAACACGGTGATCCGCTCGCCGTCGTGGCCGGATTCGGTGCCCGCGATCTCGAAGTGAACGGTCGCGCCCTCGCTGCGGCCGATCCAGTTGCGTTGCATCGCTTTGATCGCGTCGGACCACTCGAGCAGGTCGAGATCGTCGATCAGGCGATCGGCGTAGGTGGTGATGCGCATCATCCACTGGCGCATGTTGCGCTTGAACACCGGAAAGTTGCCGCGGTCGCTACGGCCATCGGCAGTGACTTCCTCGTTGGCGACGACCGTGCCTAGTCCGGGGCACCAGTTCACTGGCGCGTCGCTGACGTATGCGAGGCGCCACTTGTCGAGTTCGGCGCGGCGCTCGCTTGCCGACATCGCCGACCAGTCGCCGGTCATCGCGCTGCGCGCACCGCTATCGAACTCTGCGATCAGTTCGTCGATGCGACGTGCGACCTTGCGTTCCGGATCGAACCATGAATTGAAGATCTGCAGGAAGATCCATTGCGTCCAGCGGTAATACCCGGGGTCGGTGGTGGCGATGCTGCGCCGCCGATCGTGGCTCAGGCCCAGGCGACGCAATTGCCGACGATAGGTCTCGACGTTCTTCGCAGTCGTCAGCGCCGGGTGCTGGCCGCTTTGCACTGCGAACTGTTCCGCTGGCAGGCCGAACGCGTCGAAGCCCATCGTGTACAAAACGTTGTGGCCGGTCATACGCATGTAGCGCGCATACATGTCGGTGCCGATGAAGCCCAACGGGTGGCCGACGTGCAGGCCCTCGCCGCTTGGGTAGGGGAACATGTCGAGGATGAACTTCTTCGGGCGGGTGGCGAAGCCCGAGTTATCGGCCAGTGGACCAACCGGGTTGGGGGTGTTGAACGTGCCCTGTTCGTCCCAACGATCGTGCCAGCGCGCCTCGATTTCCTGCGCAAGCACGCCCGAGTACCGATGCGCTGGGGTATCGCTGTCGGGGTCGGGGCGTCCTTTGGCTTCCATGGTTTGCAGATTCTACGGGTGAGGGCGGCTCGGGGGTGGGGTATTACCGTTGCGGCATGTCACCTGAAAGTGCCGTCGTTAACTACACGGCCACCGACTCGATTATCGATCGCCTGATCGCCGCTGCCGACCGGCCGACGGGTGTGCGCTTCGTTGGGCACAGCCTGCAAACCGCTGACGTTAAAGGACCAGGGGACTCGTTTGTGTCGTGGGCGCAGATCCACGAAGAGGCGCGCGGCGTCGCCGCCGCACTACAGGCGCGCGGCTTGGTGCCGGGGGACCACGTCGCGATCCTCGGGCCCACATCACGTTCGCTGATGACGATCGTGCAGGGCTGCTGGCTGGCCGGAATGGCCAGCATGGTGCTGCCGCTTCCAATGCGGATGGGTTCGCTCAATGCGTTCGTTGAGAGCACTCGCGCTCGTATTGATCACGGCGACGCGAAGTTGATCTTGATCGACGAGCTGCTCGCTGCGTTGTACGAGGCTGGGCCAAACGATCCGCCCATCGAACCAATGGCCGCGGTGATGCCCGGCGGCGCGGGGGTTCCGAGCGCCGACAGTTGGGTGCGACCCGATGTCGATGCCGAACGCCTGGTAATCCTGCAATACACCAGCGGGTCTACCAGCGAGCCCAAGGGCGTGATGATTCCCGACCGCGTGCTGCGCGCCAATCTGGATGCCAGTTGCACGGCTGCCGAGCTGACGCTCGACGAAGTGATGGTCAGCTGGCTGCCGCTATATCACGACATGGGACTTGTCGGATTCTTGGCGCTGCCGATGACGCGCGGCGTGCAGTTGGTGCAGGCGGCGCCACAAGACTTCCTTGCCAAGCCTGGCAACTGGATGCAGTGGATCAGCGATTGGGGTGGCACCGCGACTGCTGGCCCGAACTTCGCGTGGGTACTCGCCACTCGCGCGCTCGGCCGTATGGAAGGGCTCGATCTGTCGCAGCTGACCATGGCGCTCAGCGGTGCCGAACCCGTCGACCCGAATGCGGTCGAGGCATTTGTGCACGCGGCTGAACCATTCGGCTTCAAGGCGGGCAGCGTCTTCCCCGCGTTCGGAATGGCGGAGGTGGCGATCGGTGGCGCGTTCCCGAAGCGTCACCGGGGAATGGTTACCGACTCCGTCGATCGCGAGTTCCTCGAGCGCGAGCGCGTCGCGAAACCGTTGCAGCTCGCAGACGCGACTGAAGATCTGGACGTGCGCCGGCTGCCGCTACTCGGCACAGCGGTACCCGGGTTGGAGTTGAAGGTCGTCCACCCTGACAGTTACGAAGAGCTGCCCGAGCGCCATGTCGGCGAGTTGCTGTTGCGCGGTACGTCGGTCACGCCCGGCTACTACAAGCGCCCCGATGCCACCGCCGCATTGTTCCGCGATGGTTGGCTGTGCACCGGCGACTTGGCTTACATCGTTGCCGGTGAACTCGTGTTGTGTGGCCGTATCAAAGACGTGATCATCGTCGGTGGTCGCAACGTGTTTCCCGAGGATATCGAACGCACAGTGGCGCAAATCGAGGGCGTGCGCGCTGGCAACGTCATCTCGTTCGGTGTAGAGGGCTACAAGGGCAAAGAGAGTGTTGTCGTTGTTGCCGAGGTGCGACCGAACGTCGCCAGCAACGGTGCCGACAGTGCGGAACTAGTGGCGTTACGCCACGACGTGCACCAGCGCACGATAGATGTCTGTGGCTTGCCGCCGCGCGACGTAATGCTGGTGAAGGCGGGCACGCTGCCCAAGACCTCGTCAGGCAAGCTGCAACGCGCGAAGTGCCGCGAGCTTTACCTCGCTGAAGAACTCGAACTCATCTGACGTTGCCAGGAAAGGGTCGCAATGAAAGTCGTCTACAACCCTGCACACCTGTTGCACGATCCGCATGTCGAGTTCGAGACGTCGCGCACGCACAGTCCCTGGGAACACATCGGTCGCGCAGAAGCTATTAGGGAGACCTTGCAAGCCGACGCGCGTTTTGAGTTCGTGGCACCGAGCGAGTGGGGGACTGCGCCGATTGAGGCGGTGCACAATCCGGGCTTGGTGAAGTTCTTGAGCGAAGGTTGGCGGCTGTACAACGAGGCACAGCCGGGCGTTCGCGAAGTTGTGCCCGACGTCTTCTACCGTCCAGCGCTGCGCGACAAGATGAGCGTCGGTCGTGAGCCTCAGTCGATTCTTGGGCGTGTTGGCTACTGGTGTTTCGAGACGACGACGCCGCTCACCGAGGGCACGTATGAAGCAGCGCGCGGTGCAGTCAACACTGCGCTCACCACGACTCAGCTTGTGCTCGAGGGTGAGAGCAGTGCGTACGGCTTGTGTCGGCCGCCCGGCCATCACGCGCCGAGTGATCTGTACGGATGGCGACCCGGCGCGGGCCTATCCGTACTCGGTGGGCTTCGCCGACGAGATCGGCAGCGGCCGCGGGCTTGGCTACAACATCAACCATCCGCTGCCGCTGCGCGCCGACGACGACCTGTTCGTCAGCGCGCTGAGTACTGCGTGCGAGCAGATCGCGGCGTTCGGTCCGGCGGTGCTGATCGTGTCGCTTGGTCTCGATACGTACATCACCGACCCAATCTCGGATCTTGCTGTCACCACACCAGGCATGCGCCGAAGTGGTGAAGTCGTGCGCCAACTCGGTCTGCCGACCATCGTTCTGCAAGAGGGCGGTTACGACGTGTCGGCGCTTGGCGCCAATGTGGCGGCCTGGCTGACCGGCCTCGGCGCCTAACGCCTAGTTCTTGCTGGCGGCGACTGCCGTGAGGAAGGCGGCGCCGTATTGCTTCAGTTTCTCGGGGCCGATCCCCTTGATTGCCGCCAGTTGATCGAGCGACGTTGGGCGGGCAGCGGCGATATCGCGCAGCACCGAATCGGCGAACACGATGAAGGCTGGCTTGCCCGCCGCGAGCACCGTCCGCAGCGCGCGCAGTTCGTCGAACAGGGGCGAGTCGCTTGCGGGTGGCCGTGCCGCTGACTTGCTTGGTGGTTTGATTGCTTCTGCGACCGGCGCGTCGCGTTTGGAACTTGGCTCGGAGCTGCAATCGGCGATGAAGGGCGACGGTTTGTCGGATGGAACCACCAACACATCGCGCGACGCGCGCGTGATGGCGACGTGGAACAGCCGCCGTTCCTCCTCGACGTCGTCGGACAGGCGATGCGGGAACTGGTCGGCGTCGGCGTGATGCACGATGACGAACGGCCACTCCTGACCCTTCACCCGATGGACGGTTGCGAGCGTGACGCCCTCGGCTGCCGACTTTGTCGTTCGGTCGCCGGTCAGTGCAGTGCGCAACCACTGCTCAAACGCCTTTGGGTCAGGTTGCAGCGTGGCCAGTTGCGCCAACGCGGCGAGGTCGTCGTTCTGTGCGGTGCGGTTCATGCCATGACGATGCGCGTCGAGCTTGGCGATGCTGGACGCGAGACCGAATGAATCGCGCACCGTCGTCAGCAGTTGCTCGGTTGTACCGCCGCTCTTCACGAGCTGCTGCAGTTTGTCGATGTCGGCCGCAAACTGATCGACGGTGATCGAGTCCTTCTCGGTCGTGATGCGGGTGGCCAGTCGGCGCAGGCCGGCCAGTGATGTCTGCTCGCCAACCCAGCCAGCAATGCGCGGGTGCAGCGGACGCGACGGGCGACGTAGGGCTTCGCCGACGTCGGCAGCAGAGAACTCGCCGGTGGCGCGCGCAAGGCGAAGCCAGGCGAGGGTTGCGCGCACCGCCGTACGTTCCAAGAACTCGCTGCCAACACCACCACTTGTCGCGATGCCGGCGGCGCGCAGTGCGACCTGTACGGGTGCCTGCAAGGAGTTGACGCGCGTCAGAACGGCGATGTCGGTCGCTGCGGACCCGGCGGCGATCGCGGTCTGCACCGCCTGCAACGTGAGCGCGACGGAGTTACCGGTCGATGGTGCAACCATGAAGCCGTCGCGGTCGGTGCGGCTCGCGCGAATCGTCTTCGGCACCCGCTTGCGGTTGTGGCGAAGCAAGGTGTCGGCCGCGCGTACAACGCCAGCGGGGCAGCGGTAATTGACCTCCAACGGGTGCGCACCAGCGCCGGGGAAGAGGTCGCCGAAGTCGATCAGCCAGGCCGGGTCGGCGCCGTTGTAGCCGTAAATCGTCTGGTCGTCGTCGCCGACTCCGAACACGGCGGCGTCGGCACCGCCAAGCAGGCGCACGAGCAGGAGGTGCGCAGGTGTGAGATCTTGGAACTCGTCGACCAGCAGCAGTCGGCACGCGCGTTGTGCCGCGGCCCGAGCCTCGGGATCGCGCAGCAGCAGCTCGATGGCGCGAAAGATCTGCTCGTCGAAGTCGACTTGGTTTTGGCGGGCGAGGATCTCGCGATAGCTGGCGAACGCGTCGGCGAAACCATCGACCTCGCCGTCGTAGCGCGTCTCGACCTTTGCCGGATCGACGAGACCGAGGCGGGCGAGCGACAACGCTTCGATCCACGTCGCGACCGGGTCGGCGTTGCGCACGCGTGGGAACTTGACCAGCCTGCCGATCAGTCGCCGCACCTCCGGCTCGTCGATCGTGGCAAGGCGCTGCGGTTGCTTGGCGAACGGTGATGAGCCGTTGATTATCGCGAGCGCGATGGCGTTCAGCGTGCGGACATGGAGACCGGGGATGTCGGTGGTGCGCACGGCGATTTCTTCCTGCGCGCGTTTGTTGAAGGCGATCAGTGTGATTGCAGACGGCGGCAGTTGCCATTGCTGCACGAGGTGTCGGGCACGTTCGGTAAGCACGCGCGTCTTGCCCGAGCCAGCGGGGGCGATGATGCGCGCAGCACCGCCATCGTGCGTGACGGCCGCGAGTTGATCGGCGGCCAAGTCGGCCCGCGACTCGTTACCCAATGGCGGTCGCAGCGAGCCGTGCTCGACCGCGACGCGATGAAGGACCGGCACGCCGGAAATCGCTGCCGTGAAGCGCACCGGCCCGCCGTCGAGCCACACGCGCGTACCGTCGCGCAGTTCGACGTCGCCAACGCCATCGCCGGTTGGCCGCGCGCCGAGGGATAGCGCGCGTTCCAGAACCGGCCACGTGCCTGCACTGGCACCTGTACGGCAGTCGACCGAGTTGGCATAGACCATGTGCTGCAACAGTTCGCGGTTGAAGCGCACCCGTGGGCCAACTGCATGGGGCGCAAGTTCGCTGCGAAACGGTTCCTGCAGCGACCGGTCGTGGTCGGCGGCAACCTCGAACACCATCCCGCGTCGCTGCTGTGCCGCGTCGCGGAGTTGCTCGGTCTGAGTCACAGCCGGCATTTCGATGGTGACTCGAGGTGCGTCGGCCCATTCCGCCGGCGCCGCCTGCCCGGGGGAGACAATCGCATTGCGCCCCAGCAGCGCGGGACCCCGCCGAGGACCGGAAGTCGGCGCGGTCGTCGGCGAGTCGCTCACCCGGCCACCCTACCGAACAAACGTTCTGACACTGACGGGGGTTTCGTGCACGTGTGCAGGCATGAAACCCCCCGCCGTCTTGCTCCGGCAGGAAACCCCCCGCAACGGGATTCGGTTAGACGGATTTCAGGGCTTCGAGAACCTTGGACCAGCGGGCCGGGTCGGCTTTGTACGGTGCGTAGAAGCTGATCCGGTTGATGACGTCGCCATAGCGGCGGTGCAACTCGGGTGCGACTTCCTCGGGCTCGCCGACGACGGCGAACGTGTTCAGGATCTCGTCGGTGATCAGCGTGCCCATTTCGGCCCAACCACCTTTCTTGGACAGCGCATTCAGCTCTTCGTGCAAGCCGTTCCAGCCGTGCAGCTCGAGCACACCCTTATATGACGGTGTCGAGCCGTAGAACGCGATCTGCTGGCGCGTTCCGCTGTCGGCGGCGGCCTTCTCCTTCGCATCGTTGCCGGTGACGACAAAGCTCGGACCGGCGATCTCGAACCCCTCCATCGTCTTGCCCGCCTTCGCGCGACCGCGAGCAAGTGCGGGAAGCGTGACCTCGCGTAGATAGCGCTCGGTAGTGAAGCCGTGACAGATGAACCCGTCGCACACCTCGCCCGCAGTCTCGGTCATCAGCTCGCCGACGCCAGCTAGGAAGATCTTCGGCACGCCGAACCCGGCAAGATCAGCGGGGTCAGGCGAGAAGAACGGCGTCATCAATGTGTGCGTGTAGAACTCGCCGCGAAAGGCGAGCGGAGTGCCGTTCTCCCAGGTATCCCAAATTGCGCGAATGGCAAGGATCATTTCGCGCATGCGCGCAGCCGGGTGGCTCCACTCCATGCTGAATCGCTTGGTGATGTGCGGCTTGATCTGACTGCCCAGCCCGAGCACGAAGCGGCCCTTCGAGTACGCCTGTAAGTCCCATCCGATCTGCGCGAGCGTCATCGGGTTGCGCGCGAACGCAACAGCGATCGATGTGCCGATCTCGAGCGTCTCGGTGTGTTCCGCCGCAAGCAGCAACGGCAGGAACGGATCGTGCGCCGTCTCGAACGACCACGCGCCGCTATAGCCAGCTGCTTCGAGTTCCTTTGCCTGTGCGCCTGCGTTGCGCAGGCTGCCACTGATTCCACCGTCAACTTTCATGGTCGCGAGCGTAGTCACGTGCTCGGGTCAAGCTCCGACCCGCGCTAGCTCCGCGAGATGAGACAAATACTGGTGGTGTCGGCCCTGCTGTTAGTCGGCGTCGGGTGCGGCGATGCGAGCAACGGCGACGGCAACGGCGCAGCGGACGGAGCGACAGCAAGCGTGTTGGGCTTGCTCGGCGTTGTGCCCGACACCGAAGGCAACCGCGGTCAGCCGATCTTCTATGGCAACCTCAACCGGTTACGCGATGGCGACAACGCCGACTCGCTGGCGGACGATGTCACACTGCTGATGGACAGGTCCTCGAATTCGTTCAGTCTGTCCCGCACTGTGAGCAACGGAATATTGAAGCCCGAATTCGTCGAGTTCACCGGCTTCGACACCCGTGACATCGATGCGTTCGTGGACTTCGGTTCGCAAACCGATCAGGTGACCGCAATCGTGGGGAGTTTTGATGCCGGCGACCTCGAGAGCGGGCTGCGCTCATCACCGGGAGGCGACGAGCTTGTGCTGGAGACGATCGATGATGTCAGCTACTTCGCGTTGGGTCGCGACGACGAGATTGATTTCGCCGCCGTCTCGGCAATCCGCAGACTCGGTGAGCCGCTGCGGATTGCCGTCAATGGTCCGGTACTTTTCTGGAGTCGCAGCCGCGCTTTAGTTGATGCGTGCGTTGGCGCAGCGAGTGATAGCACCGTGTCCCTAGCCGACGATGCGGGGTATTCCTCAATTGCTGCCGCGCTTGACGCGGCAGCCGTTGTCTCTGCCCTGTTGTTGCCGCCGTGGGGCAGCGAGTCGTGGACGGTCGCAGGTCTTGGTGAGAGTTTTCATGGCGAAACCTCCACGCTCACCGTCTCGCTCCACTACGCGGACGAGGCGGCCGCAGCGGCTGCGGTTGACGCGTTTCGTGCTCACCTCGAGACGGGCGTGTCGTTGTTCAACCCGACGCCCTGGTCGGAAGTACTGACCGCCACTGATATCCATGCGGAGGGATCGCAGATGTTTGCCGCCCTCACGTCAAAGAACCCGGGTATTGCCACCGAGATCTACCTCACGCAGGAGAACCTGTTGCAGTTCTGAACGGTCAGCTGTCTTGCTCGCGCAGGAAGCGTTCGAACTCGGCGGCTAGGTCGTCGCCGCTGGGCAGCTGGGCGTCGCCGAGCGACATTGTTTGCTCGCCCGCCTGGTCGTATAGCAATTCAAGGTTGGTCACCATCGTGCCGTGCTCGTCGTTGGCAGCGACCAACTTGTCGATCCGATGGCGCTGGATCTCGGCCTCATGCACGGCCTCGTCAGCGGAGACGACAAGGCCCGTGACCTCGTGCAGACCTTGCAGCAACGCAATCGCGGCTGCCGGGTAGCTCATTGCGCTGACGTAATGCGGCACCTGCACCCACATGCCAAGCGACGCGATACCCGCGTCGGACAAGGCGTGCTCGAGCACGGAGCTCACTCCCGCTGGAACGTCGACGGAGTTCTTTAGATACGGAAGGTTGGCCAGCACCTCGGCCGACGGCGAGCTGCTGGACAGGCGCGGTGGGCGAGTGTGCGGTGTCGCATAGGGATACGCGCCAAGTGCAACCATCTGACGCACGCCGAGTTGCCCAGCAAGCTCGGTGACGACGGCGGCGAATTCGCGCCATCGTGAATCCGGTTCCGGCCCGACCAGAGTGACTACGGCCTGCTTGTTCGTGTCGTGCCCAAAGCGCAACTGGATGTCGTCCCACACCAACTTTGTGTTGACGCCATCGCGCAGTTCCATTGTTGGTCGCCGGGCGCGGTAGTCGATGAACGCGTCGCCGTCGAATGTCGCCAGCAACTCCGTCTCGCACTCGTCGTCGATCGCGGTCAGCGCGGCTGCACCAGCACCACTGGCATCGATCCAACCGGTGAGGTGCACCACCAACACGGGCTGGTCGAGTACGGGCAGGTCTTGATGCAGCTCGTAGCTCATTGCGTCGTACGGTATCTGCGCCGTGTCGCCATCGGTCGGTGCGCAGTCCGCCGGTATCGTGTGGTTATGGCTCTTGACGTCACCGATGCAACGTTCCAGGCGGAAGTGATTGACCGGTCGTTCACCGTCCCGGTCGTCGTCGATCTGTGGGCTCCGTGGTGCGGGCCATGTCGCACGCTCGGCCCGATCATCGAGAAGGTCACCGATGCGACTGCGGGCAAGGTGGTGTTGGCGAAGGTCGACACCGATCAGAACCCGGCGATCTCACAAGCGTTTCAGGTGCAGTCAATTCCGGCCGTCTACGCGCTACGCAACGGCGAGGTCGTCAACGGTTTCGTCGGTGCGCAACCCGAACACATGGTGCAAGCCTTCGTCGACTCGCTGCTACCCAGCGAAGGTGAGCAGACGATTGCATCGCTTCTCGCGGAGGGCACCGAAGGTGCTTACCGCGCAGTGCTCGAACTGCAAGTGGGCAATGAAGACGCGATCGTCGGTCTCGCAGAGTTGCTCGTCACACGCGGCGAGAACGAGCAGGCGTTGCAGTTCCTCGGACGCATCGCCGAGACCGACCGCACGCGCAAAGTGGCGGCGAAAGCCCGCACGCGCCTTGCCCCCGACGACGATCACGACGCGACGTTGACCGGCCTGCTCGAGAAAGTGAAGGCCGACGAGACGGCCCGCCAACAGTTCGTCGACATCTTGGAGCTGATGGGTCCCGACGATCCGCGCACCGCTGACTATCGCAAGCGGTTGACGAAGCGGCTGTTCTAGCCAAGCGTGGCGCGCAACTCGGCGACTCGCTCGGGCACGGCTCGGTACCACATCCAGATGCCGCGCTTGTCGGCCGTCACTAACCCAGCCTCGCGCAAGACCTTCAGGTGATGACTGACAGTCGGCTGGCTCTTGCCGAGCGGCTCGACCATGTTGCACGCGCACACTTCGCCCTCCGCGCTGGTGGCAATCAGCGACAGCAGTCGTAGCCGCACCGGGTCGGCGAGGGCGGCGAACGAGTTGGCCAGGGAGTCGGCCTGCTTGGTCGTGAGCGCCTTGTCGCCGGGCGCGCCGCAACAGCCAGCGACGACGGGTAGCCGTGCGGTTCGTGCCATGACGGGTCCTCCAAGAATTTCATTCGCACACATTGACAGTCATCAATATGATGTGTATCGTATCGACAGTCGTCAATATAGTCCACGTCGACCCAACCTCGCCGTTACACGACAAGGAGTCATTCATGTCCCGCCTGCAACTCGCCCTCAACGTCACCGACCTCGAAGCCGCGATCGAGCACTACAGCCGCCTGTTCGGCACTGCCCCCGCCAAGTTGAAGCCGGGCTACGCCAATTTCGCGATCGCCAACCCGCCACTGAAGCTGGTGCTGATTGAGAACTCGGCGGCTGAAGCCGGCTCAATCAACCACTTGGGCGTGGAAGTCGAGTCGACCGATGAAGTCGCCACTGAACTCGCACGCGTTCATGCCGCCGGGTTGACGACGAGCGCCGAGGGCGAGACCACGTGCTGCTTCGCGCTGCAGGACAAGTTCTGGGTCGATGGCAGCCTCCACGATTTTGAGATCTACACCGTGCTGGCCCCAGCGGATGTGATGCACGAGTCGAAAGCGGGCGCGTGTTGCACGACCGACTCATCGGATTCACCGGTGCTCGAGCCCGCAGCTGCTGGCTGTTGTTGCTGACGTTTCAGTCGCTGGCATCGACCGTCGCGAGCGAGACGCTGACGTTCTTCGGCACTGGTGGTAGGCGGAGAGCGAGCAGCCAGGTGAGTACCACGAATGCCGTCGAACCCCACAACGCGACTGGCAGCCCGCCCCACAAATAGAGCAGGCCGGACAGCAGGGTGCCGATCAGGCGTCCTGCGGCGTTGGCGGAGTAGTAGAAGCCGACGTCGAGCGCGACCTCATCGTCGTCT
>Ga0105048_10012402_pt1 | contig 13361 bp, 21 predicted proteins | sample MAT05_FD_78382 | JGI IMG/M metagenome (GOLD analysis project Ga0105048, IMG submission 78382) | Freshwater microbial communities from Lake Fryxell liftoff mats and glacier meltwater in Antarctica - MAT-05 | ecosystem: Environmental > Aquatic > Freshwater > Ice > Liftoff microbial mat | place...
CGGCGCTTCGCGCCGCTCTCTTTATTGAACAAAGAGGGTAAATACCCCGCCGCTCTGCGGCGTGAGTATATTCGGTAAAAAAGAATTTAGATACCCCGTCCGCTTGCGGCGGGGTGATTCATTTATGACTTGGGAACTTTCCGATTTACTAAGGGCGATCGTCACAACTATTGTCATTAGCATCCATTCCTCTCATCACTGGTGGTTTGGAGTAAATGACATAGTTAGCCTTAGTCCTGAAATCTTTATTGACACAATCATTAACCAAGCCGGACGCTTTACAGTACCGATATTTATGATTTTGTCAGGTTTCGCCCTTGCCAAATCAGAAGAGAAACGCCCCTTCAGTGTAAAAATATTTTTTCAACGTCGTCTCTGGCGGATCGTGCCAGCCTATATTTTATTTACTTTACTAAATGTGGTAGGGCGATCGCAATTTCTCGCGTCAGATTGGCTAGAGCGTGAGCAACAAATCTGGCAGGCGATCGCCACAGGCATGGGCGATTATCATCTTTACTTTTTGGGGATTATCTTCCAATGTTATGTGATTTATCCATTATTGCGCCGCATTAACTTTTCTAGTAGAAGATTAAGCGCATTACTTCTAATTACTTTTACTCTATTCAGCTTGCGATGGATATCTGCTAACTTTGGATTGTTCACAGGTATTAGCAGCTTTCTACCCGATGGAAATCATGTAATCTATTGGTTGCCTTATTTTCAGATTGGAATTTGGTTAGCCAAAGATGAAGGGTGGACTAATTTATTTGTAGCGAAATGGCGATCGCATGTGTGGGGATATCTATTTGCGATCACCGCTATTGTCGAACTCAGTGAATTCTATTGGATGGCAATACTCAAAAATTCTGCGGAAGCCGTTGGACACTATACGCGCCCAACTGTAGTTTTGTTAACTTTGGCATTTCTACTATGGTCAATTTCTTGGCAAAGTTGGCAAGTCAAGTCTTTCTCAACTTCTACACAGAAGTTATGGCAATCAATTCAACCGCAGATTAAGATTTTCGCTAATGCAAGTTTTATCACATATCTAGTTCATGTATGGGTATTAAGGGCGATCGCACCCTTAGAAATAGTCGGTGGAATTCTATTTGTTCTATTAGCAACGATTTGTTCTTGGCTGATCGGAATTATCGTGTGGAAATTAATGAATCGCATCCAACAAGTAAAAAGTGCTAAACATTCTATGCCTACTGATAAAAGTTGTTGATACAGCCTATTGATGGTTTGAGTGATATAGATAATTTTTTAAAAGCGCCGCCTCGCGGCGCTTTTAAAAAATTATCTGGGTTTTATATCAGCGCAAGGCGCTGTATAGCGATCGCCAGGTTACTTGAAGAAATGCCTTATACGTCTGAGTTTTAGATTTGTCCTAAGCGTAGTAGAGATGCGTATATTGAATTTCTTTGCGAAAACTATAGACAAAACATCCTACATAGGATTATGATTGTTAATCGTGACTAAAAACAGAAACTAAGAAAATAAGTAGGCTATAGCTAAAGTTTAATTTCTTAAGTCTGAGTCACGCATTGGTATAGAAGTACAAAGATATTCAAAAACTTTTAATCTATAACAACCAACCCAAGAGATTGTGTTTCTCACGTCTAGTAATTTGACTAGACATCTTTCGTAAGTCGTCTCGAAGCTCCTTAACCAGTCTTCAAAACAAATTCTTCTTACTTAGATCGAAACCGATCTCTTTTGAGCCTGTCAAAAATCTGTGGAAAACCTAATTTAGGTTAAGTCTGCAAGTCAAGCAAGCGGAGCTAATTTTAATGACTGTCGGAATTCTCGGCACAAAACTTGGGATGACCCAAGTATTCGATTCGGATGGCAACGCAGTTCCTGTAACTGTCGTCCATGCAGGGCCTTGTACGATCACTCAAGTCAAAACCGACACCAAAGAAGGCTACAAAGCAATTCAAATTGGTTACGGTAAGACTCGTGAAAAGCTACTCTCTAAACCAGAGTTAGGACATTTGAAAATCTCAGGCGCAGAACCTGTAAAGCACCTTCGTGAGTATCGTCTAGGCGATGTAAGCGAATATGCGATCGGACAAACCCTAGACGTAAGTCAATTCAAAGATGGTGACATCGTTGACGTGATTGGAACTAGCATCGGTAAAGGTTTTTCTGGTTACCAAAAGCGTCACCACTTTGCTCGCGGTCCCATGTCTCACGGTTCTAAAAACCACAGACAACCTGGTTCGACTGGCGCAGGTACAACCCCTGGTCGCGTTTACCCTGGCAAGAAAATGGCTGGTCGTCTTGGCGGTAAGCAAATCACCGTGAAGAAACTAATTATTGTCAAAGTCGATGCAGTGAATAACGTGCTGCTAATCAAAGGAGCAGTCCCTGGTAAACCTGGCGCATTGCTTAACGTCATTCCTACCGTAATTATCGGCAAGGCTAAGAAGTAGTTTGTTCGTGAGATCGAGAGAATTTAAGTTATGCCTACAGTAATAGATTGGACAGGGAATGAAGTCGGTGAAATAAACCTCGAATTGCGAGTTGCTAAAGAAGCAAGCGCAAAAGGTTTAGTTCATCGCGCCCTCGTCAGACAGTTAGCCAATGCCCGCCAAGGCACAGCCTGCACCAAAACCCGTTCCGAAGTACGTGGTGGTGGTCGCAAGCCTTTCAAGCAAAAAGGTACAGGTCGCGCTCGTCAAGGTTCTACCAGATCGCCGCTTACCCGTGGTGGTGGTGTCATCTTTGGGCCTAAGCCTAGAAGCTATGAGACCAAGATGAACCGCAAAGAGCGCCGTCTTGCTCTACGCACTGCTTTCAGCAGTCGTGCTGCTGACTTGATCATAGTTGAAGATTTTGCGATAAATCTGACTCAGCCCAAGACTAAAGAGTTATGTCAAGCGCTTGAGCGTTGGGGTGTGACCGTGGGTCGCAAGACCTTGATCATCACAGATCGCAAAGATGAAAATGTGGTTTTGTCTGCTCGTAACATTGAAAAGCTGCAATTGATTGCAGCCGATCAACTTAACATCTTCGACATTATTAATTCTGAAAAGATTGTGGCAACTCGCTCAGCGATCGCTAAGATTCATGCAGTCTATGGTGGCGATGAAAAGTTGGTAGCAACTGTTAAAGCAGCAGAATAACGGAATCTGAGTAAAAGAAAAAAGAAATCATGGCTAAGATCCCTACCAGTTTCGATCCCCGTCGCTTGCCCGACATCATTCGTCGCCCTCTGCTCAACGAAAAGGCAACCCAACAACTAGAAAGCAACAAATACACATTTGATGTTGTTCATGATGCTACTAAGCCTGAAATCAGAGCTGCCATTGAGAGTCTCTTCTCAGTCACAGTTAAGAAGGTGAACACCCATAATCCACCTGCGGCGGCGCGTCGTGTTGGTAAGTTCGCAGGCAAACGCGCTCAAATCAAAAGAGCGATTGTTACTCTAGCTGAAGGCAGCAAAATCGATTTGTTCCCAGATGTATAAAAATCAAATTTGAGATAGCCTTAACTATTTTTAATTTGATAAAAACAAAACAAGAGAACCATTCTTTAACAACATCAGACAATTATGGGCGTTCGTGCATATAAACCGTATACCGCAAGTACAAGACAAACCGTTGTCTCAGACTTTGCGGAAATCACAAAATCAGAGCCCGAAAAGTCTTTAACCACTCACGTCCATCGTAAAAGAGGACGTAATAACCGTGGTGTAATCACTAGTCGTAGACGTGGCGGCGGTCACAAGCGTCTATATCGGATCATCGATTTCAAACGTAATAAGCGTGACATTGTCGCTGAAGTAATTGCGATCGAATACGATCCCAACCGTACTTCGCGGATTGCTCTTCTTCAATATGAAGATGGCGAAAAGCGCTACATTCTAAGCCCCAAAGGCATAGCTGTTGGCAACAAAATCCAAGCAGGTACAAGCGGTATTCCCTTCGAGATCGGAAACGCTATGCCTCTATCGAATATCCCTCTGGGTACGATTGTGCATAACGTTGAGATGACTCCTGGTAAAGGCGGTCAAATCGTGAGATCAGCTGGTGCTGGTGCTCAAATCGCCGCAAAAGAAGGTGATTTCGTCACCCTTAAGCTTCCTTCTAGCGAAGTTCGCATGATTCGTAAAGAATGCTTTGCGACGATTGGACAAGTTGGCAACCTCGATCACAGCAACATTAGTTTGGGTAAAGCAGGTCGTAGCCGTTGGTTGAACCGCCGTCCTAAAGTTCGCGGTATGGCGATGAACCCGATCGATCACCCTCATGGTGGTGGAGAAGGTTGCGCTCCGATTGGACGCAGTGGTCCTGTTACGCCTTGGGGTAAGCCAACTTTGGGTTACAAAACTCGCAAGAAGAAAAAGCTTAGTGATGCCTTAATTGTGCGTCGCCGTCGCAAGTCCTCGAAACGCGGTAAGGGCGGACGTAATGCTTAAGACTTTATGTCCTGAGCATATTATCCTGAGCAGCTTAAGAATTAAAAAGTACGGAGAGTAAAGATTATGACGCGATCGCTAAAAAAAGGGCCATTCGTTGCCGATCACTTAATGACCAAGATTGAAAAGCTTAACGCTAAAGGCGAAAAGCAAGTTATCAAAACATGGTCCCGCGCTTCCACCATTCTTCCGCAAATGATCGGGCATACAATTGCTTGTCACAACGGAAAGCAGCACGTTCCTGTATATGTCACGGAGCAAATGGTAGGACACAAACTCGGTGAGTTTGCGCCTACTCGCACCTTCCGCGGTCATGCCAAGAGCGACAAAAAGGCTAAGAGATAGGTAGGTAGATAAAAAATAATGATTCTCGCCCAAAATGAAATCCTTGCTGTAGCTAAATATATTCGGATGTCACCTCACAAGGTGCGTCGAGTCCTAGATCAAATCCGTGGTCGTAGCTACCGTGAAGCATTGATGATTCTAGAATTTATGCCTTATCGCTCCTGCGAACCGATTACCAAAGTATTGCGTTCTGCAGTTGCTAATGCTGAGCATAACGCAGGACTTGATCCCGCTTCGTTAGTAGTTAGTCAGGCTTTTGCTGACATGGGACCTAGCCTTAAGCGCTTCCGTCCTCGCGCTCAAGGTCGTGCTTATCAAATCCTTAAGCCTACTTGTCACATTACGATTACCGTCAAACCATTGGAGGAAGAATAGGTATGGGTCAGAAGATTCACCCAACAGGGTTACGCCTCGGCATCACCAAGTCTCACCTCTCTCGTTGGTTTGCTGATGTAAATCGCTACGGCATCTTGGCTGAAGAAGATCACAAGATTCGTAAGTTTATTGAAAAGACTTTAAGCAATGCAGGTATTGCCGAAATCTTAATTGATCGTAAAGCTGATCAAGTTGACCTCGAAATCCGTACTGCTCGTCCTGGAGTAGTGGTTGGTCGTGGTGGAGCAGGTATCGAGCAATTACGCCTCGGTCTTGTAAAGCACCTCGAACAAGATGGATCGCTCAAAAAAACGGGTACTAGTCAAGTTCGGATTAACGTCACCGAAGTTACTAAAGTTGATGCCGAAGCACCTCTAATCGCTGAATACATCGCTCAGCAAATTGAACGCCGCGTTTCTTTCCGCCGTGTAGTTCGCCAAGCAATCCAAAGAGCGCAGCGTGCTGGCATTGAAGGTATCAAGGTGCAAATCAGTGGTCGTCTCAACGGCGCTGAAATTGCCAGAACTGAATGGGTGCGTGAAGGTCGTGTTCCTTTACATACATTGCGAGCTGACATCGACTATAGCTACAAAACTTCCAGAACAATTTACGGTGTCATTGGCATCAAAGTCTGGATTTTTAAAGGTGAAATCATTCAAGGTGAAGAAGCTCCTGCTCCTGCCGCCCAACCTCGCCGTAAGCAGCAACGCCGTCCTCAATTTGAGGATCGTTCTAGCGCTGAAGGATAAATTTCTGTCATCTAGAGTTTTGAATCATGTTAAGTCCTAAACGTACAAAATTTCGTAAGCAGCAACGTGGTCGGATGTCGGGACCTGCTACCAGAGGAGCCGATATCAACTTTGGTGACTATGCCATGCAGGCTTTAGAGCCTTCTTGGATTACCGCCCGTCAAATCGAAGCTGCAAGACGTGCTATGAACCGCTATATCCGTCGCGGTGGCAAGATTTGGATTCGCATTTTCCCAGACAAGCCCGTAACCATGCGTCCTGCTGAAACCCGTATGGGTTCTGGTAAAGGTGCTCCTGAGTTTTGGGTATGTGTGGTTAAGCCTGGTCGCATCATGTTTGAGGTGGCGGGCGTAACTGAAGAAATTGCAAGAGAGGCAATTCGTCTCGCTGCATCGAAAATGCCAATCAAAACTAGCTTTATTATTCGCGAGAAGGAGTAAAAATATGGCACTCCCTAAAGTCCAAGAAACTAGAGAGTTATCTGATGATGACTTGCAAGCTCAAATCTTGACCGTCAAGAAAGAGCTATTTGATCTTCGTTTCAAGTTGGCAACTAGACAACCCGTCCAACCGCATCAGTTTAAACATGCTAAACATCGTTTGTCTCAACTGATGACTGTCGAACGCGAACGCCAGTCTAGAGCTTAAGAGCGGAAAACCAAAAAACTTAAGGGTAAAGCAATGGCAGTTAAAGAGAAAGTTGGCGTTGTCGTCAGCGATAAAATGCAGAAAACGGTGGTAGTGGCGGTCGAAAGCCGTACCTCTCACCCAAAATATGGAAAAATCGTGGTCAAAACGACTAAGTTTAAAGCCCACGATGAAGAAGACAAAATCCGTGAAGGCGATCGCGTCAAAATTCGGGAAACCCGCCCTCTTAGTCGCACAAAGCGGTGGGAAGTTGTAGAGGTTCTCTCATCTAGCTCGGAAGCATAAGCCATGATTCAACAAGAGTCTTATTTAAATGTAGCGGATAACAGTGGAGCCAAAAAGCTTCTGTGTATTCGCGTTTTGGCTGGTGGTAATCGCGCCTTTGGTGGAGTTGGAGATGTAATTATCGCCACTGTTAAAGACGCTGCTCCAAATATGCCAGTCAAAAAGTCTGATGTTGTCCGCGCCGTGATTGTTCGCACTCGTAGTTCTATTAATCGTGAAAGCGGTATGAGAATTCGTTTTGACGACAATGCTGCTGTAATCATTAACCAAGACGGCAACCCTAAAGGGACGCGCGTATTTGGTCCAGTGGCACGGGAACTGCGGGATAAAAACTTCACCAAAATTATATCCCTAGCGCCAGAGGTACTGTAATGCCGTTTAAGCCAAAACCTAAGTACCGTGGAAACCGCAATACTTTTAAGGTTCATGTCCAAAAAGATGACGTGGTACAGGTAATGTCAGGAAGTTCTAAAGGAACCGTTGCTAAGGTTCTCCAAGTTTTTCCAAAAACCAGCACCATCATTGTTGAAGGTGTGAATATGAAGACTAAGCATATCAAGCCTCAGGCTGATGGCGAGTCTGGACAAATTATTACCCGCGAGTTTCCGATTCACAGTTCCAAAGTTTTGTTGTACTCCGAAAAGGAAAAGATCGCTAGTCGTTCTTGTTATACCTTTACGGAAGATGGCAAGAAAGTAAGGATGTTGAAAAAGACGGGCGAAATCATTGATCCTGTCCAAACTGAGAAGAAATAGTTTTACATACCTGACCAAGCCCAGGAAAATTCATTCAGGAAGATAAAATGCTAACAAGGTTCACCGAAGTCTATAAAAATCAGGCTGTCTCCAAATTAATGGAACAGTTTAAGTACACCAATATTCATCAAGTTCCTACATTTGAGAAAGTGGTGATTAATCGCGGTCTGGGTGAAGCGGCTCAAAATGCCAAATCTCTAGAAGCTTCTTTAATCGAAATTGCTACGATCGCTGGTCAAAAGCCCGTGGTAACTAGAGCTAAAAAGGCGATCGCTGGTTTCAAATTGCGTCAAGGAATGCCCGTCGGCATGATGGTCACTCTGCGCCGCGACAAGATGAATAATTTCTTGGATCGTCTGATCAACTTCTCTTTGCCTCGCATCCGCGATTTTCGCGGTGTTAGCCCTAAGAGCTTTGATGGACGTGGTAACTATACCCTCGGTGTCCGTGAGCAACTTATCTTCCCTGAAATCAGCTACGACAGTATTGAGCAAATTCGGGGGCTTGATATTTCCATCATCACCACTGCTAACACGGACGAAGAAGGACGTGCGCTCCTGAAAGCAGTCGGTATGCCCTTTAGAGAATCATAAGTAGATCGAATTTAGGAGATAAGGATGGCTACCAACGACACCATCTCGGACATGCTGACCCGCATTCGCAATGCAACACTTGCCAAGCACCAGACAACTTTAATTCCTGCAACAAGGATGACGTTGAGCATTGCCCGAGTGATGAAACAAGAAGGTTTTATCGCAGATTTTGAAGAGACTGGCGAAAATATCGACCGCCGATTGGTCGTAGCCCTCAAATACGAAGGCAAAAATCGTCAGTCCATTATCAAACGCCTCAAGCGCGTTAGTAAACCTGGTTTAAGAGTTTACTCAAATTCCAAAGAATTACCTCGTGTATTGGGTGGAATTGGCATTGCCATTATTTCCACATCACAAGGCATCATGACCGATCGCGAAGCCCGCAAACAGGGAGTCGGCGGTGAAGTCCTTTGCTATATCTGGTAATTCAGCAAACAACATCACAAGCAACGGAAAACAGATATGTCTCGTATCGGAAAACGTCCTATCCCCCTTCCCCCTAAGGTTGCGGTCTCCATTATAGGACAAGAAGTAACAGTAAAAGGACCTAAGGGCGAACTAAAGCGCTTACTTCCTGGCACTGTGAAAATCCTTCAAGAAGAAAGCAACTTGGTCGTCAATCCCACTAGCGATTCGCGCCCTGCGCGGCAGCAGCACGGACTTTTTCGCACCCTTGTTGCCAACATGGTCGAAGGTGTGTCAAATGGCTTTGAACGCCGTCTAGAAATTCAAGGTGTTGGTTATCGTGCCAACCTGACTGGTAGCAATATTGTTCTCACCGTTGGCTATAGTCACACCGTAGACATCGTGCCTCCTGCAGGCGTTTCACTCGGAGTCGAAGATGCGGGTGGCAAAAAAGTTAACCAAGGCACATTTATTGTGATTAACGGAATCGACAAAGAAGTTGTCGGTAACTTAGCTGCCAAAATCCGCGCTGTACGTCCGCCAGAAGTTTACAAAGGTAAAGGTATTCGCTACCTCGGTGAATTTGTTAGACGTAAGGCTGGTAAGACAGGTAAGAAGTAAGATTAGAAATTTTCTGGCTTCTTTATTTAATCTTCATTTTATTTAGAATCGATAGGTTACGAACAACATGACTGTCAATCGTAGACAAGCAACCATAAGCCGCCATAAGCGAGTTCGCAAAGGAATCACAGGTACTCCTGATCGACCTCGGTTATCTATTTACCGTTCTAACAATCACATTGTGGCGCAAGTGATTGATGATGTATCGCAGCATACCCTTGTAGCTGCGTCTACTCTCGAAGCAGATATCCGTGAGAGCAGTAGCTCTACCGCTAATTCTGAAGCATCAGCGAAAGTCGGTGCTCTAATTGCTCAAAGAGCGATCGCAGAGGGAATTACTAAAGTTGTATTCGACCGTGGTGGTAATCTCTATCATGGAAGAGTCCAAGCTCTTGCTGAAGCTGCCCGCGAAGCAGGGCTCGATTTCTAGCAGCAGTGAATCATCCAGCAGTGAATCAGTAGATAGAAACAAATATGGCTAAAAATAGAGAATCAAGACCAGGCGGTGGTCGCGACAGTGGCAGCGGTAGCGGCGACAGTGGCGATAGTAACCGCGATGAGAAACGTAAAGGCAAGCGCGAAGGCAAAAAAAATGATCGCGCTCGTACTGAAAAAGAATCTGAATGGCAAGAACGGGTTGTCCAAATCCGCCGTGTAACTAAGGTTGTTAAGGGTGGTAAAAAACTCAGTTTCCGTGCGATCGTGGTCGTCGGTAATGAGAAAGGACAAGTTGGTGTTGGCGTTGGCAAAGCGGCTGATGTTATCAATGCTGTGAAAAAAGGTGTCGCCGATGCGAGAAAGCACGCGATCGATGTGCCTTTGACTAAGAGCAATTCCATCCCTCATCCTACCAATGGTATCGGTGGTGGCGCTAAAGTGATGATCCGTCCTGCATCTCCAGGTACAGGTGTAATTGCTGGTGGAGCGGTAAGAACTGTACTAGAACTTGCGGGTGTCAAAAACATTTTGGCAAAGCAACTTGGTTCTAGCAGCCCTCTTAACAATGCTCGTGCTGCAATTAACGCACTTTCAACATTGCGTACTTTTGGTGAAGTTGCCAGAGCACGTGGCATCACTCTTGAACAGTTATTTAATTAATGCAGTAACGGCGCTACGCGCCGTTACTGCCAAAAGTGGAAAGGAAAAACTATGAGAATTGACGATCTTCAGCCTCAAGAAGGCTCTCAGCATCGTAAGCGTCGTTTAGGGCGTGGTATTGCCGCAGGGCAAGGTGCTAGTGGTGGATTTGGTATGCGTGGTCAAAAATCTCGTTCAGGTCGTCCAACCAGACCTGGTTTTGAAGGTGGTCAAATCCCCCTTTACAGACGAGTACCAAAACTTAAGCACTTTACAATTGTTAATCCTAAACATTTCACAATTGTTAATCTAGATCAATTAAGTGACTTACCTAATGGAACAGAAGTAACGCTTAAGTCTTTAATGGACGCTGGAATCATCACTCAAAATGATGGTGTACTACGTGTATTAGGAAGAGGCGAAATCAATGTAGCGTTGACTATCCGCGCTCATTCGATTACAGCATCTGCTAAGACTAAAATCGAAGCAGCTGGCGGTACTGTAGAAGTTGCTGCCTAAGCAAAGGAGAATATGTGGTGAAACGCTAAGCGCTTCACCACATATTCTCTTTTGTTGTTTTGGGGCAAAAGGCTAAAGCTCTTTGATACTCAAGATGGCTTTACAATATTTAAAATAATAAAATAAAGTTAAGCATAGTTTTTGTTAACTGCAAATCAAGCTAATTAACAGTAATTATCAAATTTTTTATCACACTAGCCTGTTAGGTAAGTTTAGTTATGGTTGTTAGTAAAGGAAAGAATCCGACAGCACAAGAAACTTTCATGCAAATGGCTCAAGCCGCAGGTTTGCGTGGACGTTTGTTAGTTACTGTTGGCGTTTTAATTTTAGTTAGACTTGGTATTTACTTACCATTACCAGGGGTTGATCGCCTGCGATTTACCGAGATTGTCAAAAACAATGCTGTAGTAAGTTTCTTAGATATTTTCTCAGGCGGTGGTTTATCGCTACTTGGCATTTTCGCCTTAGGCATTTTGCCATTTATCAACGCATCAATCATCATGCAATTGATGACATCAGCACTACCAACTTTAGAAAATCTCCAAAAAAATGAAGGCGAAGCTGGCCGAAGAAAAATTTCTCAATACACTCGCTACGTCGCCTTTGTATGGGCAATCATTCAAAGTTGGGGGCTAGGAATTTGGGTGCAAAACTCTGGAGTATTGTCTGATGCAAGCTCGAACTGGCTCACGATTGGCGATGGTAGAGTAATTCTCTCTAGCTTTATTTTTCAAACAACTGTAGCCCTTGCGGCTGGTTCAATGTTTGTAATGTGGGCTGGCGAACTAATTACTGAGAAAGGCGTTGGTAATGGCGCGTCTTTACTCATATTTATTAGCATTGTGGCGAACTTACCAAAGTCTTTAGGCGATACGATTTCTCTTGCTCAAAAAGATAGCTCACGAGTTGGTGGTGTAATCTTGCTACTCGTGATCTTCTTAATCATGATTGTAGGAATTGTGTTTGTACAAGAAGGAACGCGGCGGATTCCAATTATCTCAGCACGTCGCCAAGTTGGTCGCAAGCTCTATCGCGAACAAGCTTCTTATTTGCCTTTACGCTTGAACCAAGGTGGTGTGATGCCAATCATTTTCGCTTCGTCGGTGATGATCTTGCCTGCCTATCTTAGTCAAAGTATTAATAACGATGTATTTGTGTCGATCGCTACTTGGATTTCCCCTAGTGGCGCTGGTCATATCCCCATATATATGCTGCTTATTCTGGGTTTCAGCTTCTTTTACTCAAGTTTAGTGCTTAATCCTGTCGAGTTATCGCAAAACCTCAAAAAAATGGGTAGTAGTATTCCGACGGTACGACCTGGTAAGGCGACTTCAGATTATATAGGCGGTGTATTGACCCGCTTAACTTTGCTCGGTTCCGTCTTTTTGTGCGGGATTGCCATTATCCCAAGTGCGCTCGAAAAAGCAACTGGAGTATCAACTTTTAGCGGCATTGGTGCGACTTCGTTGTTGATTTTGGTCGGTGTAGCGATCGAAACCTCCAAGCAAGTACAGACCTATGTCATATCTCAACGCTATGAAGGTATGGTTAAACAGTAATGCCTAGAGTGATTTTGATGGGGCCACCTGGAGCGGGTAAAGGCACGCAAGGAGAAATTTTGGCTGACTCTTGGCAAGTGCCAAAAATTTCCCCTGGCGATATTTTTCGCGCTGAGATCAAACAAGGTACTGAATTAGGCTTAAAAGTTAAGTCTTATAGTGACTCTGGCAGACTTGTTCCTGATGATGTTGTAATTGAAGTAATTGAGACACGCTTGAGACAATCTGATACTCAAGCAGGTTGGATTCTTGATGGCTTCCCTCGTACTGTTGCTCAAGCTGTTGCCTTAGATGCTTTGCTTGTTCAGATCAATCAGCCTTATGACTCAGTGATCAATCTAGATGTGCCAGATAATTTTTTGATTGATCGCTTAAAAGCAAGAGCAATTGATCAAGGGCGTGTTGATGACACTGAAGAGGTTATCAAAAACAGACTGGAAGAGTACAACGCTAAAACAAGACCTCTGCTAGAATTTTATGGAGAGAATGTTACGCAAATTGATGGCACTTCGTCTATGCCAGAAGTAACAGAGACGATCAAAAAATTCTTTGCATAGCTGCGCCGACACTTTTATAAAGCGGATCTTTATGAAAGTATCTAAATACATAGAACATATACTAAATTTTGGAGAGTTTGTTTGTCAAAAGAAGATTCTATTGAAATGGAAGGGACAGTAACTGAGTCTCTTCCTAATGCTATGTTTCGAGTTACTCTCGATAATGGCTTTAATGTACTTGCTCACATTTCGGGCAAGATCCGCCGAAACTACATCAAAATTTTGCCAGGCGATCGCGTTAAGGTTGAGCTGACGCCATATGATCTCACCAAAGGACGTATTACCTATCGCCTTAAAAATCAAGGCGGCGGCAAGAAATGAATCACCCCGCCGCTCTGCGGCGTAAGATAAAAGGATGAGTGAGTACATACACAAAAGTCATAACGTAACGATATTGCTATACCACCTAGTATTTCCAGCAAAGTATAGAAAAGCCGTATTCGATGA
>Ga0105048_10012404_pt1 | contig 13361 bp, 13 predicted proteins | sample MAT05_FD_78382 | JGI IMG/M metagenome (GOLD analysis project Ga0105048, IMG submission 78382) | Freshwater microbial communities from Lake Fryxell liftoff mats and glacier meltwater in Antarctica - MAT-05 | ecosystem: Environmental > Aquatic > Freshwater > Ice > Liftoff microbial mat | place...
CGATCCTGCGCGGCGAATTGTCCGATTTGCTCAGCGCCGAGGTGGCGGAGCGGATGGCGACCGCGATCGACGATGCCGAACTGGTGACGGTGCCGCCCGTCGGCCATGCCCCCAGCTTCGACGAGCCCGAGAGTATCGCCGCGCTCGAGCGGCTGCTGGAGCGGGTGCTCGAGGCACAAAAAAACGAGCGACCGTAGCCGCCGCTTTCCTGGTGCAGTGCGCCGCTTAGAAGCGGATGCCGGCGCCGATGAAGGTCTGTTTTCGTTCAGTCGTTCAGTCGTTCAGTCGATCAGTCTATCAGTCGCTCGAGCTTGGCGAGCGCGGCAGCGTCGCCCTCGCTCGGTGAAATTGTCGCGGCGAACTTGCCCGCCCGGTCGATCAGGAAGACGGTAGCGGTATGGTCGACATTATAGTCGGCGCCGACCTGTGCGACCTTCTCCGAAAAGACCCCATATTGCTTTTTCACTTGCTCGATCGCCGCCGCCGACCCGGTCAGGGCAATCACCGGCGTTCCGAACAGCCCGGCATAACGGGCCATGGCGGCCGGCGAGTCGCGCTCGGCGTCGACGCTGACCAGCACGATCGCGAAACTTTCGTCGCTTTTTCCAAGTTCGGTCCGCAGCCGGGTCAACCGCGCCAGCGTGGTCGGGCAGACATCGGGGCAAGAGGTGAAGCCGAAGAACAGGGCAAACGGCTTGCCCGCCAGCCGCTCGCTGGAAAAGGGCTTGCCGTCGGTCCCGGTCAGGGTGAACGGCCCGCCGATTTCGATCAGCGACCCGCTGCTGGCGATCGGCGCGTCCGCCGGCATCGGCCGGAGCGCGATGACCAGCCCGGCCAGCGCCGCCAGCCCGACCAGCAGCCACAATCCGATCCGGATCTTGCCCATCATCATCGCGGCCCGCCCACCGGCGCATTGATCGCAACTTCGCCCTGCCGCTCGAAGCGTAGCGTCAGGCGGACGCTCGACCCCGTCGCCAACGGCCTGGCCAGGTCCTGGATCATCACATGTTTCGCGTTCGCTGACAGTCGCACGCGACCGCGCGCCGGGATTTCGATCCCGCCGTCGATCGCCCGCATCCGCATGATGTCGCCGTCCATGCTGGTCTCGTGGAGGCTCGCTCTGCCGACCCCCTCGGCCGCGACCGACAGCAAGCGGTCGCGTCCGCCGCTGTTGATCCAGGTGAAATAAACTGCGGCGGAGCTCGGGAGCGCAATCACAGTCGACTCGCTGACGGTGACCAACGGCGCGGGTTCTGCTTGGCAAGCGGTCAGCAGGGTCGCCGCGAGCAGGAAAATGGCAGCTTTCACCGGCGCATGCTTTCGCTCGTAAAAAGGAATGGAGGCCCGAGCCGGTGTGACACAAGCATTAGTTTTCCTGCACTTACTTTGGTTTACACACCCAAAGCGGGGCTATGATAAATCAGTAACTTACCGGCACCTCGGGATAACCCAGAAGAGACGTTTGGTTCAACCCCATCTAGGTGGACAAGAGACCAAACGCCGGAGGCGAGGACTAAGCGACCGTAAGTTCGTCCTTATTTTCGGCTATTCGGTTTATGGCCGGAAAGCGACCATTTCGGTCATTCACCGCCTTGATAAAGGCTCCCAAAACCGGACGCTCGGTGTGCCGGACCACGCCGCGCAAACCCGCTTCGTTGCTGACGCTCGGACGTCGAGCGGCGTGAGTGATAAAGACGTGATGATTCTGTATGATGCAGGAATGGCCCCAAGACCCCAGGCTTTCGGGCGCGTATTAAGGACGCGTCGCGCAATCCGTCCCTGGCAAGCTCATGGCAGGATTTGCTTGTTCGTTTCCCAAGGCGAAGGATCGGCAGGAATTGAGTTTGTCAAAAGCTGCGCCAACGGGGAGAGAATATGTTAATCGAGGCGGTGATGCCCAAGGCGCGCGAACGGCTCGCAGCGGTCTCTTCCGGCGCCCCGATCAGGGACGCGGCCAGTCTCATGTCGAGACCTCACACGGATTTGGTCGTCATCAGCGATGCCGCTGGCGTCATGATCGGTGTCCTCACGAAAACCGACATTGTGGGATATATCCCGGATCACGAAGATAGGCGTGAATGACGCTGGCGGCAAACCTGTCGGCTCCGCGGCCTTTCTTGAAAACACGGAGGGCCGAGCAGTTTTATCTTCAGCCCGGGTGAGGGATAGCGCGATTTCGTTCGTAATATGAGCAGGGCAGTTTGAGGACCTCTCGATGATGCAAGATCTAGATCGCATGTTTGAACGCCTGAGCAACCAGCCCGTGCCGGCGCGGTTAAACAGGCTTGAAGTTGACCTAGCTAGGCAGATGAGCCCGCCGCGCGCCGTTGCCGCGGCCCTTGCATGGAGAAGCGTCGCGGTCAGCCTGGCTCTGGCAGCGGGCTTAGGCATCGGCGGTTCGGCGGCGGCCTGGAACGGCGCTCGCGCCCAGTCACACGACTTCCTGAGCGGTGCCCAGCTCGCGCCTTCGACTCTTCTAAGCAATCCTGAATGACGGCGCAGCGACGCTCCTTGATCGTGACGCTCGCGCTAGCCCTTTTGGCTGGCCTCGCTGGAGCGTTGATGGGTGTGAGTATGAGCCAATCCTCCCCGCCTCGAGGCGATGCCTTGCACCGCTTGCTGCACGACGAGCTGGGTCTTTCCGCCGCGCAGGAACGGCGCATCGAAGTGGAGGAACGGCTGTTCGCAAATCGTAAGGCGAATCACGAACGTGCGATCCGCGACGCCAACGCAGCTCTTGCGGCGGCAATAACGACATCTCAGCGCAACGGTCCCGAGGTGCAGCGTGCGATCGGCAGAGTGCAACAGCAGCTCGGGGCGTATCAAATCGAATCCGTGTCGCACATCTTCAGGATGAGAGTCGTGTTGACGCCGGAGCAGGCCCGGAAATTCGACACCATGGTTTCCGCCGCGCTGACCTCCGATGCGCGGTGACGTTGCTCGCGGAGCTTGGCGACGACGCCTTAGCGGCACACGCGGTGAGCGGGGATGCACAAGCCTTCGCGGCGCTCGTGACGCGACACAAGGTCTCGCTCTATAACTATGTTCGTCGGTATGTCAGCAATGCCGATGATGCCTATGATCTCCTGCAGCAAACCTTTCTCAGCGCATGGCTCGCACTCGGCCGGTACGACGCCAAGCTTTCACTCTTGGCCTGGTTGCGGGCGATCGCGCGCAACAAATGTCGGGATCACGCGCGCAAGACAAAGGTCATGCGGTTGCTGATGATCGCTGATTGGTCGGTGCCCGCGAGCCGCGTGGCGGATGTTCGCGCGGGCCCTGAGGAGAGATGGATCGAGGAGGAGGGGTTGCGCGCGATCCACGAGGCGATCACCGACCTGCCGCGTGCGCTAAAGGAACCGCTGCTGTTGACTGCGTTCGAAGGCATGAGCCACATCGAGGCGGGTCGCGAACTTGGCATCACCGCCAAGGCAGTGGAGACACGCGTCGCGCGCGCAAGGCAGAAGCTTGCGCGCGCATTGGACCCATGGGACGGAGAAAGCTGATGAGATTGAAGATGTTAGTGGTCGCACTTGCTTTGGCTGGACTTTGGGCGCCCGCTACAGCTCAGCGTACGTCGACGGCGGCGGCCTCGGTTGCCGTTCCGCGCGAAGCCGCTGCAGTCGTGGATGCCTTTCATGCAGCGCTCGGCCGGGGCGACACGGATGGCGCGGCCGCTTTATTAGACCCAAACGTGCTCATCTACGAAAGCGGCCGCGCCGAGCGCAGCAAGGCCGAGTACGCGGCGCACCATCTGCCCGCCGACGCGATTTTCGCAAAAGCAATTCGGCGGACTGTGACGCGTCGATCCGGCCGAGCTGTCGGGAGCACGGCCTGGGTTGCGACCGAAGCGACTTCCAAAGGAAAATATAAGAACAAGGCCATTGACAGCTTCGGAGTGGAGACCATGGTCTTGAAGCGGATAGGCCAGACGTGGCGCATCGTTCACATTCATTGGTCGTCCGCCAACGCGAAGTGAGCCCGGGTCCTTACCCCAGAATTTTTTCCTCGGGCGTGAGGGATTTTCGGATTTGCGACGTAAGGTGATCATGTCCGGTATTTCAACTTCATGATTGTTTCCCGGTCGCGGCTGTTCTGTCGAGTTGCGACGGCGATCGCGATCTCGGTCCTCCCTGCCGCTATGGCCGGGGCGACGCAGTTGTTTGTAGACGTCGCAGCGCCGGCCCCAACCCTAAGGGAGGCCAATGAACGTGCCCTTCTGCTGCTCCCGGACGTTTCCGCCAATCAAGCATTGCGCGACCAAGTTGCGGCGCAGCGGCGGGCGGTGCAAGGACCGTTCGTCGGACCGCCGGTCGTGTCGGGCGACGTCGTGCTGAGCGGTGGGGGTTTGACGGAGCAGGAAGTCGGTGTTTCGGCCGGGTTTCGCTGGCCGGGCGAGAGCCGCGCGGCCCGGCTCGCGGCCGATCGAAGCGAAGAGGTGATCGACGCGACGTTGGACGACGCTCGGCTCCGGGTTGCCGGTCAGGTTCGTAGCGCCTGGTGGACGCTGGCGTCGGCGCAAGCGGTCATAGCGGTCGAGCGCGGACAAGCAGGCATCGCGGACCGGGAAGTGGCAACGGTAGCCCGGTTGGTCGACGCGGGCGTACAGGCACGGCGCGACCTCCTCCTCGCGCAAGCCGAACGCGCGGCGGTGCTGGCGCGACTCTCCGCGTCGGAGACGGACTATGTTGGCGCACAGGCGACTTACGAGGCGCTTGCAGGTCCCGCGCCTACTCGCTTTCCTCCGGAGGTGCCGGCAATAAGCGTCAATATCGATCAGCATCCCGAAGTGCGCGCGGCGTTGGCGCGAGCCGCCGCCGCCGAAGCACGGGCGAGCACGCTGCGTTATAATAGTCGGCCGCGCATCGAGGGTCGCGTCGGTGTGCGCCGTGAGCGCAGCGAGGACCGCAATGGGTATGAGAATTCGCTGCTTGTCGGGGTCGGTGTTCCTATCGGCCGCGATTTTACCGCGGTGGCTGAAACGGCGGGTGCCCGTTCCGAAGCATTGCGCGCGACGGCGGAGGCGGCGTTGGTTAAACGTCGCCTGATCGCCGAGCGCGCGGCCGGCGAGCGCCGGCTCGCGGTGTCGCAGCGCGCGCTGCGGGAAGCCCAGGTCCGGCGCGATGCGCTGGCCGAGGCGCTTGCATTGACCGAGCGTGGGCGGCGGGAGGGCGAGATCGGTTACATCGAAGCCTTGCGCGCGCGTCAAACGCTGGCTTTGGCGGCGCGCGACCTAGCGGTGGCCGAGGTCGCCGCATCGGCGGCCATCTCGACCTTCAATCAAGCCCAAGGGGTTCTTCCGTGATCGCTCGCTCCTGGCTCGCACCGCTTGCCCTGTTGCTCGTTCTCGTGGCTCCCGGCGCGATGGCGCACGAAGCCGAGGACCATTCGGCGACCGAGCCCACCGCCGCGGCCACGACAACGGCCTCGTCAACGAGCGGGCGGATGAACGCGGTAGGTGGCGGGCTCGAGCTTGTCGCCGCCGCCCAAGGCGAAGGCCTTACGATCTGGCTCGATCAGTGGGTGGGCAATATCCCGGTGACGAATGCGCGGATCAACGTGACCGTCGATGGACGATCGACGGAAGCGCGTGCGATCAACGGCACCTACATCCTCGATGCGCCAAGCCTCGATGCGCCGGGCAATCACCGGCTGTCGTTCGCCATCGACCGCGGCGGCGTGAAGCAGACGCTGACCGGGACGCTTAACGTGGCTGAAGCGCCGGCAGTGGCGGGATCCGAAGGCTTCCCGTGGCGCACTTTCTTGCTGGCCTTGCTGGTAGCAGGCGTCATTGGGGGAGCGGTCTTGTTCTGGCGGTCGCGACGGAAGGGGCCGGCCATCGCGCTCGTCCTGGCCGCGATCCTGATCCAGCCTTTGTCTCCGATCATGGCGCATGAAGGCGAGGATCACAGCGAGGATAAGGCGCCGGAGGCGGCGGCACCGACAGCAGGCACCCAAGCGGCGGGAGCTGGCGGCGCGGCGGTGCGCACCGCCGACGGCGCGATCGTGGCCCTCAAGCCCCTCCAGCGAATCATCGACTTGCGCACGGATGTCGCCGCCGCAGGGCAAGCCTCACCGACGATCAGTCTGACTGGCCGCATCATTGCCGATCCGCAGAGCGGTGGGCTCGTTCAGAGCACGACGGGCGGGCGCATCATCGCCGCTGGCGGACTGCCGCTGATTGGGCAGCGGGTGCGCGCGGGTCAGGCGCTCGCCACGATCGAGCCGACGCTGCAGGCGATCGACGAGGCGGACATCGCGCGCGAGCTCGCCGACCTCGACCAGCAGATTGCACTCGCGGCAAACCGCGCCGCGAGAGTACGCCGCTTGGAAGGCTTGGTGCCTCGCCGCGAGATTGAGGAGGCGCAGATCACGCTCGCCGGTCTTCGTAGCCGCCGGGCGGGGCTGGGCCGGGCGAGGTCGGCGCGCGAGACGCTCGTCGCGCCGATCTCCGGCATCGTCTCGGCGATTCCGATTCGTGTTGGGCAGGTCGTGGCTGCCGAGACCACTTTGTTCGAGATCATCGATCCCTCACGCCTCTTCGTCGAAGCCAACATCTTCGACCGCCGCTCCATCTCCTACGGCTCACGCGCGATAGGGCGCGCGGCGGACGGGACGACGTTTCAGCTCGTCTTCGCGGGCGCGGGGCTAGCCGATCGCGGCAGCGCGGGGCAGGGGCAATTTCGCCTCGTCGGTGCGCCTCCGGGGCTTCGCGTCGGCGAACCGGTGACGCTGGAAGTTTCGGCGGGCGCACCCGTCTCGGGCGTCGTCGTGCCCCGCGCCGCAGTGCGGACCGGGGAAAACGGCTTGGCGTCGGTATTCGTCAAGCAGGGCGCTGAAAGCTTCGTCGCACGCCCGGTGCGCACCGCGCCGCTTGACGCCACGCGCGTCGTACTGCTGTCAGGCGTCCGGGTCGGAGAACGCGTCGTGACGGCGGGTGCCAGCCTCCTGTCGCAGGTCCGCTAAGCTCGCATGTTCGACCGCATCGTCGCCTTTTCGCTTCGCAGCCGCGTCCTGATCCTGATCGCGGCGGTCGCGCTGGTCGTTCTCGGGCTCCGTTCGGTGAGCCAGCTGCCCGTCGATGTGCTTCCCAATCTCAATCGGCCCGTCGTCACCATCCTCGTCGAGGCCCCGGGTCTCGCTCCACCCGAGGTCGAAACCTTGGTCGCCCGCCCAATCGAAACCGCGATGAGCGGGGTTCCCGGCGTCGAGCGCGTGCGGTCCGTATCCGGCATCGGACTTGCGGTCGTGTATATCGAGTTCGGCTGGGCGGAAGAGGTTTATCGCGCTCGCCAGCAGGTGAGCGAACGGCTGGCGCTTGTCCGTGAGCAAATCCCGGAAGGCATCTCGCCGCAGATGGGACCGGTGACGTCGATCATGGGCGAGATCATGCTCGTCGCCATCCCATACGGGGTGGCGAGCCCGATGCAGGCGCGCGAAGTCGCCGACTTCCAGATCAGGCCGCGCCTCTTGACCATACCGGGCGTCGCGCAGGTCATTCCGATCGGCGGCGAGGTGCGGCAATACCGCGTCGCCCCCAATCTTCCGGCCATGACGGCGGCCGGTGTCGAGCTTGCGGAGATCGAGGGTGCGCTCCGGTCTTTCGGAACCAATACCGGGGGCGGCTTCGTCGATCAGTTCGATCAGGAGTATCTGATCCGCAACGTCGCCAGAACGACGCAGATCGAAGACCTGCGGACGCTCGTGGTGGCGGACGGCACCGATGGTCCTGTGCGCCTGAGCCAAGTCGCCACCGTCGACTTCGCAGCCGCTTTTCGTCGCGGCGATGCCGGGTATGACGGCCGCCCCGCCGTCGTCGTCGCCGTTCAGAAGCAGCCGACCGCCTCGACGATCGCGGTAACGCAGGAGGTCGAGACCGCGCTTGCCGAGATCAGTGCGGGTCTTCCAGCCGGTATGCGCGCAGCACAGGTCCAATTTCGTCAGGCGACCTTCATCGAGGCGTCGATCAGAACCCTGACGACGGTCCTGATCGAGGCAGCGATCGTCGTCGCGGTTGTGCTGTTCCTGTTCCTGCTCAATACCCGTACTACCGCGATCTCACTGATTTCGCTGCCCGTTTCGATGCTGGTCACCGCGCTCGTGTTCCAGATGTTCGATTTGTCGATCAACACGATGACGCTGGGCGGCATCGCCATCGCCATCGGCGAACTGGTCGACGATGCCGTCGTCGACGTCGAGAATGTCTACCGTCGCTTGCGCGAGAATGCGCTAAAAGCGATCCCCCAGCCGGTGTTGGGCGTAATCGCGCACGCGACGGGCGAAGTGCGCTCCGGGATTGTCTATGCGACCGCGATCATCGTGCTCGTGTTCCTGCCGCTGTTCTTCCTCAGTGGGGTGGAAGGCCGCCTGTTTCAGCCGCTCGGCGTCGCCTACATCGTCGCGATCCTGGCGAGCTTTATCACCTCGATCACGCTGACACCGGTGCTTTGCTCCTATCTGCTGCCCAACCTTGCCGCGAGGCGTGCAGAGAAGGAGTCCGGCCTTATACGCCGTTTAAAGGACGGCAATCGACGCATGCTCGACTGGGGATTTCGCCACGTGCGAGGCATCCTAGGCGCCAGCATCGCGGTCAGTTTGGCGGCCGTCGCCGGCGCGACGTTGTTGCCGCGTGCGTTCTTGCCGCCGTTCAACGAAGGAAGTTTCGTCGTCAACCTGCTGCTCGAACCCGGCGTCTCGCTCGAACAATCGAGCAAGCTCGCGGCAACCGCGGAACGGCTTCTGCTAACCATCCCGGAGATCGCCAGCGTCAGCCGCCGAACGGGCCGCGCCGAACTCGACGAGCATGCCGAGGGCGTCTTCTACAGCGAAATGGACGTCGCGCTGAAATCGTCCGAGGCCGACCGCGACGCCGTTGCCAACGCGATGCGCGCCAAGCTTGCCATCCTCCCCGGGTCGGTAAGCGTCGGCGCGCCAATCGGGCACCGTCTCGACCACCTGCTATCGGGCGTCCAGGCGCAGATCGTCGTTAAGATATTCGCGGAGGACCTCGCCGCCGCGCGCGCTTTGGCCGAACAGCTTCGTGCAGGCATCGCCGACGTTCCGGGCATCGTCGATCTTCGCGTAGAAAAGCAGGTGCTGGTGCCCCAGCTCGACCTGCGCGTCGATTACGCGCGCGCCGCATCGTACGGCGTAACGCCCGCGAAGATCGCCGATGCGCTGGAAACCTTGTCCAATGGCGAGACGGTCAGCCAGATCGTCGACGGCTTGAAACGCTACGACGTCGTCCTCAGGCTCCCCGAAAGCGAGCGAACGACCGCGCAGCTTTCGAATCTTCTGATCGAGACACCTCGCGGCCCCGTGCCGCTGGCCAACATGACGGAGATCCGCGAAACCGAAGGCCCCAACCAGATTCTGCGCGAGGACGGGAAGCGGCGCATCGTCGTGTCGGCCAATGCCGCACCGGGCGCGAATTTAGGAAATATCGTTGAGGCCGTCGAGGCCGAGGCCGCGACGCTCCGCTTGCCGCCGGACGGCTTCGTGCGCGTCGAAGGCCAGTACGAGGCGCAGCGCGAATCCACGATCACGATCGGTGGCTTGTCCCTAATCTCGTTCGGTCTGATCTTCGCGCTGCTCTTCTCTCGCTACCGCTCGGCGGTCCTTGCGCTTATCGTCATGGCTGGGGTGCCGATGGCGCTAATCGGCTCGGTCGTCGCGTTGTGGATCGCGGACCTGCCTTTGTCGGTCGCGAGCATGGTGGGGTTCGTGACGCTGACCGGCATCGCGTCGCGCAACGGCATTCTCAAGATCAGTCACTACATCAATCTGGTTCTGCACGAGGGCGAGACCTGGAGCGACGCGATGATCGTGCGCGGCACGCTGGAGCGGCTGACCCCGGTGCTAATGACGGCACTGGCCGCGGGTCTGGCGCTCGTCCCCTTGCTCATCAACGCGGATGCACCGGGAAAAGAGATTCTGCATCCCGTCGCGGTAACGATCTTCGGTGGGCTGCTGTCGGCAACCCTGCTCGACGCGCTCGTCACCCCCGTCCTGTTCCGCCGCTTCGGCCGTAAGCCGCTCGAACAACTGATTGCCTCGGCCGAGCCCGGGAACACGACGCATTTTTGATCACCACTCAAGAAGGATGTAGACATGAAGACTGCCTTGCTCGCTCCCCTCGCTATGTTGATCGTTGCCAACTGCTCGCAGCCCGATGCCACCAACACCGCCGCGGCGGCAACCGCGAATGCTTCTCGGGACGCCGCCGTAGCCGCCAACTCCCGTCCCGACGGCACGATCATCGACGAGTCCAAGCCGCACGAGCACACCGAAGCCAATGCGCACGATAAACCGCTGGACCAGACGGCGATGATGAAGCCGGCAGCCGGAGATTCCGCCGCGACCAAGGGTTACAAGCAATCGATGATGAAGATGATGGAAGGCATGCCGCCATACACCGGCGATGCAGACATCGACTTCAACAAGCAGATGCGCGTCCACCATCTCGCCGCGATCGACATGGCCGAGGTCCAGATCGCGCAAGGCACGAACCCGGAGACCAAGGCGCTTGCGCAGAAGATCATTGCCGATCAGCGGCGCGAGGTCGCGCAGATCGACGCTTGGTTGAAGCAGCGCGGGCAGTAAGAGGGCGCGATGAAGATCGGTTTATGTCGACAGGCCTAATTTATCGCGGACCCGCTGCTCGGCGGCGCTTTCGACTTCTGCACTTGAAATTCCGTCATCGGCACAGCTTGCCGGTCGATTCACCGGGCGGTTGCGGCGCGGACGGGAGCGGTCGGCAACGCCGGGGTCACCCGCCAGACGGTGTTCGACAGGTCGTCGGCAACGATCAGCGCGCCGCGCGGATCGACCGTTACCCCGACCGGACGTCCGAAGGTTTTGCCGTCGGCCTGGAAGCCGGTGACGAAATCGACCGGCACACCCGCCGCACGCCCGCCACGGAAGGGCACGAACACCACTTTATAGCCCACCTGTACCTCCCGGTTCCAGCTGCCGTGCATGCCGATGAATGCCCCGTTGGCGAAACGGTCGCCCATGGCGGGGGCGGAGAAGGACAGTCCCAGCGGTGCCCGGTGAGACCCAAGCGCGTAATCCGGGCGAACGGCGCGCTTCACCATGTCTTCCTTGAACGGCCGCACCCGCCGATCGGGATTTGCACCCCAATAGCTGTAGGGCCATCCGTAAAAGGCGCCTTGGCGGACCGAGGTCAGATAGTCGGGCACCAGATTGGCACCAAGTTCGTCGCGCTCGTTGACCACCGCCCAAAGTTGGCCAATGCCCGGCTGGATGGCAAGCGCGGTCGGATTGCGCAGCCCGGTGGCGAAGGGGCGCGAGGCGCCGGTCTCGGCATCGACTTGCAAGACCATGGCACGCCCTTCCTCGACCGCCATGCCGCGCTCGCCGATATTGCTGTTGGAGCCAATACCGACATAAAGCGATCGCCCGTCGGGGCTCGCGGCGAGCGACTTGGTCCAGTGATGGTTGATCGCCGCCGGAAGCGGGGTGACCGTGACCGGCGGCCCGCTCGCGCGAATCTGGCCCGGCCGATAATCGAACCGTATAAGCGCGTCCTGGTTGGCGACATAAAGCCGGTTGCCGACCAGCGCGATCCCGTAGGGCGCATTCAGATTCTCGGCGAATATCGCGCGTTGCTCATAGACACCGTCGCCATTGGCATCGCGCAGCAGGGTGATCCGGTCTCCGCCTTTCACCGGACTCGTGCCCTTGCCGAGGAAGTAACCCACGAACAGGTCCTTGGGTCGCATCACCGGCGCATTCCCCCCGCCTTTGCCTTCGGTCACGAGGATGTCGCCGTTGGGCAGGACCAACGTATGGCGCGGAATCTTGAGGTCGGTCGCAATCGGCGCGATCGTAAAGCCCGCCGGAACGACCGGCCGCCGATCACCCCACCCCGCTGGATCGGCGATGGTCATGTTCGGCAATAGTCCGCGCTGCTGTTCGGGAAGGTCTGGGTTGGGACCATATTGCACGATATCGCGGTCACTTCCGCACGCCACCAGTAGTGCGGCACCAGTGGCGATGGTGGCAAGACGGGTCAGGATCATCGCGTTGCTCCCGCACGAAGAGTGGAAAATCCCAGCCATGTAGCGACGAGCGCGAGGACGAAGACCACAACCGACAGGATGAGACCCGCAGGCATCGTCGCCCAAGCGTCTTTGGCGTGCACCAGCGCGTTGATGAAAGCGAGCACGAAGGTCGTCAGCAACACCAGGATGGACAGAGCTCCGGCGCGATCCCTGGCGAGGTCGGCGCGGAAGAAGTCGATCGCTGCCCAAAGCAGGGCAGCTCCAACGAATATCAACGCGCCAGCGATCAACCAGGAAGCGAAATTGAGCCATTGAGTCTGGTAAGTCGAGGAGTAAGCCCAGTCGCTCAGCAGCGCGCCTAGAAACAGCGGCAGGCTGGATGCGAGCAGGACCGCGTGAACGGGATGAATGATACGCCGAGCCGGCCCGTGCTTGGGTGAAGCCAATGGTTTTCCCCTTCTTTCACGCGCGTCGCGAGGCCCGCACGCAAGATTTTTTGTGTCCAAGCCCGTGATGCCCGCCGGGCGACATCTCCAAACTACGGAGGCAACTTCAATATAATGCAATTATAGCGGGACCGGTTCCGTAGCAGAGCAAGTTTCAACGCCATCGGGCCGAAATCAAAATACGAAAAAGTATTGATCGCCACCACCGCTACGACGAAGGGACAAGAATGGGCGCTATTCCCTGTGGCGCCCGGTCATGAACGAACGACGGTTTTCGGGCGCAGTCGGAACGACCGGCTACGGCCGACACGGGCGCAAACCCGCCGTAGACCTAATGACCGCAGTGGGCGCTTGTCGGGTCCTTCGCTGCATAGTCAAGTTATGACGATCGAACATGGTATAGCTTGGTATTTATGGCGAGCACCCCGCGCGTTCCGGGCCCGCCCCGCTGTAAATCGTCCGTACAATCCGCGACTTTTGCGGTTTACGATTCGAAACAATTCAATCGCTAGATTTGCGACTAATGGCGGCCGTTTTGGATAACCTACCGAAGGCAGTGGATAACCCGTATGAAAAATGTCGGAAATCTAGCATTTTCTTCGCAAGGTGGAGGCCCGAGCCGGAATCGAACCGGCGTGCGGGGATTTGCAGTCCCCTACGTAACCACTCCGCCATCGGGCCTCGCGGAGCGCGGAAATGGGCGGGCGCCTGTCGCTTGTCAACCGTGTCCGAGCCTCCCAGGAGCACAGGCGGGCGCCGATTTTCGACGGGCGGCGGTGGGTTCAGCTTGGCGCAAGCGGGCGCTAACGATAAGAGCGACCTTGAAAGCCAACTGTGTTACTGGCATATAACAGTTGAAGCGATTGAGGTGACATGTCGAAAAGCGCTC
>Ga0105048_10012405_pt1 | contig 13360 bp, 4 predicted proteins | sample MAT05_FD_78382 | JGI IMG/M metagenome (GOLD analysis project Ga0105048, IMG submission 78382) | Freshwater microbial communities from Lake Fryxell liftoff mats and glacier meltwater in Antarctica - MAT-05 | ecosystem: Environmental > Aquatic > Freshwater > Ice > Liftoff microbial mat | place...
AAAGGCACACCATCTAGTATCATCCCCACCTGTACACTGCGGAGGGTATCTTTTCCGGTATTTCTGATAATTACTTTGGGCGTTACAGGTACTTTACATACCAATCCGGCAGTTGGTTCTATTACTGCACCAATAGTAGCATCTCTGCCAAGCAGGGTAGAGTTGGGTACTACCTGTGCCCACCATACTCCGTACCTCGAGTCATTGTCGGCAGTACCTGTTCGCTGGTCTGCATACTCTTGTATTGTCCATAAAGATCCATCTACCGGATCAGGTGCGCTATGGCTGTAATCACCCCATCTTGCCCTGCTGCCTCCAAAATCTTTATAATAAGTGCTTAAGCCAAGCTTGTAAATATTTTCTTCATTAGTGGTATTAGGTGGGGTAGTGTTGGTGCGAAAGCTATAGGCAGAGCTTATTCTTGAAATATTAGAAGATACAGTGTAGCCAATGATTACGTCTTCATTTTCGTTAACTGCTATACCCGGAAACCACCTATAATTATTTGCAATGCCATCACCAATGCGGCCACGTTGTAATACATTACCAAAATTACTGCCTGCGGTGCCGTTTAACTGCCACCATTGCACAGCTACATTGTTTGCACTTATGCCTATATGATGTGCACACCATATATTGCCATTTACCATTACTCCGGTACTTATTCTGGCATCATTGGTGGCAATTTTTCTTGATTCGCCTAATTGCTCAGCTATGTTGCCAGCCTGCGACGTCCACGGGGAGCCGCCTGCCGCAAATATGGCATTGGGTGCTGTTGTGTTCCAGGTGGCGTTAGGTATATTACCGGTAACAGTAGTAAGCCGTATGGCAGAACTGGCGCCATTCCAGTTTTGTAAAATGTAAAATGTACCGGGGTTTGGGTTAGCGCCATATACAGTTACGGGCAATGGCGCATCTCCATCTGCGGCTGTTTTTTCTATTGCCTGTGCATCTGTACCAAAGGTTAATGACTGGTTGGCCAAAAGTTTTGCCTTATCTAATAAAAATAAAATGGAACCACTAAATGAAGTGGAGGTAGGAAATTTTCTACCAGAAATTACAAGCCATCTTTCATCAAAACCAAGGTAAGGATGATCGAGAAAAAAAGAACCGCCTGGCACGTTGGGGGCGAAAGTATAGCGAAACCAATTGCCCGTAGGGTCGCTTGTTTGCGATACCATAATGGCCACTTTATTACCATTGTCGCCGCTGCAATCTATAGCAGAGTAAAAAAATCTTTTTGAAAGAGGATCGAATTTGATGTAAGGATCGCATGTATTAGGCACTCCTGCAAAGGAGGTAATGGATACTGTACTTAAAACAGTTCCGGTTTTGGTATGAATTCTTAAAAAATCGTTGGTGGCTGTTACTATATGGTTAATGCCTACTGCACCATGTGTATCTGGCGGAATGCCCTGGCCTGGATCTACATGACCCAAAAATGTTTGGTTGGGCAGGGGAGATGGTACCAACGGATTTAGTGGGGTGCCTGGCGTTGCAGGCCTGCTTTGGGTTTGCTGTTGTTTTTCTTGTAATTTGATTAAGGCACCTACTGGCATTGGCAGGTTTTCAGCGATGTTTTTCCAGCCTCCATCTACCTCTTTTTGTGGGCAGGTGGCACATTTTCTGAATTTTTCAGGATGGGCAGCTTCGTAGGATACCATTTGTTCAATATTTACAAGAACAGGAGTTATCGTTTGACTTTTACTAACTAAACCAGTAAAAAGCAAAATAGTAGTAAGGATATTGTTAATTTTCATTCAGATTTTTTTGCGAATATATAAGCAAGAGGATTTTTATTATTTCAGAAGTTTAAATACTTTGATTTTTGAAAATGCAATATAACAAAATATAGCCGATGAGAATGTAGCTGTTTATAAATTCAAATTTTTTCAAATTTATTAATCTTTAATTAAGGAGCATTTTATTTTAAAACATCTTTTAAGCATTATGTTGTAAGAGTATAGCCAGGCAAGTGGCAAAATGGCTTTTTTATATTGGTTAGTTTTATGTTGAAAAAATATGCTAATGTAGTTTTAAGTAGTTTATTGTTTAGAAGGAAGTAGGTTTTTATAACCATTTGGCTGCGTTTAAGGACATCTGTTTTTTTAAGTGACTGAAATCTGATTGAACCTCTTTCTTTATGGAATTTTTTTGCAAAAATTATAAAACGTTCCCGATTTTTCTTACCCAATAAAAATAGTATAATTACGTTATTGGCTATAATACCAAATTGGCATAAATTTAAAATATGCAATTTGATGATATGCTTTTACAAAATAATGTATTCTACTGTTTATATAATTGTGCAGCAATTAATTTAATAAATGTTGTAAACAGTATTTAAAACTGCTATTTTTTATGTTGATATAGTTGCTATACCTGTTTTAGTAGCAAATTAATAATTTAGGTGAGATGAATTAATAGGAATAGTTTTTTTAGAACCACCACAGAAATTTGACAAAATGTAAAAGAGATATTAGGGAATTTTGTAGTTTATTTTGTTAAATTTGCCTGTTTTTAATAGCAAAATACTATCTAATCTTAGGAATTGACAGTTTAAAAAACTCAAGTTTCTCCTTTGGATATAGTGTTTGTACGTTAATTATTTTTTAGTTTTAAGTATGTCTCATTGTTCAACAAGGCTTGTTGATTGCTTTGGTTATGTAAAGGATTGTTTTTTAATGGAGTATTTATTTTGCAAAGTAGAAATGTAAAAGCGATGGTAATTTTTTTAAAAGTAAGCCGGTTATGATTGATAAAGAATTTACGCTTGATTGTGCTCAATTTAATAAATTGTTTCCTTTTTATATTAAAATAAATGAGGACTTAAATATTGTTGCTGCAGGTGAATCGTTTTTAAAATTATTTCCTAATGCCCTTAGCTTACCATTTGAGCAAACAGTACGTTTAGTAAGCCCCTTAAACCCAACAAAACACTTTTCCGATTTTAATCATTTGCTGCAGCAGGTTATATTATTGGAGCCAGCTATACCAACCAAGGTAAAAATTCAATTTCGTGGGCAATTTGCATATTTGCCAGTAGATAATGAGTTTGTATTTCTAGGTTCACCACTGGTTAATTCAATTGACGAGTTATTGGCTAATAATCTTTCTTTTAGTGATTTTGCTTTACATGACGCCACTATCGATTTATTGGAAATAGTAAAAAAATATGAAAATATTTCAGACGAAAGTATAAATCAGTTGAGGATTATTAATAAAAATAACAATGCACAAAAAAAGCAGCAGGATAATATTAGGCGATTATCTCTTGTTGCTAATCTCATAAAAAGTGGCGTTATTTTTTTAAATGCAGCAGGTTTTATTCAATGGTGTAATGAAGGGTTTGCTCAGCTTACAGGTTATTCTGCAGAGGAAATAAAAGGACAGCATTTTGCAAAACTTGGTTCCGGGCCAACAGCATCAAATGCTGCGGTTGAAGATATTTTAGAGCAACTAAAAGAGGGAGTTTCTATAGAAGCAACGTTTGAATATTACACACAAAATAATGAAAAGCTTTGGTGTAGTGGCAAATGGCAAAGCATTCCTGCAATAGAAGAAGAGGATAAGCAGTTTTTTGTAATAATTGATAACATTACACAGCAGCGGGCAAATGAAGAAAAACTTAAAATACTATCCTTAATTGCAGAAGATAATATTAATGCAGTAATTATAGCCGATGTAGATGGCCGAATTGAGTGGATTAATAAAAGCTTTATAAGTATGACGGGCTATAGCCTTGATGAAATAAAAGGAAAAAAGCCGGGAGATTTTTTACAAGGTGAATTGACAGATAAAGCAACCAACGAGTACATGCGTGAGCAACTTATGCTTGGCAACGATTTTAATGCTGAAATTATAAATTACTCCAGAAATGGCATGGCATACTGGGTAAATATACAATGCCAGGCAATAAAAAACGCTAGCGGAGAAATTGCTGGCTATTTTGCCATTGAAGAAAATATTACAGATAAAAGGCTATCAAGGCAGCGCCTTCAGGAGTCTGAAAAACGCTTATCATCTTTAATCATTAACCTTCAGGCAGGTATTTTAGTTGAGGATGAAGACAGGCATATTGTACTTACAAATCCTCTTTTTTGTAAAATGTTTGGTATAAGTGCACCACCGGAGGCGCTTATTGGTGCAGATTGTTCGCAATCTGCCGAGCAGTCAAAAGAGGCTTTTACCAACCCCGATAAATTTGTACATGACATTAAAATACTTTTAGCTGAAAAAAAACTGGTTATAGGAGATGTTTTAGCGCTAATTGATGGGAGGTATTTTAGCCGGGATTATATTCCCATTTATATTGATGAAATATACAGAGGGCATTTATGGAAGTACACTGATATAACTAACGAAAAAAATGCTCAAAATGCGCTCGTAATCCGAGAAGAGAAATACCGTGGTATTATTGCCAACATGAATTTAGGTTTGTTAGAAGTAGATACAAATGAAATTATTCAATTTGCTAACAATAGCTTTTGTAACATGAGTGGCTTTACCCTCGCAGAACTTACCGGCAAATCGGCGCCCGAATTGTTTCTTGAAAATAAAAATGACCTGGGTACAAACGAAAAAAACAACATTAGAAAAATAGGTATTTCAGATGCGTACGAAAGAAGGATAAACAATAAAAAAGGAGAATTAAAATGGTGGCTTATAAGTGGTGCACCCAGGTACAATGATAATGGCGAAATGGTAGGTTCTATTGGTATTCACCTTGATATTACAGACCAAAAATTATTGCAATCTCAGCTTAAAGCTGCCAAAGAAATAGCCGAAAATGCCCATGCTGCAGAGCAGGAGTTTTTAGCTAATATGAGTCATGAAATTCGTACACCACTCAATGCAATTGCAGGCATGACCTACCTGCTACAGGATACCACTGTAAACCCTGAACAGCAAGAGTACCTTGATGTTGTGCAAAGTAGTACAGAAATTTTATTAAGGCTGGTTACCAATATTTTAGATATTTCAAAAATTGAGGCTGGTAAAATAGATACCAATATTAAAGAATTGGATATTGTTAGATTATTAAAAGGATTAGAAAAAACAATTAGAATTCTGCATAAAAATTCTGCTGTAAAAGTATTATTTGAGTATCCCCAAAGCCCAATACAGTTTGTAGTAAGTGACGATTTAATGATTACTCAGATTTTGCTGAATATACTTACCAATGCAAGTAAGTTTACCGATAGGGGCGAAATAAAACTACAGGCCGAACTGTATAGCAATAATGATGAAAAGGTACTGCTAAATGTGATGATTAGCGATACTGGAAGAGGTATAAGTAAAAAAGAACAGAGCAGTATTTTTGAAAAATTCACACAAGCAGGTGATGAGGAAAGCAGATCAAAAGGAACCGGGCTTGGCCTGGCCATTGCAAAAAAACTGGTAGAGTTTTTAAATGGTACCATTCATTTAGAAAGTAAAGAGGGCGAAGGAACTAAATTTAATATTTTGTTGCCACTAAAAAAGGGGCACTCAACAATAATGGTAGAGCGGCCTGCAGAAATGCAGGAAATACAATATAATTTTAAAGGCTACAAAATATTGGTGGCAGAAGATAATGAGGTAAACCGAAAATATATTGGTAAGCTGTTAAGCAAATGGGGTATTTATCATCAATTTGCCGAAAACGGCGTAGAGGCTATTGAACTGTTGGCAGATGCCGATAGTTTTGATCTTATTTTAATGGATTTGCAAATGCCGTTAAAAGATGGGATAGAAGCAACTATAGATATTCGTGCCTCTGCCAAATGGTATAAAGATATTCCCATAATTGGTGTTTCTGCCACAGCAATTATTGGGCTTAAACAAAAAGCAAGAGAATCGGGTATAAATGATTTTGTTTCAAAACCATACACCCCCAATCAGTTACAAACCGCCATCGGAAAATTTTTAAAAAATGCGCCAAATATAGTAATACCTGAGCCTGTTATTGATACAAATGGCAAATTTGTTTTCAATGAAAAGCTTAGTCGTAAACATTTACACGAATTATTGGGAGATGATTTTGACTACGCCAAAGTGCTATTTGAAATTTTTGAAAGTACCATTGTTCCTCAAATTGAAGACGTAAAAGTTTTGTACAACCAAAACGATACAATTGCATTTAGTAAGCTCATTCATAAAATAAAACCTACTTTTTCAATGGTTGGTATTCCTGGTTTTGATGAATTACTTAACAGGCTCGAGTTGCAATCAGGAAAAACAAGTAATCTCACTTTGTTGAAAGAGGATTACCAGGCTTTTTTAGACAGAGCCACTATTTACATACCCATTATTAAAAATGAAAAAGTAAGACTTGAGGCGTACCTCAACAATAAATTATAAAAAGTTATAAATATTATAATTACTGTCGTATTCTGTTGTCTTAAAAAATAGTAATCTTCTCTCAGTGGTTATAATTACTACTCGTTGAATTATTCAATGGGCAAACCATTGTAAATTACCGATACTCGATTACAGCATAGCTAAAGTTTAACCTATAATTTACTTAAAAGTCTCATTTTCTTTTTGAGCAATCATTAATTTTATAAGAGTTATTTTTTTAACTTAAACAGCAACAAAAGCTATAAATACGATATGCTGTCATCAAATCTATTGTTTTGGGATTGTTTTTTTTATCAAAAAAATTTTGCAAAAAGTTGGGTGTTTAAGCACTACACCATATTATTAACATTGAGTACTTGCTTCTTTTTATTACTATTTTTCTTTTTAAGTCATTGTAAATCAAATCAAATATATTTTAATAAAATGTAATTAAGTAGTTTGTAACCTGTGGATAACCTGGTAAAACTGTGTAAATGTTCAACTTCACTTCTAAGCCCATTACTTTATATTTGCCGTCTTACTAAAAATACAGACAAGTGCGTTTAAAGAGTTTAGAAATTAAAGGATTTAAAAGTTTTGCAGATAAAACCGTACTCCATTTCGATGAAGGCATTACCGGTGTAATAGGCCCAAATGGTTGTGGTAAAAGCAATATCATTGATAGTATCCGTTGGGTAATAGGCGAACATAAAATCAGTAATCTCCGCAGTGAAAACCTGGAGAGCCTGGTATTTAATGGTTCTAAAACCCGCTCTGCATCTGGCCTTGCCGAAGTTAGCCTTACTTTTGAGAATACAAAAAATCTGTTGCCTACAGAGTTTAACATGGTAACAGTAACCCGTAAATATTATAAAAATGGGGAAAGCGAATACCGCCTCAACGATGTAGCCTGCCGCCTGAAGGATATTCATAATTTATTTATGGATACTGGCGTAAGTACGGATAGTTATGCTATTATCGAACTAGGTATGGTAGATGATATTATTAAAGACAAAGAAAACAGTCGCCGTAAAATGCTGGAACAGGCAGCCGGTATTACCATTTACAAAACCCGTAAAAAAGAGGCCAAACTAAAATTAGATGCTACCGAGCAGGATTTGGCAAGGATAGAAGATTTATTGTTTGAAATAAACAACCAACTAAAATCGCTTGAAAACCAGGCAAAAAAGGCAGAAAAATATTTTGAAATAAAGAAAGATTACAAAGAGGTAAGTATTGAGCTAGCCAAAGCCTCGCTAGAGGGATTTAATATTACTTATCGTAACTTAAATCAGCAACAGCATGCAGAAGTAGATAAAAAAGTTTTTTTAGAAGCCACTATTGCAACTGAAGAAGCTGCAATGGAGCAAGAAAAGCTTGCCTTTGTAGAAAAGGAAAAAGCCTTGCAGGAAATGCAACATAACTTTAATGAGATGTTGGCCACTGTACGTAATAAAGAAAGCGAAAAAAGCCTTACTGCACAGCGCCTTCAATATTTAAGAGAAAGAGAAACTAGCTTGCAAGAATTTTTACAAAAAGCTGGCGGCCAGTTAAAAGGGTTAGATGAAAGTATTCATTTTACCAGTAATCAAATAAAAGAGGACGAAGAAAAGTTACTTATACTGGAAGATAAGCTGGAAGATTTAAAATATGCAGTAGAGGAGAAGCGTGCCATTTTTGATCAAAAGCGAAGTAGTATAGATGAGCTGCGTAAAGAGAACCAGGCCATTCAACGCCACCAGTTTGATGCAGAAAAAAAAGTTGCTGTTGCAGATACTTCCATCCAAAATTTGCAACGTACCATCCTGCAAATACAGGAAGAAAAAAACCAGCGACAGGCGCAGTTGAAGCAGTTAGAAATAGACCGTACAATAAAGGCAGATGATCTTGAGCAAAAGAAAATAGCATTGCAACAATTGCAAGATCACCAGGAGTTTACCAAAGAACAAATTTTTCAAACACAAAGCAAGCTAGAGAAATTAAGAAGTGAACTGGCAGATGAAAGCCGTAAGCTTGATAGTAAGAAAAATGAACATGCGCTCTTAAAAAGCCTTGTAGATTCGATGGAAGGTTATCCGGAGAGCGTAAAATTTTTACATAAAAACACCCAATGGAATCACGAAGCTCCTTTGCTGAGTGATATTATTTATGTGCAGCCGGAATATAGGGCGGCAGTAGAAAATGTACTGGAACCATACCTCAATTATTACGTAGTAAACAACCTGGAAGAAGGCCTTAAAGCCATCCATTTATTGGATGATAATAAAAAGGGTAAAGCCAATTTCTTTTTGCTGGATAAATTGAATGATTGGTTACAAACAAATTCAGTAAATGCCACAACTGTACTACCTGCCAATACTTTTTCTGCATTAAGCGTTGCGGAGATAGATGCTAAATATAGCAGCCTTGCCAAACACTTGCTAGGCAACGTTTTTATTGCTGAAAATGAAGATGCCCTCATAAATAGTAATGGTTTCATTATTCTTGAAAAAACTGGTAAATATGTAAAAGGAACTTATTCTCTTACAGGTGGTAGCGTTGGTTTGTTTGAAGGTAAAAAAATTGGCCGTGCTAAAAATTTGGAAAAACTGGTTGAAGAAATTGCCGTTCAGGAAAAACTTGTAAACCAATTAAAAGCCGTTATTCAGGAGCGCCACAACGAAGTAATTGCATTTAACGAACAACTAAAAGAGAGTGCTATTAAACAGGCACAGCAGGATATCAATAACCTTACCAACCAGGTATTTAGCCTGCAAAATAAAATTGAGAACCTTCACCACCAGGAAGAAAGCAGCAACAAAAGGGTAGAGGATTTGCAGGTACAGTTGGAGGATAATCATGATGCTATTGCAAGTACAAGAGATGAACTAGAAAAATTAAATACACAGTTAGAGGAGCTAACAGATCGTATGCAGGCTGTAGAGCAAGACTATGCAGCAGCAGAGCAGGAGTATAATTTTGCAACAGCTACGTATAATGATAACAACCTTCAATATACTAAGCAGCAGAGCAAGGTTTTATCTCTTAAACAGGAGTTTGATTTTAAAAGTAATCAACTTAAAGATCTTACAACACAAGTAGAAAGCAGCAGTGAACAGTTGGCAGAAGCAGCAGGTAATATTGCAGCAACTGCGGCAGTACTGGCCGAATTGGAAGCCCTTGTAGTAACGCTACTACATGGTAAAGAGGTTGAAGAAAAAAAGTTAAACGAAGCAGATCAGGCGTATTATAATATCCGCAATGCGCTTGCTGCTAAAGAAACTGAGTTACGCCAAAAACAAAAATCTAAAGAAGGAATAGATAATTTACTGAATGAGATTAAAGACAAATTAACCGAACTTAAATTGCAACTAGCTGGTATGAAGGAGCGGCTACAAGTGGAGTTTAGAATTGATTTGGATGCAATTATTGATGAGCCCCGTACTACAGAAACACCGCTACAAGAGTTGCAGGATAAGAATGACCGTATGCGCAAGCGGCTGGAAAATATTGGAGAGGTAAATCCAACTGCCATTGAAGCTTACACCGAAATGAAGAAGCGGTATGAATTTATACTTGAGCAAAAGAACGATTTGGTAACAGCCAAAGACAGTCTTATGCTAACCATTCAAGAGGTAGAAGCTACAGCCAATCAGCAGTTTTTAGATACATTTAATAGAGTAAGAGAAAACTTTCAAAAAGTATTTAAAGCTCTCTTTACAGAAGATGATACTGCCGATATGGTATTGGTTGATCCGGAAAACCTTGCTGATACAGGTATTGATATAGTAGCCAAACCAAAAGGTAAACGGCCAAGTAGTATTGGACAGTTAAGCGGAGGAGAAAAAACGCTTACAGCTACCGCACTACTATTTGCCATCTACCTTATAAAGCCTGCACCGTTTTGTATTTTAGATGAAGTGGATGCACCGTTAGATGATGCCAACGTAGGTAAGTTTACAAAAATGATTAAGCAGTTTAGTGAAAACAGTCAATTTATAATTGTAACCCATAACAAACAAACCATGAGTGCGGTAGATGTAATTTACGGCGTAACCATGCAGGAGCCTGGCGTGAGCAAACTGGTGCCGGTAGATTTTAGGAGTTTGAATTAATGAAGACTGCCCGGAAGTAATAAATAATATGTGTTGGGATTTTACATTTTTAAACTATACAATTTTGTTTTTTAAATGCCGGTTTTCTTGATTTTAATCTCGAATTTCATAGAACTTTGTTTGTAAGTATAGGATACCTTTGAGTTTTAATTATTTGTAAAAGGTATTTTAATTAAAAATAGAACATGATAACCTACATAAAAGTTAATGGATTCAAGTCATTTCTAAACTTTGAAATGGACTTTTCACCTTTAACTATCATTGCTGGCACCAATGCATCAGGGAAAAGTAACCTTTTCGATGCTTTGCAATTGTTATCACGTTTGGCTGAGGTAGATTTGAGAACAGCTTTTTCTGAACAGCGTGGAGATCCTACGGAGTTATTTACTCAAATAGGAGAGGATGAGTACGCAAAAGAAATGGGGTTTGTAGTTGAGATGCTTTTGAATAGAAAAGTAAAGGATAATTGGGGAGGCGAAGTAGAGTTAAACAACACCCGGTTACGCTATTCCATCGTAATAGAACGAAGTAAAAACAAAATGGGCTTTGAAGATTTGTTTGTTAAGAAAGAAATTCTTGAAAAAATAAGACCTGATGAGGATAGCTGGGTTAAAAAATTCAAGGAGTCTAAAGAATTGGCCAAAACCCTCAGAGCCGGAGGTTCACGGGAACCTTTTATTCAAACGACAAATGAAAACGGAAGACCAACAATCAAAATGCGCCAGGACACATTCCAGGGAGGAAAAGCTACTCCTGCAAACACAATTTCTCAAACTGTGTTGGGAGGTGTAGTAAATGTTGACTTCCCCCATGTGTTTGCAGCTAAAGATGAAATGAGAAGTTGGCAATTTCTTCAACTTAATCCCGAGCATCTTCGGCAACCCACTAAACAGGAGCCAGGTATGAAAGACCTTATTACTCAAAGTGGTAAAAACATGGCCGCCGTTCTATATAGAATTAAAAAACAAGATGAATATACACTTTTAGAAATTACAAGAAAGCTCAATAGCTTTTTACCGAATTTTGTAAATGTGGATGTTTATGACGATGTGGGTAGCAGACAATATATTATCAAATTAAAAGATGAAGATGGAAAGGAATATAGTTCACGAGTACTGTCGGAGGGAACGTTGAGATTATTAGTATTGTGTATTCTCGAATTTGATGAAAAACATACAGGGTTATTGTGTTTTGAAGAACCTGAGAATGGAATTAACCCGTTTAGAATAAAAGCATTGGCAAATCTGTTAAAAGATTTAACCACAAATTTTTCATCAGAAAGTTCAGCATTGCGGCAAGTTATTGTTAATACACATTCACCAGTTTTAGTTGGTGAAATGATAACCTGGCAGAAAGATAGGAATGTAACAGTTCATTACGCAGAAATGAGAAGCAGGATATTGGAATTAGAAGGAAATAAGGTAAAAATTAGTGTAACTAAAATAACACCTGCATACAAGGAAAATGATATACAGACAAGCATTATCTTTTCTGACCAGGAAAGGAAAATTACGATTTCCTCAATTAAAGATTACCTCCAAACAACTGAAAACACACAGGCTCATACATTTTTGAATTGATATGACAAAGCAACTTTTTGTTGGTTTATATACCGAAGGAAGCACAGATCTGCGATTTCTTGAGAGCGTTGTAAAAAGAACTTTTGATGCTATTGCTTTTGAAGCACCAGGAGATTTTGAAATTTTCCTTCAACCTGTTTTTCTTAAAAAAACCGGGTTAAAATTTTATGAGCAGGTAATTCAAGCTTCTAAAGATGGGTTAGATCAATTTGGTATGACTATTCTCTGTGTTCACCGTGATGCCGATAATGATACTGATGAAAATGTTTATATCAATTCAATCAATCCTGCCTTACAAGAACTCTCCACAAAAAAGGATTTTGATTATTGCAAAACTATTACGCTAATAATACCGGTTTACATGATTGAAGCCTGGCTTCTTGCTGACAAAGAACTATTCAAAAAAGAAATTGGAACAGTAAAATCAGACGTAGAATTAGGCATTAATCGAAAGCCTGAGGCAATTTCCGATCCAAAGCAAACTATTAAAGAGGCGATAAGAATTTCAAGACAGGAGGTTGCACTTAAACGAAGGAAAGATTTATCTATAAATGACATCTACATGCCCTTGGGGCAAAAAATTGGAATACAAAAGTTAAACGAATTGTCTTCATATATTAAGTTTAAAAAATCAGTAAAAGCAGCTTTTACAAAACTTAATTATATTCATTAATCTCCAAATTTAATTATCCATAACAGTCAATTTATTATTGTAACCCACAACAAACAAACCATGAGTGCGGTAGATGTGATTTATGGCGTAACCATGCAGGAGCCTGGCGTGAGCAAACTGGTGCCGGTAGATTTTAGGAGTTTGAATTAATGAAGACGACCATGCTTGACAGCCATAGTTAATCGTAAACAATACTAATGCCTTCCAAACTGGTGTTTTTGTAGTTTTCTCCACTTAAGGTGAAATCGTTCTATTTTTAAGATTAGCTTTTAGTAAAAACAAGAACTTCCGCAGCTATAAATGTGTTTTATAGATTGCGGAAGTAACTTGGTGAACTTTCTTTTTACGGACTGTTCTGGGATCTTAAATTTTTTGAGGGGTTTCCTCTCCAGAAAAATTTTTCCTGGTTTCAGTGTGTTGATCTTTTCTTTGCCATCATCGCTTTTTACAGCATAGGCTTAGGATATTGTATTCTTTTTGGCTTTTGAGTTATCATCGCTTTTAACAGCATAAACTCAGGACATTGTATTTGGTTTTTGGTTCATCATCGCTTTTTACAGCATAGATCCTGGATTTTGTTTTTGGCCTTCTTTAGAAATTGGATTTTAAATTTTTAAAATGCTTTTCGTTTATTTTTTTTGTTGAATTTTTAATGGAAACGTTAAACTGTTATATTTATTTTAAAGGATTTA
>Ga0105048_10012409_pt1 | contig 13357 bp, 12 predicted proteins | sample MAT05_FD_78382 | JGI IMG/M metagenome (GOLD analysis project Ga0105048, IMG submission 78382) | Freshwater microbial communities from Lake Fryxell liftoff mats and glacier meltwater in Antarctica - MAT-05 | ecosystem: Environmental > Aquatic > Freshwater > Ice > Liftoff microbial mat | place...
AGCGTCACGTACAACGTGCACCCATCCAGCCGGTCCGTGCCGCGCACGCGCATGGCCTCGCGCACGACCCGCAACTCAGCATGCTGCGTCGCGTCGTCGTCGCGTCGCATCGCATTACTGCCGACGGCAATCAGGGCACCGTCAGCGACCACACAGGCGCCGACGGGCACCTCGCCTGCGGCACCCGCCAGCGAGGCCTGTCGCAACGCTTCGCGCATCCACGCCTCATCGCCGGGACGCGCAAACGCACTCACCCCTCGACCTCCGCCAGCACCGGGGCCTCATCCGGCACCTGCCGCGTGAACTGCAGCGCATTGCCGGGACCAGGCGATGCGACGAGCGTGTCGCCGTCATGCAATGTGCCGTTCAGCAGTGCGAGGGCGAGCGGATTCTGTACCATCCGCTGGATCGCGCGCTTCAGCGGGCGCGCGCCGAACGCCGAGTCGTAGCCTTCGCCCACCAGCATCTTCTTCGCCTCGGGCGTCAACGTGATCGTGAGCTTGCGCGCACCCAGCATGGTGTCGAGCTTCGCGAGCTGCAGGTCCACGATCTTCGCAATCTCGGTTTCGCCGAGCGGCCGGAAGACGACCACCTCGTCGATGCGATTCAGGAATTCAGGCCGGAACTGCTGCCGCAGCAGACCGAGCACCTGCGTCTCCACCAGCGCCCAGTCCTCCGCGTACCGCTCGAGGATGATCTGGCTGCCGATGTTGCTGGTCAGGATCACCACGGCGTTCCGGAAGTCGACGGTGCGACCCTGCGAGTCGGTCAGGCGGCCGTCGTCGAGCAGCTGCAGCAGCACGTTGAACACGTCGGGATGCGCCTTCTCGATCTCATCGAACAACAGCACGGAATACGGGCGGCGGCGCACGGCCTCCGTCAGCTGACCGCCTTCGTCGTAGCCCACGTAGCCCGGCGGCGCGCCGATCAGCCGCGCGACGGCATGCTTCTCCATGTACTCCGACATGTCGAGGCGGATCATCGCGCGTTCGTCATCGAACAGAAAGTCAGCCAGCGCGCGCGCCGTCTCGGTCTTGCCGACGCCGGTCGGACCCAGGAAAAGAAAGCTGCCGATCGGCCGGTTGGGATCCTGCAACCCTGCTCGTGAACGGCGCACGGCATTCGCCACCGCGGTCACCGCCTCGTGCTGCCCGACGACACGGTGCGCCAGTTCATCTTCCAGCTTGGTCAGACGCTCGCGCTCCGACTCCAGCATGCGCTGCACCGGAATGCCGGTCCACTTCGCCACGACGTCGGCGATGTCGTCATCGCCGACTTCCTCCTTCAGAAAGCGCCGACGGCCGTCACGCACCGACACCAGCGCCTCGGCCGCCGCGAGCTCGTTCTGCAGGTGCGGCACGCGACCATATCGGATCTCGGCCGCCTGCTGCAAGTCACCCACCCGTGCGGCATTCTCCGCTTCAGTCGTGGCCTGATCGATCGCCTGCTTGATCCGACCCACCTCGCCGAGCGCCTGCTTCTCCTGCTGCCACTGCGCCTTCATCGTCGCGCTCTGCGTCTTCAGTTCCGCGAGCTCGCGCTCCAGTGCCACCAGTCGCTCGCGGGCCGGCGCATCAGTCTCCTTCTGCATCGCCTGACGCTCGATCTCGAGCTGCATCACGCGACGCTCGACCTCGTCGATCGGCTGCGGCATGGAATCGATCTCGATGCGCAGCCGACTCGCGGCTTCGTCGAGCAGGTCGATGGCCTTGTCCGGCAGGAACCGGTCGCCGATGTAGCGATTGCTCAGCGTCGCCGCCGCCACGATGGCGCTGTCGGTGATGCGGACGCCATGATGCGACTCGTAGCGCGCCTTGAGGCCGCGCAGGATCGCGATCGTGTCATCGAGCGTGGGCTCGCCGACGAACACCGGCTGGAAGCGCCGCTCGAGCGCCGCATCCTTCTCGAGGTGCAGGCGATACTCGTCCAGCGTCGTCGCTCCGACCATGTGGAGTTCGCCACGTGCGAGCATCGGTTTCAGCATGTTGCCGGCATCCATGGAGCCTTCGGCCTTGCCGGCACCGACGAGCGTGTGCAACTCGTCGATGAAGATGACGATCTCGCCCTGGCTGTCGACGATCTCCTTCAGCACGGCTTTCAGGCGCTCCTCGAACTCGCCGCGGAACTTTGCACCCGCGATCAGTGCGCCGAGGTCGAGCGAGAGCAGTTTCTTGCCCCGGAGACCCTCCGGCACATCACCATTCACGATGCGCTGGGCCAGCCCCTCGACGATGGCCGTCTTGCCGACGCCCGGCTCACCGATGAGCACCGGATTGTTCTTCGTGCGACGCGACAGCACTTGAATCACGCGGCGGATCTCGTCGTCGCGACCGATGACGGGATCGAGCTTGCCCTCACGCGCACTCTCGGTCAGGTCCCGGGTGTACTTCGCGAGCGCCTGGTATCGGTTTTCCGGGGTCTGGTCCGACACCGTATGCGACCCACGAACCGCCTTCAGTGCGGCCGCCAGCGATTCGCGCGATGCGCCCAGGCTCGACAGCAAAGCGCGGCTGTCCGTGCCCTTCACCTCGGCCAATGCCAGCAGGAAGTGCTCGGTGCTGACGTAATCGTCGCCGAGGGACTTGGCGTCCCTGTCGGCCCGATCGAAGACCAGGTTCAGCTCGCGCGACACCTGCGGCTGCGCATCACTCTGCTTGGGGTAGCGGGCCGCCTCGGCCTCGGCGCGCTGTCGCAGGTCGGGCACTTTCACGCCGGACTTCTGAAGCAATGGGACGACGATGCCGTCCTGCTGTGCAATCAGCGCCAGCAGGAGGTGCAGGTCATAGACCTGAGGATTGCCGGCGCGGCGCGCGAGCGCCACGGCTTCGTTCACCGCTTCGCCGGACTTCACGGTAAGGCGATCTGGATTCAGCATCAGGCTGTCGGGGATCGGGGATGTCTCGACACGATAACGCTCGTGCGGCTCATACCTCTGCAACGGGGGGGCCAAAGCGTCCTGCCGGACCGTCGCGACCAATCCCGTCATCGTGGCAGCCGCGCCGCCTTCGCGGCAGGGCTTGCCCCGGGGCGGGTGAGTCCGATAGGGTCGCTGCATGCAGAGTGTGCGCGGAACCCTGATCCTGATCCTCGTTGCCCTCGCCGCCGGGTGCCGGAGCCGAACGGCCGACCTTGGCATGTCCGACAGCGCCTTCGTGCAGGTCATGGGCGAACTGAAGGCGGTTGCGGACGCCCCGATCATCACGGAGACGGTTCGCGCACAGCGCCGCGACGCCGTGCTGCGCAAGCGCAGCGTTTCGGCCGAGCAGCTGGAGCAATTGCTGGCCACGCTCTCGGCGCACCCGGAGCATGCGAGGCTGCTCTGGTCGGCCGTCGAGGTGAAAGCCATGAAGCTGATGCAGCCTGCCAAGTAGCGCCGACGAGTCGCGAGCACGGGAAAAGGCGTGTCCCCGACCGAAGCCGGACACACGCCCTCACCGATGCACCACCAACTTCTTCACGACTGCCCGTCCATTCACCTCGAGGCGGTACAGGTAGATCCCATCCGGCGCGTCGCGCTGCGTTCCGTCGACCCGGCCGTCCCAATACGCCTGATACTGACGGCAGGTCAGCATCACTCCATTCAACCGCCGCGCTCCTTCCAGCTCGCCATTGGGGCCGGTGAGCTGTGCCACTGCCACCTCCTGCGCGAGGAGGTTGTAGATCCGCAGCGTTACCCGGTACTGCCGCCGGGCATCCCGGCAGACAGGCGGATCCCCGACAAAAAACGGGAAACGCGTCTCGCCTGCGGTGGGATTCGGAGAACTCTGCCCGAGATCGAAGCCATCAGGTCGCAGCTTGACCGGCGGTTGGGCCGGTGCAGCAGGCGCCTGTGCCGACAGCTCGACAGGCAGTGCGACGGTGAGACACACGGCCAGAAGCCGCGCGAGTCTCCGCCAGGTCATGCGACACTCCAAACGAACGAGAAAGGTTGCTGAGCGACCTCGATTCCGGGAAAAGATTCATGCTTCCACTGCAACGGTGCACACACGATACGCGTTGACGCTGCTCCGGCAAAGGCAAGGCGCACAGAAAAAACATTGGTTTCCGCTGACGAAACGAACGCGTGTCATACCAGCGAGCGCGGGAAAAGCTCCGGCGATGGCTCAGTCCGCTGTGCTGTCCGATATTCAGGCCGGCGTACGGGCGTGGCTCAGGCCGACGACCAGGCATCGAACGCGCGGAGCGACCGTCCATCGGTGACGTGCGCGTGCACGAAGAGCCGCAGCAGGCGGCGGTGCGCGGCTGCCATCAGCGGATCCATCATGTCGGCGGCTTCGTCACTGCCCTGCAACCATGCCGCGATCTGCTGCCGCGCCCCCGCAGGAAGTCGCCGCGCTGGCGTGCGGCTGGCGCAGTCGGCGCAGAGGACCCCGCCCGACTCCGCGCTGAACGACACATCCAGCTCCGGCGCGAGCTCCCGGTCGCACTGCACACAGCCATCGAGCGCGGGCGTGAAGCCGATCGCACCAAGCAGCTGCCAGACGGCACGGATCGTCGCGACCATCGCGTCACGCTCGGCTGCAATGGCATCCAGCCCCGCCCGCAGCGACTCGAACGCGACCTCGGGCGTCTCATCCTCTGCCGCCACGCGCAGCATGACCTCGGCCAGCGCGGACGCACCCTCGAATCGTTCGAGCGAACTGCCGATGGCGAGGCGCGACTGCACCACATCGAAGCGCGACAACGTGTGCAGATCGCGACCGGGACGGGTCTCGTATTGCACTTCGCCCTCTGCAAAGAGATCGACGGCAGACCCGAAGCGGCGCTGCGATGCACGTGCGCCACGCGCCATCACCGACTGCACGCCGGCCGCGCGCGTCGCGAGACGCAGGATGCGCGACGACTCGCTGTAGTTGAACGCGTGAAGAACGATGGCTTCGGTGACGACGGGTGGCACGACCCGAATCTACCGTGACATGGCGATGAACGTTTCGGCCGTTCGCGTGCGCGATGTCAGCGTGGTCGGCGCAGGGGCACCAGCGTCGGCGCTCCGACCGCAGGATCGTGCGAGACGACGAGCGGCCATTCATAGACCGCTTCGAGCGTGGCGGCCTGCATCACGTCGCGCGGCGTCCCCGCCGCCGCAACTCGGGCGTCGTGCATCAGAACGATCTGGTCGGCAAAGCGTGCGACGAGCGTCAGCGTATGACTCACCAGGACCACCGTGCGGCCCGAGTGCGCCTCGCGGGCCAGCGTCTCGAACGTCGCCATCTCGTGCGCGATGTCGAGAAAGGTGGTGGGTTCATCGAGCAGCAGGATCGGCGTGTCCTGCGCCAGTGCGCGCGCAAGACGCACGCGTTGCCATTCGCCCCCCGAAAGTTCGTCGGTGCGTCGAGAGGCGAACGGCATCACGTCGGACCGCTCCATGGCGCCGCGAATCACCGCCAGATCGTGAGCGGACGGTGCATCCCAGAGGCCCAGAAACGGCGATCGTCCCAGCGCGACGTACTCGCGCACCAGCATCGGGAACACCAGCGCTTCGCGCTGCGGCATGACCGCGACGAGCCGGCTCATCTCCCTGGCCGATGCATGCAGCAGATCGGTCGTCCCCGCGAAGATGCGACCACTGTGCGTCGGCATCAGTCCAAGCACACCGCGCACGAGGGAACTCTTGCCACTGCCGTTCGGACCGACGATCGCCGTGATCTGTCCAGCGGGCGCAATGATCGAGGCATGCTCCACCACCCGAGCCCCATCGCTGCGATACGCGAGCGAGACGTCGTCGAACGTGAGCGCGACGCCAGCTGTCATCGGAGACGCCGGAGCCGCAACAGGAACACCGGCACGCCGATGAGCGCCGTGATGGCGCCAAGCGGCAGCTCGAGCGGTGCGCGCAGCGTGCGCGCGAGCAGGTCGGCGAGCAGCATGAGCGAGGCACCGCCAAGCGCCGACGCGACGATCAGTGCGCGATGCCGCACCACACCGAACGCGCGCACGATGTTGGGCACGACGAGCCCCACGAACCCGATCAGTCCCGCCGCCGCAACGCTGGCGGCGGCCAGCAGGGCACTGATCAGGAAGACCTGCCGCGTGGCGCGGCCGACGTCGACGCCGAGGGCCGCTGCAGATTCGTCGCCGAGGGCGAGCACGTCCAGCAAGCGACCACGCGACACCAGCAGCGCCATGCCCAGCGCCACGTACACCGCCAGCCAGCCGACGCGCAGCCACGACGAGTCACTGAGGCTGCCGGCCATCCACCACAACGCACCGCGCACACGATCCGGTGAGACGTCCGCGAGCAGGATCAGGATCGTCGCGCTCGCAAAGGCGCCGATGATCACGCCGGCCATCAGCAGCGTCCGCGGGTCGCGTGCGCCACCGGCCGCACGTGCCAGCGCGAGCACCAGCAGGACCGCCACGACGGCACCGGCAAACGCTGCGATCGGCACCGCAGCGGCCGCCGTCACGCCGATGATCAGCGCGAGCACGGCACCGACGGCTGCGCCACCGGACACACCGAGCAGGTACGGTTCCGCCAGCGGATTGCGCAGCGTGCCCTGCAGCGCAGCACCGCTGCTGCCGAGCGCACAGCCGACCAGCATGGCGAGCACGACGCGCGGCAGGCGCAGGTCACGCACGATGGCGATGTCGATCGCTTCGCCCTGCCCGGTGAGCGCACGCAACACCGCCAGCGGCGTGATGGAGACCGCGCCGATCCCGAGCCCCGCGACGATCAGCACGAGCAGCGCGACGCCAGTGCCGATCCAGAGAACGGCCGGCTGACGACGTCCGTCCGTGGTGCTCACCCCCGACGCACTGCGCGCGACATCAGCGTGATTCGTCGCGACTGATCAACGCCGTCGTGAGCGCCGTCTTGAGTTCTGCGCGCTCGCGTTCGTACGTGGTGCGGGCCACGTCGTCCGGCTCACGCGCACGTTCGAAGCGCGCATCGAGATCCGCGATCTGGCGTGCCAGCCGCTCCGCCTGCCGGTCGGCGGCGACGGCGGATGCCATGCCCGGTCCACTGGGCACCTTGCGCCGCCCAAAGGCGCGTGCGAGCGAGACCAGCATTGCCAGCGAGATTGCCGCGACCAGCGAGATCACGATGCGCGTCTTCTGCGCCTGCGCGCTGCCCGGCAGGTCCAGCTCGAGCACACCAGTCGCCGGCACGTCGTTGCCAAGGAAGCGCCGGAAGTTGCGCCCTTCGAGCGATGCAGGCGCGGTCTCGGCAAGCTTGGGTGCCGTGACCGTGGCCTGCGGATCTTCCGCCAGCACTTCCAGCACGCCGGTCGCGAACTGCACCGGCATCTTCAGCGGAAAGACGTCAGCCTCGACGGAATACGTGAACGAGAGCCGCTTCAGACCCGGCGCGAACGGCATCATCACGAGCACTTCACCCTCGGAGTTCACGACGGCATCGGCCGGCACGTCACCCTGCGCCACCTTGAAGTCCTGCGCACCCTGCGGGATCCGGACGCGAAAGGTGGCGGCCTTGTCGTTCACGCCGATCAGCGTGCGGCTCGAGTCGTTGGTGATCTCGAACACCTCGATCATGCCGCGTCGCGTGCCGCCGGTGCTCGCCGCGAGGATGATGTGACGGCCACGCACCGTGAGCCGGATGCCGGTGGACGTCGTGTCGAAGACCTGGATCTCGGCCTCCTGCCCCACGACGTCCTGCTGCGTCAGTCCGGACGAGAAATAGGCGATGCCGGCGTAGCTTGCCGAAACGAAATAGATCGCATCGGGTGCGCCGGACGCCGTGTAGCCAAACCGGTACGAGCCATCGGGATTCGTGCGTGCGGAGTCGAGCGGACCGGCACGATCGCGCCCAACGCGATGCAGCGTGACCCACGTCCCGCTGACCGGTTCGAAGGCCGCTGCACCTGGCCGCACTACACGGCCGGCGACCGTCCGCGGGCCCATGACCGGCGACGACGGGGAGGCGGCGATCGTATCCTGCGGGAGTGGTGCCTGCGCGACTGCGGCAACCGGCAGCACCAACGAGAGCAGCAGTCGGCGAACACGCCCGACGATCACGCGACGCGGTGCCGCATCACGGCATGAACTTGCCGAGATCCTCGGGACGGAGTCGCTGGAGGTACGCCTTGAGTTCATCCGGGCTCATATCGGGGCCCGTTGATCGATCACCATCGGGAATCGATGGTGGCACGAGGGGCTGTTCTTCATCTTCGAGCGTGACCAACAGGTCGTCCGCCGCAAAGATGGTGGCACCGGTGCGCAATGCAATGGCGATGGAGTCGCTCGGTCGCGCATCGACCGATACGATCGCGTCACCATGCTGCAACTGCAACTCGGCGAAGTAGGTGCCGCGTTGCACGCGACTGATCACGACGCGACGCACTGAGGCGCCGAGCCCCAGCACGATCTGCTTGACCAGGTCATGCGTCATCGGCCGTTCACGCGCCACGGACTGCAGCTCCATGACGATCGCCTCGGCCTCCGACTGCCCGATCCAGATCGGCAGCACCCGTGGCCCGTGCAGCTCGCGCAGTACGAGCACGAAGGTGTTCGCGGCGCTGTCCACGCCGAGCCGCGCCACGCGCATCTCTATCACGAACCGTGCCTCATCGAATGCCTCTGGTCTGTCGTGTTCGCGGCACCCGCCTGACCGGCGAGTGCGCGCGGCACCAACCGATCAGCGAAGTGCGGCCTTCAGTTCCTTCGCCTTGTTCACGCGTTCCCACGTGAACGTATTGTACAACCGCGACGGCTTTCCGGTCGTGATGTCGACGTTGCGGACCTGACCAGGCGTGCGACCGAAGTGACCGTACGCGGTGGTCGCGCTGTAGATCGGCTTGCGGAGGTCGAGCGCGGTGGTGATGCCCTTCGGCGTCAGGTCGAACACCTCGCGGACGCAGTTCGTGATCTCGCTGTCGGCCACGATGCCGGTGCCGAACGTCTCGACGCGGATCGAGACAGGCTCGACGACGCCGATCGCATAGGCCACCTGCACTTCGCAGCGGCGGGCGAGGCCAGCCTTGACGATGTTCTTCGCGACCCAGCGTGCGGCATAGCAGGCACTGCGATCGACCTTCGACGGATCCTTGCCACTGAATGCGCCGCCGCCATGGCGACCCATGCCGCCGTACGTATCCACGATGATCTTGCGGCCCGTGAGACCGCAGTCACCCTGCGGACCACCGATCACGAAGTTGCCGGTCGGATTGATGTGGAACTTGATCTTCTTGAGGTTCAGCTCCGCTGGCAGCACCGGCATGATGACCTGCTCGATGACGGTGTCGCGGATCGTGCGCTGGGACACGTCAGGCGAGTGCTGCGTGGACACGACGACCGTGTCGATCCCGACCGGGCGGTCCTGCTCGTCGTAGGCCACCGTCACCTGACTCTTGGCATCGGGACGCAGCCACTTGATCGCCTTCGACTTGCGCAACTCGGCCAGCCGTGCCGTGATGCGATGCGCGAGCGTGATGGGCATCGGCATCAGTTCCTCGGTCTCGTCACTGGCGTAGCCGAACATCATGCCCTGGTCACCGGCCCCGCCGGTGTCCACGCCCTGCGAGATATCGGGCGACTGCTTGTCGATGGTGCTCATCACGGCGCAGGTCCGGCCGTCGATGCCGTACTCGGGATCGTCGTAGCCGATCTCCGTGATCGTGCGACGGACGAGCGACGGGATGTCGACCCACGCCGACGTGGTGATCTCGCCCGCGACGACGGCCAGGCCAGTCGTCACGAGGGTCTCGCAGGCGACCCGGGCCTTGTCATCCTTGGCGAGAATTGCATCGAGGACTGCGTCGGAGATCGCATCGGCGACCTTGTCCGGATGCCCTTCGGTGACCGATTCGGATGTGAAGAGATTGCGTTCAGCCACTGAAGTTGGTGTCGGAGAAGAAAGGCATAAGGAAATCTTTATATGTCAGACTGCGTATCCCAAAATATCCCCGGTCTCCGAACCGAGCAACCCAAGCTCGGCCGGTGAGAGATCAAAGGCGGCAGCCTGCAGGAGACGCCGGACGATTCGTTCGGCCTCCGCAGCGGTCGAGCTCGCCAGCGCAGCGTCGGCGGCCTCCGTCGCCGATTCCACGGAAACGCTCCGCAGCACCCGTTTCATGAGTGGTACGGCACGAGGTGCAACGCTGAGATGACGAATACCCAGTCCAATCAGCACAAAAGCGGTCAGCGGCTGCGACCCCATTTCGCCGCACACCGCCACTTCGAGTCCTCGTTTCCGCCCTGCGTCCACCGTCTGGCGGATCAACCGGAGCACCGCGGGATGCAACGGCGTGAAGCGATTCGCCAGGTTCACATTGCCGCGATCGACGGCCAGTGTGTACTGGACCAGGTCGTTCGTGCCGATGCTGAAGAAATCGGCATCGTTGACGAACGTATCGGCCGCGACCGCCGCCGCCGGCGTCTCGATCATCACGCCGACCTGCACGCGGTCCCGGAACACGGCACCACGCTCGTTCAGCGTGCGCGCCGCCTCGGCGATCAGCGCCCGTGTGCGGCGCACCTCGTCAACGCTCACGACGAGTGGCAGCAGGATGCGCACGTCGCCATGCGCCGCGGCGCGCAGCAACGCGCGCAGCTGCACGAGAAAAAGCTCCGGCTGATCCAGGCACATGCGGATCGCCCGCCATCCCAGAAACGGATTCGGCTCGCTGGGAAATCCGCCGACCGGCAACTTGTCGCCGCCGATGTCGAAGGTGCGGATCACGACCGGCTTCCCGGCAAAGGCATCGACGACGCGTCGGTATGCGCGGTACTGCTCATCTTCGTCCGGCATCGTGGTGCGGCCGATGACCACGAACTCCGTCCGCATCAGGCCAACGCCGTCGGCGCCGCTGCGCGCCGCAAGTTCCGATTCCTCGGGAATGTCGACGTTGGCGCGCAGGTAAATGCGTTCCCCGCCGCGCAGTTGCGCTGGCACGTTCGCCTGCGAGCGGAGGCTCTCCTCGAGAATCGCGGCCTGTTCCGCACGGAGCCGCGCCTGCGCGATCTCCTCGTCCGTCGGGTTGACGACCAGCACGCCGGTCGTGCCGTCGAGCACCACCCGCTCATTGCCTTTCAGTCGTGTCGTGGCGTCACGCAGGCCGACGACCGCCGGCAACCCGAGCGAGCGTGCGAGAATCGCGACGTGGCTGGTGCTCGTCCCCTCGTCAGTGGCGAGTGCCGCAATCGCGTCGCGGTCGAGCTGCACGGTCAGCGACGGCGTGAGGTCGTGGGTGACGAGGATCGCGTTGCTGCCCTTCGGCAGGTCGACCGGATCGCTGTCCGGCAGTTTGAGCAGAATGCCAAGCACACGAATGTGCAGATCCATCAGGTCGCCGACGCGCTCGCGCAGCATCGGTGCCGATGCACGACCGAAACGGCGGCGCCATTCCAGCATGACGAGGTCGAACGCATGCTCGGCCGATCGACGTTCGCGAATGAACCCGTCGACTTCGCTGTTCAGCGCACGATCGTCGAGCATCGTGATCTGCACCTCGAAAATCATCGACTCTTCGACGCCGGCCTGGTTTGCGGCGCGATCGCGCACATGACGCAGGCGGTCCTGCGCGCGCGCCACCGCATCGCGAAACCGCGCGAGTTCGCCGTCGACCTCGTGCTCCTGCACCATGCGGGGCGGGACATCAGGCACCTCCCAGCGCAGCAGGTGCACGGGTCCCGCCACGATGCCCGGCGACGCCGGCAGACCACGCAGCATACGCTCCATCAGTGTTCCCCGAAGCGCCCGGCAACCAGCGCGGCGAGTGCCTCGAGTGCCGCCTCCGCATCCGGGCCATCCGCGCGAATCGTGATGGCAGCCCCGCATTCGGCCGCCAGCATCATGACGCCCATGATGCTCTTGCCGTTCACCTCCACATCGTCCCGGACGATGGTGATCGCGGCCTGATACCGCGCGGCAGTCTTCACGACTTCAGCGGCTGGCCGGGCGTGCAGACCATTGCTGTTCAGGATCTCGACTGTGCGCTCAGGCATGGCGGCGGTATGGAAGGAAAGGCGGAAGAGTCAAACTTCTTTTCTACGACAGGCATGCTCAGGCATGACGCAGGAGGAAGAGGACAAGCGCGGCAAACCCGGCGAGAAGAGCCAGTCGCCACCCTTCGATGCGACCGTGGAACAACACCAGCGCGCCTGCACCGGCCGCTGCCGCAGCGAGCGTGATCCCGGTGCGGACGACACCACCGCCACCGACCAGGCGCATGACGGTCAGCGGTATGGCGACGCCGGCGAGGAACGTTCCGGCGCGCGCGAGCCACACGGGTCCCACACGGAGGATCGGGTGCCCCAGCGCCACCGCGACGCCAAGCCCCTTCTCCCAGCCCATCTGCAGTCCCCAGAGTCGCAACGCAACGTGCCCCGCATTGTACCACAGCAGGAACACCAGCACGCATACCAGCGGCGACGCGCCAAGGCCGAAAAGGACGAGGCTGCTGAACGAACAGGTCGGCAACAGGCCGACCCACACCAGTCGGTCACCGACACTGCCCAGCGGCCCGCACAGCGCCGTGCGAAACCGTTCGATGCGCACCGCCGGTTGCCCGTCCAGCTCGGCGCGAGCGAGCGCACCGACGGCGAAACTGGCGAGGTACGGATGCGCGTTGAAATACTGGCTTTGCCGTGCGAGTGCGGCGCGGTACGCATTGCCCCCAACGCCCCCCGGCAGCAGCCGCAGCGCCGGTTCGAGACAGAAGCCGATGCCATTGCCGATCAGGATCTCGTAGTTCCACGAGGCCTGCACCGCAAAGAGGCGGCTGATCATCGCCGCGCGTGTCGCGAACGGCAGCTGCGGCGGCGTGGAAGCAGCCGATGCGGGCGGCGTGGGTAACGCTGCGGTCGTAGCGTCCATCAGCGTGGCATCAGCGTGACATCAGCACGACGAGGCCAATGCCGACGGCGAGGCCGGCGATCCCGAACCACCGGGTGCCAGAGGTGGAATGAAACATCTTCCACGCAGCACCCGCCGCCACGGCACCGCCCATCGACGCCAGCACCGGCATCGCATACACCGAGAGCGGCGAGGACTGGACCGCGACCCAGCGTACCCCTGGCAGTGCACAGGCGGCGGCGAGAGTCGCGATCATGCCGGAGCGCACGAGATCGGCCGTGGCGCCTGCAACCTGCAGCCCGGCCACGGTGCGGGCCGACCCACGTGCGAGCGCGTCGAGGCGGCGGCGCGCGAATCGCGCGTTGAGCTGCCGCAGCTGCACCATGGACCAACCACCGATGCTGGCCGTGAGCAGCCCGAACGGCACGGCAAAGAGTAGCGCCATGGGCAGGTCACCGACCGATGCGCCGACGGCGGCCGCAGCGCCGGCGACCGGTGACGAGGACCCCCACTCCGGGTAGCGCGACGCACCGAACGGCAGCGTCTCATGTGCAAACAGCTCCAGCAGCACACCGCACACCAGCCCGATGCCGGCGTTCCCCA
>Ga0105048_10012410_pt1 | contig 13357 bp, 7 predicted proteins | sample MAT05_FD_78382 | JGI IMG/M metagenome (GOLD analysis project Ga0105048, IMG submission 78382) | Freshwater microbial communities from Lake Fryxell liftoff mats and glacier meltwater in Antarctica - MAT-05 | ecosystem: Environmental > Aquatic > Freshwater > Ice > Liftoff microbial mat | place...
AGCAACGCTAGCTGTCCGCGATGGTAGGCCAAGTGGCTCGTTCGGCTGACGATAACGTTCAGCCGATCGCGGTGCGGCTCCTTTGGAAAGTCCTCTTCCGAGATGTTGGCGTGCCGGGTGAACCACTCATCCGCGGAAAGGCGGTTCATGTGTTCCATCAAGGTGTCGTTCACGGCATTCCATTGGGCGCGGAGTTGCTGGAGCGAAGGCAGCGTTGCGACTGTTCTGTCCGGCGCGTCCATGAAAACCGGCATCAGTTCCGGATACATTGCCTCCTGGAAACGGAGCAGCGAAAGCATCTCGTCGTGCTCGGCCGTTAGGTGACCGAGGAGATAGACACCTCGGTTCCGTGTTGGCGACACCTCCTGCATCAGCTGCTCGTCAGAGAGCTTCTCGAGCAAAGCGTTGGTGGCACCGATCTCCTTGGTCCACGCGTCCAATACCATTTTCACGCATAGTTGCTGTTGATCGTTCATCTTCTTTTCCGCACTCGATCAATCCACACTGAAATAGTCCGCGCTCTGGTAGTGCCCGTCGTTCTCTTTCTGCAGCTGCATCAGGATGTCGTTCGCCAAGCTGCTCGCACCGAAACGGAACCAGTGGTTGCTCAACCATTCTTCACCAAGCTCCTCCTTCACCATCATCAAGTAGTGCAACGCTTCCTTACTCTTGCGGATGCCGCCGGCCGGCTTCATGGCGATCATCACGCCGGTCTTCAGGTAGTGGTCGCGGATGGCGTGCAGCATCACGAGCGTTACTTCCATAGTGGCCGCCGGGTTGATCTTGCCTGTGCTGGTCTTGATGAAGTCCGCGCCTGCCGCGATGGCGATGTCGCTGGCCAGGCGCACCTTGTCGTAGGTACCGAGTTCGCCGGTTTCGAGGATCACCTTCAACCGTGCATCACCGCAGGCTTCCTTGATGGCTGCGATCTCGTCGAACACGAAGTTGTAGTCGCCGCTGTGGAAGTGCCCGCGGCTGATCACCATATCGATCTCGTCGGCGCCTTCGTTCACAGCGAATTTGGTGTCGGCGATCTTCACTGACTTCGGTGCTTGGCCGCTGGGGAATGCTGTTGATACCGAAGCCACTTTCACGCCGCTATCGCCGAGCGCTTTCTTCGCCACCTTCACCAAGGAAGGATAAACACAGATCGCAGCGCATGTGGGTAGACCTGCCAACGCATCATGCGGATGCATCGCCTTATAGCACAGTTGCTGCACCCTCTTCGGTGTGTCGGCACCCTCCAACGTGGTGAGGTCGATCATGCTCAGGGCGAGTTTCATGCCCTGCACCTTCGCCTCCTTCTTGATGCTGCGCGTCTTGATGCGGGCCACGCGCTCTTCGATACCGACCTGGTCGATGGTGGGTGTAGTGCGCGGATCGGGCACGTTGCGGCGTGTGGTTAATGAAGTTGTGGCCATGCAGATCGAACCACGCCTTGGTGTCGTGGCGGTTCGTAAAGATATCGACGCGGGCTGGCTGTTAGAAAGCGGTCAAGCCGTCTTGGGCGTATCCGACCCACGCACCCAGATCCTGTGGACGATGTATGCACCCAGGACCGCCCCTATCGTATTCGCAGTTAGGTCGACCATGTCCCCGTTACGGCCAAGGCCGGGCCATTCTTGCAGCACTTCCATCAGTGCGCCATAGGCGAAGGATAGGCTACCCGCGATCCAGAGCAAGCGGCCCATGGGCCACGCATTGGTCGCTCGCTCGCGTAGGCCACGGGCGAGGAGGTAGGTGAAGATGCCGAACATAAGCGCATGGATCAATTTGTCCACACTGAGCAGATCGGCCCATTGCCATTGGGGCAACGCCTTCCCTGGAGTAAGGCACAAGGCCGCAATGATCAGCGCCCATGCCAGCGCCAGCCGTAGAAAACGGGTCATACCTGGGTCAGGCGCCTACCAACGCCTTGTACTGGTCCGCAGTGAGTAGACCGTCCACTTGCTTGGGATCGCTCATGCTCACTTTCACCATCCAGCCTTTGCCGTAGGGATCGCTGTTCACCGATGCAGGATCGTCGGCCAGTCCTGGATTGACCGTGACCACTTTTCCGCTAATGGGCATGAACAGATCGCTCACGGTCTTCACCGCTTCCACCGTGCCGAACACCGCTTCGTGCGCGATATCCTGACCCTCTGTGCCGATGTCCACGAAAACGATGTCACCCAATTCGCTCTGTGCGAAATCGGTGATCCCAATGATCGCATCGTTCCCTTCGACACGGATCCATTCGTGGTCCTTGGTGTAGCGCAGTTCAGCAGGAATATTCATCGGATGGGTTGTGTGGTTGTGTTGTTGAGTTCGTCCACGTTACGGCGGGCGTAGGCGGTAAAATTAGCAGTTCGCCCAATGCGGCAAGGATGGTTGACAGACCATGCGCCATATCCCCGGCTCCATCAACGATCCCCTACTGCGCCAGCGTGAAGCGCAAGCTGATCCCCGCATTCGTATTCGCCGAGGGGAAGGAGGTGGAGATCACTGGCGTGTTGATCACGCGCTCGTAGAAGGCCCGGATGTTGATCCGTTCGTTGATCACATAGTCGGCCGAGGTCTTGATGGAGATGATGTTCTGCCCGGCGGTCACTTGGTTCTGTTCCTCCTGGATCTTGCGAATGATCGTGGCATTCTCACGCAAGCTCAGGTCAACCCGCAAGTTCAGGTCGCTCTTCGGCGTGTTGCCTCCGATCGCGAAAGGGAATTTCACCCCTTTGAACCGATAGCCTGTTCCGATCACGAATTCCTTACCGCGTATCTCGGTGACCTGGTTGTTGGTCAGGCTCAAGCTCAAGTTGCGGTCACGGTTGTATTCGAACTTGGCCAGCAAACTGTTCTTCAAGGTGGCATCCACACCAATAAAAGGCCGCATGGCTTCCTGGATGGTGATCACCGCGATCTGCTTTTCGGAGATGAAGTCGCCTGCATCGTTCCGCACGTTGGCATTGCGCTGGTAGAGCAGATCGGTCTGGTAGCTCGATACGTTGAAGGTGCTACGGTAGCTGTTCTTCACGATGAAGGTGCGGAAGTATTTCTCGAACAAGGGCAGCTTCGTGAGTCCGTCGTAGGTAACGTCCCAGTTGGGCGCTGGCAACAATTTCAACGGGTTCAACTTCACATTGTCGGCACTCTTGCCCGTGTACGCCGATAGGAAAGATCCGATCACGACATCCTGGTGCGTCGGGCCGAATCCATCGTAATAGCCCGTCTCCGGATCCAACACGGACTCCGTTCCCTCGGCCAATCGCTGGCTCAGCACAGTGCGGCTGGCCAGGAGTTGCTCGAAGATCTGGTTCACGAAATTGGCGTCGTCCTTGGCGAAGGTGGTGCGCCAGTTGAGCATGCTCACACTGAAGTTGCCCTGATCACGCGGACTGTCGTTCACGTAACGATCTTCTTCCCTGTTGAAGCGGAAGAACGACGTGCTGTTATCCGCTTTGGTCCGGTTGGCCATCAGCTCCACACGCATGCCGCGGAAGGGTTCCAAGCTGACGCGCGCGTTGATGGTCTCGTTGCGCGTGTTGGTATAGGGATTGAAGATGGACGGCGTATTGACCAACCACCCGCGCTGCGATGCACTGGTGGCGAAATCGCGAACGATATCCCCGTTGAGCCCATGGTTCTGCTGGCCGGTGATGAAGCCGAATCCCGGTGCACCGAAGTTGTCCATGCCAACGATATTCGTGCGCGGCGAGTAGCCCGGCAGCAGAATACCAGAGGTCTGGCTGTAGGTGAGCGTTCCGGTGCGCAGCGTCATGAAGATCCGTGCCACACCTTCTAAGATGTTGACGGGCCTGCCCTTCTCCGGTTTCGCGGTGGAATCCGCTTTTGCCGGTGCCGGCTTCTTGGCTGTGTTCTGTTTCTGCGATCGCCCCTTTCCCTTGTCGTTGATCTTCTTCAGGAACTTCGATTTATTGTAAAGGCTCACGAAGTTCAGCTGACCATTCACCGAAATGTTCTGCGAGTTCTGGATGGTGGCACCCAGCGTATCCTGCGTCAGAGGTGCGCGATCCCATTGGTAACCGGCCGTGTATCCGGTGTTCACCGTTACCCAATCGGTGAGCGGGAATTTATCCAACGGCAGGGTGTAGGTCACCGCAATGGTGTGGTCGTAGCGCGTCACCTCACCGAAACTCCGTATGCTGCTCATCACACTGTCTTTCCACAACGAATATTCGTCGCGGTCCTTGGAGTTCACACGGCCTGGTGTTTCGCCAATGAAGGCGAGGTTGTTGGCATTGAAATCCAACTTGAGCGACTTGGTGATGTCGTACCGGAAGCCATATTGGCTGCTCCAGTTGAAATTCTTGTTGTAGGTGGGCCGTGGTGGCAAGCTCTCAATGTCCGGGTTGGCGCGTACCAACCGTTCCATGTACATGCGGTCCACCGAGGTGCGCATGGTGATCTGCTTTAAGCCCATGTTCACATTGAAGTCCTTGATCAGCTTGAGCCATTTGCTCTTGCTGATGAAACCGATGCCCGCGAAAGGTTCTATGGGCCGCGGCTTGGGACTGTGGGTGTAGCCCAATGAACCCCGGTAGGTGCGCGTGTTCTCGTAGGCCGTGTTGATGTCGTAGTATTCCTGATCGCCGTACGAGTAGGTCAGGCTCAGGTTCTCCACATCGAAGAACTGGTCCTTGGCGCCTTGCGCTCGTTCCTTGTGTACGTTGGTAAGGTTCAAGCTGCGCCTTCGGGTATAGGTGCGAGAGAGCTTCAAGCGCTCCTTTCGCTCTTCGCGGGAAAGAGTGCGTGTAGCGTCGGCGAAAGTGATGTCCGGGCTTAGCGGATCGAATTGCGGATTGCTGATCTGTTCGGAATAGCCCACGTACAACGGGATCTTCACCTTGGCTGCTTCGGGCAGGAATTTACCCATCTCCAGGTTGGCACTCACATCCACGCCATACTTCGTCTCACGCTGCCGCTCGCTTACCCGCTTGTCAATACTGCCCCAGAACGGCGTGCTGTAGTTGGCGGCCACGCTCAGGTTACCCAGATCGGCCAACTGCGCGTTCACCCGGGCCAGGGCTGCCCAACCGCCTCGTTGATCGAAGTCCGTAAGGCGCATTTCGTTCGCCCACACCTCAAAACACTTGGCCAGTCCGTCGTCCTGTATCCACGGGTTCGCTTCGTTGCCTTCGCGCTTGGGATTGCGCAAACCGATCATGATGGTCCGCATCTGGCTCAGGTTCGGGTTGCCTCGCACGAAGATCCGGCGGTCGCCATCGTTGCCGGCAAAGCGCTCGTTCCTGGCCGCACCCGTTTGATCACGCCGGATCTTCAGGTCGTTCAACTTCGCGAATTCGATCACCACATCGTTCGCCTCTGGCCAAACGCTGAATGGGTCACGGTTGAAGAAGGCCGAAGGCGTGAGTGGCACTTCGTACTCGTAGTAGTTCTGATCGAAGTCGTTGCCCAATCGGATGAAGACCGATGCATCGCCGAACTCCAAGGGATCGTTGGGGTCGCTGCCCTCGGCGTGTATGAACATGCGGAGCTTCTTGTAGCTGCGGATGTCGAATTGCACGTTACGGAAACCCGCACGACTATCGCCATCGCGCAGGTTGCACACCTTCAATTGCAACGATTGTTCGTTCAAGTTCCGCAGGTTGGCACTGGCCACATCCACCTCTTTGTTGATACCCGGTGGTAGCACATAATTGATCGGTGTGCGGTTGCCGTTCTCTTCAATGTTCACCGCCGCGATCTGGAAGGACGTTGGGTCCGGGTCACCACCGATCACCTCACCGGGTGTCTCCAACGATTGTTGGTACTTGCGCCATTCGCCGCGCACGAACTCCAAACGCGCGAAACGCAGGGTGGCTTCCTGTTGCCAGTCGTGCAGGTACAAGCGCATGAAGCGGATGCTGCGGTAATCCTGGATACCATTGACCACCGCGGTGGGTTGGCGCACCGGCACTTTGAGTTGGTACCAGTACACCTGCTTGGGCCCTTCGGGTGTGTTGGCCGTTGCCAGGATCCGATCGGAGATGAAGCCCCTACCCACCACCATATCCTGCGGCCGCATACTGATCTTGTACTGGAAGTAGCTCTCGTTCTCCGCCAGGTTCTGGTCCTGGTTGATGTCTTCCGTCGTGGGCAGGGTGGTCTGCTGGGTGGGGTAGTCCTCCGGCGAATCCTCATCGGTCACCGAGTTGCCCTCGGGGTCGTTGAAGCGCTTGTATCGCTGAAGAATATCCGCCCCATCGGAATCGTATCCTGTTCCGCGGAAGAACCGGTAATCGTCGTTGGATGGATCGCTCTGCCAACGGTTGCGCGCACCAGGGTTCAATACGTTCAAATAGTCCTCGAAAAACACACTCTCATCCCGGCCGGTGGTCTGCGCACCCGGACTTCCCAAGCCATCCAGGCCAACGTCTTGGAATTTGTTGCTGTTGGTTTCGGTAATGGCAAAAGCGTTCACGATGCTCTGGGTCAATGGCACCACGCCCCATTCGGTATCGCTGGTTTGCGCCGATACATCCGTTGCGGTGTTGGGCAATCCGTTCTCGAAGGCTTTTCGGCCATCGCGCATGATGTCCTCACTGATGTTGCCTAGATCGAGATATAGATCACCACCCGTGCTGTTCTGCGAATCCACGTTGGTGGCAGGCTCGCCGGCGCTGTTGCTGGCATTGAAGAACGGGTCCATGATCCAGAACTGCACCGTTTCGATGTTGCTAACCTCGAAGTCCGTGGTGGTGATGCGGCGCGTAATGCCCGCCCAGTTGCTCTCTGGTGTGAAGAGGTCACCCTGATCGGTCAAGATGGGGTTGTAGTTGTACGGCCCGCGTTCTGCCGGATAGTAGGTAAGGTCCAGCACCGGTATATTGGTAGGCGTACCGGCAGCCAATTGACGGTTGGGGAAGACCTCCTGCTCCAACACTTCGCGCATCCGGTGATCGCTGCGGATCTCTTCATTATTGGAGATGTTCGCGGGTGTGAGGTTGTTATTCCGGAAGAACAAGGGATCGATCACGTACCACGACAAGCGGGCGCGCCGAAAACCAGCACTTAGGGTATTCACCCGGTCGCCTTCGGGAAAGAGCGACGGGAGACCTTGCGGCACGGCTGCATGGAACCACAAGCTCTGTGTGCGCAGGTCGATCACGCTCACGCTGCCCTCGAAATCGTCGATGTAGCTGGTGCCGGCATTACCGATGGCGCGGCTGTGGCCCGGTATCAAGTAAGCCCCTTCCATGCTCGCCGTTACGTTGCTTTCCTGTTTCGTTGCGAAAAAGGGCAGCTTGTCCACCACATCCGTTAGCCATTGCGACTTGCTGGCCCAGTTGGCATCCACCCCTACCATGGTGTTGCGAATGGGCTCTTCGCCCACGTTCACTTTCTGGGTGAGGGGCCGCTCGTACAGGTTCATGATCGTGCCACCCAGTACGAAATCCTTGTTGATCTTATAGTCGAACCGCGCTCCTGCCAAGGTCTTCGTTTGAATGCTGAAGAGCGAGTTGCTCTCCAATGCGATGTTGACAGGAGTACCGCTTTCCAAGATCCCCTGGTTGAGGATCCGCACCCGACCCAGGTTGTAATCCACAGTGTAGTCCTGGTTCTCTATCAAACGCACACCACCGGCCGTTACCACCACGGAGCCTTGCGGAATGTTCACCGAGTTCAACGCGATCACATCGCTGCTGGCCGATCGGTAACTGCCCTTCAATCGGAAGCGGTTCAACTCCGGAATGTTCTGGGCAGCGATCTTGGTACTGTCATACAACTGCTGGAAAACAATGGTGCGTTTGATCAACGGATCAACTCCCACCAAGCGCGAATCCAAATAGCTGCCAAATGGTTCGATGACCGGGAAATAGATGCGCCCCGTTTGCGATTGTATGGTACCCCCCGTGGTGGCAGCACCGTCTATGAAATCGAATTGCCCATCGGGGTTGGGCGCGTTGTTGGGGTCCAAGCGGTCCATGGCCAAGGATTGCACCAAAGGGATCTGATCCAGCGGCGCTTGCGGGATGTAGTTGACATCCACACCCGTGGTGGGGTTGTTGTAGATCAGGTCCAGCCGGAAGTTCTCACGGTTCACCTGGAAGGCGCCCAACGAATAGATGTTCTTCATCATCAGATCCCACAACGGTATGCGCGGGTTGGTGATCGTGGCCTTCAGCAACCGCAAGGCCAATGCTTCGATACCGGCCGGTGCGGTGGCCGTGCTATCTGCACCTGGCACCACTCCGCCTTGGGCGAATTGCCCCACGGTGTAGGTTTGACCATCAAGGGTGTACTGGTAGGCTACCGCCAAGACCTCGTCGTTGTTCAACGATTGGTTCAAGGAGATGAAACCCAGGCGCTGGTTGATCGTGTACTCGCTGGCCGTTAGCAAACGCGCACTTTCCACTTTTTCGAAATGGCGCGCTGCCACCAAACCGAGGTCCTGTAGTGCTTCGCTGGAATTCAAGAATCCCGTGATGGCGGCATTGTTGCTCACGGTCGCATACAGCGAGTTGGCCGTATTGTCCGCAACCGCCCGGCCCCCATCATCCTGCAAGAAGCCCGGCGGCAGATCACGACTGATGTGGCCACGATCAATGGACGCCTGGCTGGCATCTTCACCCAGATCGGTGTAGGCCACGATGTTGCGCGTTTGTGCGAAGTCCTGCCGCGTGTTGGTCACCCATACTTCGATCCGCTGGATCACCACGCCGCTGTTCACCGTAGGCAGGGTCCGCAAGGCATCGTCAAAGCGCTCGCGGAAGTAGTAGCTCAAGAAATAGTGCTTGTTCGCTTCGTACTCGTCCGCCTTGATATCGAAGTTGGTGGTCTGCGCACCACCTTGGGTCTGCACGTTGCGCCGCTGGCCTTTCTCCTGGCTGAAGATGGCTGTGGCCGTTAGTCGCCCGAAGCGCAATTCGGTCTTCAGGCCAAAGAGGCTCTGACTGCCTTGGATCAAGGTGCCGCGCAGCGGCAAGCTCACGTTACCGGCCTCGATCTTCTGGATGATCTCGTCTTCGAAGCCGGTGTAGTCCAACTTCACTTGGTTCTCGAAATCGAAGGTGGCCTGAGTGTTGTAGTTGGTGTTGATCTTTAGTTTTTCTCCGATGTTGCCCACCAGGTTCAACTGGATACGCTGGTCGAAATTGAAGGTGGTGACACGCCGCTGGTTGAGCGGGATCCGCGGGTTCTCGGTCTTGCTGATATTGATCCCGAAGATCACCTCCGCAGAACCCCGCGGCTTGATGTCGATCGTATTGCCACCAAAGATCCGATCGAAGGCCTCCCCACGCACTTTGATCGCAGGGATCAGCTCCTTCTGCGCGCTCTCACTGTCCTGTTCAACACGGTCCAACCAATAGTTGTCCATGCTGCGCTCCATGTCGTAGTTCAGGTACTCCTCCAACGACAGGCTCATGGGCGGCCGGTAGTCGAAGGAGCCACCCACGGAACTCTGCATGATGTACTGCCCAGTAACCGGGTCGTACACCACCTCGTTCTGGATGTTTTCGGGATCGTTGAGGTTGATGTTACCGGTGGAAGGTGCTCCAGGGGTGAGCGGGTCGGTGATCGGGAATTGGAGCCGCACATCGGGGGTGTCGGCTTGCAACCAAAGCGCGTCTTCCAAGGAGCCTGCTGCGATCCCTTCCACGGCCAGCACCAAGCCGCTCAGTAGCAAAAGCGCACGCGGCAGCCAATGCAGGAGGTGGACTATGGTGCTCGCGAAATGCATGGCCGGACCGACTCCTTCTCAGAGGTTCTTCAGGGTCAACTTGATCAGTTCCTCCACCGATGGCTTATCCGCTCCGCGCTCTTGCAGCACCGCATTCAGCGCACGCTCAGCCTTTAAGCGATCCACCCCCAGGGAAGTCACCGCCGATAACGCTTCTGCCCGCAGGGTATTGCCCGTTGGTAATGCCGAACCGCCGCTTGGCATGGGCACACCGGCCAGTTTGCCTTGCAATTCAGCAATGATGCGCTGTGCCAGTTTCGGCCCAATGCCTTTCACCCCTTTCAACATGCCCTCGTCCCCAACCAAGATGGCGGTATGGATCTCCTGGGCCGAGCGGGCGCCCATGATCGACATGCCAATGGTGGCGCTTACCCCTTGCACTTCGATCAACCTGCGGAACAATTGCCGATCGTCCCTGTCCAGAAAACCGAACAACCGGTGCTCGCTGGACCCCGATCGCACATCCACGCTAACGGCGTAGTGAACGAACAAACGCTTGGTGCCCTTGGTTGTTAGCTTGGCCAGGGTGCTGGTTGGCGCGCTGATCAAGTAGCCCACGCCATGACAATCTAAGACCACGTGGTCGGGCGCGATCTCCAATACTTCTCCGTTCAGGCTATCGATCATCCTGTCCCCTTCGCAATGGGCTTGTTCAGTAAAGGGGGGGGTAGCGTAGTGCTATGCGCAGCGGGTAAGGTCCAACGAACGAGGCGCGAAAATAATGGAATACGGCCATTGATGGCCCCCCTCGACCTATTGGTTAACTTGGACCCACCATCGCCGTAACGTCTCCACCGGGACAACCCATGGGAAAACAGCGACTTGTGATCTTTTCCGGAGCCGGCATAAGCGCCGAAAGTGGCCTGCGCACCTTTCGCGACAGCGATGGGCTTTGGGAACAGTACCGGATCGAGGATGTGGCCACCCCCGAAGCCTGGCGGCGCGACCCGGCCTTGGTGCTGCATTTCTACGACCTGCGGCGGGAACAGGTATTGGCGGCCCGCCCCAATGCAGCACACCTTGCCATTGCCAAGCTGGAAAAGGCGTTCGAGGTGCAAGTGATCACCCAGAACATCGACGACCTGCACGAGCGTGCCGGTAGCAAGCATGTGTTGCACCTGCATGGCGAGATCCTCAAAGCACGCAGCACCGCGGACCCCTTCGTGATCTGCCCCTTGAAGCAGGGATCCCTTCGCCTTGGCGATCGCTGCCCACTGGGATCCCAACTACGACCCCATATCGTATGGTTCGGGGAAGAGGTACCCCTGATGGATGAAGCCATCTCCCTCATGGCGCGCGCAGACCAGTGCCTGGTGGTGGGCACCTCGCTGAATGTCTACCCAGCCGCGGGCTTGCTCCACTATCTACCCCGCTCCAGTTCGCTCCATGTGGTCGACCCAAGCGACCTGCCTTTGCCACCAAGGCCCTTGCGGCATATCAAAGAAAAAGCCAGCACGGGCGTACCCATGCTGGCTTCGGAGTTGATCGCTTCGCTTAGCGCCCGGTAACGGCGAACCGCCGGACCGCCAAGGTGCTGCCACCTTGCTGCAGGGTGGCGAAGTAAAGACCCTCGGAGAGGTTCGCTGTTGAGAGGCGGGCAATGGGCTGACCAGAACGGACCGTGATCGTGTGTACACGCTCACCTACCGCATTGAACACCACCAGATCCAGCGCTTGGCTAACATTGCGCACATCCAGCTGGAACTGGACATCTTCTCCACGCGAAGGATTGGGGAAGGCGCTGATCGTGGCGGCTGCCTCCAACTCACGCACACTAGCACCTGTAATGGCTTGGAACTGGATGTCCGCCCACACACTATCCGTTGGGTTAGCTGTATCGAACCAGACGAATCGATAGGTGCTCGTACCCACCTGACCCAGTGGAACATGATAGCCATGGAAATTCGAAACCGGCTCCCCGGCAGTAAGTGGAAGGGAATGCTGACCAGCCGAATTCCATACAGGCAAAGCACCAGCGTCCTGCGGAGCGTAGCAAACGCCCCAGCAGAAATAGTTCTGCGTAACCGGCTGCACAGCCAATTCATAACGCCGTACGTTGATATTCCGCAGCGGACCTTCTACCAGCGTTGCGATGATATCACCTTCCATGACATCTTCGTTGGGATCACCAGTGACGATTAAAAGTCCGCCGTTCATTACGTTACCTTCCACGTCGGTCAAGGAAATGAATTCTTGCCCTTGGGCGATCACAGAGGCCAAAAGGGCCATGGGAAGAATGTAACGTGCGATCATGGGATATTGGGTCTTGGCTGTGAGTATGGGGTAACTGACCACGGGTAGGCGACCAGCACGATGCAAATGTAAGCCACCTGTTGGCGCTCTGCGGCACCCTTTAGGGTTCGAATACACGAATAACGCGGGCGGATAGGATCCCAAGTCGTAGCCAACAAACCACGTGCATCGAATGGTGGCTCCCTTAGTTTTGGCAACCTCCGAAGGCCATTCGACCTTCCCTTTCTATTCCCTTAACAACCCTCAAATAGAATGAAAAAGTCGCTACTCTTGTTTGCCGCCTTCGGACTTGCCGCGCTGCAAGGCCAGGCACAATGCCCCACCGGGGAAACACAAGTGACCCTGAACTTGGTCCTCGACCGGTATGGTTCAGAAACCACGTGGAGCGCTACCGGACCTGGTGGCAGCCCAAGCTATGCTTCCGGAGGACCTTACACGGACGCTGCAGCGAGCGGTGAATACCCTCTCCCGCCGGTAACCTTCTGCGTTCCCAATGGAAGCCAATTCATCGTAACCGTGGATGACTCGTATGGCGACGGCCTCTGCTGCGCCTATGGCGAAGGCGGTTATACGGTTAGCGTTGGCGGCAATGTTGTCGCCGGTGGCAATGGTGTCTTCAGCGACGCACAGAGCTCTGCGGTGTTCATGGGTACCGATCTTAGCGTTGGTGTTCTGAGCATGGAAACCGTAGTGGCGCAAGGCCCCTTGACCGTGGCGGGTACCGTGCTGAACACGGGTACCGCTTCTGTGACCGGTTTCACGTTGAGCTATAGTGTTGACGGTGGCGCCCCGGTGAGCACTCCCATCTCGGCAACATTGGCTCCGGGTGGGTCATACAGCTACGAGCACCCGACCACTTGGAATGCCGTGGTAGGCCCACATGATCTGAACATCACCATCAGTAACATCAATGGTGACGCTATCGCAGCCAACAACACCTTCAATGCTGAGCTGGGCGTTGCCAGCCAAAGCGAACCACGCGTTACCGTGATCGAGCAGTTCACCAGTTCCACCTGCCCACCTTGCGCGGGTTTGAACACCACCTTCGCTCCAACATTGGACGGGCTTAACACCAATGATGCAGGAAGCAACGTGGCCGCAATAAAATACCACTTGAACTTTCCCAACCCAGGGAACGATCCCAGCTACAACCCCGATGCCAATACCCGCCGAGGCTATTACGACGTACAGGGCATCCCGGACCTCTACATCGATGGCAAGCCCATGGCCAGCGTTGCAGCTGCGTACATCCAGGAACAAGCTGCCCGCAATGCGTTCGTGGACCTGGCCCTGACCTATACACTCACCGGGAACACGGTCGATGTTTCCGTGGGTATGACCCCGTACTGGGCATATACCGGTGCGCACAAGCTCCACATCGCCATTGTGGAGGACAGTTACAACTACGCCGCATCGGGCACG
>Ga0105048_10012411_pt1 | contig 13357 bp, 8 predicted proteins | sample MAT05_FD_78382 | JGI IMG/M metagenome (GOLD analysis project Ga0105048, IMG submission 78382) | Freshwater microbial communities from Lake Fryxell liftoff mats and glacier meltwater in Antarctica - MAT-05 | ecosystem: Environmental > Aquatic > Freshwater > Ice > Liftoff microbial mat | place...
CCCGGCGGCGGGTGGTGCGGGCTCACCTTGCTTCTTGCCCTAGATCAGCGGGCCCATGCCCACCGAGCCGATGACCACGCCCGAAAGCAGCGGGGGGTGTTGAAGAGGTCCACGGTGGTTCATCGGCGGTTGGGTGCTTACGGCCTACTGGCCGAGCTGGAGGCGCCGCGGGGTTGAGGGGCGATAAGCGATCTCTCCGAAGATCGGACGTTCCCGCTTGTGTTCGGCCCGTGCGCGGGTATGTTGTCGGGATGATCTACGCCCTCGCCCGCCGCCCCACTCGCGCTCGCGCACAGGCTTGTACCTTCCCATTTGGGGTCGCCCTTGGTGGACTTGCAAGGGTTCTCGCCCTGCTCATCAGCGTGCCGTGCGCGTTGGCCCAGTGGTCGATCGACTCGGCGGTCAACCTGACTGTCGCCGGTCGCGGCAGCGAGCAGGTCCAGCCGAAGATCCGCGCCACCAGCGACGGCGGGGCGTACATCTCGTGGTTTGACAACTTCGCTGGCGGGTATGACGTGTACTTGCAGAAGCTTGACGCGCAGGGCAACTTGCTTTGGGCCGCGCCGGGGCTGCTCATCACTGACCGGGCCGTGTCGAGCACGCAGGACTACGAGCTGGCGGTCGCGCCCGACGGCGACGCGGTGATCGCCTTCGGCTCTGACGGCGGCGTGAGCGGCGTTGCGCTGCAGGTGGCCGTGCAGCGCGTCAGCCCTGCAGGGACGATTCGCTGGGCCAATGGGGGCGTGGTGGTCAGCACAGGCGCTGAGATCAAGAGCCTGCCGCGTTTGGCGGTGATGGCTGATGGGACCGCCGCGATCGGCTGGAGCTACAGCCCGATGGGGCTGCGGTCGCGGACGGCGATCATGCGTGTGAGCATCACCGGCGCGCTGCTGGGCTCGCCGGTCGAGGAGGTCAACGCGTCCAACTTCAACCTGACCCTCAGCGACATCCAGCCCGGCAGCGCGTCGGCGGGCGACGCCTCGTTCATCGCGCTGTGCGTGGTGCAGAACGGGACGACGGTCTCTGCGGCGCGGCATCTGTACGCGCAGAAGTACAACGCCGCGGGCGTGCGGCAGTGGGGCACCGCCGGGGCATTGCTGCCGATCTTTACTACCACCAGCATCCAGCTGGGATACTTCCCGACGTTCCTGCCCGACGGTGCGGGCGGCGCAATCTTCACTTGGTACGAGAACGGCGGTTCACGCAACGCGTACCTGATGCACGTGAATGCCAACGGGACGATCCGCTTCGGCTCGGCGCTGGCGACCACGGGCGCGACGCCCGGGTTCATCCGCATCTCGGCCGCCGGGGCGTATGACCCAGTCAGCGGCGCGTACTACGTTGCTTCGACCGAGTCGAGCAGTCCGACGCAGAACCAGTGGCGCGGGGTGGTGCAGAAGTTTGACAACCTGGGCAATCGGGCGTGGGGCGACGGCGTGGGTGTGACGCCCCTGACCGGCAATCAGACCTCGTTTGTCAACTGCGCGGTTGTTGGCGATGGCGCGGTCGTCGCGGGCTTCGTCACCACCGGCCCGACCAACGGCAACGTCTTCGCGGCGCGCGTGCGCGGCAACCAGCAGCTCGCGTGGTCAAACCTGCCGGGAACGAACGTGAGCGCTAAGGCACGCCTAAGCATCGCGGCGGGCGCCCGCGGCAACACGCTGCTGGCCTGGACCGACGGAGCCTCCGGTACGGGCGACGTGCGGGCCCACAACCTCAACGCCGACGGAACGTTCGCGCCGGCGCAGCTTGGGCTGGCTGACATTGCTGGCCCGGGGTCGTTGGAGGGCTCGGACGGCGAGCTGACGGCCGACGACATCATCTTGTTCATCAGCAGATTTACGACCGGCGATTGGCGCGCTGATGTGGCAAGCCCCGGTCAGGTCCGCCTGCCCGACGGCGAGTTCACCGCTGATGACGTGATTGTGTTCATCGGCGCGTTCAGCAACGGTTGAGCGGGGGTGCGTGCGGGTGGGGCACATGATATGAGAGCGCGCCGCGGCAAGTTCTGCTGTGCGCCCGTGATGAGCACCCGAGCCTGCAATGAGCAGCTCGCTCATTCGATCCCTCGATCCCTCGAGCTCTTCTTCAGCACCCTGCGGTAAAGCGGGCGACGAAATGATCACGTCATCGGCGGTCGGCTCTGCGTCGGTACCTGGGAAGGGGCCCGGGCTTGCGTTGTCACTGATGCCGCACGGCGCGAGGGCCTTCGGCAGCGAGCAGCAGGTGTGCGGTGCCGTCGGCGAACGTGGCCTTGAAGAGCACGGAGACGCCGGGTCGCTGGCCGGTGGCGCGGAAGGCGACGGTGCCGGCCTTGTTGATGGCCAGTGCGCGAAGGTTGAGAGTGCCCGATACGTAGATCGTGACGGAGGTGCGCGGGAGCGTGTCGCTCTCGCGCGCAATGAGGGTGAGCTGGCCGGGCGGTGTTCCTGAACCAGAGCGCCTCGTTGTTACCGGCGTTGTCCCGCCCGACGAGTACACCCTTGAAGGTGGTGCCAGCGATGCACGGCGCGGGTTCGCTTTTGGCGATGATCTTGCTGGCCGCCGCGCGAACCCTGCAGGACAGCACGTTGTCTGCGGGGCCGATGCCCGAGAGCGTCGAGCAGCGGGAGAGTTTAATCCGCTGCCTAACAGGGATGGCACGGCTGGATTCGGATCACCCTGTGGGAGGGGAGCATCCGGGCACCAACCCGGCCGCGACTATCCTCGGCTCAGGCGGGTTTGTGGGCGAAGCCACGCGGGCTGACGCCAAACCAAGGAGCAGCATGTGGCGTTGTATGGCGGACGGTTCGAGGGCAAGCAGTCACCGCTGTTCCGGGCCTTCAACGACTCGCTGCGGTTCGACGCGCGGCTGATCGCGCAGGACGTTGAGGGCAGCATCGCCTGGGCCAGCGCGCTGGGCCGGGCTGGCGTGCTGACTGAGCAAGACGTTTTTGCGCTGCACGCGGGCCTGCGCGCGGTGCTTGACGCCGCGCAGAGCGAACCTGCGGCGGTGCTGGCCAGCGGCGAAGAGGACGTGCACAGCTACGTTGAGCGCGAGCTGATCGCGCGCGTGGGTGAGCTTGGCAAGCGCCTGCACACGGGGCGCTCGCGCAACGACCAGGTTGCCACCGACCTGCGCCTGTGGACGCGCGGACGCATCGCAGAGCTGCTCGATGGCCTCTGCACGCTGCGGGCGGCGCTGGTTGCGCTGGCCGAGCGTGACGGGCAGACCCCGCTGCCGGGCTACACCCACGTGCAGCGGGGGCAGCCGGTGCTGCTGGGGCACTGGGCGCTGGCGTACTTCGAGATGCTCGGGCGTGACGCGGCGCGTTTACACAGTGCGTTGGAGCGCGTGAATATCTGCCCGCTGGGCTCGGGCGCGCTGGCGGGGACGGCGTACCGCATCGACCGCCACGCGCTCGCAACTGACCTTGGTTTTACTGCCCCGAGCGCCAACAGCCTTGACGCCGTGAGCGACCGCGACTTTGTCTTCGAGGTTCTCGCGGCCAGCGCGCTGTGCTCGATTCACCTCTCGCGTCTGGCCGAGGATCTGATCCTCTACACCACCAGCGAGTTTGGGTTTGTGACGATGGACGACGCGGTGACCAGCGGCAGCAGCCTGATGCCGCAGAAGAAGAACCCCGACGCCTGCGAGCTCTTACGGGCCAAGAGCGGGCGCACGCTTGGCGCACTGGTAAGCCTGGCGACGACGCTCAAGGGTTTGCCGCTGGCTTATAATAAGGACTTGCAAGAGGACAAAGAGCCGCTGTTTGACTCGACAGATCACCTGCTGATGTGCCTGCGGATGGCCTGCCCGGTGCTGGACACGCTGAAGGTACACGGCGCGCGGACGCGGGCGGCGGCGGACGACGGGTTCAGCGCCGCGACCGATCTGGCCGACTATCTGGTCCGCAAGGGCGTGCCTTTCCGTGACGCGCACCACACCGCCGGGCTGCTGACGCGCAGGGCCCTTGAGCTGGGCGTGGCCCTGCACGCGCTGAGCCTCGAGCAGATGCGGCAAGCCGCGGGCCCGCACGGTACACGCATCGAGCCGGATATCTTCGAGGCGCTGAGCCTTGAAGCGACGCTCTCACGGCGCGATGTGCTGGGCGGCACGGCACCCGGGCGCGTCGCCGCGGCGATCGTCGCGGCCCGTGCGGCGGTGAACGCCGAGCACCGGGCAATGACTAGCGCGAGAAAGTGATTGACGCGCAATGGTGGCGGACGCCAGCGCCGCGCGGGCCACACGTGCCGCAAACCACCAGTGCCCCAGCGTCTGGCAACGTCTAGACTTCCCCTTCCCCGCCGCGGGCTTGCAGCGCCGGCGTTGGGGCAGGAGTGAGCCATGGGCAGTGACGCGGGGCACGGGCGCGAGACGGTGCTGATCCTCGACTTTGGCAGCCAGACGGCACAGCTGATCGCGCGCCGCGTGCGTGAGGCGGGCGTCTTCTCGATGGTCATTCGGCCCGACACGCCCGCGGAGCAGATCGCCGCGCGCAAGCCCAAGGGCATCATCCTTTCGGGCGGGCCGGCGAGCGTGTACGACGCTGGCGCGCCCACGTGCGATCCGAAGATCTTCGAGCTAGGCGTGCCGATCCTGGGCATCTGCTACGGGATGCAGATCGCCAGCAAGCTTCTGGGTGCGCAGGTCGCCAAGGCGGAGCACCGTGAGTTCGGGCGCGCGAGCGTGACCGTCCGCGACCGCACAGGGTTGCTGCACGCACTGCCCGAACAGGCGACGGTCTGGATGAGCCACGGCGACCAGGTGTCGCTCGACGGCGCAGGTGCCGAGCTCAAGAGCGCCAGCACGGTGCTGGCCAGCACGCCCACGTGCCCGCTGGCCGCCGTGCGCATCGCGCGCCATGCGAGGGGCGATGTGCCGGCGCTGACGTTCTACGGCGTGCAGTTCCACCCCGAGGTCACGCACACGCCGCAGGGTGCCGAGATCATCGAAAACTTCCTGTACGAGGTCTGCAAGTGCGCGGGCGACTGGGCGATGGCCGATTACCTGCAGACGGCCATTGAGACCGTGCGGACGCGCGTGGGCAGCTCGCGCGTGCTGTGCGGGCTCTCGGGCGGGGTTGATTCTTCGGTCGTTGCGGCGCTGCTGCACCGGGCCATCGGCGAGCAGCTTACGTGCGTGTTTGTTGACAACGGGCTGCTGCGCATGAACGAGCGGCAGTTTGTCGAGCACACCTTCCGCGACCACTTCCGCATGAGCCTTGTCACCGCCGACGCCGAGGCGCAGTTTCTGGGCGATCTCGCGGGCGTAACAGACCCGCAAGAAAAGCGCCGGCGCATCGGACACCGGTTCATCGAGGTCTTCAATCAAGAGGCGGCCAAGGTCGTGCAGGCCAAGGGCGGGAGCGTCAAGTTCTTGGCCCAGGGCACGCTCTACCCAGACGTTATCGAGAGCGGGCACGGGCACGCCGGGACCAGCGCGGGCATCAAGCTGCACCACAACGTCGGCGGGCTGCCCAAGGACATGGCCTTTGAGCTTGTCGAGCCGCTGCGCGACCTGTTCAAGGACGAGGTCCGCAAGCTTGGCGAGGTGCTGGGCCTGCCTGAGAAGCTCGTCTGGCGGCACCCTTTCCCGGGCCCGGGCCTGGCGGTCCGCGTGCTGGGTGAAGTAACGCGCGAGAAGCTTGACGTGCTTCGCAGTTGTGATCAGATTCTGCTCGATGAGATTCACGCCGCGGGGGTCTACCGCAGCACCAGCCAAGTCTTCGCGGTGCTGCTGCCGGTGCGCAGCGTGGGCGTGATGGGTGACGGGCGGACGTACGAGAGCACGGTGGCGATCCGCGCGGTGACGACCGAAGACTTCATGACGGCGGACTGGGCCCGACTGGACTACGAGCTGCTGGCGCGCGTGAGCAACCGGATCATCAACGAGGTCCGCGGCGTGAACCGCGTGGTGTACGACATCTCGAGCAAGCCGCCGGCGACTATCGAGTGGGAGTGATCGGGGCCGAAGGTCCGGCCTATTTTAACTTTATGTGACGCGCGTCAAACACGCCCGTAGCTGAGCCACTTCGATAGGTTCTGCTCGCACCACAGGCGGTTCCCGGCCATCGTGCCGAAGGTCCGCGTCAACGCGTCGTCCATCACCGGCTTGTACGTTTTGATGAACAGCTGGCGCATCCGCACCGCCAGCGGGTGGCGCGCCGCGGCGTCAAACTCTGCGCGTCAGTCCTCGGGGATGGGCGCACCCTGGCCCAGCGCGAGCACTGGTGCCTGCCCGTGCGAAAGCCCTGCCGTGATTGCTCCGCCGGGCGTCATGGTCGATAGTAACCCTTGTGGCGGATATGGCCGATCGCCCGGTAGAGTGGTGCGCCCTTACTTGTCGCCACTAAAACCTACTTGCTCTTGCTGTCGCCCCGCGCGAAGATGCTGGCGACGTAGTTGAGCACGTCGGTGGCGCTGGTCTGGTTGTACCCGAACTGCTTGATCATGCGCTGCTTGACCACATCGATCTTTGCCTGCGTCTCGTCGTCCACGACGCTCGAGACCATGTTCTTGAGCTTAATCTGGTCGCGCGAGTCCTCGAAGAGCTTGAGCTCGAGGGCCCGGTACAGCCGCGCGTTGGTGTTGTAGTCGAACCGCTTGCCGTCGAGCGAGAGGGCCGCGATGTAGTTCATGATCTCGTGGCGGAAGTCGTCCTTTCGGCTGTCGGGCACGTCGATCTTCTCCTCGATCGACCGCATCAGCCGCTCGTCGGGCTCCTCGTCCTTGCCGGTGTACTTGTTCTTGACCTTCTCGCGCTGCGTGTACGCGCGCACGCTCTCGATGTAGTTCCCGCACAGGCGCTTGATGGCGTCCTCGTCGGCGGAGATCGCCCGCTGCACCTCGGCCTTGATGATGTCCTCGTACTCGTCCTTGACCACGCTCAACAGCTCGCGGTACCGCTTGCGCAGCGCCTCGTCGTTGATCAGCGAGTGGTGTGTCAGCCCCGACTCGAGCTCGTTAAGGACCATGAACGGGTTGACGCACCGGTCCTCGATCGCTTGGCGCGAGACCATCGCGTTGCTGACCTTGTCCTGCACGTACCGCGGGCTGATGCCCCCCAGACCCTCGCGGTGGGCCTCCTCTTTCAGCTCGCGGACCGCCTCCTCGGTGAAGCCCGGTATCGCACGCCCGTTGTACAGCTTGAGCTTCTGCACCAGTGTGAGGCCGGCCTTCTTAGGCTCTTCCAGGCGCGTGAGCACGGCCCACATCGCCGCCACCTCAAGGGTGTGCGGCGCCACATGGATGCCGCGGACCTTCGATGGCCCGAAGTCCTTGCTGTAGATCCGCACCTCGTCGTCCAGGCGCGTGTTGTACGGGACGTCGATCTTGATCGTCCGGTCGCGGAACGCCTCCATCATCTCGTTGGACTGCAGCCGCTTGTACTCGGGCTCGTTGGTGTGCCCGATGATCACCTCGTCGATGTGCGTCTGTGCGAACTTCTTGGGCTTGATCAGGTGCTCCTGGCTCGCGCCCAGCAGGTCGTACAGGAACGCCACGTCCAGCTTGAGCACCTCGATGAACTCGCAGACCCCGCGGTTGGCGATGTTCAGCTCGCCGTCAAAGTTGAACGCGCGCGGGTCAGAATCAGACCCGAACTGCGCGATCTTGCGGTAGTTGATGTCGCCGGTCAGCTCCGTGCTGTCCTGGTTCTTCTCGTCCTTGGGCTGGAAGGTGCCGATCCCGACGCGGTCCTTCTCGCTCAGCACGATGCGGCGGACCTTCACGTGCTCCATCGCGCGCTTCCAGTCGCCCCCATTGTGCCGCAGCAGGTCGGCCAGCACGCGGCGGCAGAACGGGTCAAGGTCGCCGACCAGCCGCAGCTTGCCCGCGTGGTGCGCAGGGTGGTACGCCTCGTTGAGCCGCACCATCAGGTCGGCCCGCGCTTCCTTGGGCACCAGCAGCAGCGGCTCCTCGTGCATCGGGCAGGCAAACTCGTGCGTCTTGGCCGTCGGACCGCAGTTCTCGTCGAGCATCCAGCTAAAGCTGTACAGCGCGCCCTCGTCGGTCCGGCTGTAATGCTCTACGCCCTTCTTAAGCAGACGCGCAATCGTGCTCTTGCTGCTGCCCACCGGCCCGTGCAGCAGCAAGATCCGCCTATCGGTCCCGTACCCCTCGGCCGCGGACCGGAAGAAGTCGACAAGCTTCATCAGCGGGAGGTCGAGCCCGAAGATCGCGTCCGCGCCGTTGTCGATCGGGTCGCTGAAGAAGTGGTAGCGCACGGCGTCACGCTTGAACGCGCGGTACCGCTCGAAGCCCGCGCTCATGATCGCGTCCAGCGCACGCTGGTACGCGTTGCGGATCACCTCGGGCCGCGCCTGCACGATGTCCAGATACTCCCAGAACGTTCCCGTCCAGTGGTGATCGCGGTACGCACGCTTGTCAAGGCGGCTCTCGATCAGCGACGCAAGACCGCCACCTCCACCACCGCCCGCCGTGCCCGCGCCAACACCCTCGCCCAGCGCGCCGCGCAGCTCGGCCCGCCCGCCGACGTCAGGGACGCCCTGCAGCCGCGCGCCCTCGCCCGAAGAAGGCGACGGCACGCCACCACTACCGCCCGCGCCACCGCCCACGCCACCGGTCCCGCCGGCGCCCGACTCAAACGATGCGCTCGCGCTGTTCATGGTGTGCACCCTCGCTGTCGCGACCGCCGGGGTCGAAGCCCCGGGTTTGGTAGCGCGGACATGGAACGCTGGCGCACGCTTCTGAACGCGCGCCGGCGGATGCACTCACTGGTTCTATCGGCTCAACCCCGCGCCAGGATAAATGCGCCCGGGGAACACCTGAACATACGACCAACTTGAAGCCACGGATGCACCCGATTCAGCCGCCAGACCCCCCTCAGCGGCGGGCTCGGTCGCGGGCGCAAGCCTTGCCATCAACGCGCACCAACGGGCAACTGCGCGGCCGAGATCGCTCACGCCAACTCATGCCGCACAACCCCGCCGACCACCGTCAGCACCGCGCGCCCGCACACCGTCGTGCCAACAAACGGTGAGTTGCGGCTCTGGCCCACCAGATCATCGGCACCAATTGTCCACGCCAGCTCCGGGTCGATCATCGTTACATCCGCCGGCCCGCCGACCGCCAAGCGTCCCAGCCCGCACGTGAAACCCTCCGTCGCCTTGTCCAGCCCGCACAGCGCCGCCGGCTCGGTGCTCATCATTGCAATCAGCCGCGGCCAGCCAATCACCCCCGGCTCAACCAGCGCCTTCACATACAGCGCCAGGGCCGTCTCGAGCCCAACGATCCCAAACGTCGCCGCGTCAAACGGCACCAGCTTTGACTCGCTGGTGTGCGGCGCGTGATCCGTCCCCAGCACCGTGATTGTTCCGTCCGCGACGCCCTCGAGCAGCAACGCAACATCACCCGCTTCTCGCAGCGGCGGGTTCATCTTGTACCCGGTGTCGTACCCGCTGCGCTCGATCGCGTCGCACGTCAGCAGCAGGTGGTGCGGCGTGACCTCCGCCGTCACCGCCAGACCCGCCGCCCGCGCTCGCCTGATGATCTCGACCGAGCCCCCGCTGGACATGTGCTGCACGTGATACGCGCACCCAACGCCCGCGTTCAGCCGCACGTCACGGTCGATAATGACTTCCTCCGCCGCCCTGGGCCACCCGCCCAGGCCCAGCCGGGCGCTGACCTCACCTGCGTGCATCACCCCGCCGCGCGAGAGCTCATGATCCTGGCAATGCTGCATGAAGCACCGCCCTGTCGCCTTGGCCGTGACCAGCACGCGCTGCATCATCTGCGCGCTCGCCACGCAGTCGCCATCGTCACTAAAACCCACGGCCCCGGCCCGCGCCATCAGCTCAAGCTCGGCGAGCTCGACGCCGTGCCGCCCTTTGGTCGCCGCCGCGACCGGGAAGACGCGGCACGCGCCGGTGGTGCGGGCCCGCTCATAGACAAACCGCACCATCACCTCGTTGTCGAGCGTGGGCGTTGTGTTGGGCATGCAGCACAGGCTGGTAAAGCCGCCGCTGACCGCCGCCGCCGTCCCGCTGGCGATCGTCTCGGCCCGCTCGTTGCCCGGCTCGCGCAGGTGTACGTGCGGGTCGATCAGCCCGGGCGTCACGATCCGCCCGCGCGCATCAATGACGCGCTGCGCCGGCCCGCGCGGCAGCCCGTGCCCGATCGCCGCGACCACGCCGCCCTCAAGCGCAATGTCGGTCTTCGTGTCGGTCCCGGTCGCGGGGTCGATCAGGCGGGCACCGGTGATCAGCAGGCTCTGCGCGTGGTGGTTCATCGGGCTCCAGCGTATGGGCCCCCACGCGCTGGCCCCCACGCTCTGGCCCCCGCGCTATGGCCCCCGCGCTCTGGCCCCCAGCCTCTGGCTCCCAGCGAAGGCCAACCACCAAGCCACGGCGTGCCCAAGACTAAAGTCGCACGCTCCGTACACCCCGCCCGCTCCTCCGCCCACTCCCCAACCCACTCAAAGCAACCGCATGACCACCGCCGCCCCACAGATCGTCAGTGTCAGACCGATCATCGGGCTTGAGGTCCACATCGAGCTCGCGTGCCGGTCCAAGGCTTTCAGCCGCGTGTCAAGCCCCGCCGCCGCGCTGCCCGGGGGCCTGCCCGCCGGTGGTGATGATGGTCTGTCCGCCAACACGCTGATTGATCCTGTGGTGCTAGGGCTGCCAGGCGCGTTGCCGCGCGTCAACGCCGAGGCGCTGCGGATGAGCGTGGCCGTCGGGCTTGCGCTGGGCTGCAGCGTCGCCCCGCGCACCCGGTTTGATCGCAAGAGCTACTTCTACGCCGACATGCCCAAGGGCTACCAGATCAGCCAGTACGACCTGCCGGTCTGCTTCGACGGCGCCGTTGACCTGCCCCGCGCACTGACCGCTGCCACTGCGGCGCCCACCACCAACCAAAACTCCACCGTGCCCACCACCAACCAAAACTCCACCGTGCAGGTGGACTGGGACGCACCCACCGTCCGCATCGGGATCATCCGCGCACACCTCGAAGAAGACGCCGGCAAGCTCATGCACGAGGCCCCCGGCGGCGGCCGACTCGACCACTCCATCGTTGACCTCAACCGCACCGGCACCGCCCTGCTTGAGATCGTCACACAGCCAGACTTCTCAAGCCCCGAGCAGGTCGTGATCTTCTGCCAGCACCTGCGCACCCTCTGCCGCCACCTGGGCGTCACCCTCGGCGTTATGCAGAAGGGCCACATCCGCTTTGAGCCCAACATCAACTGTGAGCTGACGCTCGACAACGCCACCACCGTCCGCACCCCCATCAGCGAGGTCAAGAACCTCAACAGCTTCCGCGCCGTTCGCGGGGCCATCGAGCACGAGCTGCGCGAGCAGCCCGCCCGCTGGCTGCAAGACCAGCGCGTCCACGCCGCGGGCACCAAGACCACCCGCGGGTGGGACGACGCCCGCCAGATCACCACGCTTCAGCGATCAAAGGAAGACGCCCACGATTACCGCTACTTTCCTGAGCCAGACCTGCCCCCGGTGCTGCTGAGCCACGCGTTTGTCGAGCAGGTCCGCGCCACCCTCACCGAGGCCCCGGACCTGCGCCAGCGCCGCTGGATGCGCGACTTTGAACTCTCAGCCAAAGAGGCCGCGGCCCTTATCGAAGAGCCGCCCGTCTGCCAGCTCTTCGAGCGCGCGGTCACCGCCGCCGTTGCCCTCGGCGTGCCCCACACCAAAGCCGGGCGTCAGTGCGCCAACATCATCCTGCAGCACGGCTTCAAGCTGGCCAACGAACGCGCCGCGCAAAGCTCAGCCCAGGCAATTGCTCAGCACTCGGCCCAGCATTCGTCCCACGCCGCCGCCGAGGCCTTTGTCACGCTCTTCTCAGACCTGGGCATCACGGCCGACGCACTCGCCGGCCTCGCGCGCCTGCGTGATGCCGGCTCTATCAGCGCCCAAAGCGTCGGCGAGATGCTCGAAGCCATCACGCTTCTTGAGCCCCAGCAACAAGATGCACGCCTCATCGAGCAGCTCGCAATCCAGCGCGGGCTCATCGTTGTTCGTGATGCTGAAGCACTGGACGCTTGGTGCGCGCAGGCGATCACTGAGCAGCCGCAGGCCGCCGCCGACGTCCGCGCCGGCAGGCAGCAGGCTATCGGGCGTCTTGTAGGTGCGGCGATGAAGGCCAGCGCTGGCCGGGGCGACGCCGCTGCGCTGCGCGAGGCGCTCCTCCGCCAACTCTCAAGCTAATTGATGTCGTGGCTCTCGGCGCCCCGACGATCCGAGTGGGTCATGGCTCGCTCACCTTCGGTTTGCTTCAGGAACACACGTTGGTGCGCGAGCCCGTTTAAGTGCAATCTCGACAAAGTATGATACTTGTGCGTCGTCGTGAGCTATCGCCCGATCGCCGGCAGGTGTTTGGGAGAGACATCTTCTATCGACGGGTTGTCAGGCCGCGGATCGGGCTTAGTGCCCGCCGCCGGCTGCGAGAGATCGATCACCACTGGGTTGACCCCGTCCAGCGGGATCGCAGGGCTCCCAATGGGAATAAACGGGTTGCGCTGGCCAATGGTTGTCAGCGGGCCACGCTGCCCGATGATCGTGTACGAAAAGCCCGGCACGCCCGCCCGCCGAAGCTGCTCACTGCGAGCGACAATCGGCGAACCAAAGAGCCCGTACCCCGCCGCACTTCCGGCCCTGCTACTAATAATTGCGTTCGCCGCCGCATAGGCCGCGCCCACCACCGTGACCGGGTCGCCGTCGCCGCGCTGGCCTGCGCGTCCACGCGGCAGCAGGATCGCGCCACTGCTGGTCCGAACCGCCTCGCCCGGTCCAAGCCGAGGGACTGACGCAGGCGCAGGCGTCGCGCCCGAGGCCGGCGTCCTGAACGACCAGACCGCGGTTATCCCGCTCTTGCTCCCTGCGGGCACGTTAACAACCGGCGTGACCAAAGACTGCTCCGGCCCAGCCGCACGCTCGAAGGCCACGACCTGCGGCCCCGTCGCCACCGGCCCGACCAGACCCGCACATGCCATCGCCACAGCTGTTGCAAGCATCTTAAAGCTCCAAGGCCCGCACAACCGCCCAAAGTTCAACGCCGCACTCGCGCTCCGCACGAGCCCGCCGGGCACCAGTCGCAAAGAGTTGCGCCGCGCCGTCCCGCTAGGCTTCTGTATATGCAAGGCCAGCAATTGCTACGAGCACCAGGCGAGCGTGGATCTACCCGACGCGCGGAACTTGAGCACGCCGCGGAGACTTCCTTGCTCGGTACTTCGGCTGTGCGGTCTGGCGCGTTCTCGGGCCTGCGCCTGGCCGGTTTTCTTCCGCTTGCTGCCAGCACCCTTCTGCTTGCCGCCTGCGCCGGAACCACCCCGACCGTCGGCGGTAAGGCGAGCACGATTACCGCCACCGCCACCGCCACCGCCACCACCCAGCCCGCCGCA
>Ga0105048_10012413_pt1 | contig 13355 bp, 8 predicted proteins | sample MAT05_FD_78382 | JGI IMG/M metagenome (GOLD analysis project Ga0105048, IMG submission 78382) | Freshwater microbial communities from Lake Fryxell liftoff mats and glacier meltwater in Antarctica - MAT-05 | ecosystem: Environmental > Aquatic > Freshwater > Ice > Liftoff microbial mat | place...
CCCGCGAGCGGACCTTGATTCACGATTCCCAGCGTCCGGGGACCTGAACAGTTACAAAGAAAGTTAGGGTGCACGATCGCGAGTCCACGCCTTTCTTACGAGTGCGCGTAGGCGCTGATCAGCGTGCCGCTTTCACTCTGATTCTTGATATCGTCGTCGCAGCAAGATTGGTAACGCGATGAGTTTTGTGGCGAGCTCGAAGTAAAGAGATACTCCGGTTAAGACGAATTGAACCGTTCCAGAGTTCCAGAAAATCCGCCAGATTAAGTTTGCTATTCGGCCGGCGGGTTTGTTTTCGCCTTGGCCTGTGGCGTGTTTTCTGAGCGCTCGCCGTGATATGTGTACGCGCGCCCCACTCAGGCCGGGCCAACGAGGTGCTGGACTGGGATGCGCCGATGATGGCGTGGACCAAGCGCGTGCCCAAACCCGCGCCCATCAGATGAGATTGCCAGTAATGATGCCTATTTCTGCCGACGCCTCAAACAGCAGAAGGTAACCAGGCCGCCCAAAAATATAGACCATGGGGACGGTTCGGGCACCACGGGAAATGGTGAGAATTCAATGCTATCAATGATGTGAGGTGGTGAGCCCAATTCAGGTGACCCTTCTGAAGTATAGAATTCCAATAGAACCGTTTGGCCCGCGAACTGACCAATATCTGCCGCGTACCATAGGTCGAGGTGAGATTCATCTAGTAGATCTATTTGGACGCCATTGACACGAACGTCGAATACTCCGTATTGCCCCTGAAATCTCAATGACTGAGACTCCAGGGGAATGTCGCCACTTTGAGAGAGTCCGTAATGGGCAAACCTCCGCGATTCGCTGGGGCTTGTGAAACCAGGCTGCAATGCCAGGCTAAATCGTCCCTGAATTACATTGTTATCGAATCGCCGGTCGGCGAGCCAAGCGCCTGGGGTGCCTGCAGGCCCTGCGCCGGCACCCATGAATGATTGAACCTCACCGTCGAACGTCAGCGTCCAACTAGGAATCAAGCGTTCTGTGGTGTCGGTTGTCGGGAAGTCGCCTGTAAAGCGTCCCTTCTCAAAATTAAGATTGTCAAAAGGACCCGCGTTGACTTTTGGTTCTTCGATATGCAAAAGAGGCAATACCATCAATACTGTCTTCCAACAATTAGTTACGGCCATAATCCTCCAGCGCTGATATTTGTAAATGAACCTGACATGGTTGTTTTCAGGAAGAGCGACCGCGTTAAATAGCTCCGATTCCCGAGGGGAGGGGATGTGTCCGCCCATGAGTTCGTACTTATCGGAATTGATGTAAGGCGGGTCCAGCTGGAGCCTAGGCCGCCTACTGTACGATAAACATGGTACTGAGCACCTGGATCTGGACTAGCGGTCCACGAGAGGACGACATGGCCTGATCCGTTGGTGGACACTCCCAATGGGCCAATTGCGGAAGGAGGCATGAGTCTTAACGACGGATCTCCAAGAAGAGATGCAAAAATTGGAGCTCCTTGAGAAGGGTCTCCTGCCGCAATAATGCGACCAGAAGCTAGATGCTCAGCCGAATTTACTGGCCATTCCCAGGCATCCCTGTAGGTCTTGAATAGACCATCGCCCAGCGTATGCCCGAGTGCCATTATTGAGTACTTCCATTCGACATATCGAGTACCGAGGCCTACACCGAGATACGACCATGCGAGCCCGTTTGTGCGGGTCGCAAGCCTCGCTCGCGAAAGGTGGTCGGGATCAGACCAGTCACAGGCCCACGAACTGTAAATTTGCGAGAATGCAACCGGGGGCTCACCAGAAGGTGGAATTAGATTTGTGGTGTGGAAGACTTGCTTGCCGTAGAAGATGTTGACTACGGAATCGGCGTGTATACTGATTCCTCCACCAGCTACGCCTCCCAGTATTCCCCAAACCGCAGGAATCGAGGCAACTTGGAAGTCCGTGTTGGCAAGACCAGCCGAGTTTGTACCAAAAAGTCCTGCGGCAAGTTGCCGAGAATACCTTGCGATTGAGCCGCTGACTGTGTCTAGCGATAAGGTTTGTTGCCTAGTGGGAGCAAAATAAGCTCCATATGTTGTCTTCTCCGGAACGACGACTTCCCGTCTCCGAAACCAGCGCGCCTTGGCGACGTATTGCGCCAATAGGTCGATTTCCCCACGGGGTGGAATCGCATTACTGAATGCTGGCATACTTGCGAAATCGATTCGGCCGACGGCTAGCTCTAGGGAGGCGAGGCCAGCAGAGTTTGGTGGAACGAATGCCTGATCGAATGCGCCATCCGATGCAATATTGGTGTGACCTGGCTCAATACCATTTGCGCTACCAACTGGCCAGTTGATCGCGTCGGTCCATATACCATCCATATCACCGTAGTAGGAGTCCGTTGGAAGATCTCGTGAAGGGTGGCCGTCTGGGGAAAGCATTCCGGACCTCGGAATAGGCAGGTGCCCAAACAGGAGGACTGCTTTCGCCTGCGTTGGATAGGTATAGTAGTAATTTGTAATGAAGCTGCGAACCTCCGCGATTCGTTGAACATTGTTGGACCAAGCTAAATCATCGTGACGAGGACCGTTAAAGCGGGTCACTATCCAACCCTCAGCCCAAAGATCACGAATCAGATTGGTAATGGACCCTGCATAAGTCGCGTTGTTTGTCAGCGTTCTATCTGCAATTAGCAACATGTGTCCCGGAAACTCGTTTGGTGGCAGCCTAATACCTGCCGAAAGTGTGGTGTATGGAGGCTCTGGAATGATTGCGAGATCAGAAGGTACAAGGACGTCCGCGAAAATGCGGTATTCGTACTCAGTTCCCACGACGACATTTGTATCGGCGAAGAGTGCAGGCGTAACGGTGGCTATAGTAGCCCAGTTAGTCTGATGGCTCAGTCGCCGCTCAATTCTGTAAAGGCAATTTGATCTTGCGTTCCAATTGAGAGTGATGACTGGCGGTGAACTTGTCACGGTGGCGCTGACTAGCCAAGCGTTTGTGCAGAGGGCTATGGGCACATTCCAGGTTCGAATGTAGTCAATAATGCCATTTACCTGGGCCGTGCGATTGGTACTAGACCCAATAAAGATTCCATTTGCGCGAGACTCTCGATTTGGCCAGGCCTGAATTCCTGAACCATCAGCGACACGAATCCCACCCACAAAAATGGCGGAGGCATTCGTTGAGTAGGAAACTCGTATTGAAATGGGAAAGTCCTGTGGCGCCATTCCTGTGCAAAGTCGCAGCGATCCTTGCGCGTTGGTGATGACTGCACCGGCGCCGTTAGGTGACCGAAGAATGATGTTTGTGCCGGCGGCTCCGATTGCGATTGAGAATTCCCCAATTGAAAGCAGTTGCACCGCTATTCCAGGACCGCTACCGCTGTCCGCATTGGTACATACCGATCCCGAGCTGGCCCAGTAGGGCGAGAACCCGAATTCAATCGTTCCCTGTCGACAGTTTATGTTTGCCGCTCCATTGCTCTCGATGTCACGATAACGAAGTACGGCATTCGTGGAGGCGATGGCAACGCCTGAATCGGAAGGCCCTAAAGTCTCGACTAAGGCAATCGAATTGGTTTCGATGGGGGTGGCTCCGTTGCTACCCCGCCATGGGTTTGTTGTTGCTTCAAATTCAATGGACACCAACTTCATGGCCTTTACATTCGACCCATTGTTTGGGTCTGTTCCGTCTGCCACTTCTTCTGCATCGCTCCGGCCGTCGTAATCTGAGTCCGGATCCGTCGGTGAGGATTCACCCGAGTCAAGGATACCATTGCCATTGCTGTCTTCCTGAAAATCCGTGAGTCCATCCCCATCCGAGTCCATGGCGCTCGAATTTGGAGCCGGGCCGAAAAAGACACCGCTCCGAACGCAACTGGACAGGCTGTTCGTAGAGATCCGAAGCACAATGCTGCCGGTCACATCCCAGATAAGCCACTTTCCGTTGCCGAAAGCGGATACCGACCTGGAATCCAATAGTTCGCCTTCGATGTACGTGTCGCCCCCAAAGTAATCCCGGATCTCAACCGTTTGGGCACGGTTGGACAGGTCCCAGTCCAGGCAATAGACCGCAATGCGCACAGGCTTGGAGCTATTTATAGTGATGCTTTCAGCGGTGGTGACCGTAGATGACAGTGCCGAAGCCATTCGACCTGAACCAGAGCGAAGCAGCGCCCGCGGGTCCGTCGTTGAGGAGGTCCAATACGTCCCAACGCCGGACACGATCCAATTGGTAAGGGAGGAGATATAGGGAGGTAAATTGGTGGAGTCGTAGGTAATATGATACCCGTCGGCGCCATAGACACCTTTCCAGTTGCCTTGTGTGGTGAGGTCGGTACCGACAAAGGCCACGCGGCTGTTCGCTCCACCGCTTGATGGGTAGTGAAACCCGATGTCAACCACGGAATTCGTCTCTTTGAGCTGGTCGGCGCGGCAAGTGAAATGAAACATCCCGACGTCGTTGGCATTTTGGCTTCCGGCGTTAAAGAGGTTGGTGAGACTGCTGTTGCCACCTGTGGCGGGATAATAGAATCGCCCCAGGGGACCCGGAGCATAGATCGGTCCCAAGCCGGTCTTCGCGCTAGATCCGAACGAGCTCAGGCCTGCTCGGAATGCGTTGTGCGAAGCGGTGAGATATCCTGTGGCGGTGGCAATGTCACCGTCGAAAAGGTTGTTGCGGATTGTCCAGGACGAGGATGAATCCTGGTTGTCGAACGTGACCCTGCCGCGGAAGAAAAGATTATTGAATGCCGTGAGGGTATAGTTGGCGTAACCGGAAAGTTCGAAAAAGGTGGCGACCGTCCCCTCAAAGAGATTGTTGGTCAGCGCGACCGATTGGAATTCGTTGCCAGCATAGGTGACATCGAGATTGACACCGCGAAGTTGGCAGTGACTTAAGGCCAGCGGCTGGACTTGGCTGCTGGATCCACTCCCTGCAAAGAGAAACCTGCGCGCTGTGGTGCTATTGGTCGTGATGCCTAAGTGACTTATGTCAGTGTAACGCATGTTCACCGAAGGCAATGCAGATCCACTCGAATTTATTTCCAGGAAATTGAACGAATTAGTGGCGGCAGAACCCCAGTTGGTGGGTTGTTCCTGGACGGTGTTGTACCGGACAAAGCGGTTCAAGAGACCTTGGGCCCCCTCGCTGACAAGTTTTGCGTTTTGGCGCAGGACGATCCCTTTGGGGCCGTAGAGGCCCAGCGCTACCCCGTTGGAAAGGGTGAGTGTGCAGTTTGTCAAATTCCTGGAGGTGAGGCAGTAATCCAGAGCCGGATAGTGATAGCCACGATCCAGCGTGTTGGTGTCGCGGATAGGGCGTATCGACAACAACGTGTTCGCCGTGAAGTCGTTCGTCAACAGGACCGGCGGATGAGTTGTCATCGCAGCCAGTTCTGTGGCCAAGGCACCTTCTATCCATGGAATGCCGGCATTGCGATTGGTACTGGAATCGATGAGGTAATAATTGCCCGCGCCCACTATCTGGAACAAACCGTTGGTGCTACTAGACTCGAAATTCCCGTAGGCGGGATCATTATCACCGATGTAGGGGATGTACGAACTGATTCCGGCGAGGATAGAATTGCGCACGGTTAATCTTGCCATGCCACTCGCATCTTTGCTGAAGAGATTCGCCGAAGCGCTAACCGTCGCGTGTTCAGCGATGATGTGTGCGTTGTTGACGGATCTGAACGCGGCTCCTCCGGTCATCATGTTGACGGCCAGGATGTTATGAGCACGCACGGTGTTGTTGTAACCCGACGACCAGATGGGATACGTGCAGTGCTGAAACTGGGAATGTCGAAGTGTCCCGTGCCGCCCATTGAAGAGGAGTGCGTGGTTGGCATGCCGGAACCGAACATGTTCCAAGGTCACCGGATTGGATACGGTCATGAACAGGAGTCCATGAACCGCATAGGAAGCTGTCGGATCGGGGTTGGCGGCGCTGTTGGTGATCCATTGGCCCACGGACTGATCGTCCGCAGCTGTGAAGACAGCGGGGCGATAAGCCGTGGTGGCACACGTGAAAGGCCCGGTGATGTTGATTTGCATATAGGGCCACCCACCGTTCCACTTTGCGTACTTGATAACGGCGCCTCCTTCCAGAGTCGTGGTGCCGCCCAGATTCACAATCGAGGAGATGTGGTATGTCTCGTCGCCACGGAAGGTAAAATTATTTGTGTCGACGAGGAGCATCACGTAATCAAGGACAACCGCAGGAGATGTATCTGCACCATTTCATGCCATGGCCATGGTCCGTCCGGTGTACTGGGAGGACGTCGCGGGACGCTGCGGTAAGAAAGGTCTCTTACCAAGGGCAACCTCGGAGGATCCGGCCGACAATGATTTTCGCAATCGGTCCTCCGAAGAGGCACGCATCCCACCCTTCGCTCTGAACGCAGCCATTTTTTTGGCCACATCTTGACGGCCCCCGTCGGGACCCGCCACGAGTTCCCGAAGCATCGGCTCCACTTCTGTGTATCTCACGGCCTCCAATAAGACTCGACGTCCATCTTGAATGATCCAGCTCTTGGCAATCAGGGGAGCATTTGGGCCATCAGAAAACATGTCAGCTTGCCTGCCGAATCGGAATGCTCTGCCTTCGCCGATCAAGAACTGACCGAAATCCAAGCTCTCATCCTCCCAGTCTGGGGAAGCCATGAGAGCCCTGTCTTGGTCATTCTCGATCCGATCGAGAATTCGAGGGTGCCGTCGCGGCTCCGGGGCCTCGAAGAATTCTGTCATAACCTCCAATCGAGCCCATTCGCTGGAGAGCCCGAATTCCTCCGGCGCTGGCACGGGTTCTCTTATCAGAATGTCCTGCTCTATGCCTGATCGACGGAAGGTATAGAGGACGTCACAGCGGACTCGGTTGCCCTGCTCCTGTGGCTCAAAGGCGTCGCGATAGATGACTTGATTTGGCGGCAGAAGTTCGCCTGGAACATCCTTCACCAGACCGAGAATGTGACGCCGTCCACTGATTGGGTCGTAATAACCCAAGGCCAAAACAGAAGACCGAAACCGGCTACCGTCCGGAGCAAGAACATCTACCGACCCCTGTGGATCGTCGAGGGAAGGGGCAAAGTACACTTTGTGTGGCGAGCGCAGTGCTGCCGCTCCAACCTGCGCAATTGCGATTTCTTCCACAGAAGCCTCCCACTGTCCGGACTCGGAATCCCAATAGTTCAGTCCTGTGCTGAGTTCCGTATAGCCGTTGGTCTCGGTCATCCAATCGCCGGTTTCTCCAAGACGACTTGAAATGATCTCGACCCGTTGGTGGTCAGAACCTGTACGTATGACGCGAACTCTGTCTTCGGCTTTGGTCGCGAAGGCGACTGAGAATGCGAGCATTCCGAAAAGGAGTCTGAGAGGTATCTCCAAAATCATAGTAGTATTTGAGCTTCTATCGCGATCGACTAATGAAGTGGTTCTTGTGAGTTTGCCTTCTGCGAGCATATGTCGCATGGTCAACACAAACGTTGCGTAAAAACTAAGTGGTATCACGGCAGCATCGGGTGGACCACTGATTCACGGGAATGTTGGAATTCGACGCCATCACCAAAATCGACGTTCTCTTATCAGGCTCTGACCCAATCCAACAATCACAGTGGAGATCGCGCTTGGGGATAGGGTCTAGATAGCACAAGGTTACAGAGAACTAATTCCGCCTGAAGGCTGAGCGATACGCAACAAAGCATGCTCCAATCGCCAAACATAAGATTGAAACCGTCGAATTCCCTTCTGGGATGATTGTGTTAGGACTGATGTGTACACTAAACTCGGCGCTTCTCCTTCCAGCGTCACCAAGATAATTTGGAGTCCCTACAGGGCTAAGGGGATCGCTATCGTACCAAAAGCCCTCTGTGAAAAAACGACCAGAATAGGTTAGTCCCACCGTTGCTGCGCCGTCAATTTCAATTCTGACAAACCCTAGATCATCGGGCCCTGGGGGAAGATGAAGTTCGGACATCGGGGCGATAGAACGCACGCCCAATAGGTCCTGGAATTCACCAAATACCACAGGGGAATCGGAGGACGCGCCAGACAATAGTAGCCACTGGTCGGAATCGTTGTGGATCGAACCCCCCCACCAGAGTGTACCGGAGGGTTGGCCCTCGACTTGGGTCTGCGACGGAACCAAATCAAGACCCCATTCGCCTGCAAAGCTATCCCAAGGCGTGAGTGCGCCGAAAAGAATTGCTAGAATTACAAATTGTATCATATCAATCCGAAAGGTCTGCAACAATCCAATTTGCTATCGCGGCGCTCGCTCCATTATTCTCGAAAAAATCAACGTGTGAAACTGAATTCAAATGTCGGCGTAGGATCGTTCCGCGCTTCAATCCCGGGATGAATGCCGGCAAATCTACAACGGACCCAGTGGTATCTGGCGGAACGGACAGCCTTCCGAGTTGACTGTCCTCGGTGATGAAGCCATCGCCACCAATTGTAATTCCGAGGTAGCCAGGAACCAAAGCGTTTACTCCTTGGCCTACGCCATCCAATGATCCGTTTCTATTGAGTGTGGACAACCATTTTGGCTTCAAGATCGGAGTTTGGGTGACAAATGCCAATGCTCCTGGCAAGCCGTAGTCTCCGAAGGTAGTTAGCTGCCAAAAATCGTCGATCGTACCACACGCATATAGATACATCGTAACAGTTTCGGGAAAACTGTAAGGCTTAACCCCTAATCCGCTTATATAGGAAAGCTGTGGATTTGCCACAGCTGCGGAAACCCCTGGTGGGAACAAAGTGTACGGGGCCAGGCTGCCATTCCGCCACCAAGGATAGAGTGGGGTAAGGTTTTTACGTCTGACGCCAAAATAGGCTTCAGAATAATGGGCCCACGCAGTTCCGGAGTGGGGTGAACCGAGTGTTACGACCTTGTTTACTAGATTTCCTCCCGCGGGCGACAGCAGATTTTCCGCAACGAGCACCCGAGCAATTACTCCACCAGTGCTGTATCCAATTAAATCCACCTTGTCTGCATAGGTTTCTGCGAGCATGGTAGCAGCAGTATTAATAAATGGCCCTACACAAAGTCGAAAATCGGTGGATGTTGCCGAATTCACGCGATATGCCAACGTCTCAACTGTTCCATAGGCCGACGACAATGAACTATTGGGAAAACGAGATTTTCGTAACCTATATCCCTCCCCGAGCAGATTGCGACTCTTGAAAAGTCTTCCCGAGGCGTTCAGCAGTATTGATGCCTCCCAGTCAGATTCATTTAGTACCCGATTGTCAGTGAGCCCAGTGAGGGTGATGACGGGCAAAGGGACTCCAATTGAATCTTCTGTTTGTACGTCTTGGCGTGAACCATCAACGACTGCTCGAATGTGTAGATTTATCGTTGTGAAGGAAGTAAACCGGGGAATTTCTGCACTCTCAAAATCAAGCAGGAGTGGGTCTGTGTCATCCAGACCAAAAGTGTCGGATCGATCCTGTGGAGGAAATTCGTAACTAAGGCCTCCAATCTCCACGGTCGCCGTGCATTGGCCGGAGATCCCGCCGAACTTGCGAGAACATTGAATTGCTAGTGTTTTGCGATCGACAAAGTTTGCACGCTGGATTTCCAGTTCGGATTGACTTGTGCCGTGCACCTTGAAGGTGAAATAGGTAGTTGAAAAATGATTCTCTCCTTCGAGCCTATAATACAGACTGAAGACATAAAATGCTTGAGCAGGGCCATTGAAGAGCAGGTGACATTCTACGGTGATGGTTATTGTGCCACCTCCTGTAATAGCCGTGTTTTGTTTTGGAAATCCAGTTACCCCGAAGGCGTGGAGGTTGTCAGCGACGGGCCTTCCCGTCACTGAGCCATATGAGTTTGAGACCATGACTCTTCGATTCGCAAAATCGACCTGAACATCGATAGTGCGCGTAACATGTTCTCCAACGGGCACATCACCAAAATCCAACTCTTGATAGTGTACAAGGTCGACAGCACTTGAGTTTCGCTGTGCAACGCAGCAAATGATCAACAGGAGGGCGAGGCGAATGTTGAGCATACGCGGAACCTTCTACACTTCTTGCTACGGTGATCGAAGTTCCTGGTTCGGTCAACGAAGTTCCAAGATGTTTGAAACGGCACGGCGGAGTGTTCGGCATTCAACCTTGTCCCAAGCTTTATGCCAAACGCCGCTCGCCTGTATGGTCGTGTCGGAGCGAGTGTCTGCGTCAGCAGAATCGTCAGCAGTCGGGCAGGTGCAGGTAGTGTCGGGGCAGTAGGAAAGGAGGCTTGATTTGTGCGGGGATTGTCCCATTCTCGGACTGGTTTCGGGGCCGGAGGCGTTCGATTCCGACCCTCGCCTCCATCTGCAAGTTGCAGCGTGACAGATAGTTGCGCTGATTCAGAAAGCGAGTGCCAGCAGTTTTGCCAGCAAACCCGTACTCCGGGATTGCCGGGTTTAACGGGGCCCAACTCGCTCTCTGCCAGCTAACCCGCTTCAGATCCCCTGCTTTAGCCTCATCACCTGAGGACTGAAAAATGAAGCAGCGGTTTCGATTGTACCGCCGCCGCCGAGGCGGCCGGTTCTACATCCACGACAGCGTCACCGGAAAGCAGGAGAGCCTCGGCACGACCGACCGCTCCCAGGCGGTCCGACTGCTCCACTCCCGGAACGAGGCGCAACTGCAACCCATCATCAACCTGCAGATCGCCCGCGCCTACTTGGCCGTCAGCGACCCGGGGGTTGCCACCCGCACCTGGCAGGCCGCGATGGATGAACTCGCCAAGCTCAAGACGGGCGAGACGCAGCGCCGGTGGGGGGTGGCCATCAAAGACCCGGCTTTCAATGGATTGCGCCACGTCGTCATCCTCGAGACCCGGGCGGAGCATTTCTTGCGCGCCCTGGAGCGGGGCAGGGTCTCGACGAACGTTTACCTCCGACGGATTCACAACTTCGCTCTGGCGATGAACTGGCTCCCGTGGCCGGTCATCGTCAAGGCGCACTGGCCGAAGGTCGTCTATCGCGAGAAGCGCGCGATCTCCCGAGAGGAACACGAGGCGATCGTGGCCCGCGAAACGAATCCCGAGCGGCAGGCACTCTATCAACTCGCCTGGCACTTGGGAGCCTCGCAATCCGACATCGCCCACCTGGAGGCCGAAAACATCGACTGGGAAAGTCAGGTGATCTCGTTTGTGCGGAAGAAGACCGGAAGCATCGCGATCATGCGCTTCGACGCCGAGTTGGCCGAGATCCTCCGGGGGCTGCCGCCCGCGGGTCCGCTCTTCCCGCAACTTCGCAAGGTCCGAGCCGGCGATCGAGCGACCGAATTCAAACAACGCTGCGAGGGTCTCGGCATCAAGGGCATCTCCCTGCATTCCTACCGATACGCCTGGGCCGAACGGGCCAAGAAGGCGGGGTATCCCGAACGCTTTGCGCAGGAAGCCCTCGGTCACAACAGCAAGGCGGTCCATCGGGCCTATGCGCGCAAGGCCCGGGTCGAATTGCCGGCACTGAGCGATTACGAGCGCCAACGAACGTTGTTCGCAGAGGGCGTGAAGGCCATTGAACCGGCAGCGCAAGCGGTGAAGGCCTGAAGGGCAAGGGAGAGCCTGCAATGGGGCGCCGTGAACCACCCCCATCCCAAAGCCTGCGGCGTGTCGACTCAACCGACACCGTCATCAATTATATGCCCGGAAAATCATGATGGGGCCAACAATGCCCTGCGCTCTGATCTTGTCGCTATGCATGTGCGTATGCATGAGGGCCGAATTTTGGGTGTCGTGCCAGGTGAGCAACAGGGTCCTCGAACCCGGCGCTCTACAAACATACGCGTATGCATAGCCTTCACGTGGATGTCTCACCTATCGGCCGTCAGATCAGATTACGTTCGATCTCATCGAGCTTGAGCTCGTCGTTGGTTCGGTCGTAGAGCTTCGTGGTCCCGGGTGACTCAAGTGCGGCGATGTGCTGCGCCATCTCGATCGTGCCGCCATTCGGAGGAAGGCCGTGAGCCCGTGGCGCGAAACGTGTGGCAGTATTTCCGGTCTGATAAGCCTGCGGCCGGTGCCCTGCGGTAGATCATCCGAAAGTATCCGTCCCGGGAACCCCGTCTGACGTAAGGTTCGGAAGTCCGATAGGCTTCCGGGGTGCACCGCCCCCCCGGAGTCAGCGACCGCCAAAGAGGTAGGAGCAGGCCCGGCCCAGCAAGCTCTTGGGCAGCACCGCCGCCCGGGTGAGGACGATGTGTTTGCTGGATGGGTGGTGGGGGATGTTGGTGGGGTTTGTGGTGAAATCACCTCGGGGCTGTAGGGGCTGGCTCGGTAAGGGAGTGGGAGGAGGCACCGCGGGAGCTGTCCTCGGGCAAACTCTGCGGCTGCGCCGTAGCCGCGATTGCTTCCGAAGGCCGAATCGAATCTGCCGCACACTTCGCGCGACGGCACTGGGTACAGGAGGTTAAGGGTGCCTCCCCAAACCCTTGCAGCAGAACGTGCAAATCGTGCTCAATGAGATTTCTGTCGATTGAGCTCGGAGAATCCCTCGCACCGTCTCAAGGGAAGCACCGCGCTCGTGGAGCAGCCGGATGAAGTCGGCCTGCGGGTGGAGCGCAGCGAACGCTGGAGGCCGCCGGGGCCCATGCTCGGTGGCCAATCGCCGTCAACTGGACCCGACCAGCGAACTCCGCTACGGGTTCAACGTCACGCAGAACCTCGATTGCCGGGCTGACGCCACGGTCCTCCACGTCCTGACCACGGGCGGCACGCTCAAAGCGGAGATCGCCTTCTCGGGCAACGCCGGCCCGGTGACCGTTCCAAACGCTCAACTGGTCGCCCTGCTGGGCAGCGAGACCGACTTTACGCTGCGGGCCTTCTACTCGTTGGCTGGCCTGCGGAGCCTGAACTTCGACGAGATCACCGTGAGAAAAACATGAGCACCATCGCCCCCGGACGCCTGTTCAATGTCACCGACGCCGCCAGCTTCGTCGCCCTGTCTCAGCAAAATTGGGTCATCGCCTCGGAGGAGTTGTTCCGCAGGGTCCCCACCTACCAGAACGGGAGCCCGAACACCCTGAGCGGGTCGCCGACCTCCGGGGCGTGGAACGTAGGCGACTTCTGGCGCGATCAGAATGGCGCCGAGTTCGTGTGCGCCGTGGCCGGCACGCCGGGGACTTGGCGGCAGGTCACGCCGGCAGCCGTGGCCGCCGATCCAGCCAGCGGGACGTTCCCGGCCGGGTACTTGGTCCTGAACACCACCGACGGCGGATTGAAGCGCCACGCAGGGGCGCTCGTGTGGGAAGTTGATATCGGCGCGGGAACGACCTCCAAGGTCGGCTTTCACGGGGCGGCGCCCACCGCTCAGCGAGCCAACGCAAATCAAGCAGTCGCGACGGATCTCGCGAGCGTCATCACACTCGCCAACGAGCTGCGGGCCGCGCTGGTCGA
>Ga0105048_10012414_pt1 | contig 13355 bp, 11 predicted proteins | sample MAT05_FD_78382 | JGI IMG/M metagenome (GOLD analysis project Ga0105048, IMG submission 78382) | Freshwater microbial communities from Lake Fryxell liftoff mats and glacier meltwater in Antarctica - MAT-05 | ecosystem: Environmental > Aquatic > Freshwater > Ice > Liftoff microbial mat | place...
CCACGCAACCTGCGCCCCGATCTTCCGGCGAGCATCGAGCAGGTGATCCTGACCTCGCTCGCGAAGCGCCCCGCCGATCGGTTCCAGACCGCCGCCGAGATGGCGCGTGCGCTCGACGACGCGGCCGCGGATCTCCCGGAGGACCAATGGCGCGATCTGTCGTCCCGGCGCTCGAAGATGTCGATGCGGCCGCCGGACCGGGCATCGATGCGCTCGATCGAGCGACCCTCGGGCACAATCGCGAACCGGCCGTCGCGACCGTCGGGGCAGATCGCGGAGCCGCCGTCGCGACCGTCAGCGCAGATCGCGCAGATGCCTCCGACACCGCCGACGCCGTCGACGCTTGCCACGCGTAGCCCGACCCCGTACGTGCTCGGCGCCAGCGCACTAGCGGTCGCCGCGGTGATCGTGGCCATGCTCGTGTCGCGCACGAGCGATCAGCCGACCGGGACGAACGATGCGCGGCCTGTCAACGAGCCGATCGCGAACACGTCTGCGGTCACCAACGCGAACCCACCGCCGGTCGCTACCCCGAACCCACGGACAGTCGACGCCCCCACGCTCGACGCTGCAACCGCCGATAAGCCGATCGTCAAGGCGCCAGCCGTCGTCACGATGAAGCCGCCGCCCGTCGTTGCCGCGAAGTCACCACCCGTCGTCGCTGCGAAGTCACCTGCGCGGCCCACGCGCGAGCAGCCGTGGAATGTCCGAAGCACGTACTCCCCGCAGCACTTCGATCACACCGCGTTCCTTGGCACCGCTCTCGGCCTCGCCCGCCAGCTCCTCCCCGACGCGAGGCTCATCGAGCTCACCCTCGGCGAGACCTTCCCCGACGGTCGCGTCGAGGTGAGCCACGGCAACGCCGAGGTCACACGTTTCCTCTTTCGTTCGGCTGCCGCGTCGGAACCGCCCGAGGGAGAGGAAGAGCGCAGCGGACCCGCGTGGTGCATCGTGGTCGTCGAGGTCTACCCGACCGGTGCGTTGGTCTTCGTCGACTCGAGGCCGTCCTGCCTGCAGAAGTTCACGGCGCACCCTCGATGCCCGCTCACGTGGGTTTGGAAGAAGGCGCGCGAGCTCGGCGTCACGGTCGACCATGCGAGCCTGACGTTCCAGGCCGATAGTCAGTGGCTGCTGCGCGGCCGAGACGTCCAGCAAGGCTTCGACGAGGACTGTCCGCGCTAGCGCGTCGGTCGCTCCTCCAGCTGGAATGGTGGCGTGACCCCAAGTACGGCTGCCCCAACTACGGCCAGCAGGCCGGGATTGGATCGCCCGGCCCGTCGACGATCGCAGCGACCTGCGCACGCTCGCGCTGCCAGTAGCAGAGCGTGTCTGCCTGCATCAGGTAGCCGAAGCCGTAGACCGTCGCGTTCGCCGGTCGACCGAACAACTCGTAACTTACAGCTTTGTTACCATTCCTCGCCGGCCCACTCCGACTTCCAGTCGTAGTTCGGGTCGGGAGTCTCCGCCGGGGGCCGCAGCTCCTCGGGAACCTTGTCCAGGTTGATCCGGACCCGGTACCAGGCTGACGAGCGACCGCGATTGGTGTCGACGAGGACGTGCTCCGGGGCGAGCACCGCCGCGACGGCAGGGTGCCGTTCCTTCCAGCGCTCGAGGCCGGCGAGCACCTCGGGCTTGGTCTTCGCCTGGGCGATCGTGATCACCGGCAGCTTCTGCTTCTTGGGCTTGGCGACGCCCTTCGCACGCGACGGGCTGACGCGCGGCGCCTCCTCCTCGCCCTTCGCGTAGTGCGGCGGCCACGGTGCATCGGGCAGGCCTTCCGCATCGTGGCGATCGGCGAGCGCGAGCAGGGCGTCGAGTGAGCCGACCGTGTCGTCGATCCCGGCGTGGGCGTCACCGCGGGCGGCGAACATCGCGGGCACGGTGCGGAGCGTGAACTCCGCCGGGTCGGCGACGAAGAAGTCCTCCCACGACAGCGGCATCGACACGCGCGCGTCGGGGAGCGGCCGTACCGAGTAGGCGCTCGCGGTCGTGCGGTCGCGAGCGTTCTGGTTGTAGTCGAGGAACACGCCGTGGCGTTCTTCCTTCCACCATTTCGCGGTGGCAATGGTCGGCGCACGCCGCTCGACCTCGCGGGCAAACGCGAGCGCGGCGCGGCGCACGACGGTGAACGGCCACTTCGGCTCGATCCGGGCCCACACGTGGGCGCCGCGCGAGCCGCTGGTCTTCGGCCAGCCAACGAGACCCATCTCGACGAGCACCTCGCGAGCGACGCGCGCCACGTCGACGATCTGCGACCACGGCACGCCCGGAACCGGATCGAGATCGATGCGGAGCTCGTCGGGGCGATCCATGTCCTCGCTGCGCACCGCGTGCGGGTTGAGGTCGACACAGCCGAGGTTGACGACGAACACGAGCTGCGCGCGGGTGTTCACGACCAGCTCGTCGGCGTGGCGTCCTGACGGAAACCGGAACGTCGCGATGTCGAGCCACGCGGGCCGCTTCTCGGGCGCGCGCTTCTGATAGAACGGCTCCGCCTCGACGCCGTTGACGAACCGCTTGAGGATCATCGGTCGCCGCGCGGTGCCGCGCAGAGCGCCGTCCGCGACCGAGAGGTAGTACTGGACCAGCTCGAGCTTGGTGACGTTCGCCTTCGGGAAGTAGATCTTCTCCGGGTTCGAGACGGTGACCTCGTGCCCCTCGAGCACCAGGATCTCCTTCTTCGGTTTCGCCACGCTCAGATCCTTGCACGACTCGACGGGACCCCGCATGGTGTCGGGCCCATGCAGTCCGGGGCCACCCTCCGAGCGTTGCTCGTGCTCGCGTTTCCGATGGTGCTCGCGCGCGCGACCCAGTCGGTGATGACGTTCGCCGATGCGCTGATGGTCGAGCACCTGGGACCGCAGGCGATCGCGGCGTCCGCCACCGGCGGCTTCAACACGTTCCTCGTGATGATCCTGCCGATGGGCACGGTGTTCATCGTGCAGAGCTTCGTCGCGCAGCTCGTCGGCGGCGGAGATCGCGACGCGACACCGCGCTACGCCTGGTACGGCCTCATCATCGCGGCGATCGCCGGTGTGATCTCCCTCGGCCTGATCCCCGCGATCGATCCGCTGCTCCTCCTCACGGACTTCTCGCCCGGCCTACGCGAGCAGATGTCGAGCTACATGGAGCTGCGCATGATCTCGGTCGGTGCCGTCGTCGGCGTCGAGGTCCTCAACAACTGGTACGGCGGCCTCGGCAACACGTGGATGGCGCTCGTCGCGAGCCTCGTCAGCATGGTGTCCGACCTGTTCCTCAACTGGGTGCTGATCTACGGCAACCTCGGCGCGCCCGAGATGGGCGTCGATGGCGCCGCACTGTCGTCGACGATCGGCAGCTTCGTCGGCCTCGCGTTCCTGCTCGTCGCGTTCTGGCGGCGGTGGGGCATGGCGATCGGCGGCCCCGCGCCGAAGCGCGCACGGTTGCACCTCTCGTTCAAGGAGCTGCGGCGCGTCGTGAGATTCGGGCTGCCGAATGGCTTCAACTGGTTCCTCGAGTTCGCCGCGTTCCAGCTGTTCATCATCGCGGTGTTCGGCGCGCTCGGCGACGAGATGCTCGCCGCGTTCAACGTCGTGATCGCGATCAACTCGGTCTCGTTCATGCCCGCGTTCGGACTCGCGCAAGCGGGCGCGATCCTCGCGGGCCAGTCGATCGGAGCAGGCAAGCGCGACGAGGTCTGGCCGCAGGTCAAGATCACGCTCAAGGTCGCGGGCGTATGGATGGGTCTGATCGGCGCGTTCTATCTGATCTCGCCGGCCACGTTGCTCGGCCTGTTCGACTCCGGCTCGTCGAAAGACTTCGTCACGATCGGCGCGACGATGCTCGTGATCAGCGCGGCGTGGCAGCTGTTCGACGCGATCGGCATCACGCTCTCGGAGACGCTGCGCGCCGCAGGCGACACGACGTGGACCGCGATGGCGCGCCTGATCCTCGCGTGGGGGCTGTTCGTCCCGATGGCGTTGGTCGTCGTGCGCGTCTGGGATGGGGGCCCGATCGGCGCGTTGCTGTGCCTCGTCGTCTACATCGCGCTGCTCGCGGGCGCGTTCGCCTACCGCTTCAAGTCCGGCGCCTGGCGCCGGATCGAATTGATCGAGCCGAAGCTGGTCTAGCGTCGTCGACACGAACCGCGACAGCGACGTCGCGATCGTCGGCGGCGGGGACGGAAGTTCGCCCACTTGGCGCTGGCCCTTCCCTTGCTTCTGGTCAGCCGCATGAAGCACGCCTTGGCCGTCGTCCTCCTCGTCGTCGCACCGTCGATTCCCCGGCCATCGGGCGCCTGCTCACCCGTCGAGGACGACTACGGCCCACACGTGCTCGATCCCACAGCCTCGACCGACTCGGTCGCACCGACCGAGACCAACGCGTACTTCCAGACCTACCGATCGGACGGCGGCAGCGTTGGATGCGCAAACAGCTGCGGTGGCGGCTTCAACACGATCCAGCTCTCGGTCGACGCGGGCGACGATCGCACGCCTCCGAACCGCATGGGCTATCGGTTCGCGATCGTCGGAGGCCAGCCGCCGCCGAGCCTCCTGTTCCCGGTCGGCGACCGGATCTCGAGCAACGGCGACTTCAACTGGCGGTTCGATTCCTCGTTCCACGGCTCGTTCTCGTTCGATGTCGAGATCCGGGCGGTGGACCTCAACGGCAATGTCGGGGCGGCGACCACCGTGACGATCAAGGACTGAGGCCGATAGCCAAACTCTGGTCCTGGAGCGCGCTACGCTCAACGGATGAAGCGACTCCTCGGAGTGGTGGCGAGTCTCGCGATCGCAGTCTCGATCGTACCGAGCGCGGATGCGCTGTGCATCGCGATGGAGGCCGGCGACGTCCTCGCCTCCCCGGTCGCTGCAGTGCTGCCTGGCGACGGCGGCATCCTCGTCCGCTGGATGCCGGTCTCCGAGGTGAAGGCCGAGAACCAATCGTCGGGTTGGAAGGTCGCCGCCGAAGGCACGAGCGTTGCCGTCGCCCGTATCCAGCTCGCCCCGGGCCTCACCGTCCTGCGCCCTGCCGCGGGCACCGCGATGCTCACGGTGTCGAGCGGCACGACCGAGATTGCACGCCTGACCCGAGACGCGACGCTCCCCGCCTTCACTGCGGCCGCGCCCACGCCCACCAAGCTCGCGCTGACGACGCAGCGCGCGCGCTACAGCGGATACTTCCGGACGGTAAGCGCCACGCTGTCAGCTCCGGTACCCGACGATGCGATCGGCGTGATCACCTACGCGACCCGCAAGAAGAAGCGAGTCGCGATCTCGTTCGCCCTGGTCGAGCGTGGAAAGCTCTCCGTGGCCACGTTCGGCGATCCGGGCCGCTGCTCGTTCGGCCCACCGGGCGCCGATGCGCCGAAGACCGGCGAGAAGGTCACGCTCGTCTGGGTCGACGCGTTCGGCCGGCTGTCGAAGCCAAGCGCGCCGATCGCGATGACCGGCTCCGTCCCCAAGACTAAGTGAACGAAAACGCCCTCCACGTGGAGGGCGTCATCGAGCGAGAACAGCGACGAAGGTTACTTCGTGCCGCCGAACTTACCGCTGAGCATCAGCGACGTCACGAGTGCCGTCACGCCATACGTGCCCTTGTAGTTCGGCATGTACTGCGTGTCTGCCGTATCGCGCTCACCGGGGGTGACCCAGAGGATGCCGAGGTGCGCGGAGTACGCGTCGCTGAAGTTGTAGCTGCCACCGACCGTGATGTTCTTGCGATCGACGTCGGGGAGCTGCGCAGTCTGCGTCTCCGACGAGATCGGCGTCGGATCGTAGATGAAGCCCGCGCGAACCGCGGCCTTGCCCTTGGCGAGCTGGTACTCGGCGCCGATCCGGAACGTCGTCGTGTTCTTGTACTTCTGCGAAGCCGCCGAGAAGTTCTGCTCGCCCGTCGACGGGTCGGTCCCGGCGAGATTGATGCGGAGCTCGTCATTCGGGAACGCCTGCGCCCAGTTGATCCACACCGCGTTGAGCTCGAGCTCGAGCTCGGGGATTGGCGAGTAAGCAACACCGCCCCACACCGACTGCGGAAGGGTGATGCTGGCGGTGATGTCACCGTCGGGCGGCAGCTGCGAGCGGTACGGAGCCGCAATGTCGAAGTCGCCGGTGCCCTCGAAGTCGAGAGCGACCTTGCTACGGTACATCACGCCGATCTTGAGGCCCTTGGCCGCGGGCGGCTGGAACATGACGCCCGCGCGGAAGCCGACGCCGAACGCGTCACCACCGAGCACGGCCGTGCCGTGCGTGTCGCCGAAGTCGACCGCGCGCTCGAGCTGGATCGTTGCTGGAACGAGATCAACGCCGCCACCGATCGAGAGACCGGGGACCTGCTTGTTGAGGTTGATGCCAACCGACGGCGTGATGAAGTACGTGCGCAGGGTCTGATCCTGGATCACGTCCGCCTGCGGATGGCGATCGGGCCACGACACCGCGAGACCGAACGGCAGGTGGAAGCCAAGGCCGATGGCGACCATGTCGTGCACGCGCGACGTGATGAAGATCGACGGAACCACGGCGGGGCTGGAGTCCGTATCGATCTTGGTGCCGCCACCGGTGGGCTCGTACGAGCCGCTCGCGACGTACAGCGAGCCGCCGATCGCGACCTGTGTACCCTCGGCGATGGGGATGCCGCCGGGGTTGAAGATCACCGACGACGCGCTGGTGTTGCTCGCCGCCGTTGCGCCACCGCGACCGGTGACCTTGGCGTCGTGCTCGTTGATGTTGAACGCGTTACCGGAGGCTACGCCACCGAAGCACGCGACCATGAACAATGATTTCTTGAGAGTCTTCATGGGTGTTCTCGCGGACTAGCGGTTGATGACGAGGAAGGTGATCGCGTCGGTCTGCATACGCTGCGTTCCGAGCTGGCCCGCCTGGACGGTCAGCTGGTTGCATGTATCGCCCGACGTGGTGCACTGCGCGTCGACGCTGCAGCGCTGGGTCGTCGTCATCGTGCAGCGTCCCGCGGCCGGCCGCAGGAGCGAGCCGTGCTCGAACGCATTGCCCGGGAACGCCTGCGGCGTGCCGGTCGCGTCGCACGAGCCCGGGGTGAGATCGGTGTACTTGAGGAACTTGTTCGCCATCGGCATCGCGAGGATCGCGGCGGACGGAGGAACCGGCGGCGGGGGGGCGCAGGTCGCGGCAGCAGACACGAGGCCCGTGAGTGCACCTTGGTTGTCGGTGGCCACGTTCGGCACCACCATGTCCATGACCGACTCCTGCAGCAGGAACTTCTTGGCGGCGAGCTTGCGGGTGAAGTTCGCCGGATCCGTCGGGTCGAGCGCCCAGCGTCCGATCACCGAGAACTGACGCCAGCCCGGCTGCGCCTTCCACGCGTCCGTGGTGCACAGACCGGTCGTCAGCGTCGCATTCGACTTGTCACCGACGAGCAGGCCCGCATCGATCAGGCTGTTGACGAGAGGACACACGAACGCGAGAGTCTTGGTGTTCTCGATGATGTCGACCCAGCCGACGCCGGCGACGTTGAGCACGGCTGCCTTGAAGTCGGGCATCGACGCGACGAGCATCGAGCCAAAGATCCCGCCGAGCGACTGTCCGATGTAGGACAGGTGCGTGCCATCGACCTGCATCGCCGCGACGTTGGTCGCGCAGGCGGTGGTGCCGCATGCCTTCAGACCCTCGACGAGTCCCTCCATGTCGAGGACGCTCTGCCGGAAGCTGTCACGCGTGGTCGCCAGGTTCGTCGAGAACAGCGGGGCGTAGCACTGCGGTGCCGCGACCGGGCTCGGAGGGGCTGCCGGCGTTCCGACGTCCGCGCAGCCGATCGTTGCGTCGTTCGAGATCCGGGTCGCGCGGCTGTCGTGGTTCACGAAGTCGATCGAGAACGTGGCGAAGCCCGACGCGAAGCCGAGCGCGGCGCGCGGGGTCGCGAGCTGCGGTGCGATCGCGAACGCGTTCGTCTTCGACTGGCCGAGGCCGTGGCCGAAGATGATCGTCGGATAGCCGCCGACCGGTGGCGCGACCGCCGGGAGGAATCCGAGAACAGCGATCAGCGCCGTCTTCGAGACTGCCGGTGCGATCGGATCCGACCACGGACCCGGGGTGGGCTTGGCCGGATCGAACGCGTTCGGGACATCGACCTGGTACTGCTTCGACATCAGGGCGCCAGCGACGACGTCGCCGACGTTGGCGCAGCCGACCTGGCCACAGATCGCGTTGCCGGTCGGGTAGAGCGCGGCCCCGGTGGCGCCGGAGGCGCTACCGAGTGCGATCTTGAGAAAGCACTGCGTGTTGCCGGCCGGCGTGAGCGGGTCGGTGCACAGGACGTACGGCACACTCGTGCGGTTGATGTTCGCGGTCAGCGACTGGATGCCGACGAGCGGTCCCTTGAGGACGCTCGCGGCGGGGCTGCCGGTCACGGTCGGATCGAGAGGATCCGTTGTCGTCTGCGTCTTGAACTCCCACGCGAGGAGCACGTTCTCGGTCGACGCGCCGGTGCCGCGGAGGAACTGCATCGCCTTCGCGTGCGCTCCCTGGAGCAGACCGATACCGTTGAGCGACGCGAGATCGTCGGGGTTACCCGGATCGAGCGGGGTGCGGTCCGACGTGATCGCGCACGTGCCAGTACCGGGGTTGCACGTCGGGTCTTCGAACACGACGAGCGGATCTTCCTGGCGGACGAGCGTCCACGTGAACGAGGCGCCGTAGTCCGCGCCCATCGACGTCTTGATGCCGGTGTTCAACGAGACGACGTAGACCGACTTCTGCTCGAGCGGCGCCATCGGAACGAGGATGACCTGGGGCACCATCGTCGGGTTCGCGCAGGCAGCGTCGAACCGCGTCGTCATCGACGCGATGGCGACGACTGGAATTGCGGTGGCGGCCGTCGGATCGACGGCCGCGGTACCTGTCACGCGCTTGTACAGCTTGACGTTCGCGGCGACGGTCGTGATGTCGACGGGCTCGGTGAACGTGACGGTCATCGCCGTCTTGAACGTTCCGAAGCCGTCGAGCTTGTTGAGGACAAGGGTACGAGTGGCCGTCGACGACGCTCCCTCTCCACACGACATCGGCAGGTTGACCTTGCCGGTTGTCGGATCGAGCAGAAGGTTGTTGGGGAACGGGATGATCTTGTTCGACGGATCGAACTCGACAATCGGTCCAGACGCCGGCGTGTCATCGACGCCTTCACCTGGGTCAACCTGGACGTCGGGGCAACCCGTTGCTCCGACCAAGAGACCCGATACGAGGAACGGGGCCAGCCACTTGTTCTGCATGCATTTCTCCGTAGGCGAAAAGTGCGCGCAGTATAGACATGGCCCCGGCGGATTCGCGAGTAATCCCAAGCATCAATGGGGGATCCGTCACCCTCGGACGTCGGGCCGGTATGCCTCGCTACAGCGATTTCGCGGCTACCTGCAGGTGTCTCTCAGGCAGTGTGCGAAACGTCCGCCGGTACGACCTCCTCGTGCGCCAGCTTCGCCGCCGCCGCGCTCGTGTGTTTACGGAAGTCCGCGAGCACGTCGTTGAACTCCGCACCGAACAGGAGCGCCATGTTCGAGAGCCACAGCCAGGTGAGGAACGCGATCGCACCGCCGAGCGCACCGTAGGTCGCGTCGTAGCTCCCAAAGTTCTCGAGGTAGAAGCCGAAGCCGAGGCTGATCCCGAGCCACAGCAGCACGCCGACGAACGCGCCGGGCGTGAAGATCCGGAATGGCGCGTCGGTGTCCGGCAAGAATTTGTACAGGACCGCCCACACGAACATCACCAGCGCGCCGGCTCCGACCCAGCGGCCGATGCCCCATCCGAGATCGAACGCGTCGCCGAGGCCCAGCCGATCCGCGACGTAGTGCCCAACGGCGGGGCCGACCACGAGGAGGCCGAGTGCCAACAGGATCAGCACCGCGACGCCGAACGTCACGGCGATCGCGAGCAGCTGGCGCTTGATGAACCCCCGCGTCTCCTGCTTCTTGAAGATCGAGTTCAACGCCCCCGTCAGGGCCGCAGCTCCGCGCGACGCACCCCACAGGGCGAGCAAGGCACCGAGGATCGCGAAGCCGGCATCCGCCGCATCGATCAGGTGCGTGACCTGCTCGGAGATCATCGTCCGGATGCTGTCGGGCATCGCCTGGGTCGCCATCAGGACACCCTCGTGGACCGTCGACGCGTCGACCACGAGCAGGCCGACCGTCACGATGAACACCAGCATCGGGAACAGGGCGAGCACCGCGTAGTAGGCCATCATGGCCCCGACATCGAGGACGTTATCGTCGAGCAGCGAGTTGCCGAGCTGCTTGAGGAACCGGATCGGCCTGGAGCCAGTGGGCTGTTTCGTCACTGTGCGCGGATGCACAGCAGTCATCTCGCCAGCGGGTGTTTCGGGGAGGGTTGGCGTCGCCACGCCCGAGCTAGAGCAGCGGCCGTGCCAGCCCGCGTGAGGTGCGCCCAGCAGGACTCGAACCTGCGGCCGACCGGGTAGAAGCCGGTTGCTCTAATCCAACTGAGCTATGGGCGCGTGGCAGGCACTCTGCCGTACGAACGCGTTTGGCTCAAGTCCACTCGCCTCCCGGGGCCGTGTTAGGTTGCGTTCGATCATGCGCGCCGTCATCGCCATCGTCGTGAGTGTCGTGCTCGGAGCCTGCAGCAAGGGCGAGAACGCCGGGGCCGAGGAGGCCAAGAAGCAGGCGGAAGCCGAGCTCAAGGCCAAGGTCGACCGCGGCGAGTCCGCCAAGAAGATCTCACCGCCCGTTCCCGGTCAGCAGAAGCTGCTGTGCGAGAACCTGATCGACGCGGCAGCATTCACGTCCGCGATGGGCGAGACCGAGACGCTGACGGTCAAGGACAAGCAGAAGGATGAGCCCGAGGCAGCTGCCTCGTGCGCGCTGGTCCGCGGCGGTGTGCGCCCGAGCGCGACCGAGCAGGCGGCGCTGCTCAAGAAGAATGGAAAGCTCGGCGTGATCCCGGGTGACCCGGTGTGCATCGTGACCGCGTACTGCTGGACGATCGAAGAGCCCGAGCGCTTCAAGACGAAGTGCGCGCAGAAGAAGGACTCGGACGACGAGTCGATGGGCACGTACGCGTGCAAGCAGACCGTCATGGTCGGCGCGTTCGACGTGTTCGTGTACTCGTTCTTCGACGCCGATACGAAGTGCATCATCAAGGCGCAGGGCGGACCGAGCAACACGGACAATGACGTGATCCGGAAGTGCGCGATGGCTGCGCGCGATGGAATCGGCCCGGCGCAGATCGCCGTCGGTGGCGCTGCCAAGGCTCCCGCAGCTCCGGCCCCCGAGGGCTCGGCAGCTGGCTCCGCGAACTAGCTCGATGAAGGCCGCGATCGCGCTGCTGCTGGCAGGGGTCGGGACGGCACGCGCGGACGTCGAGCTGCGCCCGTCGGCAGCGCTGCGCGTCGGCGTGCAGCACACGGCCGTCGACAAGGATGACGGAGCACCGGCGGGCAATGGTCCGCGGTTCGAGGCGGCAGGCGAGCTCGCGATCGGCCCCTACTTCGCGGTGTCGGCGACGACGGGCTCTATGACGGCGTGACGAACACGCGCTACGAGCTCACGGTCCTCGATCTATCGATCGGCGCGCGGGTCCTCGTGTATCCGCATCCGCGCATGTTCATCGGACTCGGGCTGCACGAGGTGTTCACCCAGGAGAAAGCGTCGCCCGCGCTGTTCTCGTCATCGTTTCATCAGTCGACCGGCGAGGTCGTCGGCGGCTGCACCGTCGCCAAGATCCAGGCGCTCTCGATCCAGGTGATTGCCGCCGCCGGGACGTACGATCGATTCGACGGGCTCGAGAACGTGACCTGGGCCTCGCTCGCCGTCGGCGTCAGCCGCTAGCTCTTCGAGATCGTGAAGCCGGTGACGCAGCGGTACTGCTTGCCCTTGTACTCGGTCGCGACGTACTCGACGGCGACCTGATACTCGGAGCGGAACGCGGCGAACAGGAGCTGGATGCTCGTGTCGGAGAGATCGCGGCCCTTGCACTGGAGGCCGCCCCACCGGTAGTTCGTCGAGGCTTTGTCGACGTCGAGCCAGACGGCTCCGTGGAACAGCTTGTAGCTCGCGTCGCCGGGCTCGAGCACCATGAGCTGCGCGACCGAGGTCGGCGTCGTGGTGTCTGCGTGAGCGACCGACGCCCCGAGGGCGAGGGCGAGGGCGAGTACCGAGGATGTGAGGCGGCGCATCGCCTCACATCGTATCAGCGGTTCACCGACGGCGGCGGCGCGGCGCGAACACGATCAGCGCGATCAGGCCGATCGCGAAGATCTGGAGCCACGCGGGCTCGCTCGCCTCGATGATGGTGCAGCCGCAGCAGCCACCATCGCAGGTCTCGTCGGCAAACCAGCAGGAGCCCTTGTTCGGCGACGTCTCGAGGCAGGTGTACTCGGCGGGGCAGCTGTCAGTGACACCGACGATGCAGTCCTGCGTGCAGATCTGCTCGTCGGCGGTGCCCGCACAGATGCTGCTCTTGCAGTACTGCGAGAAGGTGCAGGTGTCACCGATCTCGCCGACGGCCGGCTCCCAGAAGCAGCGACCCTGCTCGCACTGCTGGCCCGCGGCGCACGAGTCCGCGGAGGTGCACGGTGCGCCCTTGGTGACGGTGACCGTCGGAGCGGTCGTCGTGACGTCGATGTCGTCCTTCGCCTTGACGACGAGATCGAGGACGCCGTCGGGAACCTCGGCCGGGATCGGGAGGCCGTAGGCGGAGTCGGGCTGACCGTTCGCGCCGAATGCGGCACCGCGCGCGGTCTTCCACAGGTAGCCGTTGATCCACAGCTCGACGGTCTTGATGCCGCGCTGCGCACCCGCGGTCGCGAGCACGGTGGTGTCGGGAGCGATCGTCGTGTTCGTTGCGGGCGCCGTGACGGTCACGGTCGGTGCGGTGGTGATCGGCGTGCCGGTCCCGATCACGCTGAGCAGCTTGAGGTGCGAGTTCTGGTTGGCGCCGCACGAGCACGGGCGCGGCGAGCTCTCGCCACAGGTCGCGGTCTCGTTGCGGAAGAACTTCTGACCGCCGCAGTCGTTGCGGTAGGTCATGGGATCGCGGCAGCCCGACGTTCCGTCGGCGAACGAGTAGGTGTGGTCGAGGCCGAACGAGTGACCGCTCTCCTGCGCCGCGACGGCGCAGAGGTCGAACACGCGGCCGTTCGGGCCGTAGTTGTTCGCGAACGTGTAGTTGATCGTGTAGTTGTACGCGCCGCAGTCACCGGTGATCGGCGCGATGCCGCCGATGCCGCTGCGCCCGATCTCGCTCGGCCGGCCGGCGATGATCGACTCGTTGTACGGGATGCCCGGAGCGGGCTGCTGATCCGTGATGTCGATCCTGAAGGGGGAGTAGACCTCCTTCATGCACGTCACGATGGCCGCCCACTCGGTGTCACCCCAGGCGAACTCGCTGACG
>Ga0105048_10012415_pt1 | contig 13355 bp, 12 predicted proteins | sample MAT05_FD_78382 | JGI IMG/M metagenome (GOLD analysis project Ga0105048, IMG submission 78382) | Freshwater microbial communities from Lake Fryxell liftoff mats and glacier meltwater in Antarctica - MAT-05 | ecosystem: Environmental > Aquatic > Freshwater > Ice > Liftoff microbial mat | place...
TCGAGCACCTCCGCCGCGTCGCGAAAGCTCGCCCAGGGCTCACCGGGCTCGTCCCCCATCGTGTCGATCGCATCGAGCAAATGCTCCATCTCGAACGGGTTGCTCTGCGCGACTTCATCTGCCACGGAAAGCGGCCAAGGGATGCGGCTCGGAAGGCCAAAAAATGGCAGCTCCCAAGAGGTCGATTCGATCCAGCGATACGGGGCGTCTGACATAGGTCGGGAAAAGGGGCGCGCAGCTTCGAGGCGCCGGAACCTTATGTCAACGCTCCCGCCTCCCTCTCCAGCGAAAGAAGGCCAAGCGGGAGAAGAAAGTCCTTGCGATCCATCATTTGAGATATACCATGAATTCAAATGAGCACATCAGCGCGACTCCATGAAGATCCAGGCATCTACCTCCACAAGCTCGCGCAGACGGGAAAGGGGGCCGTCGAACAGCACCTCGCAATGGAAGGAGCGGCTGGTTTTTACGGGGGCACTCCGGCGCTGGCCGCTTTAGTCTGCAAGGGGCTGCCCTTCAGCGAACTCGAAACTCTGCGGGCTCAGCTCGACCTGCCGCTGGATCGTCTCGCGCAGTTTCTGGGGCTCGCGCGGGCCACCGTGCATCGGCGCAAAGCGAGCGGTCACCTTAATGCCGATGAATCCGACAAGGTCCTGCGCTTTGCCCGACTGCTCGGGCAGGCCGCCAAAGTATTCGGCGGGATCACCGGCGCACGAGCGTGGCTCGAGACACCCCAATACGGACTCGCCGGAGCAGTGCCTCTGGCCTTTGCAGGCACCGAAGTGGGAGCCCGCGAAGTCGAAAACCTGATCGGGCGGATCGACCACGGCGTCTATTCCTGATGGCGAGTGCATGGCGGATCGTCCGGAAAGCGCGGGCCGCCGATGCTTTCTCCGGCGAAGGAGCGCGGCAGTATGGCGGGCGGTGGAATTCTCCAGGCATCCCGATCATTTACGCGAGCGCGCACCAATCGCTCGCTGCGCTTGAGATCCTCGTCCACCTCCAGCCGCGTGGCTCGCTGGAGTTCGTGGCATTCCGGATCGAACTCCCGGGCGAACTGATCACCCGCGTTTCCATCCCGTCGCTCCCCACCGGATGGCGCGGTGAGCCGCCGGGCCTGGCGACGATGCAGATCGGAGACGAGTGGGCGCGGGCCGGACGCTCCGCCGTCCTCGCAGTCCCGAGCGCCATCATTCCCGAGGAGGTGAACCATCTGCTGAATCCCGCTCATCCCGACTACCGGCAAATCGTGATCCATCCGCCAGAAGCGTTCACCTTCGACCCGAGACTGATCGAATAGAGCCCTCCGGCGGACAAAAGTGGGTCTTGTCCCGGAAATAATCAGGATTCTCCTTGTCTTGAACGCCCCTTCCACACACACAACAGCCCTCATGCCCGAATGCTCTACGTTCACGTCCGGCATGGACACATCGGTGACCGGACTGAAATCACTGATCAGAAATCATCTCAAATTCAGCCTGGCCCGCGATGCGCAGACGGCCAGCAAACGCGACTGGTGGCTGGCGACCTCAAAGGCCGTCCAGAGCATCATCATCGAGCGAATGCTCGCCACGCAGGCCGTTCATCACAAACAGAACGTCAAGCGCGTCTATTATCTCTCTCTGGAGTTTCTAATGGGGCGCCTGTTTTCCAACAGCCTCTACAGCGCCGGCATCTTCGAAATCATGGAGGTGGCGCTCCAGGAATTGGGCCTGGATACCGAGCTCCTGCGCAAAGAGGAATACGACATGGCGCTCGGCAATGGGGGTCTCGGTCGTCTCGCCGCCTGCTTCCTCGATTCCCTCGCCACGCTCGATCTACCGGCGATCGGCTACGGCATCCACTACCAATACGGCCTCTTCAAGCAGGAGTTTCGCAACGGCCACCAGGTAGAACTCCCTGACGCGTGGCAGCACTTCGGGACCCCATGGGAAATCGTCCGCCCCGAGCACGCCGTCCAAATCCAGCTCTACGGGGAAATCGAGAACGTCTTCGACGACCGCGGCAGCTATGTCCCCCGCTGGGTCAACACCCGGAAGCTCGTCGGTGTCCCCTACGACATCCCGATCCCGGGCTTCGGCACCTCCACGGTCAACTATTTACGCCTGTGGGAGTCGCGCGCCTCCGAGGAGTTCGACTTTGATGCCTTCAACCGCGGCGGCTACACCGAGGCCGTCCAGGAAAAAAACGCCAGTGAAACCGTCTCGAAAGTCCTCTATCCGAACGACAAAACCGAGAGCGGCAAGGAACTCCGCCTCGTCCAGCAGTATTTCTTCGTCGCGTGCTCACTGCGCGACATCTTCCGACGCTTCCGCAAGGACAACGAAGACTTCGCCGACTTCCCGGAAAAGGTCGCCATTCAACTCAACGACACCCACCCAGCCGTCGCGATCGTCGAGCTCATGCGGCTCTTTCACGACGAATACAGCATGTCATGGGAAAAGGCCTGGGGGCTCGTCACCCGCACCTTCGGCTACACCAACCACACCCTCCTCCCCGAAGCGCTCGAAAAGTGGAGCGTCGGGCTCTTCCAGAAGGTGCTGCCGCGGCACCTCCAGATCATCTTCGAGATCAACAAACGCTTCCTCGAAGAAGTGGATGCGAAGTGGCCCGGTGACGCAGAGAAAAAGCGCGTCTTGTCCATCATCGAGGAAGGCCACCAACAGATGGTGCGGATGGCCAATCTCTCGGTCGTCGGCAGCCACTCGGTCAACGGCGTTGCCGCCCTGCACACCAAGTTGATCAAGGCCGACCTCTTCCCGGAGTTCGACGTGCTTTATCCCGGCAAGTTCAACAACAAGACGAACGGGATCACGCCCCGCCGCTGGCTCCTGGCGTGCAATCCGCGGCTCAGCCACCTCATCACGTCGAAGATCGGCAAGGGCTGGGAGCGAAATCTGGACCTTCTCCGCGGCATCGAGAAATACGCCGACGACATCGAATTCCAGGGCGACTTCATGGCGATCAAACACGCCAACAAGATCGACCTCGCCCGCGTCATCAAGCACGAGTGCGGCATCGAGGTGAACCCCTCCGCGCTCTTCGACGTGCAGATCAAGCGCCTGCACGAATACAAGCGGCAGCATCTCAACCTGCTCCACATCCTCGCTCTCTACCGCCGCCTCCTGCAGAATCCGGAGCTCGAAATCACCCCGCGCGTCTTCATCTTCGCTGCCAAAGCCGCACCCGGCTACGACATGGCCAAGTGCATCATCAAGGCGATCAACGCCGTGGGGGCGAAGATCAATTCCGACCCGCGAATTAACGGCAAGCTGAAGGTCGTCTTCCTGCCGAACTACCGCGTCTCCCTCGCCCAGCGGATCGTGCCTGCGGCCGACCTCTCCGAGCAAATCTCGACCGCGGGCAAGGAAGCGTCCGGCACCGGCAACATGAAGCTTTCGCTCAATGGCGCCCTCACCATCGGGACGCTCGACGGAGCGAACGTGGAAATCATGGAGGAAGTCGGCGCCGAAAACATCTTCATCTGTGGCATGACCGTGGAGGAAGTCGCAGCCCTCTGGAAGCGGGGCTACAAGCCGCAGGAATTCTACAACGCCAACGAGGAGCTGCGCGCTGTGGTGGACTGGGTGGGGTCGAACTACTTCACCCCCGAGGAACCCGGTTGCCTGAACATGCTGCGTGACAGCTTCCTGCACGACGACCCGTTCCTCTGCCTGCCCGACTTCGAGTCCTATAACAAAGCGCAGAAAAAAGTGGACGCAGCCTTCCGCGACCAATCGCGCTGGGCCCGCATGGCGATCCTCAATACGGCGCGCATGGGCAAGTTCTCCAGTGACCGGACAATCTCCGAGTACGCCCGCGACATCTGGGATCTGACCCCCGTCACGGTGTAAATCCGCTGGGGCCTTGATCTCACTCAACGCGCGCCTCGTGAACAAAACGAGGCGTGCGAGTCCCGGAAACTGCTCCGCTTCAACGGAGGGTCAAGAATCGGATCGCGTCGCTAAGCTTTAACAAAAACGACACCCAAGAGCACCACCGCAAGCACGATGCGGTAAATGCCGAATCCCACAAAGGTGTGCGACTGCACATAACGTAGCAGCCACCGAACGGCGATCACCGATGAAATCGCCGCAACCAGCGTCGCCAAAATCAACGGGCCCCACTCGATCACCTCGTGAGCCTTCAACGCGTCGAGCATCGTTTTCGCGCCCGCGGCGCAGAGCGTAGGCACCCCGAGCAGGAAGGAAAACTCGATCGCCGGCCCTCGGGCCAGCCCGAGCGCGAGGGCGAAGATGATCGTCGCTCCCGAGCGGGACGTCCCCGGGAACGCCACCGCCACGATCTGCGCGAGACCGAAGACCACCGCGAGCGTCCATGTGACCTCGTCCGTGCCCGTGCGTCCGTGCCGGAGCTTCTCGATCAGGATAAATGCGATCCCACCGAGCAGCAGCGCGAGAGCCACCGGTGTGGCGGTATGCGGGAGCGTGAGTCCCCCTTTTTTCAACGCCAGCGCTCCGACCGCGGTGATCACAAAGGCCACGATCAACTTCACGAAATAGTCTCGCGCGACCGGTTCCCGCCAGCGCTTCAGCGTCGCCAGCCGCGCCGAAAAAAGCGGCAGCGCCGCGAGCATGGCTCCGACTTGGATCACTGCATTGAAGATCTCCGTCCCGAAGAAAGTCTGATCCACCGGCTGCCCGTTGAGGCGCAGGAATTGTTCGGTCAGGACAAGATGCCCCGTCGATGAGACCGGAATGAATTCAGTAATCCCCTCGATTAAGCCAAGAAGGATCGCGATAAGCCAGGTGGCCATAGCCGTCGGTAGAATATCCCAGCGAGAGAGCGCCGCAGCGGCCCACACGCTGGCGTTGGGTTCACCCTAGATCGCCGCGTCGCCGTGCTCTTCAGTACGAATGCGGATCGCTTGTTCGACCGGCAGGACGAAAACCTTGCCATCGCCGATTTTGCCCGTCTTCGCCGCCTGGACGATCGCTCCCACCGCCTTGGCCACACGTTCATCCGCGACCACGATCTCAAACTTCACCTTGGGAAGAAAATCGACCGTGTATTCGCTTCCACGGTAGATCTCCGTATGCCCCTTTTGGCGGCCGAATCCCTTCACTTCACTCACGGTCATCCCCTCGATGCCGATCTCGGAAAGGGCCTCTTTCACGTCCTCCATTTTGAATGGTTTAATGATCGCCTCGATTTTTTTCATAGATGTACGCGCATTGCTGAACGCCCCCGCAGCGTTTGGCAAGCCTGCCCTCGCCACGTGATCAAAAAATCGCTCCACGGCGACGAAACCCCTTGTTCCCAGAGCGCCGGAGTGAGATTGCTGCGCCCATGTTGCCGCTGGGTACCTGGATCAGGGAATGCGACTCCGATCCCTTCGCACGATTCTTCGCACAGCATCCGCAGGTCGAAGTCCGCAATGCACGGAGCACTCCCGTCGATCTCGCCGGGATGCGCGGTCTGCTGATCTCGGGCGGACCGGACATCTCGGCTCCTTTCCACGTGGATCCGCCGCTTGATCCTGCGCTGATCATCGAACCCGAGCCGGAACGCGACGCCTGGGAGTTTGCCGCGCTCCGCCACGCACTGGACCGCGGGCTGCCCATCCTCTGCATCTGCAAAGGCTTCCAGATCCTCAACATCGCACTCGGCGGCACGCTGCATCTCGATATCCGCGGCCACGACCTGCCCGAGATGAAGTTCGGGAACCTGCAACCGCTCCGCTACGACCGTGCCGCAGTCCATCAGTTTGCGCTCGTGAACAGCTCCCATCACCAGGCGCTGAACCGCGTCGCCGAAAGTCTCGAAGTGGAGGCGTGGCACGCAGGGGATGGCATCGTCGAGCAGGTGCGGCTGCGCGCCTACCCCTGGGCGGTAGGCGTCCAGTATCATCCCGAGCGCGATCTACTCTATGCTCCGCTTTTCGACGACTTCCTCACCCAGCTCACGACATGAATCGCTACGATCCGCCGCTCGATCTCACCATCCGCTGCGGGCTCTACCTTACCTATGTAGCGCAGGCGCCCACGCCCATCGTCCTGCTCATCAAGCCGCGCATCGACCGCGGCCAGCACATCGAGCGCGAGCAGTTCACCGTAGAGCCGCACTCCTCGCTCGAGGAGCATGAAGACGAACACGGCAACATGGTGCACCGCCTCATGCTGTCGCCGGGCGAAACCCGCATCCGCCACGACGCGTTCGTCTCCGCACCGTCCGTACCCGAGAATGTCGGCACCTTCGGCCACATCCCCGCCATCGGCGAACTACCGCTCCACCTCCTCCGCTACGTGCTCCCGAGCCGCTACTGCGACTCCGATCGCCTCCGCAACTTCGCCGCCCAACGGTTTGGCCACTACCCGCACGGACTCCCGGTCGTTCAGGCGATCTGCGAATGGGTCCATCGCAATATCCAATATCGCTTCGGCTCCGGCAGTCCCCTCACCGCGGCCTCCGAAATCATCTCGCAAGGCTACGGCGTCTGCCGCGACTTCGCCCATACGGCCATCGCCCTGTGCCGGACCTTCAATATCCCCGCACGCTACGTCACCGGCTATGTGCCCGACGTGGCCTGCTACGATCCCGGCACCCCCATGGATTTCCACGCCTACTTCGAGGTTTACGTCGGCGGCCACTGGCAGACCTTCGACGCGCGCTTCAATACCCCGCGGACCGGGCGGATCAAAATCGCCTGCGGGCTCGATGCCGTCGATGGCGCCTTTTCCACCCTCTATGGCCCCGCGCAGCTCACCATGTTCCAAGTCTGGGCTTACCAAATCGATCCCCAGCAAGTAAACCTCGGCGACCCCATCGATCTCTCGAAGCGATTCTGCGGCACGCCCCAACTGCGCTTTCCCCTGCGGCGGCAGCAGATGCTCTAAGAGCATGAACCGGAAGTCCGGCCGATGAGCTGAATTTGAGCCGCGGATGGACGCCGATGAAACGCGGATACACACAATGGGAAGGTTTTCTTATCCGCGAAAATCCGTGTCCATCCGCGGCTAAATTGAGTTTCAATACATACTCTAAGGGAAAAAATCGAAGCGCCGCACCAGGCTAGCTGGCGCGGCGCTCGCTCAGTTGGGAATTGATCCTGCGGTTACTGGCCAGCTGGCCTTGGCCCGGCCTTGGCACCTTCACCGCCGGGCTTCGGTCCGCGTTTGCCGCCTTCTGGACCTCCCTTTCCACCGCCCTCAGGACCACCCGCCGGGCGCGGCGGCCGTCCTTCCTTGATCTCGGCCGTGGTCAGCTTGCCGTCACCGTCCTTGTCCATGTGCTTGAACGCATCGTCCGCTTTGTCCGGATTCTTCTGCGCCATCGGGCCGGCTTTTAACTCTTCGTGCGAGACCGTCCCGTCGTTGTTCGTATCCAGTTTTTTCATGATTTCTTCGGGCGACGGGCGCTTGCGGCCTTCGCCGCCGGGACCACCGGGTGCGCCTTCCTTTGCCGCGCCGGGCGGTTTGTCTTCGGCGAAAGAAAGCGCGGAGGCCAGGGCCAACGCGCTGAGCGTAGTGAGGAGTTTTTTCATATCGTTCTGTTCTTGGGTTTTTGGAGTGAGCCGCGGTCGCGGAATGCAGTCGCGTCTTCTGCAATAGACGCCGCCCGCCTCGCAAACCGTCAGAAAGAATTGTGAGGCGACGGTAAAGTTTTTTCGCCCGCCCGTAGCCCGCCACTCACGGCTGTAACCCACCGGGCCTACGGACCGTCTGCCGCGGCACCCCCCATGAAAGCCGACAAAACCATCGTCAGCGTCTTCGTCACGCTGCTCATCCTCGGCGCGATATTTTTTTCATCGAGCGTCTGCTCGGCCGCCACAGCGGGCGCGCGCAGCCCATCCTCCGCAAAGGCTGGGGCACCGACGTCGTCTATTGGTTCACCACCATCCTGCTCGCCAAGCCGATCGTCCGTTACCTCTTCATCCTCCCGCTCGGCATCCTCGTCGTCGCCAGGCTCACCACCGGCGATGTGCTGCGGATGGGAGAATATCGCGGCTTCGGCCCGCTCAGCCGCCAGCCCGTTTGGCTGCAAGCCATCGAGATCTACGTGCTCGTCGATTTCTTCGCCTACTGGACCCATCGCCTTTTCCATCGTGGCCGCATGTGGCCCTTTCACGCCGTGCATCACAGCTCAGAGGATCTCGACTGGCTCGGCAGCCTGCGCGTGCATCCTGTGAATGATTTCGTGAACAAGCTCATGCAGGCCGCGCCGCTCCTGCTCGTCGGCTTCAATCCCACCGTGCGTTGTAGCGCTTGATCTGAACGGCCCGTCCGCCACCATGCGCCACCCCACTATGATCACCGCTCGCCTCGCTTCGCTGTTCGTCACCGCTACCATCATCTGCACCGCCGCCGCGCAGATACCGGTAAAGATTCCCGAGGGAAAGGAAACTGATTCACGCCTCCCGCCCAAAGGCGGCTCGTGGAGCCTGCGCATGGCCGCCGTCACTGACACCACCCTGCCCCGCGTGCTGCTCATCGGCGACTCCATCACCAATGGCTACCTCGAGCCCGTCCGCAAAGCCCTGGCCGGCCGCGCCAACATCGACGCCTGGATCACGCCCACCACCCAGGCCGACAAGTCGCTCCCGGGTACGCTCGCCGCGATCCTCGGCCAGGAAAAATACAGCGTCATCCACTTCAACCTCGGCCTGCACGGCTGGCAAAAGGGCCGAATCCCCGAGGGGCAATTCATCCCCGCCACGCGCACCATGGTCCAGGCGCTCAAAGCCAACGCGCCGCGGGCCAAACTCATCTGGGCCACGATCACGCCCGTGACCGTCAAAGGACAGCCCGAGCAACTCGACCCGGAGATTCAGCCCACCATCGAGGAACACAACAAGATGGCCCTGCTGGTCATGAAGGAAGAAGGCGTCGCCATCGACGACCTCGCCAGCGTCGTCGCGGGCCAGCTCGAACTCGCCGCGGGCGATCAGTTCCACTGGAAGCCCGCCGCCATGCTCCTGCTCACCGAGTCGGTCGCGAAATCGCTCGAGGCCTCACTGAAATAGCGCCGCCCACTGCAAGGCCAATTACTTCACCACGTGGCTCTCCACGATGTGCCGGTGCATCTCCGCCGTCAGCGTTTCGATCCGCTGCGTGAGATCCTTCGTCAGCCGCGTCAACTCGGTGTTTTGCTCCATCAGTTCCAGCAGATGCGCGCCGTGCGCGGACGCGATTGCCTCGCGCTCGACGCTCGCATTGGCCAGCGCCTCGCGATGCTGCGCGTCCGCATCCGAGAGCGCCTTGTCGCGATCCGCCTGCCGCGTCTGCGCGAGTAGGATCAACGGCGCCGCATAGGCCGCCTGGAGGCTGAAAGCGAGATTCAGCAGGATGAAAGGGTAGAGATCGAAGTGCGCGACGCCCGCGACATTCAGCGCAATCCAAAGCGCCACGAGCAAGGTCTGGCCGATGAGGAAAACCGGCGTGCCGAAGAAGCGCGCAAACGCCTCCGCTTTCAGCCCAAACCAATCGCCGCCAAACGCCGGCGCGAGATGCCCGTGAGGCAGGTGAAACCGTAGGTGATGCTGTGCCGCGGGCGGGGCGGCGGAACGCGAGTCACGGTTCGTATCCATGCCCCACGCTACGCCCGCCCTCACTCGATTGCGGTAAATCTTACGCGGTGAGCAACTGCCGGAGTACAAAGGGCAGGATGCCGCCGTGCTTCACGTAGTCCACCTCGATCGCCGTATCGATGCGGCAGCGCAGGGTCACCTTTTCCTCCGTGCCATCGGCGCGGTGGATGACCAGCGTCGTGTCGCTCATCGGCTTGATGTTGTCGTCGAGGTCGAGGAAGTCGAACGTCTCGGTGCCGTCGAGTTTCAGCGAGGCGGCGTTTACGCCATCGGGGAATTGGAACGGAATCACGCCCATGCCGCAGAGATTGCTGCGATGGATGCGCTCGAAGCTCTGCGCGACCACGGCCTTTACGCCGAGCAGGCGCGTGCCTTTGGCCGCCCAGTCGCGCGAGCTACCGGTGCCGTATTCCTGACCGGCGAAGATGACCAGCGGCACGCCGCTGGACTGATACTTGATCGCCGCGTCGTAGATCGGCATCACAGTGCCCTCGGGCTGGTGCTTCGTTACGCCACCTTCCACGCCGGGCACCATGAGGTTCTTGATCCGCACATTGGCAAAGGTGCCGCGGGTCATGATGCGGTCATTGCCGCGTCGCGAGCCGTAGCTGTTGAAGTCCTCGAAATCGACGCCATGCTGTGTGAGATACTCGCCCGCGGGTGAGGTCTTCTTGATCGCACCAGCCGGCGAAATGTGATCGGTGGTGACGCTATCGCCGAAGATGCCGAGCGGGCGCGCGCCCTTGATTACATCAATGCTCCCGGCATGCATGCCGAAGTTCGTAAAGAACGGCGGCTCCTGGATATACGTGCTCGATTCATCCCAATCATAGACCTCGCCGATGGTGGACGGGATCTCGTTCCATTTCGGATTCTGCGTGGCGAAGTCGGTGTAAAGGCGACGGAAGACCTCCGGGCTCAGCGCGCTGGACATCGCCGCATTGATCTCCGCGAGCGTGGGCCAGAGATCGCGGAGGAAGACGGGCGTGCCATCCGCGGCGAGCGTGATCGGCTCCGTGGTGAGATCGATGTCCACGCGGCCCGCCGGGGCGAAGGCGAAGACGAGCGGCGGCGACATGAGGAAGTTCGCCTTGATGTTCTGATGCACGCGCGCCTCGAAGTTGCGATTGCCGCTCAGGACACTGGCGGTGATCAGATCGTTCTTCGCGATCGCCTCCTCCAGCGCGGGATGCAGCGGCCCGCTGTTGCCGATGCACGTGGTGCAGCCGTAGCCCACGGTCTGGAAGCCGAGCTGATCGAGGTAAGTCTGCAGACCGGTTTTCTCCAGGTAGTCGGTCACGACGCGCGAGCCTGGCCCGAGCGAGGTCTTCACTGCCGGGTTCACCGTGAGCCCGCGGGCAACCGCCTTTTTCGCCAGTAAGCCGGCGGCGAGCATCACGCTCGGGTTCGAGGTATTCGTGCAACTCGTGATCGCCGCGATCAATACGCTACCATGCCCGATCTGCGTGTCCGCCGAGCGGTAGGAAGTGCGCAGCAGTTCGTCCGCGGGGGTCGGCGAAGGCCGGTTGGTGATCATCTCCGCGACATTCACCGGCGCGCCTTCGCGCATGTGCGTCGAGTCGGTTTTGCCATCGGTGGAAAAGAGCTCCGGCGCGGCCGTCGGCGCGGCGCCGTTGATGTGCACCGGCACTTGCAGTGCCAGATCCTCGGCGGTCTTACCGTAGCCACCGTCCGGCAGCGCCTTGGTGAAGAGCCCGGTGAAGGTCTTCTTCAAGTCGGGCAGATTGATGTGATCCTGCGGCCGCTTCGGACCCGCCACGCCAGGCACGACAGTGGAGATATCGAGTTCGAGATCCACCGAGTAGTCGATCGCACCGCGCTCGGGGATGCCCCAGAGGCCCTGCGCCTTGTAGTAGTTTTCGAAAGCCACCACGTGCTCCTCGGAGCGGCCCGTGCCGCGCAGATAGGCCACCGTTTCCTCATCCACACCGAAGAATCCCATCGTGGCTCCATATTCCGGCGCCATGTTCGCGATCGTTGCGCGATCCACCACCGGCAACGACTTCGCGCCCGGCCCGTAGAACTCCACGAACTTCCCGACCACCTTCGCCTTGCGCAGCATCTGCGTGATATGCAGCACCACGTCGGTCGCCGTCACGCCTTCCTTCACCGCGCCGGTGAGATGCACGCCCACCACCTCGGGAGTGAGGAAATACACCGGCTGGCCGAGCATTCCCGCCTCCGCCTCAATGCCGCCCACGCCCCAGCCGACCACACCGAGGCCATTGATCATCGTGGTGTGCGAGTCCGTGCCCACGAGCGTGTCGGGGTAATAAACGCCGTCCTTCTCGAGCATACCCTTCGCGAGATATTCGAGATTCACCTGATGCACGATGCCGATGCCCGGAGGCACCACGCCAAAGGTTTGGAACGCCTGCTGGCCCCACTTCAACAACATGTAACGTTCGCGGTTACGTTTAAATTCGAGGTCGAGATTCATCTGCAACGCCTGCGCACTGCCGAAGAAATCCACCTGCACCGAATGATCCACCACGAGGTCCACCGGCACGAGTGGCTCGATCATTTTCGGATCACGCCCGAGCCGCGAAACCGTCGAACGCATTGCCGCGAGATCGACGAGCAGCGGCACTCCCGTGAAATCCTGCAACACCACGCGCGCCACCACGAACGGAATCTCCACCAACTCCGGCGCCTTCGCATTCCAGTTCGCCAACATTTTCACGTCGTTTTCCGTCACCTTCTTGCCATCGCAGTTGCGGAGCACGCTCTCGAGCACGATGCGAATGGTGATGGGGAGCCGGGAGATCGGCCCCACCCCTTGTTTCTCCAGAGCGGGCAGCGAGTAGAGGCTGCCCTGTTTCCCTGAACCCAGATCGAATAACTGCTTGGTCTTGAATGCGTCGCTCATGTTGGGAGAGGAGAAAAGCGAATGCGCGTGCTCCTCGCAAGTACGCGCTTGCCTCCAAACAGGAATCGCCATGCCGACCGGGTAAAATCGTCGCAGGAACCGCGAAAGTCGCGCCCGCTCAAAAGAAAGCGCTTGCGGAGGAAGAGGGTAAGGTTATTGTATTCCCCTAATCGCGGGGTGGAGCAGCCCGGTAGCTCGTCAGGCTCATAACCTGAAGGTCGTAGGTTCAAATCCTACCCCCGCAACCACTCTAAACGGCTCGCAGACAACAGTTTGCGAGCCGTTTCTTTTTCCCAGTGAGACTGCCCGAAAAGCCTGTGACGTAGCGGTTTATGCACCGAAGGGCACCGAAATTTGCACGGGTAGCCGCACGGGTAAATGGGCGCGGTTCGGTAAGTTACCAAGGTGAGAGGCAGTCAACCGGGAAAACCCGTGCAACTCGCATTTGCACGAGCAGCCGGTTGCGCGAGTCGTCGCCAGCGGCCTCGCGGTCGCGTCGAACGCCGGTGGCACCACGAAACACGGGGCTTTTCTGGTGTTCTTGCCGGGCCGCCAGACCGCACGAGTGCTTGATTCGTGGCATTGTGGTGTTCTTGCTACCTCCTTCACCCCCCACCCTCTAGTGCCCGCAACGATCTTTGCGCGCTCCTTTTTCTCTTTCTCTGATTTTTAAAAAGAACACCACTATGCCAGAAAGCTTGTATTCAAGCGGGTTGGCGGGCTGATTTTGCGGTGTCGTTGTGGGGGATTCGGAAACGGGCGATCCGGTCGCTCGCGGCTCAAGATCGCGCTTTAATTCATGAAAAAGCATTCTGTGCGTTAGTTGACGTTACTTAGTTTCCGGCAAGCTTCGGATAGACGCTGCCCCCGCCCCGTAAAGGGCAACTTCTCGAACGGGAGCCGAAGAGATTCCTTTCA
>Ga0105048_10012416_pt1 | contig 13355 bp, 11 predicted proteins | sample MAT05_FD_78382 | JGI IMG/M metagenome (GOLD analysis project Ga0105048, IMG submission 78382) | Freshwater microbial communities from Lake Fryxell liftoff mats and glacier meltwater in Antarctica - MAT-05 | ecosystem: Environmental > Aquatic > Freshwater > Ice > Liftoff microbial mat | place...
AACTAAAAACTAAAAACTAAAAACTCTCTCATCATGCGAAACAAAATTACGATTGTTGGCGCGGGTTTCGTCGGCGCCACAACGGCGCACTGGCTGGCCGAGCGCGAGCTGGGCGACATTGTCCTGCTCGACGTACCTCAGACCGATACCATGCCCAAGGGCAAAGCATTGGATCTGATGGAAGCTGGCCCCGTGTTGGGCTACGACACCAAGGTCACTGGCACGACAGATTACGCCGACACCAAGGACAGCGATGTGGTGGTGGTCACGGCAGGTCTGGCGCGCAAGCCGGGCATGACCCGCGAAGACCTCGTCGGCATCAACCAGAAGATCATCACCGACGTGGCCAATAATATCGCCGCCACCTCGCCCAATGCCATCGTCATCATTGTGACGAATCCGCTGGATACCATGGCTTTCATGGCCTACAAGGTGTTGAGCCAGAAGGGGTTCACTAAGAACCGGGTCATGGGGCAGGCCGGTGTGCTCGACAGCGCGCGCATGCGCACGTTCATGGCTCAGGAGCTCGGCGTCAGCGTCGAGAACACCCACGCCTTCGTATTGGGTGGCCACGGCGATGAGATGGTGCCACTGGTGCGCTACAGCACCATTGCCGGCATTCCGCTGCCAGAGTTGATCACCAAAGAGCGCGTGGATGCCATCGTGCAGCGCACCCGCCAGGGCGGTGCCGAGATCGTGAATTTGCTGAAGACCGGCTCAGCCTACTTTGCGCCAGGTGCCGCTGTGGCCGAGATGGTCGAGGCAATTCTCAAGGACAAGAAGCTAATCCGGCCCGTGGCAGCGTATCTGGATGGCGAGTATGGCCTAAAGGACATTTTTTTTGGCGTGCCGGTGGTGCTGGGCCGCGACGGCATCGAGAAGATCCTCGAAGTGAATTTGAACGAGGACGAGGCGGCGATGATGAACAAGAGCGCCGAGTTGGTGCGCGGCACCATGGCTTCGCTCAAGCTCTAGTCGGGATCGACTAGAGCTGAGAGCAGTGAGATCAGCGCTCTCAGCTCACTGCTCTCGGCTCAGCGCTCTCAGCTCTTCGTATGAGACAGCTACGCGCGTGCCTGTTGGATGAGCCTTTTTCACGGCTGATGGCGATGGCTGATCTGTGGGACGCCTCACTTGAGGTCTCATCGGCGCGCGAGGTGGCCGAGGCGCTGGCCGTGCACATGTTGCAGCCGGATGTGGCCGGGCAGGTGCATCACGAATTGCCGCAGGAGGCGAGCGCGGCATTGGAAGCACTGCTTAAATCCAAGGGCAAAATTCCCACAGCAGCCTTCGAGCGGCGCTTTGGGGCAATACGTCCGATGGGCCCGGGCAAGCTGGAGCGCGAACGGCCGTGGCTGGACCCAGCCAACGCTGCCGAAGTGCTGTGGTACCGCGGCTTCATCTTTCGCGCGTTTGACCGCAGCGGCCGTGACCCCAGTGAGGCCATCTTTGTGCCTTTGGATTTGTTGGACATGTTGGGGCCGACGGTGACAGAGACGGCGGACGACGGACGACCGACGACGGCAGATCAGTCGTCCGTCGTCCGCCGTCCACCGTCTCTTACTGGGCCAGACCACTCGGTATCTACGCTCCTCGACGACATCACCAGCATTCTGATTCACATCCAGAACGGCAATGTGAAGGTGCGTGCGAATGGTGAATGGACGCACGAGTCGCGGCTCTCGTTGGTGCGCATCTTGCGCGATGCGGATGGCGTCGAGGACAATCGGACCAGTGGCCGATTTGCCCTGCTGGCCCATCTTATCGAAAACCTGGGCTGGCTGCGAGTGCAGGACGGCCGGGCCCGGCTGATCCCGCAGCCAGTCACCCATTGGTTGCAAGCGGCGCCGGGTCAGCAACGGCGCGTGTTGCTCGATGCCTGGCTGAACGACGCCGACTGGAACGACCTTGTGCACGTGGATGGTCTCTCGCTCGAAATGACGCACACCTGGGCCAATGACCCCGTGCGCGAGCGCCAGACCATTGTGGAGTTTGTGCAGCGCGAGGTGGCCGAAGGCTTGTTGGCACTGCAATCCGACGCGCAGATGCAGGCCATCACCGCCCATATTAAAGCCCAACTGCCCGACTTTGCCCGGCCCGATGGCCGCTATGACACCTGGCATGTGCGCGATGTCGTCACGGGTGAGTTTTTGAACGGCTTTGAGAATTGGGATCGGGTGGAGGGTCGCCTGATTCGCTATCTGCTGGCCGGGCCACTGGCCTGGCTGGAGGCGGCTCAGGCTGATGCGGCTCAGGCCGAGGTCGCGCCGCTGGAGGCGCTATTGCCGGCCTTTAGCATGGCTGCCGATGGCACCATCACCGTGCCGCAGGCCAATCGCTTCCAACGCTTTCAACTGGCGCGGGTGGCTGATGGAACCCGCGCGCCAGATTCACACTATGGGTATCGCCTCACGCCCCGCTCGTTGACGCGGGCGAACGAGCAGGGCATTCAGGCCCCGCGCGTGATTGAGTTTTTGGAGCAGCAAATGGGGCAGCCGCTGCCGGCCAACATTGCGCGTGCCATTGGTCGCTGGGCCGAGCGTGGGCCGGAGGTGCGGCTGGAAAGTGTGCGGCTGCTGCGCACCAAAGACAGCCAGACCATGGACGCATTGCTGGCCAATGTCAATGTGCGCCGGGTGGTGCTGGAACGGATGAATGCGACCTGCATCGCCGTGCGCGAGCGGGATGCAAAAGCGTTGGTGGCCGAGGTGGCTCAGAGCGGCTTATTGGTGGACTGAGAAATGTCAGACGTCTGCACTCGATTCGTTAAATGAAACAGATCGTAGACGTCTGACATTTAGGCTGAATCAACCCATTGTGCTGGACTTGTCCGGTGTGATCTTGTAGGTCATGCGGATTTCACCGTCTTTCAGCGGGTAGTTTGAATCGCCGCGATATTTCAGGCTCAACTTGCGAATCATGGCGGGATCATCATCAATGATCTCGGCCACGGTGCCGCGAATTTGAATATAGCGATACGGATCATCTGGGTCAGAAATGGCCATGGCGACCGGCGAGCCTTCCTTGAGATTGCGCTCCTTGACGCGGCCCTTGGCGGTGTTGAAGATCACGTACTCGCCGTCGTAATCGAACCAGACCGGGGTCACTTGCGGTGCGCCGTCGGGCATGGTGGTGGCCAGGTGGGCGAAGGCGACCTTGGTAGTAAAGAGATCGAGGTATTTTTCTGGAACAGACATCTTTGTAGTTTCCTTTAACTCAGGTCAGTGAGTTGAGGTGCGCATTATCGGCCTTGCGTAGTGCTTTCCCGCGCATTTTGCAAGGTAATTGCGGCCTCGTAGGGTAGCCATGGGGAGAGAATTCAGGCTCATTTAGGTGGCGATGGTATATTCCTTGCGAGATGTTATCGATGCTAAGGAGTAAGCTTTTTCTCGTTTGTGCCGTGTTGTTGACGGTGAGCCTGGGGCTGAGTGCCGCGACCTATAACTGGCAGCGCAATTTGTGGGCTAATCAGGAGACCATCCGGGTCGAGATTTTGCCCGATGTGGACAAGGTGGCCACGCTAAAGCCCAATGTCACCCGCGCGCCAATAGCGGAGATTCAATTGCCCAAAGCCTGGGACGGCAAGGATCGAGTCAACATTCTGGTGCTGGGCATCGACGAGCGTGAGGGCGAGAAAGACCCTGGCTATCGCACCGACACGATGATCGTGCTGACGGTGGATCCGGTGACCAAACAGGCCGGCTTGCTGTCCATCCCTCGCGACACGTGGGTCAACATTCCCGGCTTTGAATTCAACCGCATCAATGTGGCCAACCAGTTGGGCGATGCCTACGATTATCCCGGCGGTGGCACCGGCCTGGCTCAAAAAACTGTCGAAAGTTTGCTCGGCATCACCATCCACTTCACGGTGCGGATGAACTTCACCGCCTTCGAAAAGATCGTCGATCGCCTCGGCGGCATCGACGTGGATGTGGACATGGATATCTACGATCCCACCTATCCCACCTCGGATTACGGCGTGGAGCTGTTCGATCTGTCGAAGGGCAAACAGGTGTTGGATGGGCCGACGGCGCTGAAGTACGCCCGCACCCGCCACAACCTGCCCAACGGCGATTTCGATCGCGCCCGTCATCAGCAGCAGGTGATCCTGGCTGTGCGCGAGAAGGTGACTCAACCTTCGGTACTGGCCTCGTTGATGGCGCAGGCGCCGGCCATGATCGATGATCTCAGCACCTCGATCCGAACCGATATGACGCTGGACCAGATGCAGCAATTGGGCATGTTGGCCACTCAGCTGAATCGCGGCAGTATCAAGATGGCGGTGTTGGATCAGAACTACACCGAGTTCAAGACCACCTCACAGGGCTGGCAGGTGCAAATTCCCATTCGCGGCAAGATTGCCGAACTGCGCGATGAGTTTTTCACCAGCACCTCGGCCAGCCTGTCGGGTCAGGCTGAAACCACAACGCCGTAGCAGCATTTTGTGCCTCACTTAAACTGACTCACACAGGCTGCACTGCCACCGGCTTGTGGGCCGTGGCCAGCCAACCGCACCCAACACCGACCACAACCGCGATGGCACAGGCCAATGCCACGGCCCACAACCGGTTGGTGCCAAACAGCGGCAGCGCAATCAGCGAGCCGATGATGCGCCCACCGGCGGCGGCGGCTGTATTGAACCCCATCATGGCCGTGCGAGCTTGTGGCACCATCTCGGTGGCGATGGAGAGCGAGGCCACCAGGGTGAACTCGAAGCCGAGGTAGATGCAGAACAGCGCTGTCATCATGCCGGCGACGCTGTTGCTGAGCGCGTAGAACAGCCCAAATGCCAGCGCATAGAACACCCCGGCGACGATGACCGAGCGGCGCTTGCCGAAGCGGTCCACCACAAAGATGGTCAGCACCTCGGCCACCAGATCAGCCACACCGACCACGATGGAGGCAAAGCCCAGTTGTTCGATGGTGAGATGCAGTTCGTTTTGAAACCACAATGGGTAGACCAGATAGGGAATCTGGGCGGCGGTGCAGATGCCGAGGGTGAACAGTAGAAACCAACGCGCCTGTGGATTGGCCAGAGTGATTCGTAGGGACTCGAACGAGAGCTTTGCGCCAGGATTGCCGGCGTGCATGGTGTGGCGGGCGGTGATCCACACGGCGATGAGACCCAGCGCCGCAATGATCCCCATCAGCACGAACGGCGCCCACCACGAGATGCGCATGACCAGCAGCCCAAACACCGGCGCGCCGATGGCAAACGATAGCGCCCACGACAGCTCGACGATGCCGATGACCGTGCCACGCCTGGCGTAGGGCACGCGCTCGCCGATGAAGGCTTGCAGCTGCGGATCGAACAGGGCCTTGGTGATGCTGAGCAGCACGAACAGCCCCAGCACACTGCCAAAGGTCGGCGCAATCGGCATTAGAAAACAGGCGACCACAAACAACAGCAGCGGCAGAAATACCATCTGGCGCTGACCGAAACGCTGGCTGAGCACGCCTGTGATCGGGCTCGCCAACCCCGCCAGTGTCAATGCCACCGACAGGCCGCCGATGCTGCTGGCATCCTGGCCATAGGCGGCGGCGATGACGCCGAGGAAGGGCAGGGGCGAGCGCAGGGCCGTGTCCAGCGCGAACCGGCTCAGCATGAATGCGCCGATGGCACGCGGCAGCGAGAAGGGCTTATTGAGCGTGGGTGAATCTGTCATTGCAGAGGGATGGCCTCGCGATCGATGAGGTCGGCAAAGTGGGCCATGAGGGTTTGGGTCATTGGGCCAGGATGGCCGGGGCCAGGATGGCCGGGGCCAGGATGGCCGGGGCCAGGATGGCCGGGGCCAGGATGGCCGGGGCTAGGCAGACCGTTGCCGATCACGATGTCATCGATGCACACCACGGGCAGAATTTCGCGCGACACACTGGTGATGAAGCATTCGTTGATGTGCGGCAACTCATCCAGAGTGATGGCGCGGGTCGAAATGGGCAGCACCGACGCGGCCACCTCCAGCACGAGTGAACGGGTGACACCCAGCAACACCCGCGCTTCCTCGGTGTGGAGTGTGCCGTTGAGGATCGCAAAAAAGTTGCTGCTCAACCCTTCCAAGACACTGCCATCCTCGGCCACCATCAACCCCTCATGCGCGCCAGGTGGCAGGGCCTGGTAGGCTGCGGCAGCAGGGGCGATGAAGGCGGTGCTCTTGGCTTGAGGATTACTCCGGCGAAGTTGAACCGTGGCGCAACTCACACCGGTTTCATACAGGCTGGCGGGATAGGGCGAGAACGGCTCGATGGAGATAAACAGGCGTGGCGGCGCAAACGTAAGCCGAAAGCGGGCCTCGGGTGCCGACCAGCCTGCGCTGGCGCGTGCTTGTTGCAACCCCTCGCGAATGGCCGTGGTCACAGCCAACTCATTCAGCAGTGCCATTTGACCCAGCAGCGCCGCAGAGGTTTCCAGACGGGTGAGGTGCTGGCTCAGCCGCAAAATGCGATGGCCGGCATAGGTGCGAAAGGTGGTGTAGGCGCCGTTGGGTAGTTGAGCCGATGCCGCCTGCATCGTGTCGTGCTGTTCGATGAGGCGCAGGTTGAAGCTTGAGGCACTTGTTGAACCTGTCGAGCTTGTCGAGGGCGTGAATTCAAATGTGAGAACCATTGGGAAGAGGCGCGTGTGACACGGTGTATGTGAGACGCCGCGCGAGTTTAGCACGCTCGGACAGGGGGGTTCCTTCGGCTACCATTCGCGGCCACATGCGAAATTGGGTGTTGCGTTGGGAAACGGGAGCGGCCGTGTGTGTGGCTGTGTTGTTAGTGCTTACGGCGATGGTGATGTTCAAACAAACCGATGCGGTTGAAATGCCGTGGGTGTTGTGGGCATTGGCTCAACGCAGCGATGGCATCACGGCGCTGATTCAGGTGCTGACATTTTTGACCTCGGCCACCCCCGCGCTGGTGTTCTCGCTTGCGGCCGGCGTATTCGAGTGGCGTACGCGAGGGGAACGAAACCGCTCGAAAATGTGGGTCTATGCGTGGCCGGTGGCGGCCTACGTGGGTTCACTGGCGTTCAACATCATCCTGCGAATTGGAGTGGGGCGGCTGCGGCCCGATGTCGATTACATCTCGCATGTGTTGCCGGAAATCCAGGCCGGCTTCCAACGCTTCTCATTTCCCAGCGGCCACGCCGGTGCCGCCACGGTTGCCTGTTTGAGCTGGGTGGTCGTGCTGTGGCCGTATCGACGCGTCCGTTGGATTTCGCTGGCCGTCGCGCTGTTTCTGTGGCTCGGCACTGGCTTTGGGCGCTTCTATCTGGGCGTGCACTGGCCGACCGATGTGCTGGGCGGTTATTTGCTGGCCGGTGCGTGGTTGTGCGCGATGTTGGCAGGAAGAAAGAGGCTGCTGGCCGGAAGAAAGAGGCTGCTGGCGAATAGCGGCTAGCAGCCAACCGCCAGCCGCCTCTTAATCTTCATCTTGCTATACGATTCATCACTATGACAGCGATTGCTCTTCAAGATTATTTTGCGCGCGCGATTCCCCTGGTCGAAGCGGAGATGCGCGCGGTGGTGAATCTGAACGTATTTGATATTGAACAGCCGGCCTGGTTCAACACCATGCTGAATTACCACCTGGGGTTTGCCGATGCGGAAGGCCAGCCGGTGCAACTGAGCGCGGGCAAACGCATCCGGCCCATGCTGGTGCTGCTGGCCTGCGAGGCATGCGGTGGCGAGGCCCAACAGGCATTGCCGGCCGCAGCAGCGGTGGAGCTGTTGCACAACTTCTCACTCATTCACGATGACATTGAGGATGGCGATGAACTGCGGCGCGGCCGGCCCACGCTGTGGAAGCTGTGGGGTGTGCCACAAGCGATTAATGCCGGCGATGCCATGTTTGCCCAGGCGCACATGGCCATGGGACGGCTGGCGGATGTGGGCGTGCCGGCCGAGCGGGTGGTGCGCGCGCTGCGCACATTCGATGCGATGTGCGTGCACCTCACCATCGGCCAGCATCTGGATATGGGCTTTGAGCAGCGCGCCGATGTGACTGCGGCCGACTACATGGCGATGATTGCGGGCAAGACGGCGGCGTTGACGCGGGCGTGCTGCGAGATCGGTGCGATTGTGGCCGGTGCCGATGATGCCCGAGTTGTGGCGCTGGGCGAGTTTGGGCGCGGCCTGGGGCTGTCGTTTCAATTGCAGGATGATGTGCTGGGCATCTGGGGCGACCCGGCCAAAACAGGCAAGCAGGACAGCGATCTGGCCCATGGCAAGAAGACATTGCCGGTGTTGTATGCGGCCGATCAGGATGCACGTGTGCGTGAGCGTTATCTCATCCGCAAGAGCACCGCGCTCACGGGGGCCGATCTGGCTGAGTTGAAAACCATGATCGAGGATGCGGGCGGCCGCGCGCACACCGAGGCCGCGGCCGAAGCCGCTTTTGCGCAGTCGATGGAGGCGTGGGATGCGGCTGAGGTGGAGAACGATGCGGGCGTGGCATTGCGCGATCTGGCCCAGAGCTTGTTGGGCCGGTCGGCTTAAGGCTCATCCCGACCCGCGAGGTTTAAGCTTGTGTTGTGCGCTTCATGCACACGACGTGGATGCCAAATAGCCGCAGCAAGCGTGCGCCTAAAGCCTTTATTTTGAGGGTGCGCGGCATTTGATCAAACGCGATCACCTCAAAGCCAAAGCGCGTGTAGAGCGGAATCTTTGAGCGCTCGCAGTCGAGATAGACATCGCCGGCTTCTTTGGCCAGCAGGGTTTCAATAAGTTGGCGGGCGATGCCACCGCCGCGATAGTTGGGCAGCACCACCACACTGCCGAGCTCGCGGCAATCTGAGTAGGGCCGAATTTGGGCGATGCCGACCGTGATTCTGGCCGGCTGTGATGTGGTTTCGATCGATTCGGCCACGACAAAGTTTTGCCACTGTAGTGTCGTCGGGTCGAGGCGGGCGTTCCACACCATCTTGCGAATAACGTTCTGGTCCTGTGCTCGAGCGGGCCGGATCTGAATCACGCGTGCATTGTAGAGCAGCCATGCGTGGTCCATGGGTTAGCATAAGCCCGAGGTACATCTATGGTCATTCGAGTGAACGATTTGAACGTGGCGTATGACGATGTGGGGCCAGCCGGCACTTCCGTCATTCTTTTTTTGCACGCCTTCCCGCTGAACCGCAGCATGTGGAAGCCGCAATTGGATTTCTTTTCCAGGACACACCGTTGTATTGCGCCGGATTTGCGCGGCCACGGTGAAACCACCTATGTGGGCGAGCCGTTAGGCCCGGGCCAGGTCAGCATGTCGCTGTTGGCCGAGGACGCATCGGCATTGCTGGTGGCATTGAATATTGCCCAGGCCACCGTGTGCGGCCTGTCTTTGGGCGGCTATGTGTCGTTTGCCCTGTGGCGGCAGAGCCCCGGCCGCATCAGCAAACTGATTCTGGCCGATACCAAAGCCGCGCCAGACAACGCTGAGCAAAAAGCCAACCGCATGAAGCAGGCCGATCTGGCCAAAGCCGAGGGCATGCGCCCGCTGGCCGATGCGATGGTGCCCAAGCTGATTGCGCCCCAACACGAGCACACCGATCTGGATGCTGCGGTGCGGCAGATGATTCACGGCACACGCGCCGCCGAGGTGGTGCCGACGCTGCACGCGCTGGCCGACCGCCCCGATTCGCAGCCGACCCTCGCGACCCTTCATGTGCCGACCCTGATTGTGGTCGGTGAGCAGGATGCGTTGACGCCGGTGAAGGATGCCGAGCTGATGCAAAAGGGCATCGGCCCGCTCTCGCGGTTGGTGGCGATCCCTGCGGCCGGGCATTTGAGTAACCTGGAGCAGCCAGCAGCGTTTAACGAGGCTGTGCAGCGCTTTTTGAGTTAGACCCTCTAGAAGTCAGACATCCTGGAGATGTCTGACTTCTGGAGGGTCTACGGCGTCAAGGTCACCTGCGCCAGCTCAACTGTGTCCTGCCCTTGCTGGGTGAGCAGGCGCGGCATTCCCGGTAATGCCGGGTCGTAGATGCCGGCATACACGCGGTACACACCGGGTGCCAGGTCTTCGGGCAGGCGCATGCCGTAGCTGTGGGTTTTGCCATCGAGCAGCGCCGGGGTGAGTTCGATCTCTAACTGGCCATCCAGTTTGCCGGGGGTGGCCGGGTTCATGGCGTGGACGAAGATCTTTTCGGTGCCCGAAAATTTTGCGGGATCGCCCTGCCATTTCAAATGCACTTCGATGAGGTGGCCATTGGCGTCGGGGTAGATGTAGGCCGATTGGATCGAGGCGGTGTTGCTGAACACGGCTCCCACCGGTTGCAACAGCGCATCATCGATCCGGCCATAGATCTGGACAATCCAACGGCCGCTGTACCACTCCTCGATCTTGGTGAAGCGTTTGGCTAGGGCGTGTTGGGCCAGATCACCCGCGTTCCAGCCGCCATCCACAATTTGCAAAGTCACGCGGCGGACATCGGCATCGGCCAGCGCATCAGCAATTGTGTTGGCCGATGCCAGATCGCCAAACCGATTGGGGATGACGATGGCCGGCGGCGTGCGGTGATAGTAATACTCCACAGCCGGGTCGGGGTAGGTGACGGCAACGCGCGACTGTTCGGGGGGCAGGCCGCCCTGATAGCGATCGAACACAGCCACGACATTGCGCCAGTTGAGGGCGCGGCCGAAGTGATCGGCATAGTAGGTGTAGAGCTGGGTCGATTGGCCGGCGACGAGCGCGATCAACAACACCAGGCTGAGTGCCAGGCCGGCAAACGAACGCCAGCGCGTATTAAAGCCGGGCACCTGACTATGCGATGAATGAACGCCGGACTTAAACCACAGCAAGATCGGCGTCACCATCAGTGCCTGTAGCACCATGAGCGGAGGCAGCGCCGCGATGAGATAGCGCGCGGTGAATGTGGCTTTGGTGCGCGAGCCATACCAGACCAGGACCAGCGGCGTCGCGAAATACAACAACAGCAGCAAAAGCGATTCGAGTTGCCGGCTCGGCGACGTGCCCGAACGCCGCCAGACCAGCAGCCACGTCAACACCAGTGCGAACGCCATCAACAGCCACGCCCACAGCGGCGGCAGCCCCTGCGTAAACAATGTGTCGGTGGTGGCTTGCACAAACTGATCCCAGGTGGGCGAGTAGCTGGTGCCGGAGTAGGCGAAGATGATCTGGCGCATGAGCCAGAACCACGGGAAAAATAGGACTGCGGTGATGACCTCGGCGGCAACCCAAATGCCCAGCGTGCGCAGGGATGCAGCGCGCCGCCGTTGGAGCCAATCTGTGACCATGCGCGAACCCAGCACCACAAAGACATACAGGTTTTGGGCGATGATGATGTAGCCGGCGAAATAGTGCACATTCAGCGCCAGCAGGGTCAGGGCGATATAAGCGGCGAATCTGGCGCGGGTGGGCCGGCGCACCAGCAGCACCATGACGAGCGTGCTGGCCAGGGTCAGGGCCAGGCTGATGGCATACATGCGGCCCCAACGGCTGTGATAGACCGTCAGAGGATGGATGGCCATGAGTGCCATTGCGACCAGTGCGAGGACGGTTTGGGCGGGGTTGCGCGCGAATCGCAAGACCCGGGCGAATGCGGCCATGAGCGCGACGGCCAGCATGCCAAAGAGCACGCTGGTGTAGCGGATGCCGAATTCAGAGTCGCCAAACAGGCCGATGCTGATGTGCTGGATGAAGTAGCTGCCGACAGGATGCGGCTCCTGCAACCGATATGTAATGTCAACGATCTCGCTGAACGACCGTGACATCAGCGCATAGCTAAAAGCTTCATCGCCACCAATTTCAATATGGTTGAGATTGATCACCCGTAAGCCGAAGGCAATCAACAGAATGGCAAGCGCGGCGATGGTGCTGGCGCGGTGGCTCCACAGGGATGGGCGTTGCTGGGTCATGGTGTGGGTCTACTTCAGAGGGCCGATGGGCAATTCAATCGCATCACGGCCATCCTGAGTGTGGATGCGTGGGGCATTGGGCAACGCTGCATCGTACAGGCCGATGCGAACCTTGTAGTCGCCGGGTTCGAGTTGCGGCGGCAACGGCAGGCCGAAGCTGGTCACGCCGCCGGCCAACATTGCAGCCGTGAAGGGTGGATCGATTTGCGCCACTTGATTGGGCGAGCTGCCGATGCGCACCAGATGCACAAACACGCGCTCATTGGTCGTCAGGGTGAGCGGCGTCGATGGGTTGGCCGGCAACCACTTGAGATGCACCTCGATGAAGCGGCCCTTCACATCGGGAATGACGCGCGCGCCGGCCAGCGTCACATGATTGCTGAAGGTGATGCCGACGGGCGTCAGTTCGGCTTCGGGCAGACGCGAATAAATTTCAACAGTTTGCCCCAGGACAGTGGTGGTGACATAGACCTTGCTGAAATATTGAGACAGGGCCGATTGGGCCACGTTCTGATTATCAAACGAAGTGGGATGCGGCTCGAACACCACCCGCCGCACATCGGCCTGGACAAAGCTTTGCAATTTTTGCTGGGTCAGGCTCAAGTCGTTGGCCAACGCTGGCAACAACACCCGTTGGGCCTCGGCCGGGTAGTAGAAGCTGAGGCCGGGGTCGGGGTAGTTGATGGCGACGCGAAATTGGGCCGGCGGCAGGTCGCCATCGTATTGATGAAACGCCTCGGCCAGCGTGCGCCAGTAGGGTTTGGCCTCGGCCACTTGCTGGTAATAGGCGCGCAACGAGGGCAGTGTGCCGGCCCCGATCGCGATTGCGGCAACGACGCCGACGGCATGCGAAACCCAGCGCCAGGCCGCGCGAGGCACTTGCGGCGGCACAATGGCCACGGCAGCCAACCCCACAAAACCAGGTAGACCAGCGATGAGATAGCGTTCCATGAAGATGGGCCGGCTGAGCGAGCCAAGCCAGGTGAGCAACGGCGGCAGGCACAGATACAGCAGCAACAGGGCCGCCGCCCCGCGTGTGCGCGGCTGGACGAGCAGGCGCAACGCACCCACCACGGCCAATGCTCCGGCCACCCACGCCGCCACTGTCACCCACTCTGGCAATGTCTCGCCGACGAAAAAAACACTGAGTGCCTTGACCAGCATCTGCTCGAAGGTCGGCGAGGTGCCGTTGCCGACATAGTCGGTGAGGGTGTTGCGCGCCACCCATAGCCACGGTGCGCAAATCAGCCCCAGTATGACTTGTGCACCGATCCAACGCGGCAGCTTGGGCCGATATTGCTTTTGCAACAGGCCACGCCCCACGATGAATAAATTTTGCACCACGATGATGTAGGCGGCGTAGTAGTGCATGTTCATGGCCAGCCAGGTGACGGCGACATAGCTGGCGGTGAGGATGCGCAATTGGGTTTTGCGGCTGGCGGCTGGCGGCTGGCTGATCAGCAAGGCCAGCAGCGTGCTGGCCAGGGTCAGGGCCAGGCTGATGGC
>Ga0105048_10012417_pt1 | contig 13350 bp, 13 predicted proteins | sample MAT05_FD_78382 | JGI IMG/M metagenome (GOLD analysis project Ga0105048, IMG submission 78382) | Freshwater microbial communities from Lake Fryxell liftoff mats and glacier meltwater in Antarctica - MAT-05 | ecosystem: Environmental > Aquatic > Freshwater > Ice > Liftoff microbial mat | place...
ACCCGTCAACTCGCGAAAATTCGCTGGGTTTTCGGACAAACTGGATACGCGGACGTGATGACGATCGAGGTTTCCACTGACAAGGTGACCTGGACTCAGGTTGGACAACGTGGAAACTCGACATCAGGGAGCTGGCGGGAGGTCAAGACGAGCGCAAATGCGCGCTACGTTCGCTTCTCTTTTGACAACCGCAATGGCGATATCTATCTCGGCGGGATCGCGGAAATCGAAGTCTATGCCGCAGAGCCTACCCCGTCGCCATCCGCGAGCACTGTTCCGAGCGCAACCGCGACCGCTACTTCGACCGTTACCACCACCCCTTCCCAAACCGCGACACCCACCAGATCTCCGACTCCAACCCGGACACCGACCGCAACAAAGACTCCAACTCGCACCCCAACAGCGACCGTAACGAAGTCTGCGACCTCGACTCAAACACCCAGTCGGACCGCAACAGCGACCCCGACGCCAACCAGCACTGCTTCACTGACTCCACCACCGTCGGTCACATCGGCGCATTCCGCGACGAGCACGACTACCCTTACCGCGTCCTCGACACCGACCCAAACGTTGACAGTGACTCCGACACACACGTCTACAAATTCTCCAGTGCCCACACCGACCAGCAGTCCCAGTCCAACATCTACGAGCACATCCTCGCCGACGGCTACGCCTACCCCGACGATCACACCCATTCTAACGGTAACCAACACGGAGACGGTGACGCCCTCGCCGACCGCAACGATCACTTCCACGCCGTCACGCACCCCTACCGCGACCGTAACGACCACATCGACCAGAACACCGACTCCGACGATGACTCCCACGATCACGCCGACAGTCGCCCCGATCAATGGGGGTCTCCTCAAGAATCCGAGTTTCGAACAGGGGCGAACCGGCTGGTACATCGAGGGCGATGGTCAGGTTTTGGCCGATGACGCGCATGGTGGATCACGTGCCATGAGGCTCGAGTTAGGCGGTGGCTTCACCAATCAGCACCTGCCACTCTATCCGGGCAACACGTACATCCTGAGCATTTGGGGATCACTCGATGGCGCAATTGATATTGGATACGCCGGTGTCACCTACCAAAATGCGGAGGGGCATCGTTTGATCGAACTCGAGCCACCTGCACTCGAATTCACTCATCCTGGTTATGTCAAAAAGACGCTCACGTTCACCATCCCGGCAGGAGTCGCCAACATTGCGGTCTTCGCCTGGAAGAATGACGGTCCGGCCGCATTTCTGGTCGATGATTTCTATCTCATTCAGCAGGTCGTGCCGGAACCGACTCCCGGCGTGACACCGGTGACGAACGGGTGCCAACAACTGCTCGCGCCTGCCTACTTCTACCCGCCGCTGGGTGAGTGGGAGCCAATGATCGACGAAGGTTCCGCCTTCGGAATCATCATCCTCAATCCCAATAGCGGTGTGCACACTTCCCACGATACGAATTACGACGCTCCTCTGGCAAGAGCCCGAGCCGCGGGAATTCGGATTGTTGGTTACATCCAAACTGACTACGCGACCCGGCCGATATCGGAAATACTTCTGGAAATGGACCGCTACCGTGAATGGTATGGCGTCACCAGCTTTTTTCTGGATGAAGCGGACACGGATTCCGTTTGGATTCCGCTGTACACGCAGATGACGGATTACGTGCACGCCATGGGTGGAATTGCGATTCTCAACTTTGGTTATCACCCACATCCTGGCTATATGGCTATCGCGGATATCGTGGTCGACTTCGAAGATAGCGCCGAGGTCTATGCAGATTACGAACTGCCCTCATGGGTCGACGACTATCCCGCGAATCGATTCGCGCAGTTCGTGTATCACGTCACGGCGGAAAACCGGGATGAAGTGCTGGCGAAGACGCGGGCATTGAATGCCGGCTATGTGTGGATAACCGACGATAATGTGACCGAGGAAAACCCGTTCCACGTGCTCCCAACCTACTGGACGGAACTGAATGCCGAACTCTCGGCGGGCTGCGCTTCGCAGTTTCGGGAGTGAGTTCCGTCAATCAGGTTTCGGCGCTGACTTGTACGAGGTCGACATACAAATGGTCAAGCGTCGCGGCCGGGTCCGTACCGAGTCCGGAGTGAACCGGACCGGGTTGAACGATGGTGCTGGCAGGAGCCGCGAGCCAATGCCAGCGTTCCCGCTGGGTCAATTGTCCGATTGGACCAGCATCCGGCGAACCCGAGCAAATCCGGCAGATGAGATCAAGTTGACGTCCAATCAACGTGACCGTCTCCTCGTCCAGATATGGCGCAAGAGCACGCAGCCGAACCTGGTCAAGTGCGGTCCTGGCATCGAGAAACCGGTGTCGCCGGCAGATCAGGATCACCCCGGCATTGAGATACTCACCTCGTTCGACTCTTGGCACGATGCGGATGACCGCATACTCAAACGCGACTCGTTCGAGCACGTTCCGCCTCCGCCACAAACGCCGATGACGCGTCGAGTCTCCGGGTGAGGTAGTCAAAGTAGTCCTGCCGCGTGCCGACGGGTCGATCGACTGCCGGAGTGGTGTCTATCCATGATTCAGGAACGAGGTCGAGAATCGACGTGATCAGCGCGGGGGTGATCACACCTTTCGCGGTGACATCGGCCTCAACAATCGAACCGGCGAATGGCAGAAGAATATGCTTCGCAATCTGCGGGAAGGGCGAGATAGTCCTCGATTCCACATCGCTCCAGCTGTGATGCAGATAGAGTGCAGCGCCGTGATCGATCAACCACGGTTTCCGGTGCCAGAGCACGATGTTCGGGTTGCTCGGTGTTCGATCGACATTCATCACAAATGCATCGAACCAGACGACGAGCGCAGCAAAGGCAGGATCAATGCCCTGAGCGGTCGCAGGCGAGAAGGCAAGTGCACCCGGCAGGAAGTCGAGCGCGAGATTCAATCCGACGCTCGCTTTCAGCAAATCCTGAATCTCTTCATCAGGTTCGGCATTACTTAACATCGGATCAAGTTCGACTAGGACGATTTCGGGTACAGGCAATCCCAGCGCTCGTCCGATTTCACCGGCGACAAGCTCGGCGATAAGCACCTTGGGTCCCTGACCGGCGCCCCGGAACTTGAGGACATACATGCCATCGTCATCGGCTTCGACGATGGCCGGGAGTGAACCGCCCTCGCGAAGCGGGGTGACATATCGTGTTGCCAGAACAGTGCGGATCGAAAGCGGCATCTTTTGACCTGATCGCATGACGGTTGAATCGGATGTGCTAGCAGCGCATCCTGTGAACCATACCTGATGAGTACGAAGTCGTCGGTTTCAGGGCAGAGCTTCAGTGTCCGTCCGCAGCGTCTGCTATGAGATTCCGCCCCAGATATCGCCGACGATGAAACCTTCCGGGAAGGGATCGGTTGGATCGAGCAGATACTGGGAAATACCGTAAATCCATGCCTGTCCGCTGATCTCCGGTACCACTGCACGATACGGGCCGACCATGGTCTCCTCAATCAGACGGCCGGTGAAGATCGTCCCGATGATCGATTCGTGAACGAAGTCCTGTCGGAGTGGAAGCAGCCCCCTGGCATGTTGGACTGCCATCCGGGCACAGGTTCCGGTACCACAGGCAGAACGATCCAGCACCCCGGTCCAGGTCGATGGCTTCTCCCAATCGAATGTGCCAGTTGAGATCACGACAGTGTTTTTTGCGTGTGCGTCCGTACGAGTCGGCGGTCCGGCGATCAAGGCGATCGTCGGCCCGACCAGGTCGGGATGTTCCGGGTGGGTTACCGGGTACTGTTCACGGGTGGCGGTTTTCACCATCTCGCCAATGCGAACGCAATCCGCCCCCTCATCGGCCGTGACACTCAACCCGACCTGCTTGCCGTCGAAGAGGACGAAGAGCATCCCACCCCAGGCGACATCGACAACGACTGTGCCGAGTGCCGGCACCTCGACCGGAATGTCGAGATGGATCGCGAAGGACGGAACATTGCGAAAGGTGACCCGCTTCACTTTGCCACCTGAACACTCCGCTCGAACTCGCACCAGTCCCGCCGGAGCTTCAAGTACAAGCTCGGTCACCGGTTCTACCATTGGCAGGATGCCAGTTTCGAGGAGCACGGTGGAGACGCAGATGGTATTCGAACCGGACATCGGCGCGTACTCCATCTGTTCCATGATCACAAACCCCGCGTCGGCATCGGGATGTGTTGGTGGCAGGAGGATGTTGCAACAAAGTCCGGGATAGCCGCGCGGTTCCCGCAGCATGAGTTTCCGGATATCGTCCCGATTCTCCTGCAGGTAGCGCATCTTCTCGAACATCGTCGCACCGGGCACATCACCGACTCCGCCGGTGATCACCCTCCCGGGTTCGCCCTCGGCATGTGCTTCGACTGCCGTAATCATGCGTTTGAATTGCATCGTAAGCTCCAGGACTCAAAACTAAAACCACAAGGATTATCGGGGTTTGTTCCGAAGCAGGTGAAACTCTTACTCTCTTGTCCTCATGCGATGAGAACGAAATGCTGGACAAACGAAGTGCTTCTCGTTCCAGGGCAACGACGTTAGCTTGTAGCTTGTACCCTGCTGCTTGAACCGATAATGAGATCACTCATTCGTTCGGCGATCATCATGATTGGGATATTTGGATTCGCACAGGGGATCGTCGGCATGACCGAGCCATCGCAAACACGAAGTCCCTGCACTCCGATCACCCGGCCTTCCGAATCGCACACTGCCAGTGGATCATTGACGTTGCCCATGCGGCACGTTCCGGTTGCGTGCCAGATGCCAGTGACCGTCGAGCGCAAAAATGCATCCAGAGCAGCGTCATCTCGCAGAATCTCGTCGTAGCTTGTGCCATCCGTCAACACATTCCTGATAAGTCGATTCCTCACGGATTCGGGACCGTCAAGCAGTTTGCCAAGCGCGGTGGTGGTGGCTTTGTTTCGCGAATTCACGGCGGCAAGCTGTTTGTACCTTTCCGTGTACGCCGTTGGGAAGGGTTTGCCCGATGCTGACTCGACCGCGGGGTGATCGAACAAACCAAGCAGATAGCGAACGCCATCCCGCATTCGGCGAAGATCGCGCTCATCGCCCAAAAGATCGAACATCACCTCGGGTTCGCGGTCGACCGCCCGGCTCGCGATCTTCACCCAACCGCGAGAATAGGATTTGTTGACCCAGACGAGAATGCCACCAATTCGCCACCCGACCGGGTGCCACGCCCCACGGTTATAGGCGACCGCGTACATGTCGGTCGGAAGACAATCGGAGACGCCTGAGGACCACCGTAATCCAAGAAAGATATGACGCCGTTGCGCGAGCGGGAGGCGTGCGTCCGGATGCAGAAAGGACGACAGCGAAATCATTGGATGATCGTGCAGATTCGCCCCGACGCCAGCACGATCGGCAACGACCGGAATGGCAAGGCTTTGAAGGAGTTCAGCCGGACCGATTCCAGCACGTTGGAGCATCGCCGGGGAGTGGATCGAACCGGCGGCAACAACCACTTCGCGGGCAGACAGATTGGAGACGACACCCTCCCTGCTGATTTCGACACCGATGATTCGTGATCCGTCGAGGATCAACTGGCGAGCCATCGTTTTGGAGTAGATGGCCAGGTTCTTCCGTTGCCGGGTCGCGGTATCGAGGTAGGAGACAGCAGATGACACCCGGCGATCATTCTCGTTGTTGACCGCGATCGAAAAACAGGCAGGATCGAACGAGCCGGCATTTTGATCATCGGTCCAGGGCAGTCCGCTCGCCTCGACCGAGGTCGCGAGGGCATCGGAAAACCCCGGCCACTCCTTTCGTGGAACACGACGGATCGGCAAGGGTCCTGAGTTGCCATGTTCAGATCCGGAAAAATCCTGATCACGCTCCATGCGCTTGAAAAACGGCAGAACCGATTGCCAGTTCCAGCCTTCGATCCCGAATTCTCCCCATTCGTCGTAATCGGCCGGTTGTCCACGATTCGCCATCTGTCCGTTTATGCTCGAACCACCACCCATGACCCGGGCTTGCTCATAGGTTCGCAGGGGACCGCCGGGGTACGTACGGATGCGGAGATCGGTCCATTGATGGCGACGATCGAAGTAGGCGATGATCGGGTAGGAATCCCAGAGCACGGAATCGGTATGGTCGGGCGGCGTATCGACACCCGCTTCGACCAGTGCGACCCTGTTTGCCGGATCGGCCGATAGGCGATTCGCGAGCACACAACCCGCGCTTCCGCCGCCAACGATCACGTAGTCGTAACGTTCATCACCGCTGCTCATGTCACGCCTCTTGTGCCGCTGCTCACGCCATTTGCGCCCATTGTATCGGCGATTCCGAATCCTTCGTCGCGAGAGATCACTGTCACTTGGAGGCAGAACAAAGGGCGGAGCTGACGCCCCGCCCTTGTCCATCATTCAGCAATTGTGTGAGCTTCGGCGGTTTGCTTTCAGCCGTCAGCTAGTACAGCTTTGCTTCTTCCTTGACCGGAACCCGCAGGAACGATGCCGGTGGTCGATGCCAACCGAGGAATTCGATTTCGTCGCCAGCAATCGCCAGGAAAGCGGACCTGGTTTCAGGGTAAACGGCGGAGATTGCCTCACCCGGAATCCACATGTCCTCATTCGCGCCAAAGACGCCGTGGGCGTAGACGAGTCCCTGACGGAGATGCCCGTAGGATTCCTGCGCGGAGGGCAATACCTCGACGACCTTGGCCAGCGTGCCATTCCGGGCGAAGAGCGTGTATCCCGGACCAACATCTTTCAGGGTACCGAGCGCGCCTGCGCGAGCAGCGACATCGACCGGGGGAAGCGGCGGGGCAAGCATCGGCCGGCTGCCGATCGCGATCTCTTCATCAAGTTTGCCGAGCGCTCCGGCGGGACGGGTGGCAAGAAAGGCACAACCAGCGAGCACGATGACCGAGAGCGCCACCGCAAGCCAAAGTTCCGGCCGCTGGAGTTCACTCGAAGCTTCTTTGTTGTACAGTTTGAGCAGTGTTTCGCCGATGACGACGATCAGGATGCCAGTAACAACCATCACGCCAATCGGCACAATTGCCGGCAGCACCCATTCTCGATAGACCTTCGCGCTAATCATCCTCGCCCCCTGAATTCCGTCCCAACGGTTGACATTGTCCGTCTCCCCGCGCCACCGCGCAAGGAGGATTACCGCTTCACAACAACTTCAATCGAGAATCCATTCAGAACGCAGCATCGCCGCCCGCCGGCGACGGACTCGGCGCAACCGGTAATGAAAGAGAATGGGTCCCCAGATCGCAAACATCGGGATCACAATGAAGATCCAGTTTGTGCCCATGAGGATGATAGCGGCGTCCATCGAGCCGGCTGCCGCCCAGAAGGTGGCAACGATCGTTGCGATCTTGAACGCCAAGAGAATCCAGACGAAGGCCCAGACGGTCGACAATTCTTCGTCTCGGCGTTCCTGCTCCGTGGGACGACGCTTACGCGTTTCTGGTTGCGACCGGAAGTTGTCGATCATTGCACCGCTCATTTCAGGTTATCCCTGAAGTCCAGCTGAAGCGGAAGGATCAGCCAGGCGGGAAGGAGTTGGCTCGGTCGATTTCGCCGCAGTCGCTCGATTTCCGCGAACTTCCTTTGCCTCCTCGGCACCCGCCCATCTAAAAAAGATCACGGTGATAACCAGCAGATAAATGACACTCGCCAGCACCCACATCGTCAGTCCTGCTATCTCCTGATCGGTTGCCAGGTCGAGCCCGAAGATCCTCGGTGACTGCGTATAAGGGTCGTAGATGCCTGGTTTCGAGAGTGTGATGAACGCACCGACGGTGCTTCCCGGAATGCCGATCGCGAAGAGATAGAGACACTGCATTGGTGGGGTGAGCTTTGGCCACTCCGACAGCGGTCCGATGACCGGCCACCAGGCAATGACCGAGGCAATGATGAACGTGATGTGCTGAATGATGTGAATCGGCTCGCTGTTCAACGCCGCGACATAGATCGGCGGCATGTGCCAGAAACCAATCAACGCACTGGAAACCACAAGCGCGGGTACCGGTCGGGTGGCAAGATATCCGATTCGATTGACGATGCGATTCGAAACCAGTCTCCGCAGTAGCCAATCAGGTGTACCCATCAACCAGAATGTTGCCGTCACAAACATGAGCAACAGGTGCTGGAACATATGGGCACTGAGGAGAAAGCGATCCGCCCAGTCGTCGAGCGGCGGGTTCAGTGCGATCAGCGCGACCAGCGAACCGGTGACGAACAAAATTTGCTGCTTGCCGGTGACAGGATTGATTCGCTCCCCGGCAGCGTCACGGTTTTTCGGACCGGTGAACCAGAGGTAGACGCCTATGAGCGCGAAGACACCGAGGATGACCGTCGGTTCCGGCCGCCAGTCACTATGCAACCACCCCGAGGGGTATGGTCCACCTGTGTGCAGGAGTGGTAGGAGGAAGTGGGTCATGCCGTCCCTTGCGGGTCGCGTCGATGCTCCCCTGAGAATGAAAGAGCCGCGTCACCCTGCGGCGACGCGGCAACAGAAATTAGACTACGCTACTCAGCCGCTTCAGCGTGTTCCTCGACGGCGAGAATATCCTGCGCATAGTCGAGCTTGTGCGACTTGTGAATGACATCCAGCGCGATAAAGACCGCAAATGCCATAAACAACCCCGCAAGGAAGATCCAGGTCAACCGGCGATCATCAAACTTCAGGTGCATGAAGTAACCGACGACGGTTACGAACTTGATGATTGAAAAGATGATCAGCAACGTTACCAGCAGGGAGCGGGACATATCGAAGTAGTAGATTGCCACTTCGACTGCAGTGATCACGGCCAAAATACCCGCAATCTTTATGTACACTCGTTCGTCGGGATGACCATGCTCGGCATGATCCTCCGCGTGCCCTGCCTGGCCTATAGCGTGCGCCATTCTCGTCCTCCAGCCGGCTTTCGCGCGGGCAACTTGTCTAGACCAACCCTAAGAGACGAAGCGCACCTTCGACCTCTGTCTTCGTCTCTTCGACCTTCTCGTACGGAATCAGGTATACGAGCGTGAAGATAACGATCCAAACAATGTCAACGAAGTGCCAGTAGAGACCGACAATCTCGACATTCATTGCGTCGCGCTTGTTGACATTTCCCCGGAGAGACATCACTAGGAGCGTGAGGAGCATCACGATACCGATCGTGACGTGCGCTCCATGGAAACCGGTCAGCGTGTAGAAGCTCGAACCGAAGATGTTCGTCGTCAGACCGAGACCCTCATGATGGAACTCGGTGAACTCGAAGAACTGACCACCGACGAAGATCGATCCGAGGAGCGAGGTTGCCAGCAACCAGATTCGTGTTCCGCGGGTGTCGCCCTTCTGAACTGCGGCCAATGCGAACACCATCGTGAGCGAACTCATGAGGAGCACACCGGCGCTGACAGAGGTGTAGGGAATGTCCAGGATCTCGAACGGGAGCGGACCGGTGCCCTGTCCCGCCCTGACCATCTCTTCAGCGCGACCGCGGTAGATCAGATAGGTCGCGATCAGCGCTCCGAAGAACATGCAGTCGGACGCGAGGAAGACCCACATCGCGATCTTGCGGCTATCAACCCCCATGCTGGTGGGAGGATGCTCCGCGTGACCGTGGTCATCATGACCGGCGTGACCGGCACCTTGTGCTGTTTCGAGCGTTGCTACCGCTTGTGCCACTCCCAGTTCCTCCGCAGTGAATCGCTTCGTATCCGCTTCATGTGCCGTGGATCCTGACCCGAAGGTGTGCCGGGAGCCACGCGACGTCAAATTCTCTCGTTAGCCCGCGGGTTCGAAAGCCCAGGCGTAAATACCAACGATCATCACAACCGTACCGAGCAATACAAGAACCGGGAGGTGCAGCAATCCGATCGTGAGCGCCGGATTATGGAGCAGCAATCCAAGCGCAGCTACAAACAACCCGAGTGACGCCACCAATGGGAAGATCGATGGATTCGGCATGTGTATTTGACCGCGAACTTCGTTCATCTGCGCCAGATCCTGATGATCACCGGTGTGACCGTGACCATGATCGCCATGCTGATCGTACTTGTCCCACCAGATCGGGTCACGGTGACCGATTTGCGGAATCTGGGCGAAGTTGTAGGCAGGCGGCGGTGAGGGGATACCCCATTCGAGTGTCGGCGCATCCCATGGATTTTCGCCGGCCGGCTCTCCATGCTTCAGGCTTTTTGCCAGGTTGTAGACGAAGAGCAACATCGTCGCACCAAGGAAGAAGGCACCGAAGGAGACGATCCCGTTCCAGAATGCCCAGCTGCTGCCTTCGCCATAGGTGAAGTAGCGACGTGGCATACCCGCCAGTCCAAGAAAGTGCATCGGGAAGAATGTCAGGTTGAAACCGATGAAGGTCAGCCAGAAGTTCCAACGGCCGAGCTTGTCGTCCATCATCTTGCCGGTGATCTTCGGGAACCAGTAGTAGGCGCCGGCGAGCAGTCCGAAGATAGAACCGCCGAAGAGCACATAGTGGAAGTGGGCAACCACGAAGTAACTGTCGTTGTGCTGGGTGTCGATCGGCGGCGCGGCGTGCATGACCCCGGAGAGTCCACCGATGGTGAACTGAGACACCAACCCGACTGCAAAGAGCATCGGCGTGGTGAATTTAATCGAACCGCGGAACATCGTACCGAGCCAGTTGAAGATCTTCACTCCGGTCGGGATCGCGATGAGCATCGTGCTACCGGAGAAGACCGCGTTTGCGGTTGGCCCCAACCCGGTGGTGAACATGTGATGGACCCAGACTCCGAATCCGAGGAAGGCGATCGCACCGATCGCGTAGACCATCACCGAGTATCCGAAGAGCGCTTTCCGGCTGAAAACTGGAATTACTTCTGAGACGATACCGAAGGCCGGCAGGATTAGAATGTAAACTTCAGGGTGACCGAAGACCCAGAAGAGATGCTGCCACAGGAGCGGATCACCACCGGCCGCCTGCTCGAAGAAGCCGGTGCCGCCGAAGCGATCCATCGAGAGCAGAATCAGCGCGACCGTGATCGCCGGGAGCGCGAGCACCAACAGGATCGAGACGATGAGTGTAGACCAGGTGAAGATCGGCATGCGCATCATCGTCATACCGGGAGCACGCATGTTGAAAATCGTTACGATGAAGTTGATTGAGGCCGCCATCGACGAGACACCGAGCACAACCAGACCGAGGATCCAGAAATCGACGTTTCGACCCGGGTTCCAGGCGGTCGCGGTCAATGGCGAGTAGCCGTACCAACCGGCGTTTGGCGCCGAATTGAAGAACCAGCTCATGTTGAGGATGATACCGCCAAACAAGAAGGTCCAGTAACTGAAAGAGTTCAGTCGCGGGAAAGCGACATCTCGTGCACCGATCTGGAGCGGCATGATGTAGTTGAAGAAGGCGGCATTCAACGGCATGATCGCAAGGAAGACCATTGTCGTTCCGTGCATGGTGAACAGTTCGTTGTACTTGGCCGCGCTCAGCACATCGTTGTTCGGCGTCACCAGCTGCAGCCGGATCAGCATCGCCTCGAGACCACCGAGCATGAAGAAGAAGAGCGCAGTAACGCCGTAGAGGATACCGATCCGCTTGTGATCGATCGTTGTCAGCCAGCTCATGAGGCCGGATTCCGACTTCACGGTGGGGGCGACCAAGGTCTGCGGCTGGGCAATGGTTGCCATCTGTCTCTCCTGCGCTCCTGGAACCCAACAAGCGAACCGGCTTCTGCTCGATGCGCCATGTTTCACAAAACGACGTCAGATCATTTTTGCGTTCATGATCCCGGTTCCCACCGTCGATCAGGTTCGTGTTTGCTACGCGACGGGTTCACCGGCTGTAGCAAGCTGCACGACGTGCTCGGCGTTGGTTCCGGTAATCGGCACACATCCACCCTCCGGCGAAAGCGTGACAAGGTAATCGACGATTACATCAAGATTGGTACGTGCCGGGTCGTCGGTTTCATCCGCGGTCGGTATATCAAGGGTGCCTTCCTTGATAACTACTCCCATGTACGTGCCCGGCTTGACAGCACGCGGGTTGTGCAACCACTCGCGAAGGTGTTCGACATCATTCGGCATGGCGCCGGAGCCAATGGTGGTGCGGCAGGCGAAGTCGGTAAGATTCGGACCGGCGATCTTGGCAGCTCCTTCGCCACCACTCTCCGTCTCAGCAGCCTGATTGAGTCCCTGCGGAGCAGCGACCGCGTTCGTTCCCTCGACCCGGTGACAACCGATGCAGATACCGAACGCATCAGGAACCTTCTTGACATCGCCGCTGATCTCACCGGAAGCGGCGCTAGGACCGGCATGCCAGTTCGTGACCCACTGGGCGAACGTTGCTTCGTCAACCGCAATCACCTTGAAGCGCATGAGCGCGTGGGAATCCCCACAGAATTCAGCGCATTCTCCGTAGTACATCCCGGGTTCATTGACAGTGAATCCAAGGCGATTGATATGGCCTGGAATCAAGTCCATCTTGCCGGAGAGCTGAGGTACCCAGAACGAGTGGATGACATTGTTGGTGTAGAGATTGAGCTGAATCTTCTTGCCAACCGGCACATAAATTTCATTGGCAGTAATAACAGTGCCAATTTCTTCGGGCTGGCTGTAGTGGACTTCCCACCACCACTGCTTGCCGTAAATGTTGATTTCGTACTCACCGTCGTTCGCCTCGGCGTCGAAATCGTACATCGTGCGAACGTTGGGAATAAAAATCGCGAGCAGGATGACGGCCGGGACGATGGTCCAGATGATTTCGAGCGTTTTGTTGCCGTGAATCTGCTCCGGACGGGGTTCGTTTTCGTTGCGCCGACGGAATTTGAGCGCCGTGTAGGCGATTCCGAACTGCACGCCAATGAAAACGATCAGCGCGAGCCAGAAAACGACCTTGTACAGCGACTGAATGTCTGAGGCCGCTCCACTCTTCGGCGAAATCGTCGAATAGGGATTCTCAGCGTCGACTGCATACGGCACGAGTGCCGCCACCGCCATTACCAGCAGCGAGAGGAGGGTGATGGATCGGTATGCCATCGTCCGTCGCCTCGATTGGCCCAGCCGTTTCATTCCGCCTCCAGACCCCATGACTACGACGGCGTCGAAATCACCGGTTCGCCGTTCGCGTCTCCGCATGAGACACGACAAGCCCTCACAACATGAGGGCAACCCTATGTGCCGGTCGGTTCAGGCGCATTCAATCGTAGATGCACCGTCTACGGCATGTTTGAGAGCTTCGCTCGACACAACAGAAACTGAATCTCTCCGAAACGCACCGGATGGTAGCAAATTTCGCAAGAGCACGCTGCATACGGTCCGCACAACGATTTCATGCTGCCGGTAGGCATCGTACAACGAACAGGTGCCCCATGGTCAAGCGTTTTTGCCGGAGATTCATGCATTC
>Ga0105048_10012418_pt1 | contig 13350 bp, 18 predicted proteins | sample MAT05_FD_78382 | JGI IMG/M metagenome (GOLD analysis project Ga0105048, IMG submission 78382) | Freshwater microbial communities from Lake Fryxell liftoff mats and glacier meltwater in Antarctica - MAT-05 | ecosystem: Environmental > Aquatic > Freshwater > Ice > Liftoff microbial mat | place...
CAGGCATGGAGCTGCCCCACATCCAGAAGCTGTTGGGCCATTCCTCGCTGGCCACCACCAACGACTACGTTTTTCAGCACTTTGAGCGGCATCGGGCGCTTTATGAAACAGCCTTCCAGCCTCTCTCCCAAGAGCGGCCATAGTGACCCTTTGTAGCCGGCTTACTTCATTAGTCGATAGTGACCGTTTGTGTAAGTAGGCTGGCTGCGAAGACCGAGATGGAGGAGGCGGCTTTTGCTCCGTGGTTTGCGAAGTGCTTGGCTACAGGGCCAACTCCTCGATGACTTGCGCTCTCGAAAAGGCCGAGGGACGAAGACCATACCCGGTATGATGCTACGGGCTTATCTCATTAGTCGATAGTCGGCGTAACGTTACACGGTGTTTCCTGAAACGGGGATGCCGTTTCAGGGCCTGGGTGAAACGTTTCCTGGCGTTACACGGGGGCAGTTGGAACGTTTCATCCAGACTGGGTAATCTCTTTGGGGACGATGGGCTGAACGGTGAATCCGGCCTCGAGTATCTCGCGAGCACCGGCCAGCTTTCCCTGAAGGACGGCGAAAGCTCCGTGGGTAGAGCTGTCGATTTTGTTGAGAACGTCGCGGTAGCTTTTAGCGCGGATGATGCAAAATCCTGTCAAGATCTGGCATGGGATCCGGTTTAAAATAGGCATGCTTTGAGGTGGAGAGTGACGGTTGCTTTGGCGGAGCCAGGGGCACCTTCGGGCGGAAGAATATCGCGGGGGAGGAGGGTGCCGTGGATGGGCACGCTGATTTTGATGCTGGGAACCTCGATCATGCCGTTTACTCCTGTCGGTTTTAAGGGCGGCTTACGTCATTAGTCGATAGTGACCCTTTGTGTAAGTTACCTCGCTCCGAAGAGTCCGCGCACCCACCGGGGGACTTTCTTTTCCAGCCAGTTGATGCGGGTTTTGGTGGTCTCAAGTTCCTGCTGCCATTGCTGCTTCTCTTGTTCGTAGAGAGAGAGGCGTTGGGCGCTTTCCTCGGCGAGGAGTTCGGCTTGTTTAGCCATGGCTTCCTTCTCGGCCAGAGACTCGGCACGCTCTTGGAGGGCGCGTTGGTATTGAATAAGTTGGCCGCTCAACATTTCCATCTGGCGGTCTGCCCGATCGGCGCGGTCCTCAGCCCGGCGGGCACTCTCTAAAGCGTGACGGGCGGATTCCAGGGCGAGGCGGTGGAGATCGGAGGATACCATTTCAACCGTTTCAGGAACGGTTGAGTAACGTTTCTCATCCGTTACCGTCGTTTCATCGGAAACGTCTTGAAACGTTTCGCCATTTTGCCTGAATCGTTTCAAGACGTCGGCCTCATGCACGTGGGCCGTTTCAGGCGGTGAACCGTCCGTTTCACTGTCTGCGCTGAAACGTTTCTGCTCACCAGCAGCGTTACGGTGAAACGTTTCGCGACATTTCAACACCGTTTCCCGCTCGAGCGTGTAACGGCTTTTGTCATCCTGCGAGGCTTCCAATTCGCCTTTCTGGATCATGCGCCAGAGGGTCACTTTCGAAACGCCAGCGAGTTCGGCCGCTTCTCGTAGGGTGATTTTGTCTTGAATCATTTTCAAGTTTTAGGTGAAACGGTTCCATTACCTGCTTTGTAACGATGAAACGTTTCGTTGAGCAATAAAAGAAACGAGTCGAAGGCTTGAGGCCTATTGAAACGGCTTGAAATCGAGGTTTGAAACGTTTCTTAAAAAATTCAATCTTATGCAGGGTACTTTTCAAGTACGTGTGAACATGAAAGATCTAAAAAACATACTGGGTTAGACTGCACCCATTAAAAGCAGAAAGACACTGCTCCAAGTTTTTGCGGACTAAGCAGTGTCTTTCAAACGGGGACTGGTTCCTTGAGGTTGGTTTTTCACACAAACACTCAGGGTCCTGCTTCTTCGTGGAAGGAAATCTGTGCAAACCGCTCTTGCCGAGGCCTCTGATGTTGGGGTCTTAAAATCAGGCTTTACCGCGATTCCGAACGTCTTTTGGGACAGTGGAATCTTGCTTCGCTTGAAGCCGTCTGAGCTCCACCTGTTGCTGGTGCTCTACCGGTTTACCACCGGCTACTTGAGATCCTGGACCTGTCTGGGGGAAACTCGTCTTTTGGAATTGACGGGCCTGTCTTCGACCACTTTTTACGAGGCCAAGCGCTCGCTGTGCCAGCTGGGATACATCGAGGTCGTGCATCGTCGCGGCGGGCGCTGTGAATATCGCATCAGCGAGCAACTGCAGGCTCTAAAGCCCGGCGATGACCTGCCCGCCAAGAACCCGAAAGCGCGAATTTTGGGGGTCCCCTCCGGTCAGTCGGACCGTTACCCCTCCGGTCAGCCGGAGTCATGTAAAGAAAGCAAAGAAAAAAAAGATCAACATCAAGCGTACGAACCCACAAATCATCCCAGCCGATCTAGTTCGGAGCCTTCGGGGGTTCGTGATGATGAATCTTCAATTTCGTGTCAGGATACGTCATCCGCTTGCTCCAGCTCTCGCTCTAGTTTGACAGAGCAACTCAGGCGTTTGGGAGTGAGTGAGTTCATGGCACATAAACTTGTGCGCCAACAGCAACCCGAAACGATAATGCAAGCGCTCGCGCGATTAAAGCAGGTTCCGTTGGAGAATCCGGCCGGCTATCTTGTGTCGGAAATTTTGCGAGGTGGTTACGGGCAGCTCAAGGCCGATAAGACGGCGGCGGTACGAATCGAACAGGAAAAAGTCCAGGTATTACGCCGAACTGCGCGCGAGCGAGAGGAGCAAGAGCGAGAGCAAAGCTCTTCGAGGGTGGTTGGAATTTTGCAGAAATTTGAACAGCTTCCGCCGGAACAGCAGCAGAGGTTGCACGCCGAGACGAAGCTTCAGGCAGAGCGCGAGGGATTTCAAAGAATGCCCGGCTGGGGGCAGGGCCATCCGCTTTACCGGGGGCTGTTGTCGGAGTTGGTAGCGGCGGTCCTAGGCGAAAAACTCAGCACTCAGCTGCGCGAGTAGTTACAAGGGGCAGCTGCGCGCTGGCGCAAAGAATCACCGATGAAGATTCATTTTATTGGTGGCGCTCACGAGGTGCAAAATCCACGTCATCCGTTGGCCGAAATTCTGGGTTATCTTCCGGCATCAAGAGAAGCCCGGCGCAGCCACCGACAAAGACGACCTCGTCAAGAAGCTCCCGCAGTTTGTTGGCTACTTTCAAGATGGCCAAACGACTCAAAAAGTAACCTCTTGCAGTTCTTGCGCTATCATATCCCCCGCCAATTTTCGCTCTCTAGCCCGACCAGAGCGCAGAGCATCGACGAGCGCCAACAGACGATGTAGCCTGGGATCCTTAGAAGCTGCTATTGGAGCTGACCGATAGAGAGGCTCAATTTCCGGACCCCTAGCAGGACCCCGTAGAAGAGGCATGACCGGTGCCTCGTTTTCGGAATAAAGGATTCTGTTCTTGAGAGGCTCAGCAGCGTAGCTTGTGGGCAATCCTTGTTTGATCGGTCCGGGTTGCGCAGGAAACACATATCTGAGGCCATGACGCAAAAACTCTTCCAGGGCCACTCTATTGGGCTTCTTCGTAAGCGGATTGTATAGGCCTGAGGCCATGCTCCTTTTGATGGCAGCGTGGACTTCCGAAGCACTCAGATTTAGTTCGCTGGACAGCTGAGAGTAGCTCCACGTCGCTTCGTCTAGAACTGCTAACTTCAGCAGAACAAGTAAGTCTTGGCCCTTCATATGTTCGTCCTATTCGCAAATCGCAAACAATGCAAGACTGGTGCCAATAGTGGTCTGTCTGTCGCTGTCTGATGAGACGCGCATGTAGCCTACGAGCATGTGTGAAAAACCTCCAGTGTGGTATTGCTGCAAGTTCCGGAAGGAACCACCATCGTGCCAGCGGGCGGTTTTTCTCCCGTTTCCTCGACCAGCCCATCCCACGGCTGCACAAACGTGCGCACCGGTTGGCTGGGATCTTCTAGAAAGATTCCCTCGTAGTTGGCGATTCAGTTGTTGATTGTCACCATCGCGCAGGCGCAGCTTCCAACCGATGTCGCCGGGATTCCAGTCGGCCGGGAAGGTTGCCACACGGATCTGGTAAGCGATGTTTCCATTGTTCTGGTAAAGATTGCCCGCCGGCAGTTGCAGCAGAGCCGTAATCTTACGCACAGTTACCGTTTGCGTAGATACCGGCCCGTCGCTCACCTTCTCCTGTAGCTTCCAATTGCCATACTGAGAAAGTCCGGGGCCACCCTGCAGCGCCAGTTGGTCGAGTCGTCCACTAGAAGTGATTTTTTGATAGGTGTGTCCCTTGGGATAGAGCGCATCGTAAATGCGCTGGGTCACCACCGACTGGCTTCCGTCGGAACGATAGTTCTCCGTCAGGCTCAGAGCAGAGCGCAACTTCGTCGCGTTGTCCCCGGCGTTGGGCGACTTAAAATTCCACTCGACGTCAAAGTCCTGACGCCCATGGCGGTCAGGCGCCTTCGGCGTGTAGGATCGTTGAAAATGAAGCCAATCATCGTTGGTATAGGCGGCTCCCTGATCTGCGGCTTGCCCTCCGACGGCGCCACATAGGCCATCCGCTGGCCGTCGGGGCTCAGACAATACTCGCTCCCCGACTCCGCCAACAGCAACGGCTCTGGAAGGTTCTCAGCCGTCTGAAAGACCTTATCCTGACTGCGAAAGGCCAGAGAATGCAATTCGCGACGGCGCTCGGTCGCCAGGGTAAAAGCAGCTCCGGCAGGGCCTTTCACCGGAACTTCCACTTTCAAAAAATCTTCGACCGCAGTCACCTGGGCTTTCCAGGCATATCCCTCTGCAAACGTACCCTGACCCGCTCGCGGCTCCTCTTCCTGAAGCAAGGACTCCATTTGCTGCTGCGCCAAGAAGGCTGCCCTGGTCTGGGACTGCTGACGCAAAGAGCCCATCAGCGCCCACTGCAAAATGACCAGCGCAGACACCAGGATCAAAGCCAGCAAGGCCATACCCATAAGAATTTCCGAAAGCGTGAAGCCTCGTTTCTTCACGGACGACGCATCCCGCGCAACGATAGGGCGGTGAGCAGCGCAGGCTGCGCCGCCATCGGCAGCGCAATGTCAAGCAATCCATCGTGAGCCAGGAACTGGACGTCCCAAGCCCCGCCCAGGCGAATGGATTCTTTGTCACGTTGTAGCCAGAGCTGATCGCCGCGCAACAACAGCGAGCATTTTTGGCGACCGCTGTTTTCAAAGTTCAGCGGCGCCTGACGCAGAGATTTTGGAAAAGCCTCAAATGAACGCGCCGAGCGCAGCTCAAAACACAACGTTTCCAGGGTTTTTGCCGCCACCCGCAGCTTGGCCCCCTCACTGGTGCAGTGCCGATAAGCTCGCAGATAACTGGTGGTGGCCATTGAGGCCATAACCACCATCAAAAAAAGCACTCCCGAGCCCACGGTGACTTCCAACAGCGTAAAAGCACGCCGTCTCAAAGATCCTCCACCCGTCGAGCCGGGTCACGTTCGAGCAAGCGATGCGCCGCTTCTGCGAACCCGCCTGGCCTTCAAAAACCAGGTCTTTCCCCTGAGTCGAGACCGTGCACCGCCCGTGCTCGTGAAAGTCATAGACTCCCGCGCTGGGCACCCGCCGCTCCTGACAAAAATGCTCAAGTCCAGCCCGCGCATTCCAATAAGCCTGAATCGCCTTTTGCTGCTGTCCCTGAGCGTAGACCTCGTTGGAGTAGAACGAGAAAAGTGAGAGCGACAGGATGACCAGAAGCACCCCGACCGATAGCGTAAAGACCAGCGCAACCCCACGCCGGCGCAAAAGACCCCCAGGCATAGGGAAATCAATTTAAGCCTGGTTAACCCGGACACCTGCTGAACACTACGACCGAAACTCGCCCAGGGGGCCGTACTAAAAACCATTCAAGTCTATGAAACTTTGGTGACGTTTGTTTAAACTCACCCATCTCAGTAGCACTTAAATACCCAAGCTGGTGGGGGTCGACCAGGCCGAGCCGGGATTTCAGAGTGAATGACACCCGCCCGCTGGCGTGGCTCTTTCATCGCTGATGAGAAGTCCGTACAAAACGAAAAGCCCCGCTGGTAGGCGAGGCTTCTGCAAACTACTTGGCGAGTCGCTAAACCGTGGCGAGAGTGGCCTCACGGCCTGTCAGCTGCTCCGGGGTTCAAGCCGAAGACGAACGGCGGTCTGGTTGAAGAGACGAACGAGCCTGTGATTCCTGAATCAGCCGACTGTTTCTTTGCGAACCATCTGACGACAGTTAGGAATGGTGGGATGAGGAAGAAGCACAAAGCCGGCACTACCTGCCGCCTTATCCGCCTCTTGGCGAAACCAAAGCGGACGATCATCAGGTTCGAGAGTAAGTAGATGAGCGCTCATCTCGTCCCGAATCTGCTGAAGTTCATCCATCATTGGGTCTGGATATGGGGTTCCTGGATCTTGGATGCTCATTCGTCCTCCTCTAATCCGCCGCTAAAGGCGGAAGGGCTAAAGATGGTCAGTCTTTTAAAGTAGCCGTTTCTTGCTGCTAAAAGGGGAAGTTTTTCGGCCGTTCTATAGTTCACCATGTGTCTGAAGTTCCAGCTTACCAGATAGTCCATACCGCTGACGACGGCCAGAGCGAGATGGTGAGCGTCCTCTACTTTGTTAGCGGGGACCAAGTTTTCCTTAAGACACTGCTCAGCCAGACGCTCAGCAGTGGGGGTTAACTCCAAAACCGGCAGATCCTGAACCAGCTCTAGCATCTGGGCTTTTCTTGCCGACTGGGGAGTTCTTTCAATTTCTGCCAGTCCCACATCGGAGATGGTGAACCGCAGTTCTCCCTGCAATTTCCAGAAAGACTGTGTATCGACCATCCTTAACGGGGTTCGGTTGTCAAAATAGGCGCTAATTACCGACGTATCTAGATATACCAGTTTATTCATAGCATCTCCAGTTCTGGCTGACTGTTCAAAATACAGGCAAAGAAGCTAGTGCCTGGACCATGTCTTCAGGCTGAGTGTGCAAGTAAACCTCCGTGGACGCCAGAAAGCGGTGGCCCAGGATCTGTTGGACGATACGCAAGGACACGCGGGTGGCCAAATACGAGGCGAGGCTGTGCCGAAAAGTGTGCGGCGTGGCCCGGATGTCCAGGCCGGCGACTTGGCGGTGGACCTGCACTAGGCGCTGGACTTCGCGCGCGGGCAAGCGACGGTGCCGGCGATCTTGCAGCAGCGGAGAATCTGGGAGGGACTGAAAGCCGCGCATCTTGAGAAAGTCGACCAGGTCGTGGACGGCCTGGCGGGCCGAGTCGTTGAGGGGAATGCGGCGGGATTGATGACCTTTGCAGGCGGCAGCCGGCAAGTCCAGCTGGTGGCGGGCGGCCTGGTCGTAGACATGGCCGACGTTAAGACCAACCATTTCGCTGACGCGCAAGCCAGTCTGGGCGAAGAGACGAATGAGCGCGTGATCTTCAACTGAATAAGACGAGAGACCATCACAGACCAGTCTGCACCAGGTGGTGTGAACCACACCCGACCAGAGTAGACCAATCGAGACCACGGTGACGGTCCATCACGCACCACCAAACACCAGAATGGGCGACAGTGGTCTGATTTGGTGCGAGATGGTTCCTTGAGGACTTTTCAAATTAAGGGGCAGGCAGGAGCTTCCTTTTAGGAAATCAGCGTGGCTATGCGATATTTCACGATCCCCGAAGCAGCCAAATTGGTGGGCGTCAACGTCAAGACCTTGCGTAAGCACGTCAAGGAAGGCCGAATTGAGTCGGTGGAGACGCCGTTGGGAGTGAAAGTGGAGGAGGAAGCGCTGTTAGCCTATGGTCCACTTCGCACCAGTCCCGACCAGGCCGTCCCGGACCAAGATGCACCAGATGAGGCCACTGAAGACCAACCGGAGCCAACCACCTCACACCAGGATGGACCAGATCAGACCAATATGGTCCCTCTGGCCGCGCTACTAGCGGCGATGGAGTTTGCTGAGCGCAGGATTGCCGAGGAGCGCGCACGGGTCGACCAGGCTCAGAAGCAGTTTGAGGAAGAGCGGCAGCGAGCCGACCAGGCCGAGCGCTCGCGTATGGCAGTCGAATTCCAGCTGCAAAAATACCAGACGGTGCTGGCCGAAAACGCCGAGAGCCTGGCTGAGGAGCGCGCCCGCCGGCAACATGCCGAGGCGCAGCTGGAGCAGAACACGGTGCAGGTGGCTCCACCGGTTGAGAATTTGAAGGTGGCCACCACGGTGCGCAAGGGCTGGAGTCAGAGGGTGCGCGGATGGTTGGGCTTCAAGGAAGCTCAAGGCTGAAGTCAGCCCTACTTCCATTTGCCTGGCTTGGCAAAACTGCCGAAACTCTCGGGTAATAGAGACGTCTTGAGCGTTGCTTCATTAACAAAAAAATTGCTCCCGCTTGGGCTTGATATCACAAGTTGACAATGAAGTTTACGGCTTGTTCATGCAGCTGCGTACGTTGATCTGCCCATGCCGGGTTGGATTTGAGGATGGCGCTACAAGGAAGCCTCGATGACGGGAAATCTCCCATCTGGAAAGGCCTGAAGGTCAAGCACCAGGCGGCTGTGGTCTTATGTGGCCTTCCCTGAGAGGATGGCTTCGTGCATTTTGACAACTCACATGCCACATCCTCTATGGCCCGTTCAGTAACGGGCCATAGAGGTTTAGCCCCAACCGCCCCTCCGTCGGGCTCGGGCCCAAAAAGGCGTTGAAACGCCACGCTGGGCCCGCACTATACTGGCCCGGCACTTTTAGATATCGATGTTGAATTACCGAAAAGGACAACGGTGCTGGACTCGTCTCCAGCACCAATCAAGCATCCGGTCAGTAATTTCGAGCAGGAATCACCTGTTCACGGCCATTTGGGGTGAGCCCCAATAACCAAATCCCAGAGGCGCCGGCCTGGTTGGACCATTGCAATACGCCGTTGCCGATTTCACTGGAAAGGCTGGCCTCCAGTCGTATCCCGGTAAGCACTGCCGGGATCCTTGCGGAGAATTCCTGAGGCCAGGTCGGAGATGTGGTTCTGTTCAGGCTCCCCGATTTACATTTTTTTCAGGGTTGCGAGGCATGCTGGGGGCAAGAGAATCCGACAAGATCGGATCGGATCCATATTTACGGAGAGTCACAATGCTAAGCACACCCATACCCTTGCGATCCAGCGTCAACGTTTTAACTTCACAAAAAGCCGTCCTTGAAGGACGCTCCCAAGCCTCGAAGGCAACTCCAATCCCGATGAGCATCCCTAGCCGGCTCCAGCCGTTAGTAGACCAATGGAAATCCACCCTAAGCCTGGGCGATGGCGAAAGACAGGAGGCTCTCTCTACGCCTGATTCTTACCGCTCCACCTTCGAGCACACCGTTCGCACCGACAACTCCGAAATGGACCTCAGCTCACTTCCAGGAGTCGTGGTGACGGCTCGTAGAGGCGGCTCTTGGACCGAGCGCTACGAGGGCGACAGCCAAAAAGGGCTCCGAGAAGCATTGCTACCCGGCGGAATAGTCGTGATCACCACGTTTTCCCCGGAGGCCATTGACCATTTCTGGCTCAAGCCCACGCCGCAGGGCAACGAGGCCTTGCACGACCATCACGATCTCGTGACCGGGCAAAGTTGGAATCAACAGATATCGAATTATGTGGTCACGGCCGGATAGGCCTCGAGCAGAATGTGAATGTGCTCTTCGGGGAAAGCAACTTGTCTGCGCAACTGCTCTTGAAGCCTCGTGACGTTTGTTCGTTTACCAATGCTTGCAGCTGTGGCCAGGTATCTCAAGTGCGACCCTCACGATCGAGATAAGGTTGAGCGGGTTTGCGATATAGTGTGAGTTGGGTGCCGGTCGCGCGGAGGACTGTCTCGATTTTAGCGCGATTTCATTGCAGCTAGCGCCCTGGCTTTCGCTCTGCGACCCCGACGAACTCCAGCCTCCGGCTCCACTCAAATTACAACAAACAGCCGCCTGTGCAAGGGGCCTTCTTTTTGTGTTGGGAACTTATCTAGCGGAAGGAGTTGGCGTCCGCCAGGGCGCGACCACTGAGTCCTTCGAAGCGAGTGCTGGCAAGTCCGTTGGTAAAGGCTCCATCGGTGCTGTCGGTCGGGTTTTTCGGAGTCAGGAGTTAGTCGGCGGCTCGATCCAATGGAGAACTGACGCAGCGCAGGAGCCCGGTCATGCGGCCCACGTTCACAAAATTCGGGGCCAGTCGGCCCCGGCCTGGGACCCGACGCCCGCCAGCCAGGTCCCGCTGGGGGCAAATACGACCCCGAACACGAACGCAACCAATACGGTTGGGATTGACATGTGCGGTATTGCCGGTATTTTTCATCTGGAGGGGCGGCCCGTCGAGGCCGCCCGCCTGCATAAAATGGGGTCCTTGCTGGCTCATCGCGGTCAAAGGCAGGCGCCCAATCCCGTCGTGAAGATAGCGCGCGATCGCTGTGGTTATGGGTGTTACCAGATTGGGGGCGCACCATGCTGTCAGCGCAACTGGTTAGTGTGCCTTTTCCAGATCGCCGGCCTTAAAGGTGGATTCCAGGCGGGCGACCACGGGATGAAGGGGCTTCAACTGACTCTTGGGATAGACCACCAGCATGGCATTGAGAGAACCCGACCCCACCCAGGTCTTTTGGTAGGTGATCTGGCTCCCCTCGCTCCAGGAAAGCACCAACCAGTTCTTGCCGCGGGCCTTGTAGGCGATTTTTCCAGGGCAGTCTCTTATTTGGCTGGCCAACAGGCTTTCGGCCGTATCGTTGGCCAGATTGTTGCTTCCGTAAACGGTAATTTTACCGCTCTGGTCGGGCGCTTCAAAGACCCGGCCGTCACCATTTTCGGGGCCCTGCTGAGGCTCAAAACGGGTGGGGATCTCTACTTGAAATCCGTAACGAGAATTGGCATAGATCTTGGCCGGAGCCAGGGCTAACCCGGTCGACCCGGCTTGCGAGTTGAGCACTTCGCCCAGTTCGCGCAATTCGTCGGGACGAAATAGCTTCGCCAGCTCGGCCGGACTCTGCCCGGAGTCGCGATAGGCGGCCGCCTGGCAGAGCCGCAGCGGCGAGTTCCTCAGCGGCGAGCGCCGATTGCGAGCCCAAATCTGCTGAATGTTTCGACCCAGCGACACCCCTTCGGGGTCGGGTCGATCCATTTCATAGGGACCCGCCGTGTGGGGGTAGAGAGAGAGGCTCAAAGCCTCCACTTTCAAGGTCTTGGAGGAGCCCCCAGGCAGACGGCAGGTCATGCTTCGACCCAGCAGCGCAGGCAGACAAGGCTCGCGTTTCCCAATCATTCGCACCCCAGCGGGAATGTCGATCTCAATCGGCGTCGTGCCTCGATTCACAAAGGTGCCAGTTAGATAGACCTGAGAATTTTCAATCAGCAAAGCATAAGAGCTCACCAGTTGGCCGCGGCGCACGACCTGAGCCGGGACCAGGCCCGTCAGCAAGATCGCCAGGAACAAAACCCGGGCCCAGGCCCTCATCGCCTGGCCTCCCAGGAACCCGACGGCCAGGTGCTTCCCTGCCCTGCGGTCCAGTGGCCCCGGGCTCCGCTGTCGGAAAAGCTACCGGACAGGGTTCCCTTGAATCGAAACTCGCCCATGTTGGTACTGAGGTCGCCGGTCACGGTCCCCTCCACCAGGCCGTCGAGGGTGACACGACCTGTCATCGAACCGATGAAGCTTCCTTTGGCGTAGGTGCCGGTCAAGCGGCCGGTCACTTCCTGATTGGCTCCCACCACCAGCAAAATTTTACCCTGGGCCCCGCCGCTGATCGGCCCCTGGTATTTGCCGGCATAGGAGCGCGTCAATGCCCCCGCGGTGATTCGCCCGTCCTTGACCAACTTGGAGGCAGTCTTTCGTTCTTCGGCCATTTCTTCGAGACTGATCGGGAATCCGCCATCGACCAGTTCTTCGGAGGCGAAATCTCCGAAATTCTTGCGATGACCCACCCAATCGTTGGTCAACTCCTTCCAGCTGGCGACCGCCTCCTGCAGGCGACTGGCGGCCACTTCCCGCTGCCGCCCTGGGGAAGCCTGGCGCAGCTTGTCCTGAAGCGCGAGAGTGGCTTTTCTGGCGCTCAGCAGTCCGGCCGCCCAGCCCTCGCGCTCGTAGCGATTGCCCAGATAATACTTCTCACGCCACAGCTCATTCTTCCATCCCTCAGGATCCTGGTTCTGATGCCGCCGTTCGTGAATGAGCGTATTGCCGAGATCGACCAGTTTCCGGAAGGTGTCAACGGATACTTTCGATTGGATGGCGATGCGCCCCGTCTCTATGTCACACTCTGCGTCCACACCGCTCTCGAGCGGCTGGAAGTCGATACGTCCGGCCTTGACCTCCTGGGCCAGCCATTGGGCCTCGTTCTCCATTCCCAGCGATGTGTAGTAACTCTCGAGTCTCTTGAGCACAAGTTGCTGCTCTGAAGGCAAGGCCAGGGCCGGCAGGCAGAGCAGCAGTACGCATAAAAGCCTTTTCATCAGGTCGAATCTAATGGAGTGGCGACGCCACCGCAATGATCCAGGTCATAGTCGCTGGCGCACACTGCCAAACAACATACCAGCACCCATTGTATAGGGAAATCGCCTCCATTCGAAGCGAGCTCCGACACTCGACAAAGTAGCTCGGAGGGCAGAAAATCTGATTTGGATCATATCCCTTCCGCGCCGCAAAGCCGATAATGGGCCGCGAGGGAGACGTTCTGCTGGTCGTTTTTTCGACCATCTTCGTCCTGATTGCTGTGGTGGGGGCCCTCCACTACTCCCAGGGCATGAGTCGGGCCGTTACACTGCATGGCTTGGGCCACGGTGGCTTTTTCGTAGAAGACTCCGGCGGAATCCCCAGCAGCTCTCCCTCACGCTCTCCCCAGTGGTAGAGGGCGCTCGAGCGAGTGCGATCGTAGCTCAGGTAGAGATCCCACAGATACTCCTGGATTTTGCGAATCTCCTTAGACTCTGCGCCAGGCGGCAGCTCGGGCGACGGTTGGCCAAAATACGACCTCAAAGCCTCGGTGACCGCATGACTGACTGGCACATTCTCTGCATCAGCCCGTTCATCCAACTGGGCCTTCAACTCATCCGGGATCGAGATCGATAACTTCGCCAAGGCAACTGCCCCCCTTCGTCCTACCGTTTCCTACTCGGTAGGAAACGTTCTAATCCCTCATGCGAGGACCTGCGCTTCGTCCTCGCTTAGCAGCGAAAATCGAACACTCCCTAAAAAAATGGGCCAGGATGCCTTTGCCACCGAGCTAAAGTCCTACTTTTTTTTGTCCGCTTCAGCGGGGTTGCCAGAGAGAGTCGTCCTCCTATGGAAAAAGCCCCCGGAGCAACTTCGCTTCGGGGGCTTTTGCTGAGGCTCTCTGAGGCTTTATTGCTCAGGCGGGC
>Ga0105048_10012419_pt1 | contig 13349 bp, 12 predicted proteins | sample MAT05_FD_78382 | JGI IMG/M metagenome (GOLD analysis project Ga0105048, IMG submission 78382) | Freshwater microbial communities from Lake Fryxell liftoff mats and glacier meltwater in Antarctica - MAT-05 | ecosystem: Environmental > Aquatic > Freshwater > Ice > Liftoff microbial mat | place...
AAATATGGTTGCAGCCGAAGGCGTTACGAACAATGGTATCGATCCCAAGCTAACAGTAGCCGGGATTGACGTTGGTGGAGAAGATGAGTCTGTCATGGTGATCGTGGCTGTTTGCACGTTGCCAGGGCTACCCGCAACTTGAAGCGCAGTGATCGTGATTTCGTCGCCATTTACCACTACGGATACCGCGCTTGGAAAGCTACTAACCGCTTTGTACGGTTTTGTACCGCCACCCAGCTTATAAGTCTGGGATCCCAAGGCACCAGGTGAAATCGTTAACGCCGCTGGAACCGTTGTAAAAAATGCAGTACTGGAACCGGCTGTCACAGCCATATCAAACTTAGTGCCCTTGGAATCCTGAACGGTGACGATGGCTGTTCCGGCAGTAGTAGTCCCCACCGCAACAACATTTTCCCCAATCAGCCATCCGACAGCAACAGCTGGATTCGAGCTAAAAACTGTATAGGGTTTTACGCCACCTTGAATAACGTATTGTTGTGTCAATCCAACATTCAAAGTCACTGCAGCTGGTGCCGCAACAGCAAAAGTCTGAACTGTCCCTGAACCGACGCCTGGCGAACCGCCTCCGCCACCGCAAGCGGCAAGCAACAAGGCAATCAGACACGTAGTGATGAAAGAAATGATACGCATAGTGAACTCGTGTGTTATCGGTTGATCGGATTATCGCGTCGCACCGCGGTCAGAAATCATTTTCGGTGTGATGAACACCAAAAGCTCGGTCTTGCTCGTTGAACGTGCCCTGGTTTTGAACAGGTTGCCCACTACGGGCAGTTCACCAAGTATGGGGACCCGGGTCTCATCTTCTTTGCTAGTCTCTGCATAAATTCCACCGATCACAACGGTGCCACCGTTCTCCACCAATACTTCTGTCTTGATGTGTTTGGTATCAATGGCAAACCCTGCAGTCGTCAAACGACCAACAGTGTCTTTAGTGACATCCAGCTTAAGAATAATACTTCCCTCTGGCGTGATCTGTGGCGTCACTTCCAACTTCAAATTCGCTTTTCTAAACGCAATGGAAGTTGCTCCGCTTGCCGAAGCAACTTGATACGGTAATTCCTCACCCTGCTCGATAATCGCCAGCACCTGGTCTGCAGTAACAACCCGTGGGCTAGACACAACCTTGCCTTTTCCATCGGCCTCAAGAGCGGATATTTCCAAATTCAAGAACCTATTGGCGCCGGCATTGAAAATCGACACGGCGAATGCTGCTGGCGATGACAAAGCAGGGTAGTTAACCACCGCTGGCATGGTGAAGAATGTGGCGTTAGAGTCAAGCTTACCCTCAACGCGATTGGATGTCGTGTATTGCAAATTGGAATAATTGGCACCAAACGCCACACGGTTATCGCCGTTGACTTGGTAACCACCGTCGCCGCCCATGGCAGCCCGCGCGTCGATGCCACCCAACTTAACGCCCAAGGACTTACCAAAGGTATCAGTCGCCTCAACGATACGCGCCTCGATTAACACCTGTCTCACCGCTATGTCCAACTTGGCAATCAATTGTTGGACCTGCTCTAGCTTGCTCGGGATATCTGTCACAAAAAGCTGGTTGGTTCGCTTCTCAGCAATGACACTACCACGGGTGCTCAAAATCCGAGCAGCCCCTTTTTCTCCGCCACCATCAGCACGGAAGTAAGCGGCGATTTCCTCCGCCTTGGCGTAATTGATCTGGAAAGACTGGGTGCGCAACGGCTCAAGCCCTTGCACTGCGACCACCGACTCCAGATCCAGCTTTTCCTTGGCAGCGATTTCATCCTTTGGCGCAACCCACAACACGTTTCCACTCTTCCGCAAGCCCAATCCTTTAGCCTGCAAAATAATGTCCAACGCTTGATCCCAAGGAACGTCCTGCAAACGCAAAGTAACTGAACCCGACACGGAGTCCGACGTGACGATATTAAAGTTTGTAAAGTCCGCGATCACTTGAAGCAATGACCGAACCTCGATATTCTGGAAATTCAGAGAAAGCTTTTGCCCACTGTAACCAACGCCTTGGGTCAACTTCTTGGGATCGATCTTGATTTCCTTAACTTCAATCACGAACTGCTCGTCGCTTTGGTACGCACTATGTTCCCATTGGCCCGAAGGCTCAATCACCATGCGTACACGATCACCTGTCTGGGTCGTGGTAACGGTCTTGATCGGCGTACCGAAGTCTGTCACATCCAAACGCCTGCGCATACCTTCAGGCAATGTCGACTTCATGAAATCGACAACGAGTGTTTGCCCTTGCTGGCGAATATCTACACCTACCTGGTTGTTCGGCAACGTTACGACCACACGGCCCGCGCCATCGGTTGTGCGACGGAAGTCCATATCTTTCAATGGCGCTGAATCGCGACTCCTGCTTTCCGCAAAACTCGCGGCCACTGTCGCCGCTGCGGTGCTAGGCGTCACCGCCTCCAGAACTACCAGCAAAGACTTGCCCTGGATCTCCGCCGTGTAGGCAGCGGGATATTTCAGATTCAGCACAACACGTGTCCGCTCACCCGCCTGAACCACACTGACAGACTTCAAATTGCCTTGGTTGACATCAATGTTGGTACGCCCAACTGCACTAGCAACTCCAGGAAAATCCAGCGCAATGCGCGCTGGCGACTGGATGGAAAACCCCGTCGGCACAGCAGTAAGGGCCTTATTCAAATCGATGCGCACGACCTCAGCCCCACCTTGAACCGATCCTGTAACGGACTCGATCACAGTTTGGGCCTGAGCGCTAAAGCCCATCGCTAGCGCAGCAACAAAGACAAACCGATGCAACATGTGCAAACCCAATCGTTGATTCTGATTTTTCATTTAGACCTCTCTTGCAACTGCAATGTCGCCACACGTTCAATCCATTCGCCCACTGCATCCTGCACGATTTCACGCAGCGTCACCTCGGTCTCATTTATCTTGACGACCTTACCAAAGTTCTGACCCAAATAGCTGCCCTGTTTGACTTGGTACAACAGGTTATCAACCTTGACCAATGCAACCGGTTGCCCAGCCTTATGAATACTGCCAACCAAACTCATCGCATCCAAAGGAAACGCTTCAAGTGGCTCTTTGCGTCTCGCCAACTCTGGAGCAACCAGCGCGCCATTTGCGACAACCTGGGCAGAGTCGCGCTTCAGAGCCTGGGTTAACTTTTCCTTGCTGAACGGCTCTGTACTTGCTTCATTGGTATAAGCTTCGGGCTTGAATTGTTTGGGAGCAGGTATAGGCTCAACCTTAGGACGGGTTTGATTACGCTCATTTGCCATCCACTGCCGAACATCCTCATCTTTCGATGAACTACAGCCACTGACTAGAAACGCAATCACACAGAGGCTTACCAAAACAGGGCTCATTTGCTTCACTTTTTGGCTCCCTTAGATGCATTGCTTTGAGCCGTGATTTCGTCTTTATCCAGATATCTAAATGTTTTTGCGGTCGAATCCAGAACCAACGCTCCATCAGCTCTAGGAGCAATCGACAAATTGTTTAGCGTAACGATACGAGATAGGTTGGCAATATCAGAGGCAAATGCACCAATATCATGATATTTCCCAGTGACCCTAATTGCTATAGGAAGCTCAGCGTAGTAGTCACGAACAGCAACCTGCCCTGGTCGGAACACATCAAACTGCAGGCTACGACCAAGACCAGCCTGATTGATGTCTGAAAGTAGCGCGTCCATTTCCGCCTTGCTTGGCAGTTGCTTCTCAAGCTGTGTTACGTACTGTAGAACCTGCTCACGTTGCTTTTTGAGAGCATCCAGATTGACCGCCTTGGTCAACTTCACTTGATATTCAGCACGCAGCTTGCCCTCTTTGTCTTGCTCCTGTTTCAGGATGTCATCTTCACCAGTTAACCAAACAAACCACAGTGCCACAACAATCAAAACTGCAATCACCAAGAAAAGTCCATACCTGGGAATCGAAGGCCAAGAAGCAGGATTTTTCGGGTCCAAACCATTGAATTGGGAGGACAGCTCTTGTTGAAGCTGGGCAAAATCAATTGAACCTAAAGTTTTGGTAGCCATTTAGATTCCTACAAATTTTTAATTGCTGCAGACGCGGCTGCAACAGGCACAGATGCACCAATAGCGGGAGCAGATGCCACTGCCGCTGATGCCGCCTTAGCGGTCTTCTCTGCCTCGTTCGCCCTAACCAATTGAACCCGAATCACGAAATTCGCAACGCGTCGCTGGTCACGCGGGGTCAATGCAACATTTCCTGAAACGATTTCGATCAACTCAGGCTTGGTGAACCAAGGTGTATTGCTGGACAAGTTGCGCAACAGCTCGGATACCAGCTCATTCGACTGTGCCACGCCATTAATCGTCACCAGCTGGTCGACTTGTGTCATCTTCGAAACATAGACACCATCCGGGAGTTGGTTAACCATCTCGGATAACAAATGCACAGGCAGATTTCTATCAGACTGCAAATCTTCAACTGCTTTTTGGCGCGCGCGCAATGCGGCTATTTCTGCTTCCAGACCGCTGATTTCCTTGATTTGGCCTTCCAGCTTCTTTATTTCGGTTTGCAGAGTTTGGTTGGTTCCTTGCTGCTCTGAAATGGCAGCCTGAAACCACATAAAAACCGCACCCGCAATCAATCCACCCAGAAGCGCCGATGCAGCCAAAGATGCATTAAAAACATCGCCACGGCGTTTGCGGGCCGCTTCGCGGTGCGGTAAGAGGTTAATCAGTATCACTGTGCAAACCTCCGAAGAGCCAAACCGCACGACGTCAGGTAAGACGGCGCCTCACGGGTCATCTTCTTCAATCGCACGCCATCCCCAACTTCCATTCCGTCAAACGGATTGAGCAAGCTGCAGGGGAACGTTGTGTGTTGCGTCACTGCTACAGTCAGACCGGGCAAGGCCGCCGACCCACCTGCCAACATGATGTAGTCCACCTTGTTGTGCGGTGTGCTGGTAAAAAAGAATTGAAGCGCACGACCCAATTCTTGAACCATCGTTTCGATAAATGGACGAAGCACAGTTGCCTCATAGTCTTCAGGCAACTCGCCGCTGCGTTTCTTGCTTTCGGCTTCTTCCTGAGAAAACCCGTATTGGCGAACAATCAACTGCGTTAATTGAGCACCACCAAAAGCCTGATCCCGGTCGTATAAAACTTCATCATCCCGCAGCACTTGCATACTCGTTGTCAACGCGCCGACTTCAAACAGGGCGACGATCAAACCAGCACCTTTATTGGGCAAGTTCTCAATGAGACGCCCGGCTGCGAGGCGAGATGCATAGGACTCAACGTCAACAACCACTGGCGTCAACCCTGCGGCCTCGGCCAAACCCTGGATATCCTGAACTTTTTCTTTGCGGGATGCAGCAATCAAAACCTCTACATCACCCGCAGAAGTTGCACTGGGACCAATGACGCAGAAGTCAAGGCTCACCTCGTCCAAAGGGAACGGAATGTATTGATTGGCTTCGTTTTCGACCTGTTGCTCCAGCTCTTGGTCAGACATACCACCAGGCAGAACAATCTTCTTGGTGATAACAGCCGATGGCGGGAGTGCCATGGCCACATTTTTGGTTTTGGTACCGCTCTTCTTGACCAGTCGCTTCAGTGCATTAGCCACTTCATCGAACTTTTCAATATTGCCATCGGTAATCCATCCGCGCTCCAAAGGCTCGATGGCACAACACAACAGCACCAGATTTCCGGCTTTGTCACGCCCCAACTCCACCAGCTTTACGCTGGAGGAACTGATATCCAACCCGAACATGGAAGCCGGTTGGCGACTGAAAAACGACCCCAATGAGATCAAAACGGTCCCCTGAAACATACCGGTAAAGCACCGGTCAGACTTAAGAAATCACTTCAATGCTATCAGTAAGCACCTTGTCCCGCAAAGGTTTTTTCTGTTTTAAGCTGTTTTAAGCGTTGCCAAAAGCAGACGGTTTTTGCACACCGCAAGAATCTGACTGCAGATTTTCCAGCGAGGACCGGAAGCGGCAACAATGCATAGCAAGCGTCCACCGCACAGTATTCGACCTGGTTTTTATAATGCCAAGGCAACCAACTCCCGCACTTTATGCCATCCTCTTCTACTCACTCTGACAAAGACGCCACTGCTATCCATCAGCATAAGAAATCCATGCATTGGCTTGTGCGCTCGGTTTTGTGGGTGCTAGGCGTGATGGTGGCCGGCGCTTTTGCCGTATTGGCTTTAATTGCCATTGCTTTGGCGGTGGCGTTTCCCAATTTGCCGGACATCACGGATTTGTCAGACTACCGCCCCAAGTTGCCGCTGCGTGTCTACTCTGCAGAAGGTGATTTGATGGGAGAGTTTGGCGAGGAGCGGCGCAACCTGACACCTATTGCTGAAATACCCAAGGTGATGACCAATGCCGTTTTGGCGATTGAAGACGCACGCTTTTACCAGCATGGTGGCGTGGACTATCTGGGCGTGATCCGTGCCGGTCTTGCCAACGTGGGAAAAGCCAAAAGCCAAGGCGCGTCCACCATCACCATGCAGGTGGCCCGCAACGTTTACCTTTCATCTGAAAAAACCTTCACCCGCAAGATCTACGAAATTCTGTTGACGTTCAAGCTGGAGCATCTTTTGAGCAAGGACCAGATTTTGGAAATCTACATGAACCAGATTTTTCTAGGGAACCGCGCGTATGGTTTTGCCGCAGCTTCTGAGGCCTATTACGGGAAGCAGCTGAAAGACATCACCATCGCAGAGGCAGCAATGTTGGCCGGACTACCCAAAGCACCGTCTGCATTCAACCCCATCATCAACCCCCAGCGGGCACGCCTCCGTCAGCGCCACATCATTGACCGAATGTTGGAGAACGGATTCATAAGTGCAAAGGAAGCCGAGTCGGCCAAGGAACAAGAACTCAAAATCAAATCTGGCAACGGTAACACCCATGTCCACGCTGACTATGTTGCTGAGATGGTGCGCCAATTGATGTACAACCAATACGGCGATGAGACCTACACACGGGGGCTTGACGTGCGCACCACCGTGCGAACCTCTGATCAAAATGCCGCCTACAAAGCGCTGCGACGTGGGATCATGGACTTCGAACGCCGCCAAATTTACCGTGGTCCAGAAAAGTTTGTGGTGTTGCCGAGCAAGCCCGGTGAAGTGGAAGAGGCCATCGACGAAGTCCTGGACGACCATCCTGACAATGGGGATGTCATGTCAGCCGTAGTGCTTGAAGCAGACAGCAAAAAAATCAAGGCGATGCGCCAGGGGGGCGTTTTAGTGGAAATTGCAGGTGAGGGATTGAAACCTGCGCAGTCCGGCCTCTCCGACAAGGCGCCACCCAATATCAAACTGCGCCGTGGCGCCGTAATTCGAGTCTCCAAGACCGTCAAAGACACCTGGGAAATCACACAACTCCCCGAAGTAGAGGGTGCGTTTGTTGCACTTGATCCGCGCGATGGATCCATAAAAGCACTGGTCGGCGGCTTTGACTTTGGCAAAAATAAGTTCAACCACGTGACACAGGCTTGGCGCCAGCCAGGGTCCAGTTTCAAGCCATTCATCTATTCAGCCGCACTGGAAAAAGGCTTTACGCCCGCCACTGTGGTGAATGACGCGCCACTATTTTTTGGCGCAGGCGTAACGGGCGGACAGCCTTGGGAACCCAAAAACTACGATGGCACCTTTGAGGGACCGATGACCTTGCGACGGGGTCTGGCCAAGTCCAAAAACATGATTTCCATTCAAATTCTGCGCTCGATAGGAACCCAGTATGCGCAAGGGTGGATTACCCGGTTTGGATTTGATGCAGAAAAACATCCCGCATACCTGACGATGGCCTTGGGCGCTGGTTCTGTCACACCCATGCAAATGGTGGTTGGATACTCTACCTTTGCCAACGGTGGCTACCGCGTGAACCCCTGGCTGGTTTCCAAGGTGAGCGAGCAACGTGGCAAAGTTTTAGTGGAGTCGAAACCTCCCAGCTTGGCTGATTCCGAGCGGGTTATCGATGCCCGCAATGCGTTCCTGATGTCCAGCCTGCTACAAGAAGTCACCCGGTCTGGCACAGCCGCCCGCGCGCAAGCCACACTCAAGCGTCCCGATGTGTATGGCAAAACCGGAACGACCAACGACTCCATGGACGCATGGTTTGCCGGCTACAACCCAACACTAGCTGCCGTCACCTGGATTGGTTACGACACACCCAAAAAACTCGGTGACCGTGAAACCGGCGGTGGACTGAGTTTGCCGGTGTGGATATCGTTTATGGAAAGTGCACTCAAAGGCGTACCGGTTTCCGAGCCCAGTGCCCCAGAGGGCGTGGTCAACGTGGGGGGCGAGTGGTTTTATGAGGAATACGCCAGAAGTGCTGGTGTTTCCGGCGTAGGGCTTGAGAACAGCGAAGAACCTCTGACCATTCAGCTTCCGCCAGCCGAAGAGAAGAAGAAAATTCTGGACTTGTTTCGCAACTGATCAGACCGTGAAACCCAACCGTTGACCAGCCTGTTCGCTAGCATTGTGCGTAAGCGCAGCGAAGAACTCGCCCTGCCCTTTGGTATCTAGCCACTGCCCTTCAAGCCAACGGTAGTGGAAGCCACCGGCCTTGGTGGCCATCCAGATTTCATGCAACGGTTTTTGTTGGTTGATGACGATCTGGCTGCGATTGGAGAAGGTAATGGTTACCATGCCGCCTACCCGCTGGTTATCCAAATCTGCGTCGCTTTCGTCGTTGATGCGGTCACAGCCAGTTTCTACCGCCTGAAGTAACGCCTCAGCGCGGTCCATGTATTCAGAGTCATTCATTACAATTTTTACCATGTTGATCGCAAAGCAAATTTTAGTCAGGGCGCTTGTCCTTGGTGCCTGTATGTCAACGCTGGTGGGCTGCGGCCAGACTGGCTCGCTCTACCTGCCCCAGACACCCAACCCCGCCAAGCCGACAGCGAGCGCGCCGCTGGCCATTGCCGATGTTAGCTATATATTTTATAGCTGACTGCGCAGCATTGACGGGGGCTTGAGGTCTTTTTTGTTAATAGCCTTAGCCAGCCGCCAGCTTAACAGGCTGCCCAGAATAACGGCGTACACCGCCACTTCTGCAAAGTCATTTTTGCCAGCACGCATCCAGAAGAAGTGCACCACGGCCAACACTGCGACCCCATAGACCAGTCGGTGCAGCATTTGCCAACGCTTTCCACCCAAAGCCTTTATCGCGCGATTGAACGACGTCAATGCCAAAGGGGTCAGCAGCACAAAGGCGATGAAGCCCACCAGAATAAAAGGGCGTTTGACAATATCTTTGGCGATATCTGCCACCTCAAACCCCATATCGAACCAGCTGTACGCCAACAGATGCAGCACGGCGTAAAAGTACACAAACAGGCCGGCCATGCGCCTGAACCGGGCTAACGATGGCAGCGCTGCCACGGTGCGCAAGGGCGTGATCGCCAACACCACACACAGCATGCGCAGCGTCCAATCACCTGACGAGCGCTCCAGCGCTTCAGCTGGGTTAGCGCCCAACCAGTCAAAAACGGCAGCCATCACGAGCCAAATAAAAGGCAATAGACCCAAAGCAAACGCCAAGGGCTTGGCGAACCGGCTGGACAGGTACTGGTTGATACGTACGCGCATGGGCGCGGTTTAGAAAAATTTCTTCAGGTCCATACCCGCATACAGCTGGCCGACCTGGGCTTCGTAACCATTGAACATCAGGGTTTTACGCTTTTTAGCGAACAGACCATCCTCACCAATGCGCCGCTCCGTCGCCTGACTCCAGCGCGGGTGGTCTACATTTGGGTTGACGTTGGAATAGAAACCGTATTCGTTGGCGGCAGCCTTGTTCCAGGCCGTACCGGGTTGTTTGTCGGTGAAGCGAATTTTGACAATGCTCTTGCCACTCTTGAAACCATATTTCCACGGCACGACCAAGCGAACCGGCGCGCCACTTTGATTGGGCAATACCTCGCCATACATACCAAACGTCAGCAGGGTCAAAGGGTGCATCGCTTCATCCAGCCGCAGCCCCTCTACATAGGGCCAGTCCAGCACGCGCGAGCCAACAAAAGGCATGGTCTTGGGGTCTGCCAGCGTAACAAACTCCACATATTTAGCACTGCCCAAAGGCTCAACTTGCTTGATCAAATCGGCCAGCGAATAGCCCACCCAAGGAATGACCATGGACCAGCCCTCCACGCATCGCAGGCGGTACAGGCGATCTTCCATCGGGCTCAGCTTAAGCAAGCTCTCAAGTGAAAGCTTGCCCGGTTTCTTGACAAGGCCTTCGATTTCCACGGTCCATGGGTTGGTTTTTAGCGTGTGCGCGTTAGCCGCTGGGTCGGATTTATCCGTGCCAAATTCATAAAAATTGTTATAGGTGCTGGCGTCTTTGTAGGCTGTGGGCTTTTCAATGGTCGTAGCACCCGCTACCGCCGACGGCCGCGCACCCAAAGCCGACAGTTTTCCGGGACGCGGCACCGATGAAGTGGCCTGCGCCAACGCCTGGCGAGACGCCCACGTGGCCATCGCTCCACCAGCCACACCGGTAGCCATCATTTTCAACAGGTCGCGCCGCTTTTCGTAGTGCGCTCTGTCCGTAATTTCGCTGGGCAGGGGTTGGTTAAAACCGTTGCCTTGGGTTTTGATCAGCATGGGGTATTTCCTCGTTTGGAACTTGGTCGGCCATAAGCCCCATTTCTTACACACCAAGCAAAAGGGGCAGGCACATCTTGCGATGCATCTGCCCCTTTAGGGACTGTTGCTGGCGTTTGGTTCCGCAAAGAACCCCACGCAGCCATCAGAAATTCGATTTAGCGCAAGCCAGCGATGTAATCAGAAACTGCCTTGATTTCGCGGTCATTCATCTTGGCTGCAATCTGGCTCATCTGCAGATTGTTCTTGCGAACGCCGTCGCGGAATGCGGTCAACTGAGCAGCCGAGTAGTCGGCGTGCTGACCGCTTAGACGGGGATACTGGGATGGAACACCCGCACCATTGGGGCTATGGCAGCCCGCACAGGCTGGTACCTGCCGATCGGCAATGCCGCCACGGTAGATGCGCTCGCCGAGTTGCACCAGGGTTTTATCAGTCGCAGCACCGGGTTTGGCTTTCTTGCTAGCCAACCAATAGCTCATGTCCTTCATGTCCTGATCCGACAACGTTCCCGCAAAGCCGCTCATGATGGCGTTGTTGCGCTTGCCAGATTTGAATTCTTGCAGTTGCTTGACCAAGTATTCAGGATGTTGCTGCGCCAGCTTGGGATTAGCCGGGGTACCGGAGTTTCCATCGGCAGCGTGGCAAGCGGCACAAACGGCGGCAAAACTGGCCTCACCCTTGGCCAAATCCGGTTTCACCACGGGCGCAACAGCGTGCGTAGCAGGTGCGGCTGCAGCAGCTGCGAAGGCAAAAATGGGCGAGGCTGCCGCAGTGGCGGCTATGAGCAATTGGGCGATCAACTTCATGGTGCTGTTGTGTCTAGTGGGCAAAACAGAGGGCATTCTACAATGCAGCTCGGGTCTATCGCCTCATTCAATGACTAACAATACAAACTCCAACAGCTTTACTCCACCTGCGCCTAAGGTCGCGGACGGTGAAAAGACCCCTGCCGCCATCGCCTTGGGCTGGCTGCACACGGCCAAATTTTTAACCACCGCACCCGAGCTGCATTTTTTGCCGCCACTGGACTTGCCCGAAATTGCCTTCGTTGGCCGCTCTAACGCAGGCAAATCCACTTGCATCAACACACTGACGCAGCAAAAGCAGTTGGCCTATGCGTCCAAAAAGCCGGGGCGCACCCAACACATCAACTTGTTTGCACTGGGCAAACAAGGCGTGACTGACGCTATCCTGACCGACTTGCCCGGCTACGGCTATGCGGCAGTGCCCAAGCAGGACAAGATTCGCTGGCAGCAGGTCATGGCCAATTACCTGATTACGCGCGAGAACCTGACCGGCATTGTGCTGATGTGCGATCCGCGCCATGGCTTGACCGAATTGGATGAAATCTTGCTCGACGTCATCCGCCCCCGGGTGCAGGAAGGCCTGAAGTTCTTGATTATCCTGACCAAGTCCGACAAGCTGACCCGTAGCGAAGCCACCAAGATTTTGTCCATCACCAAGCTGCAGGCGGGTGGTGGCGATGTGATGCTGTTTTCGGCGACCAAGCGCAAGGGCATTGACGAAGTGGCGCAACTGCTGTGGAAGTGGGCGCATCCTCCCGCCAAGAAAGTGAAAGAGCCCAAGGCAGACACACCGCAAGCCGCAGCAGAGGAACCCGAAGCAGAATGATTGAGACCTACCAGCAGCCCCTGCCCCATGGCATCACACTGAGCTGCCGGGCAGCTGGGGAGCGCGGTAGGCCGGTACTGGTCTTTTTGCATGGGTTCCCTGAAGGCGCTTTCGTTTGGGATGGTTTGCTGGAGCACTTCTCCAAAACCGAGAACGGTGGCTACCGCTGCGTGGCACCCAACTTGCGCGGATTTGAAAAGTCATCCGCTCCGCCGGAGGTCAATGCCTACCGCCCCAAGTATCTGGTACAAGACATTGCTGCCCTTGTGGCGATTGAAACTGCGGCAAATGCCGAGTGCGCCCAACCTCTGGCCTGCCTGGTGGCCCACGACTGGGGCGGCGCGGTAGCCTGGAATTTTGCCAATCAGCTTCCCCAGCTGGCGCGCAAGCTGGCCATCATCAACTCACCGCACCCCGGCACTTTTCTGCGCGAGCTAAAAACCAACCCGGCTCAACAACAGGCCAGCGCTTACATGAACTTTTTGATCCGCGAGGATGCAGAAAAGCAGCTGACCGACAACGACTATGCGCGCCTGTTCAATTTCCTGACCCACGAGTTTTCGGGCGACCGCCCAGCACCCTGGCTCACAGATACGGTCAAAGACCAATACCGCGCAGTGTGGTCACGTGGTTTGCGGGGTGGCTGCAATTACTACCGTTCGTCACCCTTGCGCCCACCCACCCCGGAAGACCCCGCCGCTACCGCAGTGGATTTACCCAAGAGCATGCTGACCATCGCACTTCCGACCCTGGTGGTCTGGGGCATGGACGATGCGGCTCTTCCGCCCGTGCTGATTGACGGCCTGGAAGACTACGTGCCAAACCTCACCCTACACAAAGTCCCAGACGCCACCCATTGGATACTCCATGAGCAACCGGCCTTGGTCATACGCTATTTAGGCGATTTCTTGCGGTAGCCCCCGTAAAATGGACTTACATTGCTATTATATTAATAGCAATGTACAAATGAAAGCACCGACTAATACGGCGGTGTTTCCCCGTTGGGTCTGTCTTTAAACCGCTTGTGCACCCAGTAGTACTGCGATGGATCGGGGCGGATATAGGACTCCAGCTCGTGGTTCATGCGGGTGGTGTCTGCCACCAGGT
>Ga0105048_10012420_pt1 | contig 13347 bp, 12 predicted proteins | sample MAT05_FD_78382 | JGI IMG/M metagenome (GOLD analysis project Ga0105048, IMG submission 78382) | Freshwater microbial communities from Lake Fryxell liftoff mats and glacier meltwater in Antarctica - MAT-05 | ecosystem: Environmental > Aquatic > Freshwater > Ice > Liftoff microbial mat | place...
ATCCTTGGCGCTCGTCGACTTGACGCTGTTGGGCTTGGGAGCCACTCGCCGCTACTTCGGTGCAAAAGCCTATAACGCGCCAAAGGTAAGCGATTCAAGCCGGGGGCCATAGGCCAGTTGTCTTTTGGTGTGCCCGGAAAGGCGCACTCGCTTGGAGGTGGAAGTTCTTTACGGACCCTGCAAGAAGCGTTAGCTGAGTGTCAAGAGCGGCGCGGGTGACCGCGATTCCAAGGTAAGTTGGGCACCTACCGGCGATGCAACCCTACCTATGCGGCCGCGCTGCTGCAGCGCACTGTGCCTCGTCTGGTCTTGGTCAACGGCGAGTTCCTCGCCACCGTCTCCGACAGACAGCGACTTGTGGGGATCAACACCCAGCGCTTTATTCCCGGCCGATCGAGCCTCGGAAAGTTCATCACATCAAACCGCATACACATGTCTACAGATCTGGGCGGTGTCGGTCTTCGAGAAAACACAGATTTCATGCGCCTTGCAGGCCGATGCATCCCAGAACAACATGCTCGACGTCGCTACCCAGTTGAATTTGTTCGACTTTTAACCGGACACTAGTGGGATTGCTTCATGTTTAAGCCCTTTTGATGAGAGGATTGGTCGGTTCCAAAAGAAGTTGCGCACGTGGCGAGCCAGAAAAAAAGTCTTACCTGCCCGGGACTCAGCGAGACGTTTCGCCGATAGGTTGCGTCTGACGCTTGGAAGAGTAAAGAAAGTCGACGCCAATCGGCGGCGGTGTATCAGTAAGCGATAGCTTCGGCAAGCGCCGACATCACGCAGCGGACTGAGCCAACAGCGTCGGCGCGCGCCTTCGCGCCAGGCGCTGCATCATGACTGGGCTGCCCGTGCGAACGTGTCCGCGAGCACCGAAACACGGACAAGAGTGGCGTCCCGACACGCACGAGCCGCTGCGCCACAGGCCCCATGCCGGCCGAGCGCCGAGAGGACATCCTTGAGGTCGGTCGTTGCGGTAGACCCAGTCCGCAACAGGAGCCCGCAACCCGCGCGCTGTACCGCCGCCATGTTAAGGAACTGGTCCAGGTTGGTCACCAGCCCGATCACGGGCTTGCCGTGCGACAGCGCCTGGTAGGTGCCCGGGCTGCCGCCGTTGCAGATGACGAGATCGGCGACCTCGCAGACCTGGTCTCCGGGCAACAGGTCGGCGACACGGGCGTTGGCCGGCACCTGGCGGAGGCGGGCACGGCCCGCAGTCGATGCGATCACGTCCACGTCGGCGTTCGCTAAGCCGTCGAGCACCCGTTGCAGCACGTCCGGCGGGCCCGAGCTGCCGAGCGTGACGTAGATCACGGGGCGCTTGTGCCGGCTGCCCTGGAATTGATCCCACCAGCTGGGCAATGGCACAGGCGGCGACCACGGCACCGGTCCGATGAAGTGCTGATGTGCTGGCAGGGGATCGGTCGGAATGATCTGTGGCAGATCGGCGAACAGCGTGACGTCGCCGTCCATCAGCGCGTCGCGGAAGTCGCCGCCGATCGGCGGCAGGCCATACTTGCGCCGCACCCGGTTTACCGGCAACACATGCCGCGCGTAGCCGGTACGGCGGAAGGCGTCGAACAGTACCTGGCCCACGCGCGTCCCGGTCCAGCGCACCCAGTAGAACTCCGGCACGATATGGTCGATTTGTGCCAGGGGACTCCAGTAGGCGTTGGTCAGGTTGATGTAACGTACGCCGGCCACGCGGGCGCTGACGGCCAGTGAGATGCGGAAGTCGCCGACGACCACGTCGGGCTGCACGCGCTCTAGCAGCGCGAGGTCATCACGCACGTACCGGTCCAGCGTCTCGAAATCGAAGATCGGGCTTCCGCGGCTGATCGCGCGCTGGAACTGCACCGCCGGCATCGTGAAGAGGTCGACGGTGGGGAAGGGTAGCGGGCCCACGACCGAGGCGTAGCGCGAGTCGGTGGCCAGTGTCACCTGCCATCCCCGGTGGTGCAGCGCGGTGGCCAGCGTAACAAGCCGCACGACGTGTGCCAGGGTCACCGCCTCGGCGACGAAGAGCACCTTCCGCGGCGACGCCTGTGCACTCACGGCGCTGGCCTTCTGCGGCTGCGTAATAGTTTTCCCGAGCAAAGGCGATCCCTCCCTTCTAGCGGCCGGGCGGGGGCGCTCACGTCAGCCGATGCCGTAGCGACCAGGCGCAACGACGTGGTCGGGGTCGAGCGCGTCCTTGATGCGCGCGTTCAGCGCACGCAGCGCGGGCGCGTCGTCGTACAGATGCTCCCATGCCAGTAACCCGGCGCGGTACTGCTGGTAGCCGGCGGCGCGCATGTCGTTGGACAGGACGTCGTAGAGAGCGGCGGCCCGGCCGGCCTCGTCCGCGTCGTCCTTGTCATACAGGATGTTCATCAGGCACGTCACGGCGCGCGGGTTGAGCACCAGCACTGCGACCCAATAGTCGAGCCCGAATTCCTCGAAGCGCTTGCGCGCCTGCGCCATGAAGGGCAGCATCGTGGCGCTGGTGAAGGGAAGCACCGGCGCGAACCAGATCACGCCGCAGCCGTCGCGAGCGGGGTGGATGCCGCTGTCGGGCCGGCGGCGTCTATGGCGGTAGTAGGCGTGCTTGACGAAGTAATCGGTCGGCACGCCCTGCAGCAGGCGGTGCACGTGCGGCGCCGAGTCAAGCACCTGCAGCGATGAGCCGGCCAGCTTCTCGGTCACGGCGCGCAGCCAGGGCTTGCGCCAGGCCAACCCGATGATGCGTTCCAGCAGGGCAACCATAGTGTCGGAGACGAAAAGCAGCCGGCCGTAGCGACCGATGGCCTGCTTCAGGCTCTTGCGGTGAAGGCGCACTTGGGCCTTGGTACCGTACAGCCCACCCGCGCAGGTCATCGGCGCCACGCCATACTTGCGGCGCAGTTGTGCGACCTCCTCGCTCGACAAGGGCGCTCCGTCAGGCCGCTGCTGCTCCAGCCGCTGCATCACCACCGTCAGCGATACGAAGTCGTTGATCATGTGCAGCTTGGTCGTTACCACGCCCTGCAACGCCAGCCGGCGAAAGGCATCAATGACCTGCGGAAGGTGGCGCTCGTCTTGAACCTCGAACACAAAGGAAGCGTGCGCCTCGGGCTTGGGCATCAGCCAAACACCGGCCTTCGTGACGACGCCGAAGTTCGATTGCGTGAACAGCCCCTCCAGGTAAGGCCCGACGCCCCACTTGTGCAGGTGCCAGGTCTTCGGGCCGTCGTCGCTGCCGCCGATGCGCACGATTTCACCTGTAGGCAGGACCACCTCCATGCCGCAGAGATTGCCGAAGTGGTCGCCGTAGGGTGTCTGCCCGAGTCCGCGGTCCAGCGCGTTGCCGATCACACTGCCCTGCGACGTGCCGTCGATGCAGTCGGCCCAGAGCTGGTGGCCATGGGCCTTCAGGTGCGAATTCAGCTGTGCGTAGGTCACCCCCGGCTCGAGCACGACGTAGGCCAGCTCCTCGTTGACCTCGAGGACTCGGTTCATGCGGTGCAGCAGCATCACCACCCCGCCGCCCGCCGGCGCCAGGGTGGTGCTGTAGCCCCAGTTGCGGCCACCACTGAAGGGCCAGACCTTCAAGCTGTGCCGCTGAGCGATCTTCAGCACGGCCGACACCTCTTCCCGGCTGGATGGGAAAACCACCGCACGGCACCGGCTCTGCCATGGGATGGTGCAGCGCGAGTAGCTGTCGAGCTCCTCGGAACCGGTGCAGACGTGGTCGCTGCCGACGGCGGCGCGCAGTTCGTCGAGCGCGGGGCCGGACAGCGCCGGTGCGGGAAGCGATGCGTTCATGGCGTGGCACCCGCGGAGCTGCCGTACCGCTGTGAGAGGTATTGCGCCGGCAGTGTGGCCAGACAGGTCGACGGGGCCGGCCGAGCCACGCCGAGGCTGACAAGCCAGCCGTGGAACGCCGTGTCGTCGAATGCCTGGCTGTCGGCCAGATAGTCGAGGTAGATCGGCAGGGCGGCCAAGGCCTTGCGCAGGTCGCGCGGCGCCACCTGTGCCAGCGCGCGAGCCAGCGCGGTGTACGCGCGCCGGGGCAAGGTGCGATCGCCGGACAACGGCAGCCCGTGCCGGCGGAAGGGCTCCCGCACCTGGCGCTTGAGGTCGCTGATCAGCAGCCGGCTTGCCAACACCGCCGCGAGGTAGGTCCGCGTGCCGATGCAGTAGAGATCGCGGACCGGCAGCCCGGCGGCTTCGACGTGCGAGCGGAAGTCGGTGCTGGTCGCCAAGCAAACTTCGTATTCCGAGCGGTCAAGCGCCGCGGCGAGAACGGTCGGGCGCACGACGTGGGCTAGCGTCGCCGCTTCGGCCAGAAATAGTATGCGCGGCTTGACGGTCATTCGCTGCAGGCCAGTGGAGTTGCCCCCATTGTAGTGCCAACACGCGCAGGCGCGGCACCGGACCGCCATCAGTGGCGGGCTCTGCCGGGCCTGAGCCCCGCCGCGTCGCGGCAACTGCTCGGCACGGCAGCGACGCTGCAGGACCTGCTTGTGCGCCAGGCGGCGTTCTTCTACCTAACCTGGAACGATGCACTCGTGCGCCGGTTCGACCTGTCGGCCTTCGTGCGCCACGAAGCTCAACACGCACAGCCGCTCGCAGTGGCTCGAGGCACGGCGTCGATGGGACCGCTTCGACCTGGCCCTGCAATTCCTTGTCCGATCGGGGGACGCCGATTCTGTGTACCGCACGCTGCCGTTGCGCCAGTCGGTGGAACTGACCTTGCGCTACTACCTGCAGTGACCGGGCGTTGCGGCGCCGCGCACCTTCAGACCACCAGCAGCGGGCTAGCGACGTCCGGGCGCTCGTCGAGGCGTCGGTACAGCGCGTCGATCCGCCTGGCATGCAGGGCCTCGATGGCGGCACGCCGCAGCTTCAGATTGGGCGTGAGCTCGCCGTGCTCAATGCTGAACGGCCGATCGAGCAAGGCGATGCCGCGGGGTCGCTCGTGTTCCGCGATCCGGGCCACGCACTTCGCCAGCGCGTCGATCAGGCAGCGCCGCGCAGGGGCGTCCGCGCCACCGGCGGCGACGGTGCATAGCGCAACCGGGCACTTGCGGCCCGCACCGACGAGTACCGCCTGGTCGATGCCCGGCACGCGGCGAAGCTCTGCCTCGACTCCCACCGGCGCGACACGGCGCCCCGTCGAAGTCTTGAACAGGTCGCCCGAGCGGCCGATCAGCCGCAGATAGCCGTCATCGTCCCACTCGCCCAGGTCGCCGGTCATGTAGAAGCCCTCGTGATCAAGCGCCTCGTGACGGCTGTCACCGAGATAGCCGCGGAACAGGCTTGGGCCCCGCACCTTCACAACGCCGTTCTCGGCCAAGGCAATCTCGTTCGGCGCCAACGGCCGGCCCACCGTGCCGAAGCGGAATTCGCTCGCGCGGTTCATCGCCATCGGCAGCACGTTCTCGCTCAAGCCATAGGCTTCCAGCACCAGCCAGCCCAGCCCGTGGAACTCCTCCAGCAGGCGCTTGGGTGTCGGTGCGGACCCAGTCACCATGCACCGGAGCCGGTCGCCCATCACCGCACGTACGCGTCGCAGAACCATGCGGTCCGCGGCGGCCCAAGCCAGGCGCAGGCCCGTTGGCATCGGCTGCCGAGTCTGCCGGTAGGGGCTGCTGCGGCGCCCCGTCTGCCACGCCCATTCAACCAGCCAGCGCCGCCACCCGCGCTGCGAGCCGATGCGATCCCGGATGCCGTCGTACAGCTTTTCATAGAAGCGCGGCACACCGATGAAGACGTCGGGCGCCACCCCGCTCACCACCTCCATCACCCGCCGCGGGTCGCTCAACAGGTAACTGGCCGCACCCCGGCGCATGCCGAACAGGTTGACCATGCGCTGGAACAGGTTGGACAGCGGCAGCCAGCAGAGCAGCCGGCTGCCCGGGCCGACGAACGGGAAAGCCTCGCAGATGGCGTCGACGGCCAAGCACAGCTGCGCGTGCTTGTAAGCGATGCCCTTGGGCGCGCCCGTGGTGCCCGAAGTAAAGATGATGGTGGCCATGTCGCCGGGCGCTGGCGCTGGGCGGTCGGCACTTGGCGCCGTCGTCCCCGCCGCTTCCAGCGCGGCCAGCAGCGTCGGCGCTGTTTCAGGCGGCCAAGCGCCGGCGGGGCTGCCCAGCTGTACGATCAAATGGATACGCGCCCAGCGTTCGCCGCCCAGCCGGGACAGGATCTGCGGGCTGTCGGTGGCGATGGCGGTGACGTCGGCCTGCTCGACCATGTCGGCCACGCGCTCGGGCAGGTCGTGCGCGTCCAGCCCCACCACCACCACGCCCAGCGCCAGCGCAGCGTGGTGCAGCAGCTCCCATTCCAGCGACACCGGCGCGATCAGGGCAAGCCGGTCGCCATGGCTCAGGCCGGCCGCAGCCAAGCCGCGCCGCAGGTGTTCGACACGCTGCGCGAAGTCGGCCCAGGTGACGGGCTCCCAATAGCCGGGGCCGGCCTCCTGCTGGAATGCGACCGCCGACGGGCTGGCCGCGGCGCGCTGTGCCAGCAGCCCGGGGACCGTTTCCTGCGTCAGGGTGGCGCTGCTCATGGCGTGCCGGCGTTGCCGCGCTGGGCCAGGTAATAGGTCAAGACGGGTTCGAGGTAGCTTTCAATGGGGGGCAAGGGCAGCCCGGCGGCAGAGAGCGTCTGCAGAGTGTGGGTGTTGGCGAAGCCCTGGTCCTCCGCCAGGTAAGCCAGCACCGGCGAAAGGCCGCGCAATGCGCGTCGCGTTTTCTCGCCGGCGAGCGCGCCGATCATCGGCACCAGGCGTTCGAGCAGCCGCCGGTCCACTTGGCGCAGCCGCGGCAGCGCTTGGCCGTGTCGGCGCCAGGTGTCCCGCACCTGTTCCTGCAGCCGCGGCAACGCCATCGCACCTTGCGGGCCAGAGCAGAGATGAAAGATGCTTCCCGCCGTGTGCTCGTGGCTGCTCGCCCAACAGATGGCATCGGCCACCCAGTCCACCGGCACCGTATCCAGGCGGGTCTGGCCCAGGTGCGGCATGATGCCGAAGGTGCGCACGCCGGAGAGAAATTCACACAGGTGGTAGAAGACCTGGAAGTGGATCGTGCGCCCGGTGCCGGTTTCGCCCACCACCATGCTGGGCCGGTGCAGGGTGACCGGCAAGCCTGCACCCTCAGCCCACACCACGCCCTCGGCCTCGGCCTTGGCGGCCTCGTAGGTATTGTGAAAGTCGGTCACCTCGGGCACGGGCCGCTCGGGCATCACGCCCGGCGTGCGCCCCCATACGCCGACCGTGCTGACGAGGTCGATCTTGCGCAGTACCCCGGCTCGCGCGCCACGGCGGCCGAACTCGAGCACGGTACGGGTGGGGGTCACAGCGGTGGCGCGTGCCTGGTCTAGCGTCATGTTCAGCTTGACGCTGGCAGCGCAGTGGATGATGTGTGTGCTCGTGCTGGCCAGGCGCTCCAATCTGTCGTCGGTCAGGCCGAACCCAGGCAGTGCGATGTCGCCGCGCACCGCGTCGATGCGGCTGGGCCGGGCATCGCCTGCGGGCAGCTGCCAGAACGCCAGCATCGCCTGCAACCGGGCGCGCAAGGTATCGTCGTCGGGCGCGCGGATCAGCAGCGTCAGGTGTGCGCCCTCGTCCCGCAGCAGGCGTGCCACCAGGGCACTGCCGATGGTGCCGGTGGCGCCGGTCAGGAAGATGCGTTTCACTGTTCGAGGCGACTCACCGAGTCGGCGTGCCGTAGCGCCCGGGCACGATCAGGTTCTGCGAGTCGACGGCCAGCTTGACGGACTTCAGGAAAGCCTTGGCGGCGGGCTTTCCATCCAGCGCGGCGGGCATGCTCATGATGGTGGTCCGGTAGGGCGGGTAGCCGTGCTCCAGGTAGGCCTCGCGTGCTTCGTCGTACCAGGCCGCGGGCGCGGGCGGCGTCTGCCGGGTCGGTGCGCTCGTAGAACACGCCCACCAGCACGATCACCGAGCGCGCGCTTTCCACGATGACTTCGACGAAGAAGTCGATTTCGTGCTTTTCGAAAATGCGCTTGGTCAGTGCCAGCACCTTCATCACAAGTTCCGACGTGAACGGCACTACCGGGCCGATCCACACCATGCCGCAGCGGTCGCGCGCGGGGTCGATGTCGACGGCGGGCTTCAGCGCATACGACTTGAAATAGGCCTGGCGCGCGAAGTCGTCGGTCGGGATGCCGCGATACAGGTTGATCGCCGACACCATGACGTCAGTGAACACCGGCGATTTGCCCAACAGCCGATTGGCTATGGGCGCCACGTAGCGCACCAGCCGCCCGTACCAGTCGTCGCGCACGGCCGCGCCGATGAACTGCACCAGGCCGTAGCGTCCCAGCACCTTGCGGATCATGCGCTTCTGGTAGCGCACTTCCTCTGCACTGCCCTACGAGCCACAGCCGAAGGTCCAGCGCGTCACGCCGTACTCCTTGCGCCACTGCGCCGTGGCTTCGTCGGACAGGTGGCGGCGCCCGGCCAGCAACTCGTGCGGGTACTGCGCGACGATGCACATCATCGCGAAGTCGTTGGCCAGGTGCGGGTGCGAACGGATCGCACGCGACATCATCAGGGCCTGCAACTCGTCGATAAAAGCCCCCAGCTTGTCCGACGAGGCAATGTACTCGAACGCCGTGAAGTCGAACTTCTCTGGCGCCGGCTATCAACCAGATGCCGGCGTTGACCACGGTGCCCAGATTCGACTGGGCGAACATGCCGTCGAGGCAGGGTCCCATGCCCCACTTGTAGGTGTGGCGTACTTGGTTGTTGCCGACCGGGCCGCCGCCTGTTTCCAGCACACTGCCGTCGGGCAGCACCACGTCCATGCCGCACAGGCAGCCGAAGTGGTCGGCCATCGGCGTCAGCCCGCGGCCTTTGTCCAGCGCATTGCCCAGCACGCTGGCGTACTGTGTGGTGCCGGCGGCGTCGGCCCACAGGCGTGAACCGGTCTGCTTCAGGTGGTCGTTGAGCTGCTTGTAGGTCACACCCGGTTCCAGCACCGCGTAACCGAGTTGCTCGTCCACGTGAACGATGCGGTTCATGCGCTGCAGCATCATCGTGATGCCGGCGGCGTAGGGGGTGCTGTTCTCGCCGAAGCCGAAGTTCTTGCCGGTACTTACGGGCCAGATGGGAACGTTGGTCGAACCGGCAGCGCGCACGACGGCCTGGACCTGTTCGACCGTTGCTGGGTAGGCCACGGCCGAAGCGAGTGTGTCGAAGGGCAGGCAGCTTCGTGTCCGCTGCTCCACGGCGTCGGCGCCTGAAACAAGGCCTTCCAAGCCGAGGATCTGCTCCAAGGTGGCCAGCAGTTCGGCGCTCAGCGGTCGATGGCGCTCTTGCGCAGGTGTCAGGGCCATGGGGGCGTCCGGTCAGCCAAAGGAGCGGCGCTCGGCGTGTAGCCGCCGGGGGCAGCGGCACGCCAGTCGTCGTAGACGAAGTCGGGCCAGTCTCGCCGGCTGGGGCGGTTGATCTTCAGGTCTTCGTCCTTCAATCCCAGCCACTGCATGTGCCTGGTCACGTGCCGGCCGAGGTAGATTTTGTTCAGGGTGATGAAGTCGACGACCTTGCCCATCCACTTCCAGTACTGCCGGTTCGCCTTGCCCTCCCGGATCAGCGCGGAGAATTCCGGTAGATAGGGGTTGTAGCCGAAATTCTTCAAATCCGAGTACATCAGCAGCCAATTGATCGGGTAATTGGAAAATACCGGACTGGCATTCTTGGTCGATGAAATAAGTCCGAGTTGAACGACCGTTTTCATGATCTCGTCCTGGTCGTACTTCCAAGCGTGGTATGGGGCAATATAGCGGGGAAACTTCGTTCCTGCGGGGTAACGCTTCGGGTCCCAGAAGCGCTGCAGGTCCTGATGGCTGAACTCACCACATTCCCGAAGCTCGGCTGGCGTCCAGTCCACCTGGGAAATCGCCAGCCTTGGAAACTCGTATTCCATGCGCTCGGCCAGAGGCTGCCCCGGCGAATAGCCGGCCAGTACCAGCGGTATGCCCATGTCGGTGGCCACCTTCAATGCGTTGCCTTCGAAGAGCGGCGCGTACACATAAGAAATGGTGTGCACGGCACCGCGGATTTCCTGGTTCATCATTAGCCACCGAAACAGGCGGCGGTAAAAATCCATCGACGGGCGGTAGACCAGGTGCTCGACGTCGAGCTTGTCCACCGCGCGGTGGATATTGGCCCAGGCAACCTCGCCGATGTCGATGTCGGTGGTATGAGCCAGCACGCGCAGGCCATGTTCGTTCTTGAGCTTGTGGATCAGATAGACGCTGTCTTTGCCGCCTGACAACGGCACCAGGCAGTCGTAGGGGCCGCGGCCCCGGGCAGCTTCGATGGCCCGTTTCAGGTCTGACTCCCTCTGCTGACGCGCGGTCTCGGTTCGCGCCATGTCGACGGGATGGTGTTCTCGGCACAGACGACACACCCCGGTGGCGTCGATGTCGGCGCCGCCCACAGCTTCAGGCAGCAGGCAGTTGCTACAGGATCTCATCGTTGTTCCTTTGGCCGGAGCGGCCCTGGCGGGTCTGCACGGCTCGACCCGCGCTGCCGGGCGTGCAAGCATCTGCACCGAACGAATCCATGCAGTTCATGTGATTACAACCGCGCGAGACAACTCGCGTGCTGACTGGCCCAGCCAGGTCACGCAGCGCTCCCAAGCCTCGTCGGGCGATTGCACGCGGAAAACGTAGAGCTGCTCGCTGTCGCTGCCAGCCACCCGCACGACCTCGCCATGCACGCGGCCCTTCACGCCAGTGCCCAGTTCGGCCACGACGCTGCAGCGTGTTCCCACCGAGAGCGGTCGCAGCATCCGGGCCACGAAGCCGTGTCCGGACATCTGCACGATCGTGACCGGCAGCGAGTTCGACGACGAACCGAAAATCTGCAGCGTTGCTGGACACTTCATCGAGTGCCTTACCTCCGATCGCAGCTCCGTACCCTGCGCCGGTGAGTTGGGCAGCGGCGGCAATACGTCCTGCCACTCCGGCTCGTGATAGATCGTACGCAACAAGCGTCTGCGTCGCTCGTCGAACTCGTCGAAGCCGCGGGTGCGCTCGTGGAAGAAGTGGTGCATCAGGCCCGGCGTGAGTACGGGGTCGTTGCTGGTGTGCCAGGGGCGCGGCGGGTACTTGATTTCGGCCAGATCGCTGTCGAAGAAGTAGCGGTGCAGGTTGCGCCGGCCCGGCTTGTGGCCATAGGCACGCTCGAAGATCTGCGGCGCCTCAAGCAGGTCGAGCGTGGCGCCCACTGCAGGGGCGCCGTTGACGAAGTCGTAACGGTCCACCGTCTTGCCCGCGAGCCGGCGGAAGAACAGCACCGACTCGTACATTTCGATGTGCGCAGGGTTGACGGCGATGAGCAGATGCCGCGTATCGAAGTATCGCGCGCAGTACCCGATCATGAACTTCATGAGCGGGAACAGTACCGACGCGCCAGTCTTCCGCCAGCGCGGGTGGACCGCCAGCGCCGAGATCTCGGCGATCCGGCCATCCTTGGCGCGGATGCTCGAGATGTCGAACGCCGATTGCATCGGGAACCCGAAGATGCCGTCGCGTACGATTGACAGCGTGCCGACGACCTGACCGTCGACCTTGGCACACAACGTGGTGGTGGTGGGCAAGACGTGGTACTGGGTCACGCGCAGGCCTGACGGGTGCGGACGCATGAAGCCACTGGCCACGTAAGCGTTGTGCAACAGCGCGAAGCAGGCCTCGAGTTCGGCCTGCGTTTCGGCAATCTTCAGCTCCAAGCGGGCTTTCGTCACCGGCTCGCGATCCACCGTTCGACGGTTGAGCGCTAAGCGCACGCCTTCAGGCAAGGCGGCGAGCAGCCAACGCGCAGATCGGCGCAGCGTCGGCTTCATCAATGACCACATGGGTACGACCTTCATCGTTGCCGCCTACCTGTCGTCACAGACCCTCGCTCGCCCGTCACCATGTCTATCGGCTGTCCGTGTCGGTAACTTGAGGGCTGGCGATGTGGGCTTAAGTCGACCAAGTAGGTTTTTTCACAAATACGGTCACGTATATTATTGCTATGTCCGGGCACGTATCGCATCGTGATACCTTCCAGGGGCTGGGGGTGCGTGATGTCGAGAAATAGCCCGTTCCGTATTTCGTTGTCGAGCGCCGAGTCTCAATAGCTGAGCCGGCGCGCCAGTCGATATACGTTGGCGTACTTCGAGGTAGTTCGGGCCAAGATGATCCTGATGGCCGCCGAGGGCATGGACAACGATGAGATCGCGGTGCGCTTGGATACGCGCCGCGAGGTCGTCAGCGAGTGGCGCAAGCGCTTCTACCGAGATCGAATAGCGGGGCTCGAGGAGAGACCCCGCCCGGGACGCCCCCGGGCTTTTCCCCCCAGAGCTGGTCGTTGAGATCAAGGCGCTTGCCTGCGAGATTCCAGCGAACCTCGGCTTGCCGCTGTCGCGATTCAGTTCGAGCGACATCGCGCTGCACGCGCAGCGCTCGGGCCTTGTCACGAGCATCAGTGGCAGCACCATCTGGCGCTGGCTGCACGAGGATGCGATACGCCCGTGGCAGCATCGTTGCTGGATCTTCCCGCGTGACCCGCAGTTCCAGCGCAAGGCCGAACGCATCCTCGACCTGTACGGACGTCGCTGGGAAGGCGCGCCACTATGCGAGGACGAGTTCGTCATCTCGACCGACGAGAAGACCAGCATCCAGGCGCGGATTCGAATTCATCCGAGCCTGCCTTGCGCGCCGAAAAAGTCGATGCGCGTCGAGCACGAGTACCAACGCGGTGGCGCTTGGGCATACCTCGCCGCAATGGACGTTCATCGGGTCAAGTTGTTTGGCCGCTGCGAACCAACGACCGGCATCGAGCCGTTTGAGCGACTGGTCGATCAGGTCATGAGCCAGGCACCCTACAACACCGCCAAGCGCGTCATCTGGGTCATGGACAACGGCTGCTCGCATCGCGGCCAAACTTGTGGTCAATCGACTCACGAGTGCGCATCCGCGATTGGTCCCGGTCCAAGGGCCTGTTCTCGCAAGCTGGTTCAACCAGATCGAGATTTACTTCTCGATCATTCAACGCAAGGTGCTCACGCCCAACGACTTTCCGTGCCTCGAGGCAGTCGCCGATAGACTCGAAGGTTTCGAGCGCTACTTCGAGAGCATCGGCAGAGCGTTCGAGTGGAAGTTCACGCGCGCTGACCTCAACGAACTGATCAGTCGGATGCGCGAGAGGTACGGGGAAAACGAGCACCTGAGAATGGCCGCTTGAATACGTGCGCGAATTTCCGCTGCAGCCCAACCTTGAATTGCCGGCGGATGTTGGACTCGAACGCCGCCGTCAGGAACGCGTGGAATTCCTCGGGCATCAGCGCCCGCTCGCGCGCCCTTGCC
>Ga0105048_10012423_pt1 | contig 13346 bp, 11 predicted proteins | sample MAT05_FD_78382 | JGI IMG/M metagenome (GOLD analysis project Ga0105048, IMG submission 78382) | Freshwater microbial communities from Lake Fryxell liftoff mats and glacier meltwater in Antarctica - MAT-05 | ecosystem: Environmental > Aquatic > Freshwater > Ice > Liftoff microbial mat | place...
AGATGGCTGATATTTTGTATCCCAAACTATTTAAAAGACTAATATTGAGAAGTTTTTTTAAATCTTTGTCATTATACCTTCTGATGTTGGTGTCAGTTCTAACTGGCGCAAGCAAGCCATACCGCTGTTCCCAAATGCGGATTGTGTGAGCTTTTACTCCGGAAAAACTCTCCAGCTCTTTTATCGTAAATTCCTGTGCCTTCATGCTATAGAGGGTATGAACAAAAGTTAATTCTCAAAGTTCATTGTCGATTATCAGATTGTTACTCTTTGTTTGCTGTGTTATTTTAAACCAATATTTATAGAATAAGGACATAGTGTTCATATTTGCATCCACAAAACTCAAATCTTACCCATAATATCTACAATATGTTGAAATGTGCAATCATAGGTTATGGCTACTGGGGCCCCAATTTGGTTAGAAATTTTTCGGCTCTAAACGATTCGGTAGTAACTGTTGTAGCTGATTTGCGTTCCGAACGATTGGCTTTGGTTCAGAAAGCTTATCCGAATGTAAAAACTACAACTGATATTGAATCGATTTGGTCGGATGACAGCATTGACGCCGTTATTATTGCTACTCCTGTATTTACACACTTTCCGCTAGCAAAAAAAGCGTTGGAAGGCGGCAAACATGTTTTATTGGAAAAACCTATGACCGACACGGTAGCGCATGCTGAAGAACTGATTGATCTTGCGCATAAAAAAGGAAAAATCTTAATGGTTGACCACACCTTTCTCTATACGGCTGCGGTTCAAAAAATGAAAAGTCTCATCGACAATGATGAAATAGGAAAAATAAAATACTTCGATTCGACAAGAATTAATCTAGGATTGATCCAACAAGATGTAAATGTTTTGTGGGACTTGGCTCCTCATGATATTTCCATCCTCGATTTTTTGGTTCCATCGTCTCCAAGAAGCGTGCAGGCCACTGGAGTGAGTCATATTCACAATGGTATCGAAAACATTGCATACCTAACAGTCAACTACAATCAGGACTTTATCGCACATTTTAATTGCTCTTGGTCGTCCCCTGTAAAAATCAGAACTATGCTTATTGGTGGTGATAAAAAGATGATTGTGTTTAATGATATGGAGCCTACTGAAAAAATTAGAATTTATGACACTGCACACAGCATTAGCACAGATGAGGAAAAGTTAAAAGTGATGGTTGACTATCGAGTAGGAGATGTTTTTATTCCAAAGCTTGCAAATCAGGAAGCACTTGGAGGAATGGCGAAGGATTTTGTTAGTGCAGCATTGCATGGCACGGTGCCATTAGCCAATTGGAAATCGGGGATTAACACTATTAAAATACTTGAAGCAGCTCAAATTTCGATCAAAGAAAATGGTCGCGAGGTTATGCTCTAATTCCAAATTTTCGATAATAATTATATTCTTTAAAGAACGTGGAAACAGTTACCATAAATAACGAAAGACAAAGCTTGAACAATGTAAAAATGGGCAAAGAAGTGCGCATTTTTAATTTCGTAAACGCTTACGAATGCAGTATAGATGATGGGTCAAAAGTTGGAGCTTTTGTTGAAATACAAAAAGGAGTAACTATTGGTAAAAACTGTAAAATATCAAGTCATACATTTATTTGTGAAGGAGTTCACATAGAAGATAATGTATTTGTAGGACACAACGTTACCTTTATCAACGATCGATTTCCAAGAGCGACCAATGCGGATGGAAACTTACAAACCGAAACAGATTGGCATGTTGATGAAACAAGAATAAAAAGAGGTGCTTCAATAGGAAGCAGTGTTACCATATTGTGCGGAGTAACCGTTGGCGAAAATGCTATTATAGGAGCCGGATCTGTTGTCACAAAAGATGTTGAGCCCGGAACCATTGTCGCCGGTAATCCAGCAAAGTTCCTAAAGAAAGTTTCGGATCGCTAAACCATTTGGCAACTAAAACATACCATACTTTGAAAGGGCAAGCATTAAACGGTTGTTTTTCACGGTGTTACTAAAGCCCATTTTGACATTATAGATCGCATTTCTGAATTTGATCAATTAGAAAGTCAAAACTTCGCATTATAGAATTGTTTGAGAATATAAATCCAACCAATGGACATAGTATCTTGCGCACCTAATTGTATTTACCCAAAATAAACCTCTAAAACGCATGTCTGAAATAACGAAGGTGATGGAAAAAATTCCTTGCCTCGATCTTAAAGGTCAACACAAACAAGTGAAGGAAGAAATTTTTGCTGCATGGGAAAAAGTTTATGAAAACACTGCTTTTTCCGGAGGACCATTTGTCGAGGAATTTGAAAAACAATTTGCAACATATATTGGCGCTGAGTATGCAGTTGGTGTAAACAATGGAACAACGGCATTACACCTAGCTATGATTGCCTTAAACATCGGGCCGGGTGATGAAGTAATCATTCCAGGCAATACATTCATAGCAACTGCTTGGGGAGTCTCGCATGCAGGAGCAACGCCTGTTTTTGTAGACTGCGATCCCGATACATGGGAGATTGACATTACCAAAATTGAAGAAAAAATAACTTCTAAAACAAAAGCAATAGCGGGTGTTCACCTTTATGGCCAGCCGTTTGATATTGATGGAGTAAAATCTATTTGCAAAAAACACAACCTTCATTTGATTGAAGATGCAGCACAAGCGCAAGGAGCTAGATATAAAAACAAAAACATAGGCACCTTTGGTGCAATGGCTTGTTTTAGTTTTTATCCGGGTAAAAACTTGGGTGCATGCGGAGAAGCAGGTGGTATTACAACCAACGATGCTGCGTTGTCTAAACACTTACAATCATTGCGTAACCACGGTAGCACCATTCGGTATTACCATGACGAAATCGGATACAATTATCGCATGAGCGGACTCGAAGCCGCTTCACTTTCAATCAAACTAAAATATCTTGAAAACTGGAATAACAGGAGACGAGAAATCGCAAAACGTTATCTGAGCGAGATAAAAAATCCACAAATCAAAATGCAATCACAGCCGGAGTGGGCTGATAGTGTTTTTCACTTATTCGTAGTAACAACAGAAGATCGCGATGATCTGATGAAGTACTTAAATGAACACAATATTTTTCCTGCTTTGCACTACCCTGTCCCTTGTCATTTACAAAAGGCATATGCACATCTCGGATACAAAGAAGGCGATTTACCTCATTCTGAATATCTAGCATCGCATTGTTTATCTCTACCTATGTTCGCAGAATTATCAGACGAGCAGGTAGATGCTGTAATAAAAACAATTAACGCATACTAATCGTTTGTTTCACACGGCGAAATGACTCATACTACTAAACACGACCTTTTGATTTTTCCTTGCAATGGCAACGCAATGGAAGCATTGGATTGTTTGTCGCAAGAATATAATCTAATTGGTTTTGTAGACGATGTTGCAGAAAAGCAAGGCAGGCATGTTTTTGGATTTCCTGTTTTTGATAGGAGCGCCTTCGATATATTCGCGGATGCATTTGTTCTTGCTGTGCCCGGTAGTCCGGTAAGTTATAAAATTCGAAAAGAAATAATTTCAGGATTAAAAATTTCTCAAACACGTTTTGCACAAGTGATCCACCCTTCCGCTCAGATTTCAAAAAACTCTAAAATAGGTTACAATGTTTTGATAATGGCGGGTGTTGTAATTTGTGGCAATGCAGCAATTCATGATCATGTTGTTATTTTACCCAACACTGTAATTCATCATGACACAAGCGTTGGTGAGTATTCATTACTTGGATCAGGAATTGTTCTCACCGGATATTCTAGCATTGAAGAAAACTGTTATATTGGAAGTAAATCGAGCATTTCAAACTATGTCACAATTGGCAAAATGAGTCTGATAGGTATTGGATCAAATGTCCTGAAAACAGTTCCTGAAAGCTCAATTTACGCGGGTAACCCAGCTAAAGAAATTATGAGATCATGAAACTATCCATTGTAATGCCGGCTTACAATGAAGCTGAGAATATCATGTCAGTAATTTCAGAATTGACTCAAACGATCGGAAATTGCTTAGGAGTAAGTTCTTATGAAATAATAATTGCTGATGATCATAGCTCTGATGATACATTTTCGCTGGTACATCAACTCGGAGATAAAAATATAAGGTGTATTAGACTTAGCAGACGCAGTGGCAGCCATACGGCAATCAGAGCAGGTCTTGTTGTTGCAACAGGAGATGCAGTACTCTGCATTTCGGCTGATGGCCAAGACAATCCCGATGTATTGAGCAAAATGATTGAAAAAATATCACGGGGAGCGCATACGGTTTGGGCTATCAGGAATGAACGTGAAGAAACACTTAAGGACAAACTGGCCGCCAATCTTTTTTATTACACCCTAAAACTATTTGCATCTGAGCAAGCAAGCAAGATAGATTTGGCGAATGCAGACTTTTACCTTCTGAGTAGAAAATCTGCTGATGCTATTAATCTGTGTAATGAAAGAAACACATCTCTATTCGGACTCATTATTTGGATTGGCTTTAAGCAGGATAGTGTAAATTATGACAGAAGGGAGCGTATTAACGGCAAATCCAAGTGGTCATTAAAAAGCAGAATGAAGCTTGCACAGGATTGGATTATGGCATTTTCTGGTATCCCTTTGAGATTTATTACCTACCTTGGAATTGCGGCCGCAATACTCGGATTTATCTACGCCAGCTATATTTTTATTGCGGCAATCAGCGGCTATACTGCTCCCGGCTGGGCAGAAACAGCTTTACTCATTTTATTGGGTGGAGGCGTTTTGATGATCATGCTTGGAATTATAGGCGAATATTTATGGCGTACCCTCGAGGAAACGAGGAAACGCCCCTTATACTTTTTAGAAGACGACACACAAAACATCAATTCAAAATGAAGGTATTCTTTTCTTCTTGGGGCTTAATAATATTGTCAGCACTATTTGACTCTTACGCTGCATTTATAGTAAAAACAAAATTCAATCAATTGGGCCCAATGGATTTTTCATCCTTTCGTGGCTTTCTCGGTTATATGATGACGTTTATTAAATCTCCATTGCTGCTAACTGCTATAATAGCATTTGTTGCAGCACCAGGACTTTGGTTTTTAGCGCTTAATAAAATGGATTTGTCCATAGGCTACCCCATTCTTGTTGGATTTCACTTGGTCTTTGTGCTCATATTCGGTGTTCTCTTGCTGGGTGAAGGCCTAAGCACCAATAAAATAATAGGACTGTCATTGGTTCTTGCCAGCCTATACTTTTTTTATAAAAATTAAAACACATTTCTAAATATTCTCTCTTCTAGAAGAGTTGAAAAATAAATTATGAAAAAGGTTAAAATTGGTTTGGGTCAGTTGCTTGTTGAGGGTGGTGAGCCCGACCGAAATATGGAGCGAGCAATAAAAATGATAGCGGAAGCCGCTAAAGAAAAATGTGATATTCTATTGCTTCCTGAAACTTTTGACTTTGCGTGGACTCACCCAAGTGGACTCCAAGAGGCACAACCAATTCCTGGCAAATACAGCGACATGCTATGCAGCAAGGCAAAAGAACATAGCATCTTTATTTGTGCCGGATTGACCGAGAAACAAAGTGACGGTAATTACAACACCGCAATTCTTATTAATCGCCAAGGGGAAATGATACTCAAGTATCACAAAATCAATTTACTTGATGTAGAATGGCCGTTCTATAAAATTGGAACTACGCTAAACGTAATTGACACCGAATTTGGCAGGGTAGGATTAAACATTTGTGCCGATAACTATCGCGATAGCCTGAGCATAGGTCACACATTGGCAAGAATGGGAGCACAATTTATTCTATCTCCATCATCTTGGACGGTTGACTTTAGCGTGACCGAAGAACACGATCCGTACCATGAAAAATGGTTGAGACCATACAAAACACTTGCTAGTCTTTACAACATGGTAATTATCGGAACTACTTGTGTTGGTTATATTGTAGGAGGTCCTTATGAAGGCAAAAAGAGCATTGGGTGTTCACTTCTCATTGGACCGCAAGGAATGCTGGCACAAGGCAAGTTTAATGAGTTTGCTGGAGAGTTAATTTTAGGTGAATTTGAAGTTCCTAAGCCTGAGGCTAAAGGCACCGAAATAGGCAAGATGCTCGAAAAGAAAGGATACAAATTTGACGTAATTGAAGAAAAATAATTCAAGTTTAAAAGAATGAATTCATCACCTTATCAACAGTGCAAAAGATGTATCATGGATACAACAGTTCCCGGAATAAACTTCGATCATTCGGGAAATTGTAATTTTTGCAATCTTCATGACAAAATGGAAAAACAGTTTCCTATTGGAAAAGAAGGCGAAGCGATTACCCATAAATTAGTTGATCAAATAAAAGCTAAAGGAGCAGGAAAAAAATATGATTGTGTAGTGGGCATAAGTGGAGGACGAGACAGTTCATATACCATTCATTATGTAAAAAAAATTCTAGGCTTAAATCCAATTGCTGTGCATTTCAATGATGGATTTGGCAATCCTGTTGCAGGTGAGAACATGATAAAAGCTTGTAAAAAACTCGATGTTGAGCTGAGAACTATTACATCCGATTGGAGAGAATCGAAAGATCTCAAAATTGCATTTTTGAAAGCCTCAACCCCTGATATGGAAGAGGGAACTGACATTGGAATTGCTACAGCACTTTATGGAGTTGCAGCAAAAGAGAATATTAAATATATCATTATAGGTCAGTCATTCAGAACTGAGGGAATCGCGCCACTATCGTGGAATTATCTCGACGGCAAATATTTAAAGGCCGTACATAATAAATTTGGTACTGTTCCTCTACGTAAATGGCATCCCCATGATCCGGGTTTTAATCTGGACATTCGAGAAATGGCATATTACTCGATCTTGAAGGGAATCAAAACAGTACCTCTACTCTACTATACGAATTATGTGAGAAAAGACGTAGATGTATTGCTCGAAAAAGAATTAGACTGGACCAATCCCGGGGCGCATTACTTTGATGATTTATACCAAAGTGTAATGAGTTATCTCAACCGCGTAAAATTCGGAATCGAACGCAGATTGTTTAATTACTCTGCCCTTGTTCGCTCAGGCCAGATGTCAAGAGAAGAGGCTTTAGAAAGAGTAAAAACTACTTACGTTATCGAGGACCCTAAAATTATTAGTCTCTGTATAAAAAGACTTGGATTGACACAAGAGGAATTTGATCAATTGGTAAGCGCACCAGCAAAAACTTTTAGAGATTATCCATCCAGCTATGCGTTGATCAGACTTATGCGCATTCCAATATGGATATTGTGCAGATTAAATATGTTGCCAGGCCCGGCATACGATAAATACTTTAATTGTGGGAAGTAATTATTGTGTACACTTTCAATGTTGCCCAATATCAGCCTTGCCTCATTGAACTATTTGAGTGTAGTAGCGACATTGCCAAAGCAATTTTTTAATCAGCCCATAGGCCAATTAATAAATGCCTTTGGTGGAAAAAGCTAATAATGAGAAGGCTTATTTTTTGATTACAACACGTTTATTTTAAATGTTCAAAAATGATAAAGATTGCAGTAACAGGAGGCTCAGGATTTATTGGTTCGCATTTGGTTGATGAACTAATTAAACAGAATTACGAAGTTCTTGTAATTGATAATCTAGTCAATGGCAGGACAGAAAACAATGAGGAGGTAGCACAAAATCCGAACTTTAAATTCTATGATGCCGACATTCTAGACTTCGCAAAAATGCGCGAAATATTGAAGGACGTTGACATTGTTTATCATCTAGCTTGCCTTGGTGTGCGCCATAGTATTCACAGCCCATTTGAAAATCATCGCGTTAATGCTGAGGGCAGTTTAAATGTTCTTGAGGCTGCAAGAATTAATAAAGTAAAGAAGTTTTTTTATATCTCTACATCAGAAATTTACGGGGATATAAAATTATTTCCGATTGATGAAACTGGAGTGCCGCTGCCAAAGACCGTTTACGGCAGCAGTAAATTGGCCGGAGAACATTATGCCTACAGCTACTACAAATGTTATGATCTCGATGTAACCATTACTCGTATCTTCAACAATTACGGTCCAAGAGCACATTACGAAGGCGATGCCGGCGAAATCATTCCAAGAAGCGTTGTAAATATTCTCTATGAAAAAAGACCTGTAGTCTTTGGAGACGGATCAGTAACAAGAGATTTTTTCTATGTAAAAGACACAGCAAAAGCATTGGTCAAATTGATTTCGACTCCAAATCTTTCAGGAGAAATTTTTAATATTGGAACAGGTGTTGAAATAACAATGACAGACTTACAAAATACGTTGCTTGATTTGATGAGTAAAAGAAAAGAGCTTCCTATTGAGTATCTTGGTGACCGACCTGCTGATGTTCCTCGTCTTTGGGTTGATGCGAAAAAATTCAATTCTACTACAGGTTTCAAAGCAGAATATTCTTTTGAAGAAGGATTGCTCGAGACAATTAAATACTATAGGCAGTTATTCGAAACTACGAATATGCTGGAAAAAATCAAGTTAATAAACTGGGAAAAATAAAACTCTATGTTACCAATTGCCAAACCATATCTTATCGAAGAAGACGCGCAAGCCGCTTACGACACCATACTAACAGGCTGGATTACTCAAGGTCCGAAAGTTTTGGAATTCGAAGATAAATTCAAAGAATATACAGGAGCAAAACACGCAATTGCAGTTTCAAATTGCACCACCGCCTTACATCTTGCTATGATCGTTGCAGGCATCTCACAAGATGATGAGGTGATTTGTCCAAGTCTCAGTTATATCGCCACTGCAAACTGCATTCGATATGTGGGTGCACGCCCAGTTTTTGCAGAAGTAAAAGCAGAAGATTACAACATTGACCTTGTAGATGCCGAAAAAAAAATCACTTCAAAAACCAAAGCGATTCTTATCGTTCATCAAGTGGGATTACCCGCAAATATTGAAGGATTCAGAGAACTTTGCGACAAACACAATTTGGTACTAATTGAAGACGCCGCTTGTGCAGCAGGTTCGGGTTATAAAAACAATAAAATTGGAAGTCACTCTGACCTTGTTTGTTTCTCTTTTCATCCTAGAAAAGTTATCAGCACCGGTGATGGAGGAATGATTACTACAACAAAACAGGAATGGGCAGATAGATTGAGATTGCTAAGACAACACGGCATGAGTGTAAATGATCGTGTAAGACATGAGTCCTCAAAAGTTATTTTTGAAGACCACGTTGAATTAGGCTTCAACTATCGCATGACCGACATTCAAGCAGCGGTTGGAATAAAACAACTAGAAAAACTCGACTGGATCGTTGAAGAAAGAAGAAAAATCGGAATACAATACAATGAAGCCTTTAAAGATATCGACTTCATTAGACTGCCTATGGAAGGCCCGAACGACTACTTCAATTATCAATCATACTCCATCTATCTCAAGCAAAACTGTCCTATTTCAAGAAATGATCTGATGCAGGCTATGCTCAACAGAAAGATAGCAACCAGGCGTGGCGTAATGACTACACATAGAGAAACAGCATACAAGCAATACTGCAAGGGTTTATCGTTGCCCGTTTCGGAAGACGCACAAGACAGAAGTATTATCATTCCACTCTTTGTGCCCATGACGAACGAGGAAATAAAAACAGTGATTGATAACTTCCGCGAATGTCTTGGTATGAAGCCAAGAGTTTAATCTAAGAAAATCATGTTATACAATATTGACATTCCTCGAAAACAAATTATTCGATGCCTCCTGTTTCTTGCTTCGATAAAAATATTTTGGTTTGTCTTTTTTGTTATTTTTCGAAATCCACTTTGGCCGGCTCACGAAGTCATAAATGGTATTGCACTAGCGAGTGGAGATTCTGCCCAATACTTCGGACCAATCGACTCATTTGTCGATGGTAATGGATACTCTAGTGTATGCAGAATGCCCGGACTTCTTCCAATATATGGTTTTCTGAGACTACTTTTTGAACCTGCCTCAGCCAAGATTGCTGTCGCATTGCTCCAAGTACTTGGCGACATTATAACTTCATTGATGCTTTGCATTTTGGCTGTCCGCATTACAGGGAACAGAAAAGCATTCTTTTTCACCGCATTGCTCTACGGTGTCAGCACATTTGTATCCATACGCTCTAACTACTTGTTATCAGATAGTTTTTCAATTTCCACACTGATCGCAGGAATTTATTTTCTTTCAACATATTTACTTTTTAAAGAGAAAAAACATCTTTGGATTGCCGGATTTTTTTTAGCTTGGTCAGTATTTTTCAGACCCGTTGATTTACTCATTTATGGGAGCGTAGGACTAGCAATACTTTTTTATCAACGTGGAAAAATTTTACCGACCATGAAGTTAATGGCAATAATTTTAACACCACTTCTCATATCAATCGGAATCTGGACCAGCAAAAATGTTTTGGTAAACAACCAAATAATCTTCCTACAAGCTCCTATGGAGGACTGTTTCAGTCAGTACACGAAACAGCATCAAGCAATTTCAAGTCTTTTAATAACCATGGGTGAAGATTTCCAACAATGGTCGCCTGAATCTGGAGCGGAGTGGTTTCTTACAAAAGACGACACCGACCCCGGAATGCCATTCAAAGAAGAGGATCTCACATCAGTTTATAACTATGATTCGCTGATTATTCTTAGAAGAGAATTTTCAGAATCTCTAAAATCCAACGATTCCGATAGAAAATCATACTTGGCATCTGTTGTCGTGACTAAAAGTTCAACTTATAAAGAGGCTTTTAAAAACGAAAAGCCTATGAGATATTATCTTATAAATCGTTTAAAATTTATTCAAATGTTATTATTTCCTTCGAGACTTGATGATTTGCCACTTCCTGCTGCTTCCCAAATGAATTTACTTCAGAAAGTTGCAAAGGGCACATCATTTCTGGCCTTATTACTTGTCAATTTTATGGCTGTTTTTTCTTTGATTTATTTTGTTATCCGGCGTAATTTCTCCATGATAGTATGGGCATCTTTCGGATTCATTTTTGCACTCACCCTTGGATTTATTGGGTATATCGAACAACGTTACCTCACTCCTGCATATCCATTTTTTTGTATACTAACTGTCGCACTGATACTTGATATTACGGCCCGATTCAAAATCAAACAATCGGCAATAGCAAACTAATAATTTCTCATCTTAGCAACATGAGAATTATATTATTTGAAGACCATAAATGGCAGAAATTTTTGCCGCTTGTTTACACCCGTCCAATAGGTGATTTACTCATTGGAATCGAGAATATTTCAAGCAAATGGGAACGTGTTTTTAATGCATCATGCACGCATCGCAGTCGACCATATCTAAGTGAATTATTTCCGGAGTCAAATGAATCTGTAGACTTATGGATTAATGCGCGACTATTACCTGACGACATCATAATCACGGCGATTCTCAATCTCAATCAAGGAGAAATCTTATTGTGTGGCGAAGATATTCTCGTAGTGAAATCAGATAAATATTCTGTTCACAGCATTGAGCATTTCAGTAGTATACAATATGAATCTACGCCAATTATTCTTAACCAAATCATGGATCTATTTTCTAAGAATTCGATTGCGATTAAAGAAGACTTTAAAAGAATAACTAAGGGGCGTACATCACAAAAACTCCATGCCTCCAATATTCTAATTGGTGATACCAATGATTTATTTATTGAAGAAGGAGCAACGATTTATGCTTCCACTTTAAACACCAAGGCTGGTCCAATTTATATTGGTCGCGATGCGGAGGTGATGGAAGGATCAAATATTCGTGGACCATTTAGTTTGGGCGAACACAGCACTCTTAAAATGTCAACAAAAATTTACGGTGCTACCACAATTGGTCTGCATTGTAAAATTGGTGGTGAAGTCAGCAATTCTGTAATACAAGGTTTTAGCAACAAAGCTCATGACGGATTTATTGGAAACACACTCCTAGGTCAATGGTGCAATCTTGGAGCTGACACCAATACATCCAACTTAAAAAATAATTACAGTGCTGTCAAAATATATGATTACGCAGCAAATTCAATGGTAGACACAGGTCTAACTTTCTGCGGATTAATTATGGGTGATCATAGCAAATGCGGCATCAACACCATGTTTAATACTGGTACGGATGTAGGAGTCGGCGCCAATATTTTTGGAGCCGGATTTCCTCCAAAACACATTCCCTCCTTCAGTTGGGGAGGTGCTGGGGGTTTGATGGAATATGATCTAAAAAAGATGATGGAAACTGCATCCAAGGTTTATGGACGCAGATTCCTTGATTTCAGACAACAGGAAAAGGACATCCTGTCATATATCTTTGCTTCTACCGCCGTGCATCGCGCAACCACGACACAAAGTCAGGAATGAAGTTACGGCACTATGCTTGACTAAAATTAAGTCGAAAGGTTATCTTGTATATTCCGAATATATAAGCATTGCCAGACCTACTATTAACGAACGATTTCAACAATATGATTAACAACGAAGATAGAGAAAAAATACTTTTTAATGCCGGAGACGATGATTCGGATCATGAATTTATACCAATGTTGACACCGGAAGATGAGGAGAAAATGGACAAGGAGCATACTCCAGAAATTCTTCCAATTCTTCCCCTTAGAAATACAGTGTTGTTTCCCGGTGTAGTAATTCCAATTACAGTTGGTCGTGATAAAAGTATAAAACTCGTGCAAGATGCAAACAAAGGCAACAAAACAATTGCCGTAGTTGCACAAAAAAATGCCGATGTAGAACAACCGGAATTTACTGATCTGCATACCATAGGAACACAAGCCACCATCATGCGTATGCTCACCATGCCTGACGGAAGCATAACGGTCATTCTTCAAGGAAAAAAACGGTTAGAAATAAAACAACTCGTTGAATCAGATCCATATTTCAAGGCACAGGTTATAGACTTTCCTGAAACTAATCGCAATTCAAAAAGCAAAGAACAAAAAGCTTTGTTTGAGAGCATCAAGCAAATGTCGCTTCAAGTTATTAGCATCAATCCTGAGATTCCTAATGAGGCTTCGATGGCAATTAAAAACATCAATGGATTAAGTTTTCTGACGAATTTTATTTCGTCAAATATGAAAGCAAGCACAAGTGAAAAACAATCATTGCTTGAAGAAGCCGATCTTGTCGAACGTGCTAAAAAAGTACTTGAACATCTCTATAAAGAATCACAATTGCTTGAGATGAAAAATGAGATTCAGAAAAAAGTTCATACCGATATCTCAAAACAACAGCGTGAGTATTTTCTTCATCAACAACTGAAGCAAATACAAGACGAGTTGGGCGCCAATCCGATGAAAGAAGAAGTTGAAGAAAAGAAAAAGCGAGCGCTCGAAAAAAAATGGCCTGAAGCTGTAGCAAAAGCATTTGCAA